>WNGQ01000866.1_pt1 | contig 31404 bp, 30 predicted proteins | sample 5407661 | NCBI WGS metagenome assembly WNGQ01 (sample SAMN13153382, study PRJNA577476) | soil metagenome | isolation source: 60 cm soil or saprolite under Garry oak tree replicate 2 | place: USA:California | collected 2016-06-15 | reverse complement strand
TCGACTCCGGCGAGCCATTCCTCGCCCAAAGCCGCCTCGGCTTTGGCTATGCGCAGCTTCGGATGCGGTGTGGGGAGAGTGCGCTCGCGATCCGAGAGCAATTCCTCGTAGAGCTTTTCCCCGGGCCGCAGTCCGGTGAACTCGATCCTGATGTCCTCCTCGCTGAACCCCGAGAGCCGGATCATGTCGCGCGCGAGATCGACGATTCTGACCGGCTCGCCCATTTCCATGACGAAGATCTCCCCGCCCCGGCCCATCCATCCGGCCTGCAGGACGAGCTGGGCGGCCTCGGGAATAGACATGAAATAGCGCGTCACTTCGGGGTGCGTGACCGTGACGGGCCCGCCGCGGGCGATCTGCTCGCGAAACTTGGGGATGACGCTGCCCGTGCTGCCGAGGACGTTTCCGAATCGGACTACGACGAAGCGCGTGCCGCCGGGGCGCTGGATCTCCCGGCATACCTGCTCGGACAGGCGCTTCGTGGCGCCCATGACGTTGGTCGGGTTCACCGCCTTGTCGGTCGACACCAGTACGAATTCTTCGCAGCCGTGATCGCGCGCGGCGCGCGCCAGGCGCAAGGTCCCGAGGACGTTGTTTTGCGCCGCCTCCCACGCGTTATCGCCTTCCATCAGCGGAACGTGCTTGTAGGCGGCGGCGTGGAACACGACCGCCGGACTGAACCGGGAAAAAACCGCCTCCAAGCGCCCGGCATTGCGCACGTCCCCGATGACCGCGACGATGGGGATTTTCGCGCTGGCGAATTCCTGTTCGACGCAGTACAGGGCATACTCGTTCAGCTCGAACAGCACCAGCAGAGCCGGCTCGAATCGGGCGATCTGACGGCACAGCTCCGCGCCGATCGAGCCGCCCGCCCCCGTGACCATCACCACCTTGCCTTTGAGCAGCTGATGCAGGCCGGCGTCGTCGAGGACCACCTGGTCGCGCCCGAGCAGGTCCTCGAGCTCGATGCGGCGGATCTGGGACACCGTGACCTTGCCGGACAGCAGATCGTCATAGGAAGGCACGGTGAGGACGGTCAGTCCGGCGCCGCCTGCGAGTTCCGCGGCGCGCCTGCGCACGCCGGCCGACGCAGCCGGCAGCGAGACGATCGCGTGGCGGGAGTCCAACTTTCGCGCCCAGCGGCCGACCTCGTCGAGCGCTCCCAGGACCTTGACGCCGAGGAGAACCTGTCCGTGCCAGGCGGGGTCATCGTCGAGGATGCCGACCGCGCGCCACTGGCTCGAGCGCTCGATTTCCCGCAGCAGGTTGACGGTGACGTCTCCGGCGCCGATCACGAGCACCGGCTCGCCGGTGAGGTGAACATGGCCGTACAGAGCTCGTTCCTTCCAGGCGCGATAGGCTATCCGGCTGCCCGACATGATCGCGGCGAGCAGCAGAGGGGCGAGGATGAAAGTCGACCGCGGCACGCCGGCGCCTGCGCGAAAGAACGCAAGCAGCGCGGGCACCGCGAGCGCTCCGATCAAGCAGGCGAATGCGATGCGCTTCAGGTCAGGCAGGCTCGCGTAGCGCCAGCTGCCCCGGTACAGGCCGAGCCGCCAGAAGATCAACGCGTGCAAGGGAACGGCCGCCGTCACCACCGTGGCGAGCGCCGGAAAAAACTCCTCGGGGATTTCCAGGTTCAGGCGCAGCCAGAAAGCGAGCACCCAGCACGCGGCGGAGGCGAGCACGTCGTGGGCAAAAGCAAGCGCGGCGCGGTAGTTGGGCTTAAGCGCGTTCACTGTGTTTGTTTTCGCTGCGCCGCCACGCGCAATCCACCCAGAGCGCGAGCGCCGCGTGAAGCGCGATAAGCCCGAGCGCGGCGGCCAGTTGAAAGTATACCGGCTGACGCAACGCCCACAACGCGGTCACGCCGCAGCCGAACATCAGAGAGTATTCCGCCAGCGCCGTGCCGCGGTGGCTCCACCCCATTCGCACCAGGCGCTGGTAATAGTGCTTGTTGTGGGCTTCCCAGAAGCGTTCGCGCGCGAGTATCCGCTTGAGCAGAGTCAGAGTCGCATCGGCGATGAAGGGGGCAAAGACCGCCGCGGGAAACCAGAACGGCCAGTCGCCGTCGCGCCAGCCAGAGAGGGACAGGACCGCCGCAAGGAAACCGATCGGGACGGACCCGGCATCGCCCATGAAGAGCCGCGCGGGAGGAAAGTTGAACAGCAGGAACGCGGCGCCCGCGGCCGCGACAATGGCGCACTCGATCAACAGGGCCTCGTCGCCGCTCATCCAGGCGCCGGCCCCCAGGAACGCGAAACCCGCGACCGTCATCCCGCCGGCAAGCCCGTCTGAGCCGTCCATGAAGTTGTAGAGGTTCGTCACCCACAGGATGCCGATCACGATAAGGACAAGCAGGGGGAGCGCTACCGCGGGGAGCGCGCCGAAGGCGAATCCGGCGGCCGCGGCGAGCTGGGCCCCGAAACGGACCGGAATCGGCAGGCCGCGCAGGTCGTCGAAATGCGAAAGCGCGACAAGCGCCGCAGCAGGAAGCACCGCGACGAGCGGGGTCTGCAGGATCGCGAACCCGGAAAAAATCCCCGCCATCATCGCGATTCCGCCCGAGCGCGGCACCGGACTAACATGCAGCGAACGCGGGTTCGGCACATCGAGCGGCAGTCGGTCCGGCGCCCTCAACAACCACGCGATGAGCGCGAGGGTGACGAGCGCCGAGGCGATCGGTGAAATGAAGGCGATATCCGGCATCGCCGTTCACCTGGTCCGCGCGGGGAGCACGGGGCGCATTCTAGCGTGTTCTTTTGGGATGGCCGCGCGCGGATTTGAACCAGCGCGCGGTTTCGGCGAGCCCCTCGTCGAGGGTGCAGGGAGGACGCCAGTCGAGCACCCGGCGCGCCCTGGAAGAGTCTACGACGAGATTGCCGATCAAGCGCCGGATTTCGTCCCGGCGGCCGGCGATCATTCCCGCCGCGCGCAACAGCGCGGGCGGCATGGGGAGGAGCCTTGCCGGGCGCCCGAGCGCCCGGGCGATGCGCGATACCAGATCAGGAGTCGAAACGGTTTCTACGTCGCTCACGAGAAAGGGCCCGCGCGCGGCAGGGTGCTCGGCGCAGCGCGCGATCGCATCGACGAGATTGCCCAAATAGATCAGGCTGCGCCGGTTGTGCACGTTCGCGAAGGGCAGCGGCAGTCCCGAGTCGACCCAGCCGAGCAGGCGCAGAAAATTGGCCCTGACGCCCGGCCCATACACGAGGGGCGGCCGGATCAGCACGAGCTCCATCCCGGCTCGGGCGGCTATGCCCGTCAACGCGCGCTCGGCTTCGAGCTTGGAGCAACCGTATGCGTCTCCCGGCCGCAGGGCGTCGGCTTCTCTGTACGCGCCGCTGCCGGAGTCCTCACCGTGTACTTTGACCGAGCTCAAGAAAACGAAACGATGCACAAGCCTTGCCGCGGCCTCGGCGAGCTGAACCGTTGCGTCGACATTGACGCGCCTAATTTCGGCTTCCGGGATACCGGAGCGGTGCGCGATCGTTGCGAGGTGTACGACGACGTCCACGTCCTCAAGGAGCGCGCGCCGGTCGAATTCTCCGGCGATATCGAGAATAGCGATCCTGCGCAAGTTGACGGGCTCGGCGTCGAGGGAACTCGCCCTTCTCGCGATGGCGATGACGCTGTGGCCGCGCCGAAGCAGCTCGCGGCATAAAGCCGTGCCGATGAATCCCGAGGCGCCGGTGACGAGAACACGCATGACAAACGACCAGGAGGTGTTGTGCCGCTCTCTTCAGCACAACTTGCAATTCTAGCAGGCCGCTGTCTGCAAATGGTCTGAAGCCACTACAATACGCGCTTCATCTGAACGCGAGCGATCGACAGTGAGCGTCTCTTTTTTCCCCGTCATCCTGTCGGGCGGATCAGGCAGTCGGCTGTGGCCGATGTCGCGGCGGTTGCTCCCGAAGCAATTCCTGCCGCTCGTATCCGAACGCACGTTGCTGCAGGATACAGTCTTGCGGTTGCAAGGCGTCGACGGGAGCCGGGCCCCGATTGTTGTCAGCAACGACGAGCATCGTTTTCTTGTGGCTGAGCAAATGCGAGAAATTGGTGTACGGCCGGAAGTGCAAATCCTGGAGCCTGTTGGACGAAACACTGCGCCAGCAATTGCCGTCGCGGCGCTGTATGCGCGCGTCTGTGATCCTGAGTCGTGCCTGCTCGTGCTTCCTTCCGATCATCTGATCGGGAACGTGCCGGCATTCCGCGATACAATCACCGCGGCGCTTCCGCTTGCTTCGGATGGGTCGCTCGTGACTTTCGGCATCACGCCCCGGTCGCCGGCCACGGGCTACGGCTACATCGAGCGTGGCGAGGTGATGGCAGATAAGCGCGCGTTCCGTGTGAGCCGCTTTGTGGAAAAACCGGACCTCGAGACAGCGCGCACATATCTTTCAAGCGGCGGATTTTTTTGGAACAGCGGGATGTTCGCATTTCGCCCTGAGCGCTTCCTCGAGGAGTTGGAGTTCCTGCAGCCCGATATTCTGACGGCTGCAACGGCGGCCTGGAAGGCGAGCGCGCGTGATTTCGATTTTCTGCGTCTGGATTCGGCTGCATTCGCAGCGTGTGCGTCCGAATCCATCGATTACGCCGTAATGGAGCGTACCGCCAAGGCCGTGATGGTGGAGGCGGACATAGGATGGAGCGACGTCGGTTCGTGGATGTCGCTCTGGGAAACGGGCGAAAAGGATGCTGCCGGTAACGTCGTGCGCGGGGATGTCGACCTGCACCACAGCAACAACTGTTATGTACGCGCCGAAGACCGTCTCGTGTCGGTGCTCGGAGCGCAAAATCTCCTGATCGTCGAAACCGACGACGCCGTGCTCGTTGCCGACAAATCGCGTGCGCAGGAGGTGAAAGAGGTGGTCGAACGGCTCGACCGGGAGGCGCGCACCGAGCACGTTTCCCACAGTCGCGTGTACCGCCCCTGGGGCTATTACGAAACCATCGACGCCGGCGACCGCTTCCAGGTCAAGCGCATCATGGTGAAACCCGGCGCTGCGCTGTCGCTGCAAATGCACCGGCATCGGGCCGAACATTGGGTGGTCGTATCAGGGACCGCGCGAGTCACGCGCGGCGAAGAAGTGAGCGAGCTCGGCGACAATCAGTCCACGTTTATTCCTGCAGGCACGAAACACCGGCTGGAAAACCGCGGGCCCGCGGCGCTTTACCTCATCGAGGTGCAGTCCGGAAGCTACCTGGGAGAGGACGATATTGTCCGGTTCGAGGACAACTACGGTCGGCGCTGACACCCAATGCCAGCTCCTCTGGTGTCCATCTGCATACCGACTTATAACTACCGCCAATACTTGCCCGACGCGCTGGAATCTGCGCTCGAGCAGACTGCGCGGGATATCGAGATCCTTATCGTTGACAACTGCTCGGAAGACGGAACGACGGAACTGCTCGAGGAGTTCGCGCGACGGGATGGACGCGTGGTGTGCCATCGCAATCCAAAGAACCTAGGCATGATGGCGAATTTCAACCGCTGCATCGCATTGGCCCGCGGCAAGTACGTTAAATTCCTCTGCGCCGACGACGTGCTCACCGCCGATTGTGTGGAGCGAATGGCTGCGGCCATAGAAGAGCGGCCCGACATTCGGCTTGCAGGATGCGGGCGTCACTACTTTCGCGACCGAGGCAAGCCGCTCAAGACGCTCGCGTATGCATCGCGGCGAATGGCCGTTCCCGGTACGACGGTCATCAAGAACTGCTTTTTCAAGGGCAATCTGATCGGCGAACCTACCGCCGTTCTGTTCCGCAAGGCGGAGGTAGGGACTGGATTCAACCAGTCCTACCGCCAAGCCTTCGACATGGAACTGTGGTTCCGGCTCCTGGCACAAGGCTGGTTCGTGTTTCTCGGTGAGCCGCTGTGCGGCATCCGCGAGCATCGCTCGAGCGGTACTGCAGACAACCTCAGGGCGGGGAAAGTGACAGAAGACAAGGTACGCCTGTTCGAGGAATACGCTCACCAGCCATACCTGCGCGGATCGCTGATCGAACGCTTGCGCTGGGACGGACGCATGGCTTCCAGCGTGGCGCGCGAGGCGGCAGCAGGGTCGACCCTAATTGGGGAGAATGTCCTCAGGGCTGTCTATCACCCAGCGCTGTTCAGGTTCGCTACGCTGCCGCTCGTCACGGCGATTACAGCCCTCCGATCCTGATCCTTCGACATGCACCTGTCCGTTATCACTGTGTGCAAAAACGCACGCGACACGATTGCCCGCGCTTTGTCCTCCGTCCATCGCCAATCCTACCGGCCGGTCGAACATATTGTCGTCGACGGCGTGTCGACGGATGGAACGCTGGATATCCTGGGCGAGCATCGGGTGGGTATTGCCCGATTGGTTTCCGAGCCGGATGACGGTCTGTATTACGCCATGAACAAGGGTATCTCCCTTGCAACCGGAGACTATCTCGGCTTTCTTAACGCGGACGACATCTATTCCGATGCAGACGTACTCGCGAAGATCGCGCGTGCCCTGCAATCCGATCCCTGCGACGCGGCGTACGGCGATCTGGTCTACGTTCCGGAATCCGATCCAAACGCCGTGGTTCGGTACTGGAAATCGGGGCCTTACGCGCCGGGGCTTGTCGAGCGCGGCTGGATGCCCGCGCACCCGACCTTTTTCGCGCGGACAGAGCTGCTGCGCAAGCTCGGCGGGTTCAACACGCGCTACCGCTTCCAGGCCGACTATGAGCTGATGGTGCGCCTGTTTCTGAAGGAGCGCATTTCGACGGCCTACGTCCCTGAAGTGCTGGTACGAATGCGGGTGGGTGGGCACACCAACCGGTCGCTACGCAACGTTCTTCTGGGAAACCTCGAGGCCTATCGCGCCTGCCTCGACAACGGCGTGCGGGCGTCGCCGCTTTTCATCCTGCACAAGCTGTTTTCCCGTCTGCCCCAGTTCTTCGAGCACCCTCCACAGTGGACACCGCTTCCGGATTGGCCTTGAGGGCGCGGCGTACGAGGTGAACGACGCCGACCTCAGCCACTCAAGTCCTCCCGCTGGCCCGCGCGTTTTCGAAAGTCTCCGGATACTTTGCACGTAAGTAAGCTTCGAGCGCGTCGCGCCAAGGGCGCAGGGTGATCCCCAATGCGTGCGCCCGAGTATTGGCCAGCACCGAATAAAGCGGGCGTCGCATACTGCCCGTGCGGCCGCCGCGATTCACGGGCACGACTTCCACGGAGAGTCCCATGATGTCAACGATCGCGCGGGTAAACTCGTACCATGAGCAGGCGCCTTCGTTGACGAGGTGGTAGATGCCCGGCGCAAGCTGCGGATGAGCGATTAGAGCATGTACCGCGCGACTCAGGTCGTCTGTTGAGGTGGGCGCGACGATCTGTTCCGCGGCCATTTCGATGCGTTTTCCCGCTCGCGCGTCCTCTACGCGGCCGTCCACGAAATTACCGCCCTTTGATTTTGCCCCAGAACGTCCGTACAGACCGCAAGTCCGGATGACCACCGCGTGATCGGGGGCAGCAGCGAGCGCCGCATGCTCGCCCGCAAGCCGAGTGATACCGTACGTCTGCACCGGTGCCGGCAGATCAGTTTCGAGGTAGGGAGTTTTTCTCTCGCCCCCGAATACGTAGTCGCTGCTGAAGGTCAGCAGCCGGACGCCGAGTTCCTCGCATATCTTTGCCAGGTTCCGTACGGCGACGCAATTTACGAGGAACGCCTGCTCGGGCTGTTCCTCGCACAATGGCACGTTGTGGAACGCGGCGCAATTGATGACGATTTTCGGCCGCACGCTGCGCAGGGCATTGGCGAGTTGATCAAGCCTCGTTAGCTCGAGCTCGTCACGCCCGGGCGCGACGATATCGTGCCGCGGGTTGTTGCGTATCAGATCTCCGCCAAGCTGCCCAGCGGCGCCTATCAACAAGATTTTCATGCGCGTTGGGACAGCAAGGCGTAGGAAAGATCCCGTGGCGACAGGATCGGATTCGGTAACGGCCAGGAAATGCCAAGAGCGGGATCGTCCCAGCGCAGGCCGTGCGACGACTCGGGGTGATAGAACTCGGACATCTGATAAAGGACTTCGCTGTTATCCATGAGGGTCTGAAAGCCGTGCGCAAACCCACGCGGAGCGTAGAGGGCGCGGCAGTTCTCCGCACTCAACTCGGCGCCAAACCATCGGTAACGGCTGCTGGAGTTCTCGCGTAGGTCCACGAGCACATCCCAGATCGCGCCGCGCGTGCAGCGTATGAGCTTCGCTTCCTCGTATGGCTTGTCTTGATAGTGCAGGCCGCGCAACGTGCCGCGCCGCCGATTGAAGGACACGTTGCACTGTGCGATCAGGGTGTCAAGTCCGTGCGTCCTAAATTCATTCTGGCAGAAGGAACGCGCGAAGAATCCGCGTTCATCCTCGAGCAGCTCCAGCTCGACGATGAAAGCCCCTTCCAGATTGGTTGGCGTGAACTTCAAGACAGAACCTTGACCTCGGGAATGGGAACGACGAACCGTCCGCCCCAGTTGCGCACATCGGCCATCTGCGCGACGATTTCATCTCTCAAATTCCAAGGAAGAATGAGCACGTAGTCAGGCTGTGTTTCGCGGATCTTGTCCGGAGCGTAAATCGGGATGTGTGTGCCGGGAAGGTAGCATCCCTGTTTGTGTGGGCTGCGGTCCACTGTGTACTCGAGCAGGTCCGAGCGCACGCCGCAGTAATTGAGCAACGTATTGCCTTTAGCGGGCGCGCCGTAGCCTACGACGCGTTTGCCGGACTCCTTCGCCTCAATGAGGAAACGCAGCAACAGGCGCTTGGTTGCCCTGACTTTCTCCGCAAATACTGCGTAGGTGTCTCCCCGGCCGAGACCGGCCCGCAGCTCGCGCGCACAAAGATCGCTTACTCGCGTGGTGATCGGGAGTGAGGCGTTGCCGGCATGTCGGGCGAAGACCCGCAGTGAGCCTCCGTGAGTGGGAATTTCCTCCACGTCGAAAATGGTCAGCTGATGCGCGGCAAACACGCGCTCAGCGACCATGAACGAAAAATACGAAAAGTGCTCGTGATAGATGGTGTCGAACTGGTTCTCTTCCATGAGCCGCAGCAGGTGCGGGAACTCGATCGTGACAATCCCGCGGGGCGCAAGAAAGATCCGCATACCTTCGACGAAGTCGTTCAGCGCCGGCACGTGGGCAAGGACGTTGTTCGCGACGAGGAGATCGGCTTTCTTGCCCGATGCGGCCAGATCCGACGCTGCCGCGGCGCCGAAGAATTTGACAAGAGTTGGAATTCCCTTGCGCTCGGCTTCTGCTGCGACGTTCGCCGCCGGTTCGATGCCGAGCACAGGGACACCGTGCCGGCGGAAATACTGAAGTAGATAGCCGTCGTTGCTGGCGATCTCGGCGACGAAGCTCGACGACCCGTAACTGAAGCGGCACATCATCATCTCGACGTATCGCCGCGCGTGCTCAAGCCAGGAATCGGAATAGGAAGAGAAGTACGAATAATCGCCGAAGATCTGCTCGGGGCTCTCGAACTGTTCCAGCTGCACTAGGAAACAGGACCGGCATACCCATGCGTGAAGCGGATAGAACGGTTCCATGCGGTGGAGCTGCTCCTCCCTAACATAGGCGTTGGAAAGTGGCGACATTCCGAGATCCGCGAATGTCAGAGACAACGGAGCCCCGCAAAAACGGCATGCCCGGGTCATCGTCCGGAGAGCCTTTCGTATTCTTCAATCTGTTCCGTGCAGAGCGCACGCACATCGATGCGGGCGGCGTACGCTTTGTACCAATCGACGGTCCACGCGAGTGCCTGCTCGAGCTCGAGTCGCGGCCTCCATCCGAGCCGCGAGCGGGCTTTTGAGCTGTCGAGCTTCAGATAGTGCGCTTCGTGGGGGTGAGGCCCCGGACTCGCCACCCAGCGCGCCGGCGACCCCCAAAGCGACGCCAACCTATTTGCGATCGTCTCGACCGGCTCTGCGTCCTTCTCGGTCGGGCCGAAGTTCCAGGCGCCGGCGAACTCCGCGGGGTCGTGCCAGAGTCGCTCGGCAAGCTGCAGATAGCCCGATAGCGGTTCGAGCACATGCTGCCACGGCCGGATGGCCTTGGGACTGCGTACCCGCAGCGGTTCATTGCGCAGCGTTGCGTGCACGAAGTCCGGTACGAGGCGGTCGTTCGCCCAGTCTCCCCCGCCGATGACGTTACCGGCGCGGGCCGAGGCAAGGCCTGGCGCGTTCGAGCCATCCGTGCGGCTCCCGAAGAACGAGCGTCGATACGCACCAGTCACGAGTTCGGCACATCCCTTGCTGCTGCTGTAAGGATCGTGCCCGCCCATGGCGTCGCCTTCCCGATAACCTTCGTCCTGCTCCCGGTTCTCGTAGCACTTGTCGCTGGTGACATTGACCAAAGCGCGGACACCCGGGCAACGTCGCGCTGCCTCGAGGACATGCACCGCGCCCATTACATTGGTGGAGTACGTCCCGACAGGATCCTCGTATGACGGCCGCACGAGCGATTGCGCGGCAAGATGAAACACGATTTCTGGGCGGGATCGCTCGAACGCCTGCTCGAGCCTTGGCAGATCGCGAACGTCGGCGACCTCGTCACGTACTTCCTTGGTGAGCGCAAGCAGTCTCCATAGCGCCGGCTCGGTCGATGGCGCGAGCGCATACCCCGAGACCTTCGCCCCCATCGCCCGCAGCCATAGCACCAGCCAACTTCCCTTGAATCCCGTATGCCCGGTGACGAGAACCCGCTTGCCGGCCCAGAAATCGCGCGTAATCACCAGGTCTTCCAGGGCGGCGAACCGCCTGCCCAGAGCTCTTCGAGATGGTTCTTGTCCCTGAGTGTGTCCATGGGCTTCCAGAAGCCGCGGTGGAAGTAAGCGGCGAGTTCGCGATCGCGCGCCAGGCCTTCCAGAGGCTCACGCTCCCATACGGTTGCGTCGTCCCGGATGTATTCAACGACGCGGGGCGACAGGACGAAGAACCCGCCGTTGATCCACCCGCCGTCGCCTTTGGGCTTTTCCTGGAAGCTGGTGATCCGCGTTCCGTCCAGAACGAGCGCGCCGAAACGGCCCGGCGGCTGCACTGCCGTGAGCGTGGCCGTGACCTTGCACGATTTGTGAAACGCGACTAGTTCGCGAATATTGACATCGGCGACACCGTCCCCGTAAGTGAAGCAGAAGTCTTCGTCGTCGAGGTAGCCGGCGACACGTTTCAACCGTCCGCCGGTCTGGGTGTCCTCGCCTGTGTCCACCAGCGTGACGCGCCAAGGCTCCGCCCCCTTCTGGTGAACCTCCATCTTGTTATGTGCCATGTCTATGGTGACATCAGACATGTGCAGGAAATAGTTGGCGAAGTATTCTTTGATGACGTAGCCCTTGTAGCCGACGCAAACGATGAAGTCGTTGATCCCGTGCGCTGAATAGATCTTCATGATGTGCCAGATGATCGGCTTGCCGCCGATCTCGATCATGGGCTTGGGTTTTAAATTTGACTCTTCGCTAATGCGAGTCCCCAGGCCGCCCGCCAGAATTACCGCTTTCATTGGCTCAGATCATCCAATTAAATTAGAAAGGTCAGTCAAATGTACACGGCCACTAGCGAATAGGTGCCAGCCGCCGCGGCGCGTCCGTCAATCCTCTGTCCAGTATGGGTTTTTCCAGCCCGCCGAGTCCAGATCATTCCAAAGGGACCAGAACTCCTTTTCCATGGCGTCTGCCGTGCAATCGCCCAACCGTCTCCTCTGGAAGGACGACAAAAAACGCAGGCCGGTCCCGGTCTCGTCCTGCATCCGGCGCTGGGCGAAGTCGTACTTCTGTTTAGCGAAATAAATGCTCGGCAGACCGCAAAACCAGGGGTAAGTAGCGAAGCCCGCGTCCGGGAATATGGAAAGATGGGAGACTTGTATCAAAGCCAGGTCCTGCAACAGGCCGGACGCGTGGTCCTTGGAGTAGATAATGTTCTTGAGAGATCTCAGCTCCGGCACGATCTCTTCTCGCAGGCAAAGCAGGATGAATTTCAATTCGGAGCGAGCCTCCATTCGGCGGAAGAATTCTTTCCAGGCCGCAAGGTCGGTGTTCCTTGCGGGCGACTCGGCGTTGAACCGGATCTGCGCCGCGACGGGCACCGCAGGCGATACGTGCCTGCGCACGAAGTCCCGTGCCCATTTCAAATGCACAGGCGGGCAGGTAAGCTTTGGCAAGGTACCGTGGGTATCGAAATAATGGTTGAGAGGGGTATGCGTGTTCGGGAAGGCCAGACCGCGCTCCGAGATTCGACTGTAGTTCACGTGGCTCGGCCAGGAATGGAGGAAACCGTACTGTGGCCAGCACACATATCGGCGGTAATGCGTCCGAAAAAAGGCCTCGAACGCCACATCGGAGTCGAAATGCAGCTCTGCGCCGATCGAAGGCAATAGCGCCCGTAGCTCGAGCATCATCTGCTTGAACTCCGGAGATGTTTCCACGCGTTCGCGGCTCACGGGCCGATTCGGATTCGTCGGGTCGTCGATGTAACACAAGTCGACCGTCTTCAAGCGGTTCTGCACGCGCAGGACGTTCAGGATGGCGAGAAACTCCATCATATCCGCCAGAAATCCAGCGTGCTCCTGGAAGTGATAGATGCCCAATACGCGCTTTTCGGCCTTCAGGCGAACGATTGCCCGCGGAAACACAGCCAAAGACCAGAAAACTTCCACGAACCTTTTCCATATGCGCCACGCTGCACGTAATGGCGCTTGAACGGCGGGAGGGGCTTTTTTCGCCCACTCGAAAAGTCTCGCTTGGTTACTCAAGAGGGTGCGCCAGTGGGACGGAGGTCCGGCAGGATACTACGTGCTAGTGTCAGGAGTCTTTAGCGTTCGGTTCCGCATAAATATAACGCGCCCCAAATCAGCACAACAGTAGCCCCAACAAGATAACTAAACGCTGCCCGTAATTACCCATCTTAGATGAGGTGTTACCCACGCTGTACCCCCGCCAATGATAAACCCCTCACTACCGACCCCTCCCGGGAGGGGCGAACGATCTCCTTTACTCCTGATGGTTGTAGCAGGGAACGACGATGGAAACCAAAGGGCACACATTGCTCACCCTGTAGAAAAACAAGGACGCTACTGTAGGTCGATGAAATGTACAAGTTGGCGGCATTCGCGCTATGTCGGCATCCGAGGTGTAGAGGTGAGCTCGATTCATAGTTGGTATAATTTTGCCTATGAATTTGGGGATCGAGGGCCGTCTCGCTCTTGTCACGGGTGCGAGCCGCGGCATCGGCCGTGCGGTTGCGCAGGAGCTTGCCAAGGAAGGCGCCCGCGTGATCGTCGTCGCCCGCTCCGAGGGACCGCTGGAGGCGGTCAAGCGGGAGTTAGGCGGACCGGCGGGAAGGCACCATGCCTTTGCTGTTGACCTCATGGCCGAAGGCGGCATCGCGAAGCTTTCCGCGGAGATCGACAAGCTGGGCGCGCTCGACATCATGGTCCACAATCTGGGCGGCTCGGCGATGGTATTCCCGGGCTTGGCGGCGCCCACCGACGACTGGAAGAAGGTCTGGCAGTTCAACGTGGGCGTCGGTCACGAGCTCAATCGAATCTTCATTCCCAAGATGGTCGAGCGGAAATGGGGCCGCGTCGTCCATCTCTCCACCTTGTCGACCTACACCTACAACGGCTACGCGGCCTACGTCTCGGCCAAGTGCGCCCTGGATGGCTACGTGAAGACGGTCAGCCGCGAGGTTTCCAAGGACAACGTGATCGTCTCGGCGGTGGCACCTGGCGCCATTTATTCTGAGGGTCGCCACTTCGCCAAGTTGCAGAAGGAGAACCCGGCGGCCCTGGAAAGCTATTTCAAGGAGCACTTGCCCATCAAGCGCCTGGGTCGGGCCGAAGAGATCGCTCCAGTCGCGGCTTTTCTCTGCTCTGATCAGGCCTCCTTCATGTCTGGGTCCATCGTCGGCATCGACGGCGGAGGAATGTGATGAACATCTTGCTGATTGGGCACGAAGGATACTTGGGCCGGGGGCTATACTCCTTCCTCTCCCGCAAGCACCGGGTCATCGGCTGGGACAAGAAGGAAAATCTCTTCGACTTGGGCGCCGCGACCTTGGCGCGTGAGAATGTCGAGCTGCTCATCAATCTCTCGGTGATGGCCGACCGCGCGGGCCGCAACTTTCAGGCGGACACTCCCTGCGATCAGGTGAATGTGGGCGGTGCGCGCCACATCGCCAATATTCTCAAAGGCAGCGAGATCTCCTGGATCCAGATGTCCACACGGGAAGTGCTCGGGCCCGTCTACACAGCCAGTGACGTGGTGAAGACCAAGGCCGGCTTGCGCCCGAGCTGGCTGGTGAACGAGGAGCAGCCCTACGCGCCTTCGAATTTCTACGGGAAGTCGAAGATCATGTCGGAGTTCATCTCCGAATCGCACGCTCGCAGTGCCGTGATCCGTCTGACCACCTGCTACACAGACTACGACCATCCTGCGGGCAACTGGGTCGTCTCACTGATCAGGTCCGCGGTACAAGGCAAGCCGGTCAATCTCACTCGAGGCGGCGAGCAGTTCCGCGATCCCTTGCATATCGACGACCTCGGCCGTCTCATGGAGCTCATCCACGAGAAAAAAGCCTTCGGGGAAAAGTATCACGCCGGCGGCGGCAAGAAGAACCTGATCTCTCTCAAGGAATTTGTGCGCGTCGTCGACCCCAAGGTGAAGATCCAAAAAGTGGCGGGTGGGGATTACGGATTTGCGTTTGACAATCGGAAAGCGAGCAAACTTACGGGCTGGAAGCCCGTGATCTTGATCCGCGAAAAGATTCCTGTGATCGCCGAGAACATCCGTCAGAAAATCGCGCTGCCACCCGAAATGCGGTGACCCGCAGGGCCGTCTGGATGTGTCATAAATGAGCAGCAGGTGCCTCTCACCCAACGGCCTGGGCAATAACAACCTACTTAGCGATGGGAATATCCAAGTGATAAAACGCACGACCCGTCTTATCGGCCGGTAAAGAGGCCCCAGGATCCGACGAGCTGCTCTTCTACCTGACGACATGAAACCGTGGAACTTTGCAACAGAATGTCGTAAGTTCATTTGTTCTGGACGCCGCCGCCGCCGCTGTCACGACTTGACTGCAATGGAAAGGCACCGGGTGCGTGCCATTCAGCGCGCCGCCGGTACCAGATCAACGCTACAAACGGTGTCACCGTCGCCATGACGGCGAGGTAGCCAATCGCGACGCCGTCAGCGGAGTAATACTTGCCCAGAACCGCGACGGCGATCCCGGTAAGAACACCGCTGATAACCGACAACACCATCAACGGCTCCTTCTTGTGAGCGCGCAGGTAGGTGGACATAGGCAATGATGCGCAGACAATGATCGTAGCCACAAGCATATATGCCGTGGTAGCGGGCGGAAGGAGGCGCGCAGCGAACGGGTGATGTAGGTGATTCAGCGAGAAAACCAGTATCCAGATTCCAAACGCACCTACTGCGGTGATAGCGATCACATTCAATGTAATTCGCCAGAATAGCCGATCGAGCTCGGCATATCTTTGCTGCGCGATGAGTATCCCGAAGAGAGGCGCCTTCGGCGTGATCCAGCTCGATGCCACCGGCATCAGTGCTCCCACAAGAACCCAGGTCATGCCCATCTGGCCGGCGACAACCGGGCCTTGATAGTGGAACAGCACCGGGGCAAAGAGGGCGAAAATGAAATACCCGCCGATCCAGCTCATCGCGATGCGCCACTGCATGGGCCATATGTCCGTCCGCCAGCTCAAGCGCGGCCCCTGCGGCTGCGCCAGCAGTATCGTCCTGATAAACCTGCCATAGCGGCGGCCGACGGTGACCGTCATCGCCAGCAGGCCCGCCGCAGCGATGACTGAAGCGACCCACAGTCCGGCTCCCATGTAGATTGCCACCCAGGCCGCCACGCTGGAGGCGACGTACTGAACGATCCTGTAGCCGTAGACATGCGAAACCTGGTTACAGCCCTCAAGCAACGCCCACATCGGCACCGCACATAAGTTCAGTCCCGTAACCACGCACAGCACGATCCACGGCGCCTTCCATGGAAATCCCGGCTCTCCAGCTGTCGCAAAAAAAAAGAATCCGCCTATGACAAGTACCAGCGTCACGATGGCGCTTGCGACCAGGTACCAGTTGAGCGCAAATCTCCCCAAGCTTGCGAGCCTTGACAATGCATCCGCGTCGCCAGTCACCTGGCCGTTCCGGTCCAGCGCGAGTTTCGCCCACTCATGGCTGGCGTAGTAGGTGAGGACGGTGCCTAGGCCCAGCTCAGCGATCGCCTGAATCGCAAGCACAGCCTGGAAAGTGTAGTAGTAACCCTGGAGATCCGGGGAGAAAAATACGGCGATCAGCAGGGTAGTGACGAGCCCGGCGCTCAAACTCCAGATTTTTCCCACGATTGCAAAAAACACGGCGCGATCGATCTCCAGAGATTTGGCAAATCTCAATCGCCGTTCGATGAACGAGGACATGTTAGTAAGGAGATACCCTACGTCGCCGGGGTTTGCCGGGCGATCGCAGCCGGGAAATCAATCTGCGCGGCCAGCAGGCTTTCGACCGTGCCGATGTCGCGATGGTAGATGCCGTTGTGAAACGTGTTGATGCGCCCCATGAAATGCGGCAGGACTTCCGTGCTGAAATCGATTGTTTCTTTCCCGAGGCCGGCGAGAAAATCCATGACCGACGGGGACATTACGTATACGGCGCCGTTGGCCAGATTCCCGGGCGGGTTTTTCACTTTTTCATGGAACGCCCTGACGACACCGCGTTGGTCGAGTTCGACGATCCCGCATTCTTCAGGCTCGACAGCATCGAAAGTCATCATCGTTATTTCGATGCCCCTCTCCCTTTTCTCGTACCGTCGGATGAAGGCTCGCACGTCGAAGTTGGACAAGTTGTCCGCATGAACGAGCAGCGACGGTTCACGCCGGAAGAAATCCCTGTTCTTAAGGAGCGTCCCGCCCGTCCCCAGCAGGCTCTCTTCGTACACCATGGTTATTCTTACCGGATGTCGGCAACGTTCGACGTAGGATCTAACTGCCTCCGGGAGATGATGAAGATTGATCAGGATTTCGACGATGCCGCCCTTGCTCAACAGCTCGATCCAGTAGTCGAGGAGCGGCCGGCCGTTTATCTCGACAAGACACTTGGGTACCGAATTCGTTATCGGGCGCAGACGCGTACCAAGCCCGGCGGCAAGGAGCAATGCACGCAATGCTCAGCCCTTCACGGAGTTGTCGTTCTTGCTCATCTCGACAAGCAGCTCTCCGGCGCTCAAGGGGATATTCCCGATCCGTCCTACCTGGCAGGCAGCTGCGAGGGAGCCGAGGTAAAGACTCTCCCAAATCGACCTCCCGACCGCCATCGCCATTGCAGCGCAGACCAGAAGGCAGTCGCCCGCGCCGGCGGTGTCCTTGGGCGCGGTGTTCAGCGCGGCGAGCCGGTCCGTGAGCCACTGCCCTTTTTCCGTCACCTTGGCATGGATCAAAACGCCTTCCGTTCCGAGGGTAATGGCAATGTTTTCGGCGTTTGCGCGCTGCCTCAGGGTTTCCGCAATCACCACGAGGCCGTCTTCGTAATTCCCCAGCGCTATCCTGGCTTCGCGCTCGGTTGGCGTAAGAAGCGCCGCGCCCTTGAAGCGGGAAACGTCGCCGAACTGGGATGAACTCTGGCTGTCTGCGACCATCATGATGTCGCGCCGACGGCACTCCTCCGTGACCTCGTCTACCAGTTCCTGCGGGAGGGCGCCGTAGTTGAAATCGGAGAAAATCACCAGATCGGCGCCGGCGAGGGACTTTCTGAGATGGTCCAGCGCGCGCTGCTGTAAGGCCCGATTGATCTTGTGCTGGCGCAGCTGGCTCACTCGAAGCAAGGTCTTGTTTCCGGCGCGATAGCGCTGCTTGAGGGTGGTGGGGCGGCTGTCGTCTTTTATCAGCTTGGCATCGACTCCATAGGAAGCGAGCTTCTCGGCGACATATCGGCCCGTCTCATCATCGCCGGTCACTGAAAGGAAGTCGACGGATCGGGCACCGAGATGCCGCGCGTGCGCTGCAACGATCGCCGCTCCGCCGATGAACCTTTCGGTCATGATAGGAGTCACGACGATCGTCGGATCTTCCTGCGACATTCCGAGCGGATCGCACTGAACATAGTCGTCCACGATGGTATCGCCGATCACGTACACCTTGAGCGAACGCATCTGCTCCAGCGCGGACGCCAAGCCCGGGACGCTGAAACCGTGGCGTTCGATGAACTCCTTTGGCCTGACGATCGAGGAGTGATTGATGAGCTCCGTTTCCTTGCGAATGAGCTCCAATGAGGAGAAGGTCGTATCACCGGAGCCGAACAGCAGTTTCCCCCCGTAAGCCTGAACAACACTGAGTTCCGGATTGATCGCGTTTTCGTGCTCCTTCCCCTTCACGACGACAGCGGGGCGCAGCTCGGCAATGAAGCCTTCCGGTGTATCGCGCAGCAAGAACGCATGATCGACCCAGCTGATCGCCGCCACGCCCTCCACGCGCATGTCCTGGCTCAGCTGGGCATTGGCCGCCAGTTGATCGCTCAATACGCCGACCACGAGGTAGTCGCCGCACTCGGCGGCGAAGCGCAATAGACGCAAATGTCCCGGGTGAACGATGTTGAAAGTCCCGGACACAAAAACGACGCGCTGTGCGCCTTGCGCATCGGCTCGAATCGTCTGTATCGCAGATAGGGAGTCGGGATGCAATTTCATTGCGGCACAAACATGAAAAGCTGCATCATCTCAAACAATTCTGAGTTCCGGAAGAGGAATCACGAACTTGCCCCCTGCGTCGAGGAAACGCCGGTGCCGCTGGATGATCGGTTCTGCGAAATTCCAGGCAAGAATGATGACGTGATCCGGCTTTCGCGCGTAAAGCTCCTCTGAAGGCAGCACCGGGATATGGCATCCCGGGCTGAACAGGCCGTGCTTGCGGGGATTATCGTCAGCCAAGAATTCGAGCTTTTCAGTCAGCTCGAAATGCCAGATCAGGGTGGTGACGGTGGTCGACGCGCCATAGCCTGCGATCCTCTTGCCGGCTGCCCGCGCCTCATCGACGACGCGAAGAAGCGCAGCTTTGCGAGCCTCGATCGCCTCGCGGTACTCGCGATATAACGCAAGCTCGGCAAACCCGCGCTTTGCCTCGATCTCCAGCAACTCGCCGATGATCGGCATGACCGGACGCTTGCCTTCCGGCGACCGCTGTGCAAAGCCGCGGATCGAGCCGCCCTTGGAGCTTATCCGCTGGACATCGAAGAGCTGCATTCCGAGACGCTCGAAGAAGCGCTTCAGCGGAGCGATCGAGTGATAGGAGACATGCTCATGATAGATCGTGTCGAACAGAAAACGGTCGACGATATCGACGAGGTAGGATACTTCGAACACGAAAACCCCGTCGTCGGCGAGAAGCATACGGATTCCGCGAACCATATCGGCGAGATTGTCGGCATGCGCGAAAACGTTGTTCGCGGCAACGATTGCCGCCGGACCGCGTTGAACGCGGATGCTCCGCCCCAATTTCTCGGTAAAGAATTCAGACAGAGTCGCAACGCCTTTCGCGGTTGCTTCCTCGGCGATGCGCCGCGCCGGATCGATTCCGAGCACCTTGAGCCCTTTGTTCTTGAAGAACTGCAGCAGTGAGCCGTCGTTGCTTCCAATCTCGACGACAAGCGAGCCGGGCTTCACAGTGAAGCGTGCCGTCACCTCGTCCGCGTAGCGCCGGTAGTGCTCCACCAGCCCCGGGGAGCTTGAAGTGACGTAGATGTAGTCACGAAACAGGATTTCCGGGTCGACTACGTCCACGTTCTGGACATGCCCGCAGTCAAGACACAGGTACAGGTCGAGCGGATACGTTTCCTGCCTTTCTCCGAGCCTTTCCCTCGAGACGTAGGCGTCCGCGATGGGCGAGGCGGCTATTGGAAGAGCCTGCTCGAGGCGTGCACCGTCGCAGAGACGGCAACGGCGTCGACGGATCACGGAAGCCATCACGGCCTGTCTACGGCTAGATGGATTTGAGTTTTCTAGCAAGTGTTTCCGGCCAGACAAGCGACAGGCCGCCGTCGACGTAGAGATTCTGGCCGTTGATGAAGCTTGCCGCGGGGCTGCACAGGAACGCGACCGCATTCGCGCTGTCCTCCGCTGTCCCCATGCGCCCCAACGGAATCATCTCCCGGTAGAGCGCGTACAGTTCCTTGTTGTTGAGATAGAAATCCTTTGACTCCTCCTTGAGGAACGTAAAAGGGCTCACCGCGTTCACGCGGATACCCTTGCGCCCAAGACTGACCGCATAAAACCGGGCCATGTGGTTCATGCCGGCCTTTCCGAGGTGATAACTGAGCGGCTGGCCTTCACCCACACGGTCGCCGAACACTGAACTCACGAGTACGATTCCCCTGTCGCCCTCGGTAGCGAACTTCGGTGTGAGCGCCTCGATCAACTGCTTCGTTGCGGTCAGGCTGACCTGGATTTCGCCCGCCCAGTCGTCGTCCTTGCCGCGGTAGCGCTGGCAGAATATCAGATAGTTGAGCGGTCCATTCTTGCCGACCGCCGATTCGGCTGCACGCAAGGCTGCGTCGCCATCCAGCAGATCCGCAATCCAGTGCCGCACATTCGGGATATGTCTGTCGCGCTCCGGCGGCTCGCGCCGCCCGATGACCGATACGTGAGACCCTCGCAAGGCAAGGGTGCGCACCAGTTCCCGACCCAGTCCGCGCGTTCCGCCGACGATCAGTGTATGTGGCATGGTGCTTGTTTCCTGTTGCGTTATTTTTCTTCCCGTGTACGCAGCTTTGCCGCCCTGCGCGCGACACCGGCGATGTATGCAAGCGCCTCTTCGCGCCGCGCCTCTGGCGGGGCGAATGGCGCGAGGATAGTCTCTTCTCTGACGAACGGGCCGTTGGTCACTTCGTGAACGACGAGAAAATCACCATGAATGAGAAGCGTGTGAAACACGCTGTCTGAAAGCCGGTAGTAGAAATTTTGTCCGGTCGAAACATCGCCGAGCTCGACGATATCAATGACGGCTCCCGTGTCGTCCAACATCACGACATCTGCCGCCCCTTCCACGACGTGAAAAGACTCGATCTTCTTGAGGTGCTTGTGCGGGTGGATGTAGCTGTTCGCGGAGATGGCAATGAGCATCTCGTGCAGACTGTCGTCGTTGGACCGGTGCGCACAGATTCGCGCGCGCCCGCGCGCGTTGGATGCCGCCTGCCGCTTGAGGAACGCGATTTGCCGCGCGTCCATGCGAACAATCTGCGCCTCGGCGATGAACACTTCGTCGTTGACCTTGCGAAGCTTGATTCCGGCGTCTGTGTCCATGGCTAGATCTGAAATGCGAGGGGACTGAGGGCGAAAATCGAGCGAAACTCGCCGCCTCGCTCCAGGTATGCTTTCTTCGCCGCGAGCACTTTCTTCTCGCTCTCCGGGCTCAAGGAAAGCAGGCACAGGTCGATCCGCTCTTGCTCGAGCAGAGAGGAGCTGCGGATCGGCAGCCGGGATCCCGGCATGACCAGCGCCTGTTTGTTGGGATTGTCGTCGATGACGCAATCGACATAATCGCCCATTTCGAGCAGGTTGAGAAATTTCGCCGCCAAATGCCCTGCACCGAAGAGCACCACTCGCTTGCCGGCGGCGCGGAGCCGGGCGAATTGCGTGCGGTGACGTTCGCGAATCTCGGGAAACCGCTTTGCATAGCGCCGCCCCCGCATGAGTTCGGCCTGGAGGCCTTCCGTAGCGGTGTGGACCACGGGCTTCCCCATTCGCACCATCGCCACCAGCGAGTCCTCGAGCGCGTAGGGATAGGTCAGGATTTCGAGCACCTCACAGCCGTTCGCTTCCAGGAACGCCTTCAGCGTCGCTGGCGAGAAATAGGCGATATGCTCCTCCCAGACGAAGCTGTAGTCGCAGGCGTCGAGGAATTTCCTGCTGTCCGGCAATTCGAAGACCAGATATCCGTCAGGTCCCACCAGCGGCGCGAGGCCGCGGAGGAACGCCCTAGGGTCGTGCGCATGCTCGAGCACGTGGCGGACTATGAAGATGCCGGCTCGCCCTCGCCGGGCGGCGATGGCCCGCGAACGCCGTTCGCGCACCGCTTCCTGGACGGATTCCAGTCCGGTGGCCGGGTCGTCCAGCCCCAGGTCTGCCGAGGCGTCCAATCGGAAAGTCCGGGAAAACCCCAGTTGATTCAAACGCGCGATGGTCGAATCATCCTTGTAGGTCAGGCCGCCGATCACCGACTCCGGCGTGACCCCGGGCAGATGCGCCAGCCGCTCCGCCACGGCGTCCAGGTGCCCCTCCGGTTCGTTATAGGTCAGCCACGAGTAACGCGAGCGGACCATCGTCGCAGGCATCGGGTCGACGAGTTGCACCAGCCCACAGGCAGCGCACTGGCCGAGCGCGAGGCGGTGCACGTCGGTCTCTCTTTCGCCGTTCTTGAGGAAGCGGTTACTGGGTGGCTGGGGACCGAAATCGACGAGTGTGTCAACTGGTTCGCCGCAGGCTATGCAGAGCTGGATCACGGGTTTCATCGCTCTTTCGCGAATGGCGCAAACCGGAACCGGGCGGACTGGCTAAAAAGCGATCAGGCAGCGCCCGCTCACTTCGCCGCTCCGCATTCCGGCGATGGCGTCGTTTATTTGATCCAGCCTGTAGCGATCGGTAAGGAGCTCGCGCAACTTGATCCTCCCCGCCTTGAACAGCGCGTGATAGCGCGGGATATCCTGCTCAGGGATGGCTTCCCCGCCGTGCGAACCGGAAAGGACTTTCCCGAAATGCAACGGTAGCGAGTGGATGGAGATATCGCTGCCCTTACGAGGCACGCCAACCAAGGTCACGCGCCCTTTCCGGCTGGTGAGCTCGTAGCCCATTCGGATGACCTCCGGCAACCCCGTGTTGTCGATAAACGCGTCCAGTCCCCCCGGGCCGACGAGCTCGCGGATCCGCCCAGGCGTGTCTCCCCGGCTGGCGTTCAGGATGTGGGTTGCCCCCATACTCCTCGCCAGTTCGAGTCGGTTATCGTAGAGATCCACGGCGATTATCGGATACGCGCTGACCAGAGCCGCAGCCTGAACGATATTGAGCCCGACACCTCCGGCTCCGAAAACCACTACCGACTCCCCGATACGAAGCTTGGCGTTGTTCTGGACCACGCCAAAGCCGGTCGTCACAGCGCAGCCGAACAGCGCCGCCACGTCCATGTCGCTGTCGGGCGGGATCCGCGTGAGGCGGTTCTCCGATACGACGGAGTATTCGTTGAACGTCGTTAACCAGCCGGCGTTGACCTTGCTCCCGTTCCACGTGTAAGCCGGTGTCGGCGACTCGATGCCGAGACCTTTCCGCCAGTGCAGGACCACCTTGTCTGCGGGCTCGACATGACGCACGCCCGGGCCGATCGCGAGCACCGTGCCTGAACCTTCATGACCCAGAAGGTGCGGCAGGTACTTGTCTTCGCCCTTCACGCCGTCGATTTCACCAAGTTGCGAGCCGCAGATGCCGCTATAGTGAATCTTCACCAGCACCTGGCCGACATCGAGCGCTTCAGGCAGCCCAATTTCGGTGACAACGAGCGGCTTGCGCAAGGCTGTGAGAACGGCGGCTTTCGTGGAACGCGGTAGGGTCATTGCGTCCTCACTCGAAAAAGACGAACGAGTGGTCCCCCTTATAGCCGGTTTGTCTGAACCACCATTCCCATTCCTCCGGCGTGCAGAACGCCTCGCACGTGACCTGCCAATAAAGCAGGTTGGCCTTTTCGACTTCGTTCCGGTAGGACTCGACACAGATGTATTTGTGCTTTTTGCCGACCCGCTCAATCTCGCGCAGCGCCTTGTCGAGGTCGTAATTGTGCAGGTTGTGGAGGGTATTGAGCGAATACACCAGGTCGAAATGCTTGTCCGGGTAGGGAAGTAAGGCGGCGTGACCCACGAGAAGTCGGTCCTTGATCTCTTCCTTGGCATTCTCTATGGCGTATTCCGACACGTCAATGCCGTAGATTTCGACGCCCGGTACCACCTTGGTGAAGTCGTAGAGCAGAAAGCCCTTGCCGCAGCCAACGTCCAGGATCTTGTCGCCGGGCGAGATACCATAGTGATCGGCCATCGCGCGGGCAACCTTTTCCCAGCGGCCCCCGATATAGCGATATCCGCCATAGTTGATCCGGCGGTCTCCGTCCCAATACTCTTGGCCCCATTTCTTGGCGAGTTCGGCCGCTTTGGCTTTCGGGAATTCGGGATCATTGACGCGCGCAAGATAGTCGCGCTTGGTGCTCTTGTGGACGACCGACATGAAATCGACGTATGCCATTTCGGCCGGATTCGTCAGTGCCTGATGAGCTGAAGAAGACGCCGCGCTTTTTCAAGCTGGACGTGCTTGCGGCGGGTCTCATCCCTCGCCGGATCCGCAAACCTGCGTCGCTGAACGAGGGCGGGCAGGAAGTCGTTCATCACGATACAGCACCATTTCAGTTGGAACACGGGCAGCAGCAACCGCGTCCGCACCGCCAGCATGTCCGCATCGGGGGAATACGTGAGCGCAGAGGCGAGAAAGCTGTCGAAGTGATCGAATTGCACCGGTATGGCTGGCTGGGAAAAGAAATCGCTTACCGCTTTTGCAGGGTCGTCCCAGCCGGAATATTCGAAATCGATGAATACGAGCTTGCCGCTCGGTGAGACAATCGCGTTGTGAAAGCCGAAGTCCGAAGGGGAGATGCAACGGTCCTCGGGGGAGAGCACCGAGCGTTGCTCAAGGCCCTTCCGTTCCAATTCGGAGGACACGCGCGCGCGCACGCCTGCCCACCGCGTCCGCAGCTCGGCCGCAAAAGCGGCGGCTTCTCTATCGAGCTTCGATGTCGTCGGAATCGTGGAAAGCCGGTCGATACGTCCCTGCACCAGCGCCAGATGGTCTGAAATACTGAAGCAGGACTCCGAAGCGCCTGTCAGGGATCCGGCCAGCACGCGCCTTGCGGGTTCGTTGAGACGGACGAAGAATTCGCGCGCCTGCTCGATGTGTTCAGGGGCAACGGCGCCCGGGGAGAGCTTGTCGCCATCGATGAACTCGTAGAGCCCGATTCCGGCGTCGTCATCCAGGGCGATGGGTTCTGGAACGCAGTCAATACCGGCTTTCCGGGCATATTCGAGAAATGAAAATTCGGCGTTCAGACGATCGCGGGAGTCCCAGGGGTCCCTGAAGTAGCACTTCGCCACCAGCGCGCGCCCGCCGACATCGACTCGAAACACGCGATTGTTGCCTCCCGCTGCGCAGGGTCTGGCGCGAAAGCCCTCCGGGGCAACGCCTGCCGCCTCGAGAAGCAGGGCGATCCGCGGCATCAGCCCCGCGTCGTCCATTTGTCCTGGATGTGCTGCTTGATGAGGTCCCATGACCGAAACGCGGGCAGCCGATCGTCTGCCGGGTAGGTGCCATCAGGGTCGAACAGTATCGGGGCGGTACGGACGGGAAACTCGTCCGCGAGAAGAATCTCCGGAAGGTCGTCGACAAAAAAATCCAAACCGAGTCCGCTGATCCGGGCCAGCTTCTCCTGCTTGGTCAGCTCGAAATAGACGTCGACCGCGTCGATCAACGGAACCTGCCGGTCGATCAGAATCCTGGCGACCCATTTTCGCGCGGCGTCATGCAGGTCATAGGGATGGCCTAGAAAGGGATGGCGCGTCTTGTGGCTTACGATGGCCAGATGTATCCCCTCGGCCTTGGCCCAGGAGAAAAAATCGATCGCGCCGGGATAGGCGATCGCATCATCCATGCGCGCACCATAGACATAGCCTTGCACTTCCGTCCAAATATCTTCCTTGCCGGCCTGCCGCAGGTAGTCGCGCACGCTCAGCTTGGTCGAAGGAAGTTCGGATGGAATCAGATTTCGCTCGAGGGCTACCTTGTGGAAAAGCGTATCGTAGCTGACGATGGTGTTGTCAAAATCGACGCCGACGCGCACGGCTGGTGTCGGTCAACCGCGACCCGATCTAGGCAGCGCGAAGGCGCACGAGTCGTGCCGATACTTTTTCCGCGATGTTCTCGGCTGTCAGCCCGAACCTGCGGCGCGCGTATTCTTGAGACCCGATCTCGTGCATGAACGTGTCGTCGGTGCCGAAACTGAGCATGCGACCTCGCAGGCCATCCTGCGACGCGAGCCACTCTGCGATACTGCCGCCGAGCCCGCCCAAACGGCCATGTTCCTCCACGACTGCGACGAGCGGGTAGCGCCCAAACACTTCCTTCAGTCGATCAGTGTCCAGCGGCTTGACGGTATGAAAGCTCTCCACGCGCGCCGACAGCCCGCCCGTGTTGAGTATATTCCGGGCGTTGAGCACGACAGGCATCATGTTCCCGGTGCTGATGAGGCAGACATGCTCGCCCTCGCGCACGGTAATTGCTTTTCCAAGCCGGAAGTCGGGCTGCCGATCGTGAATCACGGGCTCGCCTTTCTTCCCGATGCGCATGTACACCGGGCGGTCCTGGCGGAGAGCCGCGCGCAGGCCGAGCCGCAGCTCAACCGCATCGCAGGGGGCCAGGACGATCATCTCCGGGAGCGAGCGCAGCAGCGCGAGGTCTTCGAGTGAGTGGTGGGTCGGGCCGAGTTCCGCGTAGGATAGTCCCGCGCCTGTTCCGACGATGATGACCGGCGCGTCGTGATAGCAGACGTCCACGCGAATCTGCTCGAAACAGCGCGTCGTGGTGAAGGGCGTAATCGTGTAGATGACCGGGCGGAGTCCGGAAAGCGCCATGCCGGCGGCGATGCTCATCATGTTTGCCTCGGCAACCCCGCAATTCAAGAAGCGGTTCCCCGCTTGCTGCTTGAACTTATCGAACAGCTTGTTGCCGATGTCCCCGGAGAGCAGTACGACACGCGTGTCATCCGCGCCGAGCTTCGTGATTTCATCGGCGAACGCGTTTCTCATGGCGATACCCCAAGCTCTCGTTTCGCCGTCTTGACCTCCTCCGCGGACGGTATGCGGTAATGCCAGTTGTTGTCGTCTTCCATGAACGACACACCCTTGCCCTTCACGGTGTTCGCAACGATGGCGACCGGCTTGCCGCTCCGATCGGGGATCTGCTGCAGGCGCCTCACCAGTTCGCCCATGTTGTGGCCGTCGATTTCGCCGGCGCTCCAGCCGAACGCTCGCCATTTTTCCACGAGCGAGTTGTGTCCCATGACTTCCGCGCTGCGGCCGGTCGCCTGCCACTTGTTGAAGTCTACAATGACCGCGAGGTTCTCGACGTTCTGCGATGCGGCGAGCATCGCTGCTTCCCAGACCGAGCCCTCGTTGCACTCTCCGTCGCTGACAAGCGCAATGACTTTGTACGACCGCTTGCGAATGCGGGCTGCAAGGGCCATGCCCAGGCCCATGGGAAAACCGTGCCCGAGCGATCCGGTGGCCGCTTCGATGCCCGGAAGATACGACGGTGCTGGCGGATGCTCGGCGAAGACACCTCCGTCCTCCCCGTAACTGTCGAGCATCGATTCCGGGTAGTACCCACGCCGGGCCAGAACCTGGAACAATGCGGGGGCAGCATGGCCTTTACTGAGGATGAACCGATCGCGGTCTTCGTCGGCCGGTTTGTCCGGGTCGATTCGCAGGACCGCGAAGTAGGCTGCAACGAGGATGTCGACGCAGGACAGGCATGAACCGAGGTGCGGTGTCTGCGTCTTGTGAGAGTTCTCGACGATTCTGGCCCGAATGTTCCGGGCCATCTGTTCCAGTTCTTTGATTCGCTCGTCCACAGGTTATCGCTCTGAATTGTACGCCAGCCAATCCGTGTTTAGGGCTTGTGAATATAGTCGAATTGCTGTTTCTTGAGGTCGCCCAGCCAGCGTTCCACCCAGGCGATTGTCTCGTCGATGCCCTGCTCGAGCGAAATCTTGTCTTGCCAGCCGAGTTGGTTTCGCACTTTGTTGCTATCGAGCCGGTAGGCCGCGTCCTTGCCCAATCGCTCGCCCACGACTTCGACGCAGTCCTCGAACCGCGCTTTCATCCGCTCACAGATCATGCGCACTAGGTTGCGGATGTTGATGATCCGGTTGGTAGAGATATGGTATGTCTCGCCCGGTGTGCCGTCGCGCATGATGCGCGTGGTGGCGTCCGCCACGTCCCGCACGTGGATGAACGATCGCTCGGAATGTCCGCCACCATGGAGCTGAAGCTTCCGCCCGAGCTTGATGAAGAGGACTGCCCTGGGAATGATCCGGTAGAGTTGCTGGCCCGGGCCGAACACGTTAGCCGCGCGCGTGAACACGACCGGGAATTTGTACGCGGCAAAAAAAGTCTTCAGATTCATGTCGGCCGCCGCGCGCGACACGGCATAAGGCGTGCTCGGATTGAACGGGGCGCTCTCGTCGATGAGGCCGCCGGTGCTGCCGTAGACTTCCGGCGTGGTGACGTGCACGTACTTCTTCACGAAGTCGCACTGCCGCACGCGATCATGGAAGCGAACAGTGGAAACGACGTTGGTCATGAACCAATGGTCCGGATTCTTCCAGCTTTCAGCCACCATGCTCTGCGCGGCAAAGTTGATGACAAACGCCGGCCTTTCCCGGTGGATCAGGTCCATCAGTGCGTCGAGGTCTCGGTTGAGGTCATATTGGTAAAAGCGAAAAGTCCCCGGCCTGCGCGACCATTTGTAGGGAAGGAACGCTGGGTGCGGCTCTGGTGAGCGGCTGCAGCCGGAGACCGAATGCCCTTGCTCGAGAAGATAATCGGTGAAGCTCGCGCCGGAAAAGGAGTTGCTGCCCAGTACCAGGGAGGTTTCCGCCACTTCCACCACGTCAGCCCTGGTTGGGTCGGTTTTGGTACAGCCACTGCATGATCATATGGCCCACGACCAGCTGCAGATCTTCCGACAGTTGCATGTCGTCCACCGGGAAGTAGATCGGCACATCGGCCATCGCTTTTGCCTTGCCGCCGGTGTATCCGAGAATTGCGTACGTCTTCACGCCCATGGATTTGGCCTGCTCGAGCGCCTTGACAATGTTCGGCGAGTTTCCGCTACCCGACAGCGCGATAAGCACGTCCCCGCGCCTCGCCTGGACCGCAAGCTGTGCTGAGAAAATGGCATCGTAACCGACGTCATTGGCAAGACAGGTAATCACCGACGAATTTGCCGGAAGCGCGGACACCCGCAAGCCCACGCCGACGGTCTTGGAAATACCATAGAGTAAGTCGTTGGCGAGGTGGATGGCATTGCCGGCACTGCCGCCGTTGCCGCAAAGGAACACTTGCCGCCCGCTGTCCCGGCAATCACGCAGATCTTCGGCAAGGCACGCGACATCGGCCCAGTTGTGGGCGCTTAGCGCCAACGCCAAACGACGCGCATAATCGGCTGCGAATGCGTCAGGCTCCGGAAAGGGCGGTTTCACTTCAACACCTCGCGCTGCATCCATTTGAGGTTGTGAAAGCGATCTTCATCTTTCAGCTGACCTAGCCGGAACTTGTCTACGATTTCACGGATTGCATCGTCCACCGTTTTCTTGGGTCGAAAGCCGGTCGCCAGGAGCTTCTCGGAGTTAACGCGGTAGGAACGCGGGTCGTTCGATTCGGTGACGGTAATTCTCGCAGGCGCGTACTCCGTGACACGACGGGCGATGTCCATGATGGAAATATTCTCGAACCCGGCGTTGTAGATGCCCTGATGCTCTGGATGGTCGAGCATAAATAGATACACGTCCGTTATATCGTCTATGTGGACATTGGGCCGGATTTGGTTGCCCCCGAACACGGTAATATGTTCCTTGGTGAGGGCTTGCATCGTCAGCATGTTCACCGAGACATCGAGGCGCATCCGGGGCGAGTATCCGCATACCGTAGCGGGACGGATGATCTGGACCACCATCTCGTTCGCGTAGCTCAGCAGCACCCGCTCGGCCACCATCTTCGTCTTGTTGTACTCGGAGATGGGTCTAGGCTCTAGATCCTCGGTAACCTGAGCCTCTTCCTTGACTCCATAGACGCTGCCGGAAGACGCATAGATGAACCTGCGCACGCCATTCCGAACGGCTTTGTCTGCAAGTTGCATCGTGGCCAGCGCACTTACTTCCCACGTCAGTTTGGGGTCGAGGTCTCCGCACGGGTCATTCGCGATCGACGAAAGATGAATGATCGCATCGAGTCCATCGAGTGTGATCTTGTCGGCATCTCTCACGTCGGTCTTTTCGACGGTCAAATTCTTATGCGGTTTGAGATAATTGCCGAACCACATGGTGTCGATTGCAGTTACTTCATGGCCGGAATTCAATAATTTTGGGACAAGGACTGTTCCCTTGTAGCCACAAGCACCTGTTACAAGAACTCGCATCCCGGTTTTCTTTCCTCGTCGTTAGTTATTGGTGCAGGCTATTATCGCCCATACTTTGTGCGCGCATCCATTTGTGCGCTTTGCTTCAGTCTGACGAGGCACGCTTCCAGGCAGGCTTCCCATCGCGGCAGCTCGATGCCGAAGCGCCGGAGCAGTTTCTCGTTGGATAGACGCGAATTTCTGGGCCGGCGCGCCGGTGATGGATATTCGCCGGAAGCGATCGGTACGATGCGGACCCGGGAATCAGGCTGCTCCAGCCGTGCGATCTCCGTCGCAAACCCGTGCCAGGACGTGTATCCTGCGGCCGCGACGTGATAAATGCCACGGGCGTCTCCGAGTGCCGCAGCACCGTGGCGCCGCAGAAGTTCTGCAGTCGCAACGGCAAGTGCTCCGGCGGAAGTCGGAGCGCCGATCTGATCCGAGACCACGCGCAACTCGTCTTTTTCCTTCAGCAGGCGCCGTATGGTGAGCAGGAAATTTTTCCCGCGCGCCGCGTATACCCAACTGGTTCGCAGTATCAGGTACCGCCCGCCGACATCGCTGATGGCTTGCTCCCCAGCGAGCTTGCTGCGGCCGTAAACGTTGAGGGGGTTAGTTTGGTCCTCTTCGACGTACGGCGCTTCCTTGGCGCCGTCGAAGACATAGTCGGTCGAGTAATGGATCAGAAGCGCTCCGGCGCGCTTTGCTTCCTCCGCGAGGAGACCCGGCGCTGCCGCGTTGACCGCGAATGCCGCGTCGGGCTCGCTTTCGGCATTGTCCACAGCGGTATAAGCGGCGGCGTTGACGATGATATCGGGTTTGACCGAGCGGACCGCCGTGGCGATTTGATCCGGTTTTGCGAGATCGAGCATCGTGCGATCATATGCGGCCAGCTCGCCGAGCGGCGCAAGCGCGCGCGCGAGCTCCCACCCGAGCTGCCCGTTCTTTCCCGTCAGCAGAATTTTCACGGAAACACTTCGGCGTCCCGGAGCCGAATCCCCGCGGCGTCTTTGGCAGACAGCGTGGGCGCGCCCGGGAGGGGCCAGTCGATATGGAGCTCCGGATCGTCCCAGAGAATGCAGCACTCGTGCTCCGGCGCGTAGAAGTCGGTCGTCTTGTAGAGCACTTCGGCGAAT
>WNGQ01001230.1_pt1 | contig 31439 bp, 30 predicted proteins | sample 5407661 | NCBI WGS metagenome assembly WNGQ01 (sample SAMN13153382, study PRJNA577476) | soil metagenome | isolation source: 60 cm soil or saprolite under Garry oak tree replicate 2 | place: USA:California | collected 2016-06-15 | reverse complement strand
TCGCCGCGGCCGAAAACATGCAAGCCATCACCGAACTGGCTTTCCTTGAGATCGCAGACGAAGCGGTCAATCCGCGAGATCGCATCAGTCGCAGAGGCCGAGGTCGCGACGCCGAGGTCGTCCTCGACGCCGGCAGCGCGGGCTTCGTCGCGAATCGCCGCGATCAGGCGCTGGCGGCGCGCCGGATCGAGGCCATCGGCGGTCGAATATTCGTCGAGCAGGCGCTCGAGCCGCAGCAAGGCTTGCGGCAGCGCGGCTGGCGCCAGCGGCGGTGGCAGATGACCGATGGTGACGGCGCCGATGCGGCGCTTGGCCTGCGCCGCCTCGCCGGGATCGTTGACGATGAAGGGATAGATCACCGGCAAGTCGCCGATCAGCGCCTCCGGCCAGCAGGCGGCCGACAGCGCGACCGATTTGCCCGGCAGCCATTCGAGCGTGCCGTGCGCGCCCATATGGATCAGCGCGTCGATGCACTGCCGCCTGAGCCACAGATAGAACGCGACATAGGCATGGCGCGGCGTGCGCGCGAGATCGTGGTACTCGGCTGCGCGATTTGCGACCTCGCCGCGCTCCGGCTGCACGGCGATGATGGCCTTGCCGTCGCGGATGGCGGCAAAATGGAATTCGCCGGCCACGCAGGCCGGATCGTCCTCCGGCGCGCCCCAGGCGTTGGCGAGATCATCCTGCAGCTCGCGCGGCAATGTCGCCAACGCATCACGATAATCGGCGACGCGCCAGCTCAGCTTCTCTCTCTGCAGGATTTCACCGAGCGCCCCTGTTGCTTCGACATCGAATCCTGCGGCGCCGAGATCGCCGAGCAAGGCCTCGACGGAGGCCAGTGCGTCAAGCCCGACCGCATGCGCGATCTGATGCGGCCGGCCAGGATAGCTCGACAACACGATGGCGAGACGCTTGTCCTGCGCCGGCTTGGTCGCAAGCTTATGCCAGCGCGCGATGCGCTCCACCGCGGCCGTGATCCGCTCCTCGTCAGCGCGATGCGACAGATGCGCAAACTGCAATTCAGGATCGCGCTCGCCCGCCGATTTGAAGCTGACAACGCCGGCAAACAGCCGCCCGTCGACCTCCGGCAACACCACATGCATCGCAAGATCTGATGGCGACAGGCCGCGCAGCGATGCCGACCAGTCAGTGCGGTGCGCCGTCGACAATGTCACCTGGAACACCGGGCAGGATGCGGCGTCGAACGGCGTGGTGCCATCATCGCTGGTTGCGGAGAAGGCGGTCGCATTGACGATCACGGCCGGCGGGTTTTGGGTGAGCTGCGCCTTCAGCCAGTCGGCGACCCCGCGTGCTTTGAGCGAGGTCACGAACGCGCCGTAAGCGTCGAAGCCTTTGTGGCGCAGCGCCGAGATCAGCGCGTCGACCGGGCCGGTGTCGGCCGCGGTGAGATAGGAGCGGTAGAAGCTGACCAGCGCTGACGAGCGCCCGTTCGCGGCTGGCCATGTCGGCAGCACGCCGCGCGCCGGATCGTAAAAGCCCATCTCGGGGATTTCGACCTCGCCGAGTACAGGTCCCGCATAGAGGCCGGACGCCAGCGCGAGCTGGGCGATCGCCGCCTGCGCCGCCGTCGCCCCGCCCTTGTCGCAGAGGATTTTCAGGCGTCGGAGTGTCGACACCGGCAAGGTCGAGAGCGCATCGAGGCGAAGATCGTCGCGCCCGTCGGCGGGAAGCACCGCCAGCGCCATGCCGCGCTGCTTCGCCAGTTGATGCAGCGCCGCGAGGCCGTACGCCCAGTAGGATTCGCCGCCGATCAGGCGGACCAGCACGCCGCGCGCCCGCGGCAGCGTCCGCTCGACATAGGTGTCGACCGAGAGCGGATGACGAAGGGCCGAAAGATTGGCGAGCCGGAGCGACGGCAGGGCGCCACGACCGCGGCGCCAGCCGGCCGCGAACGCGGCGAGATCGCTGTCGGAGAACGAGAGCACCACGAGGTCGGCCGGATCCTGACCGAGATCGACAGGCGTCGCGGTCTCCTCCAGCCCATGACTCTCGCGAAACACGATGTGCATCGGACCTCAAAAATCCTCAGACAGATCCCAATTGCGCAAATATCAACTCGTCAAATTCCGAGCCCCGCCCTGATCGCCGCCGCGTCGATATCGCCCTGCTCGCCGATCACGACCAGCCGCGATTGCCGCGGCCGCGCGCCCCAGGGCTGATCGAACTGGTGCCGCACCCGCGCGCCGACCGACTGCACCAGCAATCGCATGGGCTTGCCCGCGACCGCGAGGTAACCCTTGGCGCGCAGGATGTTCTGCTCGCGCGCGAGCCGCTGGATCGCGCCGACCAGCGCGTCGATGTCGCTCACCTCCGGAAGCTCGATGACGACGGAGGCGAAATCATCATGCTCATGCTCGTCCTCGCCATCGTGATGCGAGGGGCGCGCGGCGAGATCATCTTCGGCCGACGCTTCGAGACCGAGGATCAGCCGCGGATCAATCGCACCATCGGTCACGGGCAGCATGGGGACGGAGCGCGGCATCTCCGCCGCAATGACCGCCCTCGCCGCCGCAAGTCCGTCTTCGCCCGCAAGATCGGCCTTGGTCAGCAGCACGATATCGGCGCAACAGATCTGGTCCTCGAACACTTCCGAGAGCGGCGTCTCGTGATCGAGATTGTCGTCGGCCGCGCGCTGGACCTCGACCGCTGCCGGGTCCGGCGCGAAGCGACCCGCAGCAACGGCCTCGGCGTCCGCCAGCGCGATCACGCCATCGACCGTGATGCGCGAACGAATCTCCGGCCAGTCGAAGGCCTTCAAGAGCGGCTTCGGCAGCGCCAGCCCGGAGGTCTCGATCAGGATGTGGTCGGGCCGCACCCGCCGCGACAGCAATTTTTCGATGGTCGGAATGAAATCATCGGCCACCGTGCAGCAGATGCAGCCATTGGCGAGCTCGACGATGTTCTCCTCCGGGCAGTTGGCGTCGGCGCAGGATTTCAGGATGTCGCCGTCGACGCCCTCGCTGCCAAATTCATTGACCAGCACGGCAAGCTTCTTGCCGTTGGCATTGGTCAGGAGATGCCGGATCAGCGTGGTCTTGCCGGAGCCGAGAAAGCCGGTCACGACGGTCACCGGAATTTTCGCGAGCGAGTTCATTCGGCGGCCTCCGGCATGATGGCGATCGGTGGAATGCGGGCGAGCGATTGCTTGCGAAAGATTTCCGGGCGCGTGCGCCACGGCACGATGCCGTCGGGCGCCGCGGCATAGGCCGCGGCTCCCACAACGACGTCGTGCGCATTCACCTCCGACAGGCGGCCATAGACATAGGACCAGCGGCCGGGCGCGCTGAGCGCGACCGAGCAGCCCTGATTACAGGCCGAGAGGCATTCGACCGCGACGATGCTGACGCCATCAGGCGCGCCCGCTTCCAGGATCGCCGCATGCAGGCGGGCGCCTGGCGTGGTCTCGCCTTCGGTGACCGTTTGGCCGGCACGACAGGTGATGCAGACGTGAAGCGTGACGGTCATCGCTCTCCTCAGGACCTTGACGCAAGATCATTGGACGGGAGGCGATGAGGCAGACGAACCCTTCGAGGCAAGGTTCGTTCCCCGTCGCGGAACACCCCGTCCGCCGGTTTCAGTCGTGCGCTGGCAGGTCTCCCGGCTTGCGGAGCAGGGTTTCCCCTCCGATCCCCGCCTTCCCGACCTCTTCAGGTCAGTGGCGATTGGGGATCTCTCCGGTCACGGTCGCGGGGGCGGCTGCTATTGCGGCTCAAACCTTGGCAGGCTCGAAGCCCTATCGCATTCCCTCTTCGCCTGTCGTAGGACAGGAACCAACGCTGACCCACCAAATGCCCAAGCTTGGAACTTGTCAAGCCAAAGGAGCGCTCCCATGGGTTCCGAACAGGATGTGGCCGAGGACAACGAGACCGACGCGTCCGCGCCGTCGAGCGACGCGCGTCATGCGACGAAGATGGCCAAGAAGAAAGCCGCGCGCGACCGCATCATGGCGACCAAGAGCGGGGAAAAAGGCCTCATCATCGTCCACACCGGCGCGGGCAAGGGAAAATCCTCCTCCGCGTTCGGCATGATCGTGCGCTGTGTCGCACATGGCTTTCCCTGCGCCGTCGTGCAGTTCATCAAGGGCGCCTGGGATACCGGCGAACGCAGATTGCTCACGACTCATTTCGGCGAGCTCTGCCAGTTCCACGCCATGGGCGAAGGCTTCACCTGGGAAACGCAGGATCGCGCCCGCGACATCGCGGCCGCCAAAGCCGGCTGGGACAAGGCCAAGGAGCTGATATCAGACGAGAGACTGCGCATGGTCGTGCTCGACGAGATCAACATCGCGCTGCGCTATGATTATCTCGATGTCGCCGAGGTCGTCGATTTCCTGCAGACCTCGAAGCCGCCGCTGACTCATGTCGTGCTCACCGGCCGCAACGCCAAGCAGGAGCTGATCGACATCGCCGACCTCGTCACCGAAATGACGCTGGTGAAGCATCCGTTCCGGTCCGGCATCAAGGCCCAGCCCGGCGTCGAGTTCTAGCGCTTCCTTCCATGGCGCGCGCATTGATGATTCAGGGAGCAGGTTCGGACGTGGGCAAGTCGCTCATCGTCGCAGGCCTTGCGCGCGCCGCGACCCGCCGCGGCCTCCGCGTGCTTCCCTTCAAGCCGCAGAACATGTCGAACAATGCCGCCGTCACCGTCGACGGCGGCGAGATCGGCCGCGCGCAGGCCTTGCAGGCGCAGGCCGCGCGAACAGAACCGCATACCGACATGAATCCGGTGCTGTTGAAGCCGGAGACCGATGTCGGCGCCCAGATCATCGTGCAGGGACGCCGCGTCGCGACGTTGCGCGCGCGCGACTATGCGGCGAGCCGAAGTCAATCTGCGCGCCGGCGACATCGCCAACATGGGCTTTGCCCGGGAAGCGCGTGTTCCCGTCGTTCTCGTCGGCGACATCGATCGCGGCGGCGTCATCGCGCAGCTGGTCGGCATCAAGACGGTGCTCGATCCCGACGACGCCGCGATGATCACAGGCTTCATCATCAACAAGTTCCGCGGCGATCCAAGTTTGTTCGACGACGGCTACAGACTGATCGAAGCCCGCACGTCCTGGCGCGGCTTCGGTGTCCTGCCGTATTTTGCGCGCGCGCGCGAATTGCCGGCCGAGGATGCGCTTGGGCTTTCCGATTCACGCAAGCCCGGCCGGCGCAAGATCGTCTGCCTCGCTCTGTCTCGAATCGCGAATTTCGACGACCTCGATCCGCTCAAGCTCGAGCCGGACATCGATCTGGTGATGCTGCGGCCGGGCGAAGCAATTCCGGGTGATGCGACGCTCGTCATCATTCCCGGCTCGAAATCGACCCGCGGCGACCTTGCCTTCCTGCGCGCGCAGGGCTGGGACATCGATCTATCAGCTCATCACCGCCGCGGCGGCCATGTGCTTGGCCTGTGCGGCGGCTACCAGATGCTGGGGACGCGCGTCGCCGATCCCGATGGCATCGAGGGACCGGCCGGAGAAACGCCGGGCCTTGGACTTTTGGATGTGACGACGGAGATGACGGCGCAGAAGAGCCTCACCCGCGTCGAGGCGGTTCACGCCGCGAGCCGCGAGACCGTGAGCGCCTACGAAATCCATATCGGCCAGACCGACGGGCCGGACCGCGCGCGGCCGTTCGCATTCGTCGATAGCGCGGAGGAAGGCGCCATCTCACGAGATGGTCGCGTGCACGGCACGTATCTGCACGGCCTGTTCACCTCGGACGGATTCCGGCGCGCCTTTCTCGACGGACTTGGAATCGCGGCGTCGGAGCAGAACTACCGTGGCAGGGTCGACGAGACGCTCGATGCGCTGGCCGATCACATCGACACGCATCTCGATGTCGAAGGCCTGTTCGCAATGGCGCGCTAAAGCCTGGTCCTCAACGCCCAAGTGCAGAGGCAAGCCGCGCCCATTCCGCCGCGTTGCCGGGCAGGCCCAGACGCAACCAGCCGGGCCTGTCGCCAAAGACACGCGACCAGATCCGCGCATGGGCAAGCCGCGCCTGCGCAGCGGCCGCATCGCCGGTGTCATAGAGGCGGAACAGCGGCGTTCCCCCGACCAGCGTCCAGCCCTGCTGCTGGGCCAAGGCGTCAAGCCACCGGGATTCGTGGACCAGGCGCGCTGATGTCTCGGCGGCCCAATCACTGTCGAGAAGAGCGCGCCGTCCGATCTCGATCGCCGCGCCCGAGACCGGCCAGGGACCTGCGAGCGCGGCAAGTGCTGCGACATCCGCCGCACTTCCGAGCACGAAACCCAGCCGCAAGCCGGCAAGCCCGTAGAATTTTCCGAAGGAACGCAGGATCAACAGTCCCGATCGCCCCGCGTCGGGTGCGAGCGACAGCTGCGGCGTGGCGTCGACGAAACTTTCATCCACGACAAGGCGGCCGACACGGGAGAACAGCCCGAGCAGGTCGCCCGGCTCGTACTGCCTTCCGTCGGGATTGTTGGGATTGACCACCACCGCGAGATCGGCGCCCGCCAGCGACCTGAAATCGCCGACCTCGGCCACCTCCCAGCCCGCGAGCCTGAGAACAGACTCGTATTCGTTGTAGCTTGGCGCCAGGATCCGCGCCCGGCCGCGCGGCGACAGACGCGGCAGCAGCTGGATCGCGGCCTGCCCACCGGCAACGGCCACGATCGGCGCCGTTGCGCCGTAAGCCTTGCGTGCGGCCTGATGCAGCTGCTCGATATCGGAGCGGGACGGCAGCGCGCCCCAGTGCCGCGGCGCAAGCTCCGGCACGGGATAGGCCTGCCGGTTGATGCCGGTCGAGAGGTCGATCCAGTCCTCCAGTCCCCCGCCAAAGCGTTGCATCGCCAGATCGAGATTGCCGCCGTGCTCCAACATCCGCGCTCCCGTTCAGGCCGTTGCGACAAGGGCCAGCAGCGCAACACACCCCGCCAGCAACATCATGGCGCGCGAATAGAGTCTCAATCCAGCCACGATAGTGGCCGCGGCGGGGTCGCCCGCGCCCTCGTTCAGCCAGGGCTCGTCGGCGACGCTGCCGTGATAGATGCGCGGTCCGCTCAGCCGGACGCCGAGCGCGCCCGCCATCGCCGCTTCCGGCCAGCCCGCATTGATCGAGCGGTGGGCCCGCGCATCCCGAATCATGCAGGCCATCGCATCCGAACGTCGCGGCGCGAGCAGCACGAACAGCAATCCGGTGAGACGCGCCGGCACGAAATTCGCGAGATCGTCGATCCGCGCGCTGGCCCAACCGAACGCCTGATACCGCTCGTTGCGATGGCCGATCATGGAATCGAGCGTGTTGATCGCCTTGTAGCCGATGATGCCGGGCAGGCCGAACAGCACGCCCCAGAACACCGGCGCCACGACGCCGTCGGAGGCGTTCTCGGCGAGGCTCTCGATCGCTGCACGCGCGATGCCGGCTTCATCAAGGGTTGCCGGATCGCGTCCGACGATCTGGGCCACCGCCACGCGCGCGGCCGCGATATCGCCGGCCTCGAGCGGACCGGCCACCGCGGCAACATGGTCATGCAGCGAACGCAGCGCGACAAAGGGCCAGGCGACCAGGCCTGTGAGCACGACGCGGCTCCAGCCGGAGGGAAACGCGGCCTGCAGCACCCAGCCAAGCCCGGCCGCGAGCGCAATCATCACGAGCGCAGCCGCGATCCCCGCTGCGCGCCGCGTCGCGGGCGGATCGACATCCCGGTTCCAGCGCGCATCCAGGGCATTGATCAGCGCGCCCAGCCAGGTGACGGGGTGACCGATGCGCGCGAACAAGAAGCCGGGCCACCCCAGCAGGGCGTCCACCGCCACCGCCACCGCCATTGCACCGGCAAAGCCCACGCTGTCTCCTCTCACCCCGACCTTCTGATGCGCAAGAATGCAAGCAAAGCGCAAGCCCCTGCCCCTTCGAATTGCTTTGTCAGCGTTCACGATTGATGATTATTGCGAGCTTCGGACCGGAGGCCGGCATGGCAATCATCCTCATCACCGGAGGCGCACGATCGGGCAAGAGCCTGCGCGCGGAATCCCGCACGCGCGGCTTTCCCGGAAAGCCCATCTATATCGCGACCGCCGAAGCGCGCGATGCCGAAATGGTCGAGCGCATCGCGCGGCATCGCGCACGGCGCGGCAACGAGTGGGGCGAGCGCGAAGCCCCGCTGGCGCTGGTCGAGGCCCTCGACGCCACCGATGGCGGCGGCGCGCGTCTGGTCGATTGCCTGACGCTATGGCTCTCCAACCTCATGCATGCGGAGCGCGACTGGGCGCAGGAGGCGCAGCTGTTGGCCGAGGCGCTCGCGCGCCAGGGGAGCCCGGTCGTGCTCGTCACCAACGAGGTCGGGCTCGGCATCGTGCCTGACAATGCGCTGGCCCGCGCCTTTCGCGACGCCGCGGGCCTTCTGAACCAGATGATCGCGGGCGTCGCCGACGAGGTGGAGTTCGTCGTTGCCGGATTGCCGATGCGGCTGAAATAGTGTGCTGCCTTTATTTCAAACGCGATTGACGGCGACCACGCGCCAGCCGTTCTCCAAGCGATCCAGCCGCGTCAGGGACAAGGGATCGATCACGAAGCGCAGCGCATTTTCAGGCTCTATCGCGAGCGCCAGCGCCAGCACCGCGCGAATCGTGCCGGCATGCGCAACGATGATCACATCGCCCACGGGCAGCACATCGATCCCACCTCTCACCCGCGCGATCTGGTCGGCAAAACTTTCGCCGCCAGGCGGCCGGCTGGTCGCGGGCGCGCGCCAGAACGCGTCATGGGCTGATCCAGAGTCCTTTCTGATCTCCTCATGCGTCCGCCCGGTCCATGATCCGAAATCCTGCTCGCTGAATGAAGCATCGGCAACGGCAACAAGCCCCAGCGCTTCGGCGGTTTCGCGGGCGCGCCGCGCCGGGCTCGAGATCGCCATATCAGGGTTGGGCAACCGTGCCCGCACCCGCTGCAGGGCCGCGGTATCGCGGACATCGGCCGGCGCATCGAGACCGTGGATGATACCGCGCGGCCCGTCGACCGGTGCGTGGCGGATCAGCCAGAGCTGCGTCTCGCGTGTCACAGACTATCCCTGCGCAACGCGGGCGGCGATGGCCAGGAGCACCGCGATCTCGCACACCTGCTCGGCCGCGCCGAGGACGTCGCCGGTTTGTCCACCGATCTGCCGGCGCGCGAGCGCGGCAAGACCCGCGGCGCCCGCGGCGGCGACGATCACCGCGACCATGGCCGTGCCCGCGGGGAGCGCAACAAGGCCGATGACCACGGCCACCACGCAGGCGATCAGCGCTATCCACGGCTCGGGCCGGCCGGCGGATGCCGCCAGTCCTTCCTCGCGCGCGTAGGGCATGGTCGCGGCCAGCACCGCCAGCGGCGCGCGCGAAAGCGCGTGGGTCGCGATCAAAGCGATGATCACTTCGGCGCGCGGCAGCGCCGACAGCGCCCCCGCCTTGGCGACGAACGCGGTGAGCAGGACCAGGGCGCCATAGGTGCCGAGCCGGCTGTCGCGCATCACTTCAAGCTTGCCGGCCTTGTCTCTCCCGCCGCCAAAGCCGTCGGCGACATCGGCAAGCCCGTCTTCGTGCAGCGCCCCGGTCAACAGCGCGCCACTCCCGAGCGCGAGCGCAGCTGCAGCGATGGCCGGCAGTCCGATCCGCAGCAACAGGAGATCGACCGCGCCGATCACGGCCCCGATCACGGCGCCCACGAGCGGAAATGCGCGATAGGCGCGCGCCAGATTGGGAGGCCGGTCGCGACCGGGCACCGGCAGGCGCGTCAGAAACGCCGTCGCCTCAAGGAGATCGTCAAGCCAGTCGATTGCGGCGGGAGGCATCGAATGTCACCAAGCCAATCATTGCGCCGTCGAACGAGCCCGCGCGCTCGTCCATTCAGAGGAACAACTCCGCCAAATGATAAAGTGCGTAGGCGACCTCCACGCCGATCACGACAAGCGCGGCGATCACCAGATAATAGCTAAAATGCATGGCAGCCGTAAACCAAATATCTTTTTGCGGCTCGCGCATCGCTGCACAAGGCCGGATGAATTCGCAACGCATGTTCGATTACTTCGTTATGGCCGGATTCTGAGTCCGCTTTCAGTCATCGTCAACAGCCTTTTTGGGAAAAATTTTTTGGTGTCGAGTGGCGGGCTTTTCTTGCCACGCGCCCGCGCAGTGGCGGGGCGTCGTCGTCCCGTCCCGACGCGGCGACGCGCGTTTGGATATTTCAGGAAACACATCAGCTTGTCAGGATTGGCGACGGCAGCCCAAGGCCGAACAGGGCGGACAAGGTTCTGGCGAACCTTCCCTAAGCCCGATCGCTTGGCAAATTGCGCTGGGATTTTCGAATGACCGGCCATTCGAGCCGTTCATGCTCATCGCGAAGTACTTTCGACGTTGACCCCGCGACGGCATTTTCGAGTTCCGTCGCGTGAGTGCTTGGACGCCGGCCACCGCCGGGAAACCGTTTCTTCTCGTGAGCCTCCGAATTCGAACGCCTTTTTGTTTCCGATGCGAGCCGTCACCCTTTCATACACTGAGGAACAGCTTGATTCCCCACAGCACCACGACGATGGCCGTTACCAGCGTAGCCACCGCCAACAAACTTTCAAAGGAAGCGAGCCTCATTGAACCCTCCGCTTCCCAGCCCCATCAGGGGTCTAGTTGATTCGTTCATTCGCTTGCAATTTGGCCGTCACAATCACCGGAACGTATTCTGCACGTTGTGTTTCGTGGGCCACAGTTTTCGACACACTTCGTTGCTGACGACCCAGTAATTTTGCGGGACATTGCGGCGGCCGTGCAAGCGATGCGCGCGAACGCTATCCCGCGCGATCGCAAGACAAGGAACCGGCACGCGCCTCGGAAAACGCGGTCGCCTCAGTCAACCCTGGAAAAACTCCACCATCCGGCCAACCACGCTCAGGAACATCCCGACGCCGGATTGGGTCGGACAGCCCCGCGCGCGGGCGACCTGAAGCAGCGGCGTGAGTTCCGGGACCGTGATCACGTCGCCGACGAAGGTCGTGGCGGCAAGTTGCGACACGTCGACCGGCAGCGGATCATCCATCGCCATGCCGCGCGGCGTGGCGTTGACGAGGATATCGGCGTCCGCGGGATCGCCGGACCCCGGCATGACGCGGCCACCGAAATTCGTTGCAAGCTTCGCAATCAGCGCATCGCGTCGCGTCAGGTCGGCATCGTGAACGGCGATCGTCGCGACGCCGCGATCGAGCAGCGCGAGCGCGATCGCGCTGCCCGCGCCGCCTGCGCCGACCAGCAGCGCGCGACGCCCGGCGATCTCACAGCCGGCCTTGGTGATCGCGTCCGCAAATCCCTCCCCGTCGAGCATGTCGCCATGCCAGCTTCGGTCGGCATTGCGGCGCGCGACGTTGGCCACGCCGAGGGACCGCGCCCGATCCGACAGCGTCGTGCAATGCGCTGCGAGCTCGAATTTATGCGGGATGGTCGCGATCAATCCATCGACATTGGCCGCCCGCGACAGTGCCGCGATCCCTGCCCCGATATCGGCAGGCCCAAGCTGCAGCGGAACGACGATCGCATCAACGCCGCGCCGCTCGAACGCGCGGGTCAGTCCGGACGGCGCCTTCACCTGCGCGATCGGATCGCCGACGATGAAATAGACCCGTGTGGCGCCGCTGTAATTGTCCAGCATCCTTGTAATTCCTCGCCGCGGATTGACGGCGCAGCCGGTCGTCGCGCGTCACCCCGCATGCTCGATGGCGCGGATCGCGCCGCGCAGTTCGGCTAATCCCCGCAGCCGGCCGATCGCGGTATAGCCGGGATTGGTCCGCTTGGTCTCCGCGAGATCGTCGAGCATGCGATGGCCGTGATCGGGCCGGAATACGATCTGGTTCCCGGCCGAACGGCGCCGGTTTTCCGCGAGCAGCGCCTTCAGCACCGCGATCATGTCGACGTCGCCGTCGAGATGGTCGGCCTCGAAGAAGGACAGGCCGTCGGCTTCGCGTTTGGTCGCGCGCAGATGGGCAAAGCCGATGCGGGAGGCGAAACGCCTCGCCATTGCCGGCAGGTCGTTGTCCGCGCGCACGCCGAGCGAGCCGGTGCACAAGCAGATCCCGTTCGCCTTCGAAGGCACGGCATCGAACAGCGCCTGATAGTCCTCCGCGGTCGACGCGATCCGGGGCAGACCGAACAGCGAGCGCGGCGGATCGTCGGGATGCAAGGTCAGGGTCACGCCGAGGGATTCAGCGACCGGCGCGACGCGGGCGAGAAATTCGATCAGGTGCTTGCGCAACACCTCGGACGTTATGCCGCGATATTGTTCGAGCCGGTCGCGGAATTGCGCAATGGAGAGCGGGTCGGTGGTCGAGCCGGGTAACGCACTGGCGATCGCCATCACCATGTAATCGATGTCGGCCTGGCTCATCGCCGCATGGACGGATTTCGCCCGCGCCTGCGCGGCCGGCGAATAGTCGGCGGCAGCACCGGGCCGCTCGAGGATGTGCAGATCGAAGGCGGCGAAGCGGTCCTGATCGAAGCGCAGCGCGCGGGCGCCGTTCGGCAGTTCCCATTCGAGATCGGTGCGGCACCAGTCGACCACCGGCATGAAATTGTAGCAGATGATCCTGATGCCGGCCGCGGCAACCGCCTCGAGGCTCGCGATCCACGCCTCGATCGAGCGCGTCGCCCCGCCGCCGAGCCGCTTCACGTCATCAGGAATTGGAATGGACTCCACCACCGACCAGACCAGCGGCGTGCGGCCGGAAGGCGCGCTCTCGATGATCTGTTTGCGCTCCTCCACGGCCGCCCGCGTCCAGGCCGCCCCGATCGGCACCTGATGCAGCGCGGTCACGACATCGGTCGCGCCGGCCTGCCTGATGTCGTCGAGCGATACGGGATCATTGGGCCCGTACCATCGCCATCCCTGCAGCATGATCAAGTCTCCTGCGTCCGATCAAAGCGCCGTCAGCACGACCTTGACGCTCTGCGAGCGATCGAGCGCCAGCCGCAAGGCATCGGGTGCGGTTGCAAGCGGCCGTTCGGCGGTCACCAGCGCCAGCACGTCGATGCTGCCACTGGAGATCAGCTCGACCGCGGTCGCAAATTCCGGTCCGAAGCGGAACGAGCCTCTGACGTCGATCTCCTTGGCCATGATCGCATTCGCCGGCACCAGGATCAGGTTGCCCGGCAGATTGCCGATCTGGACCACGATGCCGCCGCGCCTGACGGCCCCGATGGCGCTGGCAAGACCCGCCGCCGTGCCCGAGACTTCGAATGCGACATCGAACGGGCGCATGGCGCCGTGCGCCTTCAGGGCGGCATCGCCGCCGGAGACATCGACGACATGGTCGGCGCCGAGCCGGTCCGCGAATGCGAGCGGCGCCACAGCGACGTCGGCCACCGTGACCTCGGCAATCCCGGCGCGACGCGCCGCCAGCATGGTCAAGAGCCCGATCGGTCCCGCCCCGAACACGACGGCACGCTTGCCGCTGACATCGCCGGCACGGGCGACCGCATGCAGGCACACGGCAAGCGGCTCGGCGAGCGCAGCCGCCTGGTACGACACGTGATCGGGGATCTTCACGCACTGCGCGGGAACGGCGTCGAACACGCTGGCGAAGCCGCCCTGCATGTGCGGCGTCTTCGAGGCCGAGCCCATGAAGAAGATGTTCTCGCAGAGGTTCAGCCGGCCCTCGCGGCACGGCGTGCAGTGGCCGCACCAGCGTGACGGATTGACCGCCACCCGGTCGCCGATCGTCACGCCGGGCGCGGTGCCGGCAATCTCGATGACCTCGCCCGCGATCTCGTGGCCGAGCACGAGCGGCGAGGTGACGACGAAATCGCCGGTCCGGGCGTGACGGAAATAATGCATGTCCGAACCGCAGATTCCGCCGGCGCCGAACCTAATCCGAACCATGCCGTCCGCGAGCGGATCGAGCGGCCGCTCGACCATGCGCAGATCTTCCGGGCCGAACAAGGTTGCGGCCAAAGCCATCGATGTCATTTCACGAGTCCCATGTATTTCGGCAGCCAGAGCGTCAGCTCCGGGATGTAGGTGATGGCGGCGAGCGCCAGCAGCAGCGGCACCAGCCACGGCAGGATCGCCATCGTGGTGCGCTCGACGGAGAGTTTGGCGACGCGGGCGAGCACGAACAGCACCATGCCGAGCGGCGGGTGCAATAGCCCGATCATCAGGTTCAGCGTCACGATCAGGCCGAAATGGATCGGATCGATGCCGAGCTTGAGCACGATCGGCAGCAGGATCGGCACCAGGATCGTGATCGCGGCGATGGTGTCGATGAAGCAGCCGACGAACAGGATCAGGATGTTGGCGAGCAGCAGGAACACCCATTTGTTGTGGGTGAAGCCGAGCATCGCATCGGTCAGGGCCTGCGCCGCCTGCGACACCGTCAGGAGCCAGGCGAAGATCGAGGCCGCGGTGACGATGAACAGCACCGACGCCGTGGTCTCGATGGTGTCGAAGGTCGCTTTCGCCACCGTCTGCAATGTCATGGTCCGGTAGCGCACCAGCCCCAGGAACAACGACCAGATCACGGCCGCGACCGCGGCTTCCGTCGGCGTGAACCACCCGAGCGTCATGCCGCCGATCAGGATGACGGGCGCCATCAGCGCCATCACGGCGGAGAAATCGAAATACCAGTCGATCGCGAGCAGCACCGCGAGCCCGAGTCCGACCGAAAGGTTGACCGAGACGCCTGCGATCGTCAAAAGCCAGATCGCGAGCGGAAAGCTGAACACGATCGCGACTTCGAGCACGGCCGATCCGAGCTGCGGCCAGGAAAACGGCGAGTCGCTGCCCCAACCGTTCCTATGGGCGAAATAGGCCACCGTCGCCATCATGAACAATGTCATGACCGCGCCGGGGACGACGCCGCCGAGAAACAGCGCGCCGATCGAGACGTTCGCCATCATGCCGTAGATCACGAACGGCAGCGACGGCGGAATGATCGGTCCCAAGGTCGCCGAGGCCGCGGTGACGCCCACGGAGAATTCCGTGGAGTAGCCGTGATCCTGCATCGCCTTGATCTCGATGGTGCCGAGCCCGGCCGCATCCGCAATCGCGGTGCCGGACATCCCTGAGAAGATCACCGAGCCGATGATGTTGACGTGGCCGAGGCCGCCGCGCATCCACCCCACCAGCGCAACCGCGAAGCGGTAGATGCGCCCGGTGACGCCGGCGATATTCATGAGATTGCCGGCGAGGATGAAGAACGGCACCGCGAGCAGCGGAAAGCTCTCGACGCCGGCGATCATGCGCTGCGCCAGGGTCACGTCAGGGGTGATGCCGGTGACGAGAATATAGAGCAGCGACGAGGTCGCCATGGCGAGCGCGACCGGAAGGCCGAGCAGCATCAGGATCAGAAACGCCCCGAGCAAGAGCAGCATCGCTTCAGCCTTCCGTTCCGTCGAATGCGCCGGGGCGCTCCAGGATCGAATAGCCGCGCCGCCAGTTCTCGATCGCGATCTGGACGCTTCGGGCGAACATCAGGATGAAACCGAGCAGCACGGCGTAGTAGACGAAACCCTTGGGAAATTTGATCGTCGTCATCCGCTCGTCGGCGACGACCTGGATGAAGAGCCAGACCAGCTTGATCGCGTAGCCGAAGAAGGCGATCCGGATCAGATCAATCAAGGTCGACAGCACGCGGCCTGCGAGGTGCGGCAGATAGCGGAACACCAGATCGACCTGGATATGCCGCGACAGGCGCACGCACATCGACGCCCCGAGAAAGACTACGCCGATCAGGCAATAGGTCGCGATCTCCTCGGTCCAGGCGTAGCTGTCGTTGAGCACGTAGCGGGTGAAGAACTGCAGAAACACGCACAGCGCCATGATCCAGAAGATCGCCAAGGTCAGCCAGTCTTCGATCGCGTATTGGCTGAGATCGGCGGCCTTGGGTGCCTCCTCCTCGAACGTATGCGCGATCTCGTCCGCCGTAATCGGTTTGTGCAGTTCAGCGGTCGACATGGGATCTGTTTCCGAAGCCGGCTTTGAATGGGCGAAGCCGCCTGCCGTCGTCATTTCACGGCCTGGATGCGGTCCCAGTCGGACTTGCGGTAATCGAAGCTCTCGAAAGTCACATTCTTCATCACCGCGTCACGGAACTCGTTCTTGTCGACCTCGGTCACGGTCAGGCCCTTCTCCTTGAAGAAATCGACCAGCTTGGCCTCCCGCTCCTTGACCTCGGCCGTCGCCTTCGCCGCCGCCTCCTGCGCCACCTCGGTGAAGATCTTGCGGTCCTCCTCGGAGAGCTTCTTCCAGAGGCTGCTGGAGATCACGGTGTTGAGGTGATCGACGATGTGCCCGGTCAGCACGATGTATTTCTGCACCTCGTAGAATTTCTTCGCCTCGATCGTGGTGAGCGGATTCTCCTGGGCTTCCACCGTGCCGTTCTGAAGCGCGAGATAGACTTCGGCGAACGCGATCGGGGCGGTGTTGGCGCCGCAGGCGCGCGGCATGGCGAGATAGGCCGGCACGTCCGGCACCCGCATCTTGAGGCCCTTCATGTCGGCGCAGGCCTTGATCGGGCGGTTCGACGAGGTCTGGCGCACGCCATAATAGGTGACGGCCACGATGTGGTGGCCGGTCTTGTCCTCATAGCCCTTCGTGAGCTCCTTGAAGATGTCGCTCTTGGTGTAGGCCAGGAGATGGTCGGCGTCGCGGAAGGTGTAGGGATAATAGGTCACGCCGATCGGCGGAAAACTCTTGGCCGCGAAGCTCGAACCGGAAATGATGATGTCGACGGAGCCGAGCGAGAGGCCCTGGTTGATGTCGGTCTCCTTGCCGAGCTGCGAGGCCGGATAGACGTCGATCTGATAGCGGCCGTTGGTGCGCTTGTTGATCTCCTGCGCCGCCCAGACCGAAGCGGTGTGGAACGGCTCCGACGTCTCGTAGACATGGGCCCATTTCAGCTTGGTCTGCGCCATGCCGACATTCGTCGCCGCGAGCAGCGCGGTGGCCGACGCCGCAAGCACTATCATGACTTTCCTGAGCACCGTAATTTCCTCCCTGATCACTTTTTTCTCAATCGGTTCTGATTTGGCCGAATGGCGCGAGCGGATGTTGTCAGCCGCTCCGCATCGAAACACGTGACTGCGATGCCGCCTCGGACCCGAAATTCTGCGCAAAGCGTTCCTGTGAACGCGCCAGATGGTTGCGCATTGCGTTGCCGGCAGCTTCGGGATCGCCAGCCGCGATGGCGTCGCGGATCGCCCGATGCTCGGCGCGCGCGGCCCGCCAGGTCCCGGGGTTCTCGAAATAATGCGCGAGTTTTGCGAAGTAGGGATTGAGCCGCTGATCGAACAATTCGCCGACGACCCGCACCAGCACCGCGTTTTCGAGGCTTCCCGCGACCGCGACATGAAACGCGCGATCGTGGATCATCGAGGCGTCGCCGGGATGATGGACGCTCGCCATCGCCGCCAGCGCTGCATCGATGCGTTCGACGTCGTCCGAGGTCGCCACCCGCGCGGCCTGTTCCGCGATCGCGCCTTCGATGAACTCGCGCGCCCGCAACAGCTCGAACGGCCCTTCGATGGTCACGGATGTCGGCCAGGGCGTGGCGACCGCCGCTTGCTCGATGACATGGATCCCGGAGCCGACGCGGATGCGAACCCGGCCCTCGACCTCCAGCGCAATCAGCGCTTCGCGGACCGTCGGCCGCGACACCTTCAATTGTTCTGCGAGATCGCGTTCGGTGGGAAGCCGGCTGCCGACGGCATATTCGCCGCTGTCGATCAGGGCGCGCAGCTGATCGGCAATCTGGCGATACAGGCGTCGCGCTTCGACAGCTTCGAGCGGCACTTGTTCTCCCCGGCAAATCGACCTCTTCACCCTCCAAAGGGCTGGATCACTGCCATCTCGGTATATTGGTCTTACCAATTGACCATAGGATTGACGACAAAAGGTCGTTGTGTCAAGTCGCACGTCAAAAAGTGTGGCTTCAGACCTCGAAAAGGGGGGATTTTGCGTCTCTCGAACGCCAGCCTCGATTGGCTTCCGGGTGTGGTCCGCCGCCCGGCCTATGACCGTTCCCGGGTCTCGCCGGGCATTGTCCATCTCGGCATCGGCGCCTTCCATCGCGCGCATCAGGCTGTCGTCATCGACGACGTTTTGACCGGCGGGGCAACGGATTGGGGGATCATCGGTGCCAGCCTGCGAAGTGCGGAGACCCATGAAGCGCTGGCGCCGCAGGATTATCTTTACACGGTCGTCACGCGCTCGGGCAGCGGAGCGGAGCACCGGGTCGTCGGCTCCATTCTGGACACCGACGTCGCGAGGGCAAATCCCGCGCGGCTGATCGCGCGCATGGCCGATCCCGCGACGCGGATCGTTTCGCTCACCGTCACTGAGAAGGGCTATTGCCTCACGCCGCAGACCGGGGAACTCGACGACACCCATCCCGACGTCGTGCACGACCTCGGGAATCCCGATGCGCCGCGATCGGCCCCGGGCTTCATCGTCGCGGCGCTGGCGCGCAGAAAGGCGTCAGGCACGGCGCCGTTCACGGTTCTCTGCTGCGACAATCTCGCGGCGAACGGCCGCACGGTGCGGCGGGTTCTTACCCAGTTCGCCGCGTTGAGATCGCCGGAGCTCGAAAGATGGATCGCTGACGAGGTCGCATGCCCGTCGACGATGGTCGACCGGATCGTGCCCGAGACCACCGAGGCCGATCGCGCGGACGTTTCCTCCGCGCTCGGCGTGATCGATGCGTGGCCCGTGGTGACGGAACCCTTCATGCAGTGGATCGTCGAGGATCGCTTCCCGGCCGGCCGGCCTGACCTCGCAGCCGCAGGCGTGCAGCTCGTCTCCGACGTGACGCCGTTCGAGCACATGAAGCTGCGGCTGCTCAATGCCAGCCACTCCGCTCTCGCCTATCTCGGCTATCTCGCGGGCTATGAGACCATTGCGGCGACGATGGCCGACCCGCATTTTGCGGCGTATGCTCGCAGGCTGATGGAGGAATCCGCGCCGACGCTTGAGATGCCGCCCGGGACCGATCTTGCGACCTACAGCCGGTCGCTGCTGCAGCGCTTTGCGAATCCCGCCCTGCATCACCGCACCTGGCAGATAGCCATGGACGGATCGCAGAAACTTCCGCAACGCCTGCTCGGAACGATCCGTGACCGGCTGGCGCGCGGGCTTTCCATCGACACCCATGCCCTCGCGGTCGCGGGCTGGATGCGCTACGTCACGGGTATCGACGAGCAGGGACGAAAGATCGACGTGCGCGACCCCTTTGCAGCGGAACTGGCGGCCATCGCCGCGACCACCGGCCCGATCGCGGCGCAGCTCGCGCCGGCGCTCCTGAATGTCAGCGCCGTGTTCGGTACGCTCGGGAGCGATCCGCGCCTGCGAGCCGCGGTGACCCATGCGCTCGCGCAGCTCGACGCGCTGGGCGCGCGGAAAGCGGTGCGGACATGACGACGCGCATCGCCTGCATCGGCGAGTGCATGGTGGAGCTGCGCGAGTTGGCCGAGGGGCAGCTTCGCCGCGGCTTTGGCGGCGACACCCTGAACACGGCCGTCTATCTCGCCCGACTCGGCGTTGCCGTCGACTATGTGACGGCGCTTGGCGACGATGCCTGGAGCGGCGAGATGCTGTCGGCGTGGCAGGCGGAAGGCGTCGGCACCGCGCTCGTGCAGCGGCTCGCCGGCCTGTTGCCCGGCCTCTATGTGATCAAGACCGACCCGAACGGCGAGCGGCGCTTTCTGTACTGGCGTGACAACTCGGCAGCAAAGCGGCTGTTCGACCATCTCGACCCGGCCGCGCTCGCCGGTTTCGACGTGCTCTACCTCTCCGGCATCACGCTCTCGATCTACAATGAGGCGGCACGGAACAGATTGTTCGACGCGCTCGGCCATGCGTCCGCCCGCGGCGCGCGCGTGGTGTTCGACACCAATTTCCGCCTGCGCGGCTGGCCGGACCTGGCACTGGCGCGGCGTTTGTACGCGCGCATGTTTGAGCTTTCCGCCATCGTGCTGGCCTCCACCGAGGACATCGGGCTGCTCCATGGCGAGGCGGGTGAAGCCGAACTGCTCCGCCATGCCACCGACACCGAGATCGTGCTGCGACTGGATCGCCCCGCCTGTCGCATCCTTTGCCAAGGCCGCGATGACATCGTCGAGGCCGCAGCCGTTGCGGATGTCGTGGATACGACGGCGGCCGGCGACAGTTTCGCGGCCGCTTACCTTGCAGCCAGACTAGGCGGCGCACCGCCCGAGGCCGCGGCCCGCGCCGGGCACGATCTCGCGGGCGTCGTCGTGGGATATCCCGGCGCCATCATTCCGCGCGACGCGATCAGTCGACCGATGTACATCAAGGAAGCCCGTTCATGAGCGCCAAGGATTCTCGCAAGGCCCAACTGGACTCGTTGCTTGCGCTGGGACGCGTGATCCCCGTCATCACCATCAACCGGGTCGAGGATGCGGTGCCGCTCGCTCGCGCACTTGTCGAGGGCGGCATCCGCCTGCTCGAAATCACGCTGCGAACTCCGGCCGGGCTCGCCGGCGCACAAGCCATCATTCGCGAGGTGCCCGAGGCCATCGTCGGGATCGGCACCGTGCTCTCGGCGGACGACCTCGAGCGAACGATCGATATCGGCGCGCGCTTCGCGCTCAGCCCCGGTGCGACCGCCGCACTGCTCGATGCGGCCGCGGCCGCGCCGATTCCCTTCCTGCCCGGCATCGCCACCGCGTCCGAACTGATGGAAGCGCTGGCGCGCGGCTTCGATACCGCAAAATTCTTCCCTGCCACCTCGGCCGGCGGGCTCGCAGGCTTGAAAGCGCTGGCGGGCCCGTTCCCGCATGCGCGATTCTGCCCGACCGGCGGCGTCACCGAGAGCAATGTCTTAGAATGGCTGGCGCAGCCCAATGTCGTCGCGGTCGGCGGCTCGTGGCTGACGCCGCCAGCCGAGATCGCCGCCGGACAATGGGACGCGATCCGCGACCGCGCGGCGCGCGCGGCTGCAAGCGGTCGCTGATCGAGACATTACGGAACCGCGCGACGTCGTATCAGCGACGACTGCCAAAATCTTCCGTCACGGGTCGTGCGTGACGATACCGGCACGAAACTATGCAGCGTGGGTCTTGCCTCTTGTCGATCGGGCGACCCTCGCCTTCCTGGCGGGTTTCGTCACAACCGCGGCAGCAGCACCGCTAACGGCGCTTTCAACGGAGATCGCAAGAAGCTCGCGTTGAGCATTCAGCCAGTAGATGTCTGCCTTGCCGTCGGGTCGACCGTCGGCGATCCAGAGGTGGTAGGCACGTTCGCGAATGGCCTCTTCCAAGTTTGGCATGGGGATTTTCCTTTGATGATGCGCCCAGCCCCGGCGAGGCAAGTCTTGCTCGCGTATGGTTAACGAACCGCTAATACGCCTCAGCCCTGCGCCGTGACATCGGGCAGCGGCCATTTCGGGCGCTTGATCTTGTGAAACGGCAGCGTGGTGATGTCCTTGGTCACCACGCCCGGCGCATCGACCATGATGATCCGTGCCGCGATCGGCGCGTAGGCGGCACGGAAGTGCTGCGATGATTTGACAACGACGAGCTTGCGGCGCGCCGGATCGCAGCCGAGTTGCGTGAACAGGTCGACCCCAAAGGCCTGACAGCGGTAGGTCGTCAGCACGACGTCGATCCCATCGCTGGCGACCAGCGCGCAGTCGCCGAGCCTGGCCGGCGTGCCGGCAAGACCCGTCATCACCATATCTCGCTCGAGCGCCCGGACCTCCCACACCACATCGACCGGATCGCCCGACAGCGGTCCGATCTTGCCGCCGATGCGCAATGCGAGACGCGCGCCCACGCCGGCATCGAAGGCGATCCGGACAGCGCCGGGATCCCAGAGCGGTCCGAGACAGGCGTCGGCAATGCGCCGTTCCATGATGCGTCTCAGGATGTAGGTTGAATCGCCGGGCGCGCCGCCGCCCGGATTGTCGCTGCCGTCGCCGAGCACGACCGTGCCTTCGGTCGTGAGCGCCGCATCGAGGGCTTCATCGATCCCGAGCCGAGGTTCGGCAAGTTGATCGCGCAACTCGAACAGCTCGGTCGCAAGGCGCTGCGCCAACGCGGCGCCGTGCGTGCCGTCGGGGTCCGTCGACGCATCGCTGTAGACCAGCACCTTGGTGCCCATGTCCGGCGTATCGCCCCAGGGAAAGCCATGCACGACGGACACGGAAATGATTCCGTCCAGGCCTTCGAGCGCACGCACGCGGTCGACGAAACTCTTGGCCGGCTCGCGCGTGGTGTGCAGCATCCCGACCATGCCGGTGTCGGCGACCGATGCGCGAAGCCGCAAGCGCTTTTCGGCCAGGTCGTTGCAGAACGTCACGAGCTCCCTGGCGCGCTCCAGAATGTCCGTGTGCGGATATTCCTTCCAGCAGATCAGAAGATCGGCGTTGTCGACCATCGCGGCGGTCAGATGGGTGTGTGGGTCGAGCGTACCGCCGACGATCGGGTCCGGCCCGACCATCTGTCGCACCCGAACCAGCAGGTCGCCCTCGCAATCATCGTAACCGTCGGCGATCATCGCGCCGTGCAGGCCGAGCAGGACCATGTCGACCGGAAGTGCCGCGCGCAGATCGGCGAGCAGCTGGTCCCGCAGGCCCTCATAGGCCGCGCGGGTGACGACCCCGTTCGGCACGGCAGCCGCCACCAGGCCCTCGATCAGCGTCCAGCCACGGGCCGGCCCGACCTCGCGGGCCGCCCAGAGCGGACCGCCATGCATCTGCATCGCATCCGGGTGCTGTCCGGCCGGATAGTAGGCGCGCTCGTGAAAACTCGACAGGCCGGTCGGCATCGGGGCGAAGGTGTTCGTCTCGGTGGCGAGAGCGGCGGAGAAGACGCGCATGGAAGTGATGGTCCTTCAGTCGTACATGAAGTCGAAAATCGTGCCGCCGCATCACGCTTTGGTGGTTGAGTCGGCGGTTGACCCGAAAACGACCAGCGACCAGCGACCAGAAAGAAAAATGTAACGATTTCTGGTCGGATTGCCAGGATTCGAACCTGCGCGTCCCGAACGCGGTGAATATCTCATGGGTTGTCGTTTTTCGCGCGGCTCCAGCGCGCCGCGCGATCAGTGAGGCAACGCGTGTTTGAGGAGAACCGGCAGGATGGAACCTTCAAGCAACACGCGCTGCCGAGTCGTCGATGCAGCCTTCCGCTCGTCGACCACCCCGCTCGCACCTCTATGTGATGCAGGTGCGCCGCCATCCGTGGCGTTGCCGGGCCGACGCGGGACGCGAGTTTCCGAGCGCGCCTATGGTGGTTATCCTCGGCTCGGCAGAGCTCGAATGAAGTCCACCAGCATGGCGTTAACCTCGTCCGGTCGCTCCTGTTGTGTCCAGTGGCCGCAGCCGGGAAGCATCTGGATGTTGCGCAAGCCTGGGACGAAGTTCTTGAGGTTGGCGAGCAGTTGGTCCGTTCCGGGGAAAGAAATCACGAAGTCACGATCACCCGCGACGTAGAGCGCCGGCACGGACACCAGCAGGCCCGCCATCGCCCCCAGGATTTCCCAATTGCGATCGACGTTGCGGTAGTAGTTGAGCGCTCCCCGGAAGCCGGTTCGTTTGAATTCCGCGCCGTAAAAGTCGATGTCGCTTTCGCTGATCCAGGATGGCAACGTTGTGGGTGCGCCTGGTCCTTGCAAGAATCCGCCGCCCTTCGGGACCATGCCGAGGTTCCGGGCAGGTCCGCCGGCAGCGACGGCTGCGCGGGCGGCAGCTACTCCATCGCCGGACACCCCGAACAACATGTTGCGAATAGTTGCCCGTGGATCACGCCCCAGCTCCGCCTCCGCGGGACCGGGCTCCTGGAAATAAAGCTGATAGAACTGCGCATTCTCCGTACGGGGCATGAGGCTGGTCGGGGGCGCTTTGCCGCGGGGCCGGAACGGCACGCTGAGCGCCGCTACCGCCCTGAAGCGGTCGGGCCGCATGAGAGCCGCCTGCCAAGCCACGCTAGCACCCCAGTCGTGACCAACGATGACCGCCGTCGGCGCCCCGAGGGCATCGAGAACACCGATGATGTCGCCAACGAGATGCAAGATCGTATATTGATCAATCACCTGCGGCGCGTCGCTTTTGCCGTAACCGCGCATGTCGAGAGCAACGACGCGGAAGCCAGCTTCAGCCAGAGCGCCGATCTGGTGCCGCCAAGAATACCAGGATTCAGGAAAACCGTGTGCCAGCAGCACCAGCGGCCCTTCGCCGAGCTCGGCAATGTTGATGTGGATCCCGTTGCTCTCGACGATCCGTTGCGTTGGTGTGCTCATTTTTCCATCTCGCTCCGCAGTTGCCGCGAGTGCCTTTGATGAGAGTGCGCCAGGCACGGCTCGCCATGCGAGCGATGCCACTGCTCGCGCGAGTAGCCGACGTCTGTCCATGACCCGGACCCCGACTAAGCGGCGGCAACGGGCTGCGCCATCATCTCGGCCTGCTGCTCGCGCACGAATTGCTCGAACGTCTTGGGTTTGGCGCCGCCAATTTTTTCAATGGTGTCCGTCACGGCAAAACGTCCGGCCTCCGGGGAAAGGCTGGCGGCCCGAAGCGACTTCCAGAGCGCGGACAGATGTTCGACCGCATGCGCATTCCAGCCGCGCGCGAGGACTTCGTCGCGCCACTGATCGTCTGTGATCTCTTCGTAGTGGACGTCGATGTTGAGAAGGCGTGCGAAGGTCCCAACGATCTCCTTGATGGAGTTTGCGCTTCCGATCACGGGATACGCTGTTCCTGCGGTCAGCTTGGGGCCGGTGAGCAAACCGACGGCGATCCGCGCAACGTCCTCGGCCGATATCAGCGGCAAGATGGTGTCTTCATCGCCAAGCGGCAGGCGGATGGCGCCACGCGCCGGCAGGCTCGCGCGAACCAGCCGGGCGACGTTTTCGTAGAACACGGTGGCTCTGATATGCACCGGCCCGACATCGGCCCATTCGAACACCTGCTCCGACAGGTAGTTTTGCCGCATGCGAGGCGTGGGAGCATTGATCGACGATTGATACATCACGAGGTTGACGAGGCGGGAAACGCCATGCTTGCGGGCCGCAAAGGCCATCGCCGCGGTCGCCTCCGCCAACCCGTCCTGGACCGGATAGGCAAAGTAGATCGACGCGACATCCTTCGCGGCCTGTTCGACCGACCGGACATCGAGGAAATCGCCAACGAAGATCTCGGCACCCAGCGATTTCAGCTGGTCGGAACGCTCGTCGATCTTGCGCACGAGAGCGCGCACGGGCACGCCGCGCGCGAGCAGCATTTGGGAGACGTGCCGGCCGGTCTTGCCCTGGTTGCCGCCGGCTGCTGAGGTCACGAGGACTGGTTTCGTCATGACAACGATCCTTTACATGTTGCCTCGATTTCAGGTACCACTCAGTACCACCGGATCCGATATATGGTACTCATCGGTACCAGGTCAAGGAGAAAAATGAAGGCAGCGCGGTCGAAGACGAAGCAGTCCGAGGATCCGGAAGACGTTCAGGTTCGCCAGCGGATTCTGGGCGCGGCCCTGTCGGCATTCATGGAGGGCGGCTATGCCCAGACCAGCACACTTGAGATCGCGACGCGCGCGCATGTCTCGAAACGGGCGCTCTATTCGCTGTTCGGCAACAAGCAGGCGATGCTTGTGGCATGTATCAGCGAGCGAGCCCAGCGGCTGAAGGCGCCCGCCGACCTGCCCGAGCTGGGTGACCGGGCGACGTTGTCCGAGCTGCTCGGCGCCTTTGGGACCAGGCTACTGGGCGAGACCAGCGATCCCATGGTCGTCGCCGTTTTTCGGCTGGCGATCGCAGAAGCGGTACGCGCGCCCGAGGTCGCACAGACGCTGCACTCGGTTGCCTACCAGGCCAGCCGCGCGGCGCTGCGAGAGATCATGGCGAAGGCCCGATCGTCAGGCCTTCTCGGCGGCGATCCCACTGAGATGAGCGAACAATTCGCGGGATTGCTTTGGGGTGACCTGATGATCAGGCTGCTGCTGCAGGTCGCCGATCGCCCGAGTGCTCGCGAGATCGCGCGGCGGGCCAGCGATGCGACGGCTGCGTTCCTGCAACTCTATCCGGAGCCCGGCTAGGACCGTCCTGCCTTTGCCTGTCCCACCTCCGACACCGTCATCTCCAGCACGGCGTCGAAAGCCGCCGAACTGGTAATGAGGCGGGACGGCCGAGGAAACCACGATCGCGGCGGCCGAAAGGAGTATTTTTCGTAAGCCGACCAGGACGACCCAATCAGCTTGATGCGGCTCCATAAACTTCCATTTTCGGATGTACGTTTTTTCGCCGCCAAGGCCGCGCCATCGCGATCGACCTGGTCCAACTTGCCTGCCGGGTTGCAGCGCAAGATTGCCATTTGGTGCCGGCGGGAGGATGCTGACGCCAAGAGGCGCAAGGCAATGAGCACGAGGGAGAGCAGCATGAGCAAGGCCGGTCTCGACAATCGCCACCGCAACAAGGACGGCGAAATCACCCACAAGCACGGAAACACCCTCGTCAGCACGCTGCGCAAGATTTACGGACAGGGTTTCGCTGCCGGTTATCCCGGAACCGAGAAACTGAGCGAGGTTCTGCTTCAGCTCAACGAGACGTCGCTGAGCCAACTCCGCCGCGATCACGAAACCGGCCATCTGGAGCACAAGATCTCCAAGGCTTCGAAATAAGCGCGCGAGGGTAGATTAAGCTCACTGTATCAGCGCAACGCGCGGTCCGAGGGTTATCGCGTCACCCGCCATCGCGGTGACCAAACCCGCGGTTCATGGTCGCCCTCAGGACCTAAATTCGGGTCGTCATCATTTTGTTATAATCTTGATCGCCATCAGCCGCGCAACTTGTGGACACAAATCTGTCCCGTTTCGACACTAGGAGGTTCTCCAATACTGGTGTCGGTGGCATATACCCTGGGGCAGATCATGGGTTATTTCCGTCACGTATCGTTCTATTTTTGCGTCGTTATCATTGCACTCTTGACGCATCCCGCGAACGCCGAGCGCCGCGTGGCGTTCGTTGTCGGCAACGGAGCGTACCAGCACGCCACCAAACTGCCGAATCCGCCGATCGACGCCAAGGCGATGGCGGCATTGTTGCGCAATGTCGGCTTCGAGGTGATCGAGGGCACCGATCTCGGCCGCGAGGGCATGGCCGCCCACCTCGGCGAATTCGCAGCGAAGACCCAGGGTGCCGATGTGGCATTGTTCTTTTACGCCGGACACGGCATCGCGGTGAATGGAAAGAACTATTTGATCCCGGTCGACGCCGAGCTCAATTCCGAGCTGGACATCAAGCTGGGCGCCGCAATCGACATCGAGGTCACGCTCGATCAGACCATGGCGGACGCCAAGGTCAAGCTCGTCTTCCTCGACGCGTGTCGAGATAACCCCTTTGCCGACAAGATTCGCTCCGCCGCGCGGACCCGCTCGGTCACGGTTTCGTCGGGTCTGGCCGAAATGAAGTCCAGCGAAGGTACGCTCATTGCGTTTGCGACGGGGCCGGGCCAGAAAGCGCTCGACGGCAAGCAGGGCGAAAACAGTCCTTTCACCCGCGCGTTGCTCAAGAATCTCGCCGAGCCCGGGGTGGAAATCCGTCACGCGCTGACCAAAGTTCGCGCCCAGGTGAGCGAAGAGACCGGCAAACGCCAATTGCCGTGGGAGAACACCAATCTCACCGGATTCTTCTATTTCAATCAGGAGGCCCCGGCTCCCGTCGCAACGGCAAGCACCGGCGCCCCAGGCACCGCGGTTGCGTCCCCCGCAGCGCAGACCAATGCATCGAATGACATCGAGCTCGAATTCTGGCGATCGGCGCGGAGCAGCGACAAGCTCGAAGAGTATTCGGCTTATCTGACGCGATTCCCGAGTGGCAATTTTGCCGGTCTGGCACGTGCGCGCGTCGCAGCGCTGCAGGCGGGCGCCGCCGCAAGAGGCCCTGACGAGACGCAGTCGATTGCGACCGCGGTCCCTACTCGCGAGACCGAAGAGGAACTCGGACTCGATCAGCGAAAACGCAGCGAGATCCAAAGGCGATTGTCGGCGCTCGGCTACCTCGCAGGAAGTGCGGACGGCAATTTCTCGGACACGACGCGTCGTGCGATCGAGCGCTGGCAGACGACCCGGCACTACCCGAAGAGCGGGTACTTCAACAAATTGCAGCATGACGCGTTGCTGGCCGAGCGGCCTCCGGTCATCCGATCGGCTGACCGGCCGGCGCCGACCGCCCAACGACAGCAGCCTCAAGCGGCTCCAGCCCCAGCTCCCGCTCCAGCCCCCGCGGCGGCGGCTGCTCCAGCGCCGCCCGTGAATCCGGCGGGTGCCGCGTTCATGGGAGGCATGCTCGGCGGCGCGATCGGCAGTGCCCTGCGCCGCTGACGAGCATAACCTCGACGATTTCGGTCTTGCGCCTCTCGTCGTAAATCGCCGCGTCGGCCAAGACGGCAAATCGCGATCGGAGTTCAGGGCCGCGCCGCGCACGGTTTACATGTCGGTCGCGAATGCCTAATTTTGCCGGCGGCGAGGTCCCATGTCGATGGACGAGAGAACGAACGACACGCTGGCGCCGGTGCGCTGGGGCGTCCTCGGCGCAAGCAATTTCGCGTTGAAGGTCAGCCTGCCCGGCATGAGTCGCGGGCCGCTGACAAAATTCCTGGCGCTCGCCTCCCGCGACGCGGCCAAGGCGCGGGCTGCCGCGCAGTCGTTCGGGATCGCGAGGGCATATGGCAGCTACGAGGAGCTGCTGGCCGATCCCGATATCGAAGTCGTCTACAACCCGCTGCCCAACCACATGCATGTGGAATGGAGTGCGCGCGCCGCACGCGCGGGAAAACACGTGCTCTGCGAGAAGCCGATCGCGCTCGACGCCAGGGAGGCCGAGACGCTGATCGCGGTGCAGCGCGAGACCGGCAAGCTCGTCAGCGAAGGGTTCATGATTCGCTACCATCCGCAGTGGCGGCAGGCCAAAGAGTGGATCGCGAGCGGACGCATCGGCGAACTCGTCAGCGTGCAAACGGCGTTCTGCTATTTCAACCGCGACGCGACCAACATCCGCAACAGGAAGGAGGTCGGGGGCGGCGCGCTCTACGACATCGGCTGCTACGCCGTGAACACCTCCCGCTATCTGTTCGGGCGGGAGCCAATTCGCGCGATCGCGCTGATCGCCCGCGATCCCGACTTCGGCACCGATCGCCTGACCTCGGGGCTCCTCGATTACGGCGGCGCGCATCTGACCTTCACTTGCAGCACCCAAGCCGTCCCCTACCAGCGCGTGAACGCGTTCGGCACGCGGGGGCGCATCGAGATCGAGATTCCGTTCAACGCGCCCGCCGCGGCGCCCTGCCGGATCTTCCTTGATGACGGGTCATCCTTGAACGGCAGTTCGGCCGAGGTGACCAATTTCCCGGTCGTCGATCAGTATCACCTGCAAAGCGAGGCTTTCTCACGGGCCATCCGCACCGGATCTGGAATCGAAAACGGGCTAGAGGTCGCGGTCGGCAACATGCGCGTGATCGACGCCCTGTTTCGCTCGGCCGAGCGCGGCGGCTGGGAAAGGATCTAGCGGCGCCAATGGCTGGCCGACGACGTCAATTCCGCGGATGGCGGCTGTTCCAGTCCAAATAAGACCTGTACAATTCCTCCTTCTCGGCGCTCGATGCCGGCGCCTTCGGCTGCGTCGCCAGGAAGGCATCAAACCGTCGCCGTTGCAGCGCATCATCTGCAGCAGGGGTGCCGGCGGCACCGACGGCGTCATCCTTCTTCATGCGTTCGAGCAGCACGTCCACGTACGGGTACCGCTTCCAGCCGGGAACCTTGGCGCCAAGATTGATATCCTTCCAACCGGGGTGAAATGGCGGCTCCTGCAGACGTGCGAGGTTGTTGAACAGGGTCTCGACGAAGCGATTGACCCGATCAGCACGGTCCGTGCCCGGCTTCCAATTGTAGACGGCCAGGACCGACGGAACGGCAATGGTGTCGATCGAACTGCCGGGGGGCAGTAATGCCGGGTAGTTCTCTGCCTTGATCGCCGAAGGATAGTAATAGTCCCAGAACTCCTTCGTATAAGGCACCGGCAGGAAATGGTAACCGGGCTCCGCCTTCATCCCGTTAAACAGCTCACCCGGCTTTGCCGCAACATACACCATCGCGGCCACCTGACCGCCGCGCAACCGCTCGAGAGCGACCGGCCCACCGACCGGCACCGTTTGTATGTCAATTCCAAGCCGCCTGAAGATCAGCGGGCCTGTGAGCGCGGCGGCCACCCCTGCCGTCCCGACGGCGACTTTCTGGCCTCTCAGGTCCTGGAGAGATTTGAACTCGTCGCGCGCGTAGATATGAATATCAGCGATGAAAAACCGCAGAGCGTAGCGAATTCGATCGTTGATGTTGGCGAGTCCGCTTTGCTTCGAGTAGAAATCGAATGCATCTGCGTAGGTTATCGCGACATCCACTCCCCTCAGGTAGAGCAGGTCGGCGATATTCGTGGTCGTGCCGTGGGTCACCATGGGGATCAGGCGCATGTTATCGCCGTCATCCATCGTCCGCGCCATTTCGCTTGCAAATCGCACGAAACCGCCGTCAGGCAAGCCCGCTGCGAGGCCGACCGTCCATTGGTTCATCCGCGTCTTGATCGACGCTTCGTCCGTCGCGGTGCGTGCTTCCGAGGGGGCTTGCGCAAGCGCCGCTTGACTCGGCGCCAGAGAGATGACGAGACAAGTCGTTAGTGCCAACAGCCCAGTACCAAATGGATTTCTCCGCATGATGACCGCTCCCAAATGTCGGCGGCCCCGCTAGAGGCTTCTAGCAGACCGACCGGGTGGATACCCGCGTTTTCAAGCTGAGGTTGTATTATGCGACCCGAAACACGGCGGATATGAGGCCGGAGACATCCGGAGGCATACGGACGGAGACCTACGGTTTCTATGGAACTCCGCGCCTTTGCATCAATCGCCGCTCACACTTGATCCCTGCAACGGCAACGAACCTGGGAAAGCCGTCGGTACTGACAAGCTCATGATTCCCGCACCGATTCTCGTCGGCGTCTGCAGGGATTGCCGAGATGCGGCGGGCACCGCATCCGGGAACAAGGATGACAGGGATTTGCGAGTGACGACCGCATGGCCTGCTCAAGCAGGAGCGCCGACGCAGGACGGTGCTCAACGACACCAAGCAGGGTGAAAGTCGCCGACGGACACTCGCGACACGTCCTGCGGTTCCGCACCGGTTACGGTTTCAGGTAACTCCAGCCTTTTTCCTGTAGTTCCATCAATCTGATGGCGCCGGATGGCACAAGGCTCGCCTCGGGCACGATGGTGATCGGGTTACCTTCGCGCTTCTCCATCCCTTGCTTGGTGATGTTGCAGGCCGAGAATTTGATCCGGGATGGAAAGCTCAGCGCGGAAATTTGCTTGAGCCGGTCTTTCACGGGCGAGGTGTCGTCACGAAACATGTTGAGGCCGGGACCGTAAGCGACGAGTTCGATCTCCACCTCCTGTGCCCTTGCCTTGTACG
>WNGQ01000885.1_pt1 | contig 31447 bp, 29 predicted proteins | sample 5407661 | NCBI WGS metagenome assembly WNGQ01 (sample SAMN13153382, study PRJNA577476) | soil metagenome | isolation source: 60 cm soil or saprolite under Garry oak tree replicate 2 | place: USA:California | collected 2016-06-15 | reverse complement strand
TTTATGTCATTCGCGGCACATCCTTTTTGCGGTACATGGTGAGGAAGATTATTGGCACGCTCCTGCAAGTAGGCCGGGGCCGGCTTCCCGCCGGTGAGATACCCCATCTGCTGGAAAAGCGTGACCGCAGTTGTTCCGGGCCCACGGCACCGCCCCAGGGCTTGTGCCTGCAGTCGGTGGAATATCCCGATCCGACCGCTTCCCTCCTCGGCAACAGCCGAGGCAGGTGAGGAGTGGTCCGCAAGCAGTCCTGCTGCAATTCGCCCGCTCAAAACCGAACGAATTGTCAGCCACGCCTTGGCCTGCGTGAAAAGGTTCAAGTAAAATGGCTGGATGCATCCGTCGCTGAAGAGACGGCACCGGCGCTAACGAAGATAAAAGTTCGCAAACACCGGCAACGTGCCTGTGATGAAAAGGACGCCAAGGGAAAGCTCTGCGCGGGACACCTGAAGCGATGGTACGACTATCCCAAGGAGATCGAGCGGATCGTCGGACCAAATGCAGAGATTTACCGTTGCGAATTCTGCAAGACGCTTTATCGGCCCGATCCCGAGCAACTGCCTCATAGCTTCACGCTTCGATATTAGAGTCACTCCGGTAACCGCGCGGCGCCGGTTGCGAAAGGCCCGTTCGAAGGCGTGATGGACGAGCGGCGATGAATGATGCAGAGCTGATCTACGACTGGAATAAGGCCGGGCGGATCCAGTTCGATACGCGCCGGAAAATCACGCTGGACGACGAGACGCTGCGTGATGGCTTGCAAAATCCCTCCGTAAACGATCCTGCTATCGGCGAAAAAATCGAAATTCTCCACCTCATGGAGGCGCTCGGAATTGAGATGGTGAATATCGGCCTGCCCGGCGCCGGGCCGCGCGCCTACGCCGATACCGAGGCCCTGGCTAAAGAAATTGTCCGTTCGCGCCTGAAGATCAGGCCGAACTGTGCGGCGCGAACGCACGAAAATGACATTCGCCCGATCGTAGAAATTTCGCAGCGCGCGGGCATCGCCATCGAAGCCTCCACATTTTTGGGTTCGAGCCCGATCCGACGGCTGGTGGAAGACTGGACCACCGACCATCTGCAACGCACGGTCGAACACGCGGTGAGCTTCGTGGTGCGCCACGGCCTTGCAGCCATGTTCGTAACGGAAGATACCGTGCGCACCGATCCGGAGACCATCGAGCGGCTCTATTCGACGGCGATCCGCTGCGGCGCCACTTCGGTAGTTTTGTGCGATACCGTGGGCCACGCTACGCCGCTGGGGGCTTACAGCCTGGTGCAGTTCGTGCGCGAAAAAATTGTAGCGCCCTGTGGTGTTGCGGTTCGCGTCGACTGGCACGGGCACTGCGATCGGGGTCTCGCGGTGGCTAATTCGCTGGCCGCGGTTCTGGCCGGCGCAGACCAGGTGCACGCGGCCGCAAATTCGCTGGGCGAACGCGTGGGCAATACGCCCATGGAACTGATGCTGGTGAACTTGCGCCTCTTGGGCTTGATTGACCGCGATCTTTCGCAACTGAAGCGCTATTGCGAGACCGTGGCGCGCGCCACGGGTATTCCGATTCCGCCAAATTATCCCGTGGTGGGCCGCGACGCATTCCGCACCGCCACCGGAGTGCACGCCGCGGCGATCATAAAAGCGTTCAAGAAATCCGATCCCATGCTGGCGGATACCGTTTATAGCGGCGTGCCCTCGCACCTGTTCGGTCTCGAGCAAGTGATCGAGGTTGGCCCGTTGAGCGGCCGCTCGAACGTGCAATACTGGCTTGAACGACACGACATTCCTGTTACCGAAGAACTGGTCTTGCGCATTTTCGACACAGCAAAAAAGGCCTCGCGCGTGCTGACCGACGAAGAAATCCTGGCGCTCTGCGCGAGCATTTGAACCGCTAATGATGACAGTTCGAGCATTTCGTTGCGTCTGCGCGGGTATCTCCGTATGCCTTCGAACGTGGGCATTTTCAAGAGACAGCTTCGGTGGCTAAGCCAATGCCCATGCTGAAACGGGCCATCGGGCCGGTTATGATTTGGGGCCTGCTGTGCGTTATGCTCTCGGCTGTGGGAGTGCTCTCTACGCGCAACGCCGTTCGGGCAGGCCGCTCGTCCGCGGCGGATATTACCGCCGATCCTCGCGTGCGGCAGGCATTGGCGAAGCTCGCCAGCGAAGCTCCCTCGGTAACCGAGGAACAGATCCGCATCGCCGAAATACCCGCGCCGACCTTTCGTGAATCTTTGCGAGGAACGCATCTGGCCAAGCTCTTGGCCGATGCAGGCCTGAAGGTGCATACGGATGAGGCAGGCAACGTCATCGGTGAGCGCGCGGGCAGCGCAAAGGGAGAGTTTGTTCTGATTACGGCGCACCTGGATACGGTTTTTCCGGCGGGCACGGATGTGCACGTGCGCCGCCAGGGAAGCAAGCTGTGGGCGCCGGGAATCTCCGATAACGGGGCTGGGCTGGCTACGCTGCCCGTTATCGCGCGCATTATGCGTGACACCAAGCTTGAAACGCGCAGCTCGGTCCTTTTTGTTGCCGACGTAGGCGAAGAGGGGGAAGGCAATTTGCGCGGCATTCGCAAACTGGTCGAGGAGTACCGCAAGCAGCTCCGCTATGTGATCGCTCTCGACGGCGCATCCATCGATTACGTCACGACTGCGGCGCTCGCCTCGCGCCGCGTCGAGATCACCATCAGCGGTCCCGGCGGCCATAGCTGGTCCGATTTCGGGGTGCCCAATCCTATTGATGCGCTGGCACGCGGCATCGCCCTCTTCCTGAAAACGCCGCCTCCCGATAGCCCCAGGACCACCTTCAACGTCGGCAGCATTGAAGGCGGCACATCGGTGAACTCGATTCCCGCGAAGGCTTCCATTAAAGTAGACCTGCGCTCGGAAGCCGAACCCGAAATCCTTAAACTGGAAACTGCTTTGCGCCGGGCCATCCAGAGCGGCATGGATGAGGAGATGCAAGCCGCGCGCGACCACGGCATGGCCGGCGGCGCGGGTTTGTCTATAGGTACGAAGGTGTTGGGGCTGAGGCCGGGCGGTGAATTGCCGCCGAATTCTCCGCTTCTCGCCGCCGTTCAAGCAGCCGACGACTATCTGGGCAATCGCGCGCGCATGGAACGGTCTTCTACCGATGCCAATATTCCGCTTTCACTCGGCATTCCCGCTATCGCGCTCGGCGCTGGAGGAAATTCCGGCGGGGCGCATTCACTGCAGGAATGGTACGATCCGACGGGCCGCGAGATTGGGATGCAGCGGCTCCTGCTTACATTGCTGCAAGTGGCGGGGCTGAATCCGCCCACGGACTGATTTCGCGCCTGCGCGTGTGCCTCAAAAGCTCAAAGCCGATCTCCTGCTCATCTGTTGCACCTTGATCTGGGGCGCAACCTTCGTTTTGGTCAAGGATGCCCTGGCCAATGCGTCTGTTTTTGTATTTCTGGCCCTGCGCTTTCTTCTGGCCACTGTGGTGCTGTTTCTCATGTATGGACGCGAGCTTCGGAGGGTAGGCGCAAGCGGCTTGCGTGCGGGAGCAATCATCGGCTGCTGCATGTTTGGCGGATACGCATTTCAGACGGCGGGCCTCGAGCTGACCACGCCCTCCAAAGCCGCCTTCATTACCGGCTTCTTTGTCGTGCTCGTCCCTGTATTGCTGGCGTTATGCGGGTCGCGCCGCGTGCCTTTGTGGGTTTGGTTCGGTGCGCTCCTGGCGTTTGCCGGACTTTACTTTCTGGCCGTGCCGCCCTCAGGATTGGCGGCGCTGAACCGGGGCGATCTGCTGATCCTCGCTTGTGCCTTCATGTTTGCGCTGCACGTCATCAGCATCGGTCATTACACCATTCGCTATTCCGCGGGCGCGCTGACGCTGATCCAGGTAGCCGTCACGACGCTATTTACGATTTTGTGCGTTCCGCTCTTCGCTGTGATCGGCGCGGAGCAGCCGCGCCTCTTCTGGACGCCGGGGCTAGTCCTGGCCGTGATCGCCACGGGAATCTTCGCCACGGCCCTGGCTTTTTCCGTGCAGGTGTGGGCGCAGCAATACACCACGGCGAATCATGCGGCGATTATTTTCACGCTGGAACCCGTGTTCGCCGGCCTGACTTCCTTCGCCTTTTACCATGAGCGACTCGGCGCGCGATCGCTCGGGGGCGCGGCCCTGATTCTGGGCGGAATTCTGATTGCCGAATTGTTGGGACCTGCTCCAGCCGTCGAGTCTTCCGTTCCGCCCGCCGAGACTCTACAGCACCTGACGTGAACCGCTGGCCGCCGCTCGTCTCTCGAGCATGATCCGACACACAGAACACAGAGATGGGCATGGTCGAAGTCACTGTGCCACAGCGGGCGATTCCGGCCGCAGCAAATGCGCCGGGCTGAAGCCCAGCGCTACAAAAAAACACTAAGTGTTATTACTGCTTAAAATCGACGGCTTCGTAGAGGGTCGCTTGCGGATGGTGGCGCTGCTCGTAGGCGGTAATTTCTGGCTCGTGCTTCAACGTCAAACCAATATCGTCAAGTCCCTGGAGTAACACCGTCTTGCGGAAATCGTCGATATCGAAATGGAATTTGAGTCCTTGCGCATCACTAATCGTCTGGTCAGGAAGATCCGCGGTGAGTTTGTAGCCCTCTTTGGCCTCTGCGCGGCGAAAGAGTTCATCCACCTGTGCATCCGGCAGCGTGATCGGCAGGATGCCGTTCTTGAAGCAATTGTTATAGAAAATATCGGCAAAGCTCGGCGCGATGATCACTCGGAAGCCGTAATCGAGCAGCGCCCAGGGCGCATGTTCGCGGCTGGAACCGCAGCCGAAATTGGCGCGAGCCAGCAGCACTGATGCGCCCCGATAACGCGGAAAATTCAGCACGAATTCAGGATTGGGAACTTCGCCCGGCAGGTAGCGCCAATCATAAAAAAGATTCCGTCCGAAGCCCTGGCGCGTGAGAGCCTTCAGAAATTGCTTGGGCACCATCTGGTCCGTGTCGACGTTCACGCGATCGAGCGGCATCACCAGGCCGGTATGTGTGGATATCGGCTGCATCGCGCTACTCCATCACGTCCACGCCGAGTTCGCGGACGTCCACGAAATGTCCCGCAATCGCCGCCGCGGCGGCCATGATCGGGCTCACCAGATGCGTGCGGCTGCCCTTGCCCTGGCGGCCCTCGAAATTGCGGTTCGATGTGCTGGCGCTGCGTTCGCCGGGTGGCAAGACGTCCTCGTTCATGCCAATACACATGCTGCATCCTGCATCGCGCCATTCGAATCCCGCTTCGCGCAGAATGCGATCGAGCCCTTCCGCTTCCGCTTTGGCCTTGACCACGCGCGAGCCCGGCACGACCAACGCCGCTTTCAGGGTGCGCGCCACGTGTTTGCCGCGAACCACGCGCGCCACCGCGCGCAGGTCCTCGAGGCGCGAATTCGTGCACGACCCGATGAAAACCCGATCCACGAGGATATCCACGATGGGCGTTCCCGGCCGGAGGTCCATGTATTCGAGGGCGCGAACCGCCGCCTTCTGCTCATCCGGATCGCGGAAGGAATTCGGATCGGGCACGCGATCGGTGACGCTCGTGACCATGCCGGGATTCGTGCCCCAGGTGACCTGGGGAGCAATTTGCGTGGCGTCCAACTCCACGGTCTTATCGAATTTCGCGCCGAAGTCGCTCGGCAGAGACATCCACTGATCCACAAGCAAGTGAAACTCTCGCCCGCGCGGCACGAATGGCCTGCCCTCGAGATATTCAAACGTGGTTTGGTCCGGAGCCACCATGCCCGCTCGCGCGCCACCCTCGATGCTCATATTACAAATGGTCATGCGCGCGTCCATGGATAGCCCGGCGATTGTGTCGCCTCCGTATTCGATCACGTGCCCCGTACCGCCAGAGATGCCGATCTTGCCAATGAGCGTCAGAATGAAGTCTTTTGAAGAGACGCCCTTCGGACGCTTGCCGCTAAACCTAACCAGCATGGTCTTGGAGCGATCCTGCTGGAGGCATTGCGTGGCCAGCACGTGTTCCACTTCGCTTGTGCCGATGCCGAAGGCCAGCGCGCCAAACGCCCCGTGCGTGGAAGTGTGGCTATCGCCGCAAACGATGGCAAGGCCGGGCTGCGTGATGCCCAGTTCGGGGCCAATGATATGCACGATGCCCTGATTGCGGCTGAACATATCGAAGAGGTGCACGCCGTGGTTCCTGCAATTGCGCGCCAGGGCCTCGAATTGCAGCCGCGCATTGTCATCCAGAATCGGCAATTCCCGGTTCTTTGTCGGCACCGAGTGGTCCATCACCGCGAACGTCAGGTCCGGCCGGCGGACCTTGCGGCCGGCAGCTTCGACCCCTGCAAAAGCTTGCGGAGAAGTGCCTTCGTGGATCAAGTGGCGGTCGATATAGATCAGGGTGGGTTCGCCGGGAACCTCGCGCACCACGTGCGATTCCCAGATTTTGTCGTACATCGTTCGCGGAGCCATCGCTTCAGCATTTTAGCACATGGCTGTGAGGAGCAACCGCGCTGCTCCCCTCCGCCCGCAGTGGTACGCTTGAGAGGTGTTTGTTCTCAGGCAAGTGGGCCCAACCGATTTCCCTTTAGAGACGTGGACGGATGCTATAATCCAGCCTCGCATCTATGCGGGCATTCAGCGGCCCTCGGGAGCGGTCATGGGTATTCAGTTACAGGAGTTGGCCAGTTGGGCCCGCAACCGGAAACTTGTTGCCAGCCTGCTTATTGCGTTGACGTTGTCCATTGGCATTCTCATCGGAACCGTGATTTCCGTGCGGGTGAACGCGACGCACTCGTTCCTGCCAAACGGGGCCACACTCCTCGAGCTCCCTAACCCGGTGAGCTTATCCAGCGCCTTCGGCGCGATCGTTGAACGCGATGAACCCGCGGTGGTGAACATCTCCACCACTCAGGTGATTGACCGGAAGGGACAGCCCCAAAATCGCGGCGGGGGAGCAGATCCGTTTCATGATTTTTTCAACCGCTTTTTCGACGCGCCCAACGAGGGACCTGAAGCAGAGCGAAGCCTCGGTTCGGGCATCCTTGTGGACAAAAAGGGATTTATCCTCACGAATAATCACGTAATCGAACAGGCCACCAAGATTCAAGTGCAGTTGAATACGGAGCCAACGCTTTACACAGCCAAGGTGATCGGTAAGGACAAGGAGACCGACCTGGCCGTGATCCAGATTGAAGCCAACCGCGACTTGCCGGTGGTCAAGCTGGGAAATTCCAGCGGGGTGCGAGTCGGCGATTGGGTTCTCGCTATTGGCAGCCCATTCGGATTGCAAGCCACGGTGACTGCAGGGATCATTAGCGCCAAAGACCGCGGCAACGTGGGGCGACAATTTCAGCATTTTCTGCAGACCGACGCGCCTATCAATCCCGGCAATTCCGGCGGTCCGCTGGTGGACATGAGCGGCAGCGTCATTGGCATCAATACCGCGATCATGACGGGTGGACGAGGCTATGAGGGCGTGGGGTTCGCGTTGCCCTCGAATATGGCCATCAGTGTTTACAACCAAATCGTTCAGCACGGAAAAGTGATCCGCGGTTCGATCGGCATCACGTTTGTGGAAGAGCAAAGCAGCAATCCCATCGTGCTTCGGGAACTCGGCGCAGCCAACGGCATGGTGTTGCAGTATGTTGAGCCAGGCAGCCCGGCAGACAAAGCGGGGATTCAGCCGGGCGATGTGGTCACCAGCGTCAACGGTAAGCCGGTGAAATCGGGCAGCGATCTAGTGGACCCGATTACCCAAACCACAGTCGGCAACAAAGTGCATATCCTCTACATGCGCAGCGGTGTGCAGCATGAAGCAGACGTGGTCGTGGAGGATCGCGCCAGGCTCTTTCCCGATCGCGTATCCAGCTCCGATGATGAGCACGGGCCCTCACAGCCGGCCGAAGTGGTACCGGCCGATTTCGGTCTGCGGGTCGGAGATATCGGTGCGAATGGAACGCGGCGCTCGGATTTTCTAAACAATCGCGGCGCTGTGGTTTCCGAGGTTGATCCGGCCACGTTTGCAGAGGAGGTCGGGTTCACGCGCGGAGATCTGATCCAGGAGATCAATCACCAGCCGGTCACTTCCGCGGCCGACTATCGCAGACTAAGGGCGGCGTTGAAGGCTGGGCAGGATGTGGTATTTAAAGTTTTGCGACATGCAGACGGCGAGCGCATGCTGACGGTCTTTCTGGCAGGAGTTGTCCCCCAGTCGCGTTGAGCAGCCGTTTGTCTCGGTAAATGGCAAGATGCGTGCGCATATAATCTCGAAGATCACTGCCACCCTGTTTCTTGCGGCCTTTGGCTTGACGACGGCTGCGTTTGCGGCCCAGCAGACCGTGGCGTCTAACACCACGCCAACCTCCTCAAGCACGAAAAAGGTTGTCGCCAAAACACGGCCAGCGAGAAAGCGAAAAGTTCGGCAGAGAGCCCAAACCGCTCCGACGGCCGCGCGGATCTCGGAGATTCAATCAGCGCTTGCTGCGCACGGTGCGTACAAGGGCCAGCCCAACGGCAAATGGGATAATGCGACGATCCAGGCCATGAAGGATTTCCAGTCCGCGCATGGTCTCACGGCTACCGGCAAGCTCGACGCGCCTACCTTGCAGAAGCTTGGCCTGGGTTCAGAAATTGCCGGCCGCGCCGCGCCATTACCTACGCCTCAAACCCAGGGAGTTAGCGCTTCTCCGCAGCACCAAACTCCCTGACAACGGTGTACCCTGATAATGTCCGGAGGAGTCTATGGCCACCGCAGTGCGCCCCACGGTTTTCAAGAATTTCATCAATGGCGAATGGATGGAATCCGCGAGTGGCCTCGCGTTTGAAGATCGCAACCCCGCAAACAGCCGCGAATTGATCGGGATGTTTCCTCGTTCCACGGCCGAGGATGTGGACGCCGCCGTCCGTGCTGCTGCCGACGCATTTGAATCCTGGCGTTTAGTGCCCGCTCCCAAACGCGCGGAAATGTTGTATCGCGCCGCTGAGACCTTGGTAAGGCGCAAAGAAGACCTGGCTCGCGATATGACCCGGGAAATGGGGAAAGTCCTGGCGGAAGCTCGCGGCGACGTGCAGGAAGCGATGGATATGACCTATTACATGGCAGGGGAGGGCCGCCGCCTCTTCGGTCAGACCACGCCTTCGGAATTGCCGAGCAAATTTGCGATGTCCGCGCGACAGCCGCTTGGTGTCTGCGCCCTGATCACGCCATGGAATTTTCCCATGGCTATACCTTCGTGGAAGATCATGCCGGCTCTGGTCTGCGGCAATACGGTGGTCATCAAGCCGGCCGAAGATACGCCTCTCTCGACCTACACGCTGATCCAGATACTCACGGAAGCGGGCGTGCCTCGCGGCGTGGTAAATGTTGTAAATGGCAGCGGCCCGGACGTAGGCGCGCCGCTCGTAGATCATCCGGGTGTAGCCGCGGTGAGCTTCACAGGGTCGAGTGAAGTAGGCCGGCTGGTGAGCCAAACCTGTGCGCCGAAGCTGCGCCCGTGCCATCTGGAAATGGGCGGCAAGAATATCTTGATCGTGCTCGAAGACGCGAATCTGGATTTGGCCATCGACGGCGCGATTTGGGGCGGCTTCGGCACCACAGGCCAGCGGTGCACCGCCGCGAGCCGGGTGGCCGTGCATAAGAAAATCTACAAAGAGTTCTTGCACCGGTTCGTCGAGCGCGCAAAGTCGCTTCGCGTGGGCGACGGACTCGATCCAGCAACCGATATGGGTCCCTGCATCAACGAAGAACAGCTCGGCAAAGTGATGGAGTACGTGGCCATCGGCAAAACCGAGGACGCCAAACTGATGACCGGCGGCCATCGATTGACTGATGGCGCCTACGCCACCGGGTGGTTCCACGAGCCTACCGTTTTTGCCGATTGCGATCCCCGGATGCGTATCGCGCAGGAAGAGATCTTCGGTCCGGTCGTGGCCGTCATACCCATTGACGGCTTCGAGGAGGCCATCGAAGTCGCTAACGGGGTGCGCTACGGCCTTTCCGCTTCGATCTACACCCAGGACGTGAACCGCGCGTTTCAGGCCATGCGAGATCTGCACACCGGCATTGTTTACGTAAACGCCCCCACCATCGGAGCGGAGATCCATTTGCCTTTCGGCGGCACCAAAGAAACCGGCAATGGCCATCGCGAAGCGGGCAATGCGGCTCTGGATTTCTACTCCGAATGGAAGACTCTCTACATTGACTACTCCAACCGCTTGCAGCGCGCCCAAATTGACAGCTAAAATAAAATGAAGTGAGTGGGGCTTTTGGCCGGGTAACCCGATGAAGGATTCTGTCCTTAGCTCAAAACGGAATCAGCAGATTCTCGCGGAAATCGTACGCGAGTACGTCACTACGGGCGAACCCGTCTCGAGTCGCACGATTTCCAAATCTCACTCTGAACAGCTGAGTTCGGCGAGCATCCGCAATGTCATGGCCGATCTCGAGGATGCGGGATTATTGTTCCAGCCCCACACGTCCGCCGGCCGCGTGCCGACCGCCGCGGCTTATCGCTTCTTCGCTCAGCAGATCGCCGCGCAAGCCACTCTCAGCGAAGAGGATAAGAACTGGATTCGCCAGGAGCTGGAGGGCGCAACGACGGCGGAAGAGGTCACCGAGCGCGCCGGACACATGCTGGCCGCTGTTTCACGGGGGCTGGGAATCGTGGTTATGCCGCCGCTGGCCCATACTGCATTAGAACATATTCGTTTCCTTCTCCTGCCGGATGGACGTGTGGTCGTGGTGTTGATTTCCGTAGGCGGCGCTACCCGGGACAAAGTGTTGCGCCCGGAGCATGAGTTTATGCAGTCCGAGCTCGATCGCACCGCCGAGTACCTGAACCGCCACTATAGCGGTTGGACGCTGGAGGCGATTCGAGCGGACCTGCTGGCCAAGCTCGCTTCCGAAAAGGAGCGCTACAGCAAGCTTTTGCCGGTCGCGCTGGAACTTTGCGATCCGGCCGTTCTCGACACGGATCGCAGCCGCGAGGTCTATGTGGAGGGTGCGGCGCAATTTGCCTCGGCCCCTGAATTGGCTGGAGGCGAGTCCTTGCGCGAATTGCTTTCTGCGATTGAGGAAAAAAGCAGGCTTGTCGCTTTACTGAATGGTTGCATCGAAGCGCCCGAACCCGTGCACGTGCAAATTGGCGTTAAGGAGATCAATGGGGCAGGCGAGCATCTTTCGCTGATCACGGCGCCGTACATGGTGCGGGATCAGGGGCAGGGTTCGCTCGGTGTATTAGGGCCCATGCGCATGCAATACGAGCGCGCCATCACGGCGGTGGCTTATATGGCGCGAGCCTTCAGCGAGGCCATCAGCCGCGGCTAAACCCTTGCGCACGGTCTTGAACATCAAATTGGACGACAATCTTCGGAAACCAACTGCCGCACGCTATCTCGGGAACGAGATAGGTTAGGACAACGGCTTCGGAAGCAAATGGACGAGCGCGAACATCAAAAGAAAGAGCCCGATGAGAGCGTGATTGAATTCGAGCCGCGCTCCCGGTCGGGCGAAGTACCGGCCGATCCACGGTCTGGTGCCCAACCGGCCGAAGGAGGCGAGGCGACCGCGCTCGCCGAGCGAGCCGCCCGCTTGCAGGCCGAAAAGGACGAACTGATGCAGACCTTGGTGCGCCGGCAGGCGGACTTTGAGAATTACCGCAAGCGCGTGGAGCGCGAGCGCCAGGAAGATCGGCGCCATGGAATAGGCCGTTTGATTGAAGATCTTCTGCCGGTGCTGGACGCATTCGAGCGGGCGCTCAAGGCGCACGACGATCCGGCTTACGAGGAATATCGTAAAGGGCTGGAATTGATGTATCGCCAGCTGTGGGACACGCTCTCACGCCATGGACTTGAGCGCATCGTGGCTGCGGGCAAGCCCTTCGACCCGCACTACCATCAGGCTATCGAGCGCGTCGAATCGGACGATCATCCGGAGGGAACTGTTTTGGATGTTTTGCAGGATGGCTTTCTTTTTCATGGCCGCGTTGTCCGGCCCAGCATCGTCCGCGTTTCTTTTGCCGCAGGCCGGTCTGATAGTGGCAAAACATCCGCCGCACAGCGCCATAACAAATGATTGTTTCTAAGATTCATCTCATTTCCCAGGAGACCGGAATCGAGGCATGACCCGTCAGACCAAGCGTGATTATTACGAAGTGCTGGGCGTGAGCCGTACGGCTGTGCAGGACGAGATCAAGTCTGCCTACCGCAAGGCTGCGCTCAAGTGGCATCCCGATCGCAATCCGGAGCAAAAGGACACTGCCGAAGCGAAGTTTCGCGAAGCCACGGAAGCCTACAGCGTCCTCTCCGATGCCCAAAAGCGTGCGGCGTACGATCGCTACGGCCATGCCGGCGTTTCCGGCGTTTCCGCCGACGCGGGCTTCAATTCCTCGATCTTCGAGGAATTTCAGGATATCTTCGGCGACTTTTTTGGATTCGAGGACATTTTCGGACGCACCGGCGGCCGCGGCCGTCAGCGCGTGCAGCGCGGCGCCGATCTGCGGTATGACATGGAGCTGACGTTTGAGGAGGCGGCCGCGGGCGTCAGCACCAAGGTTCGTCTGCCCAGGCAGGAGCTGTGCGAGGCTTGCAAGGGAACCGGGGCGAAAGCCGGCACCGGTGTGGTGACCTGCGAGACCTGCAAAGGGCGCGGACAACTGCATTATCAACAGGGTTTTTTTTCCATCTCGCGCACCTGCCCCCAGTGCCAGGGCGCCGGTCAGATGATTCGCGAAAAATGCCCGGAATGCCGAGGCCGCGGCCGGGTCGAGCGGACGCGAACAATCGAAGTGCGCATTCCCCCGGGCGTCGATTCGCAAACGCGCATTCGCGTGCCCAACGAGGGCGAACCCGGAGCCAATGGAGCGCCTCCCGGCGATCTCTACATCGTTCTGGATGTGAAGGAACATCCGTTTTTCGAGCGCCGCGGCGCGGACCTTTACTGCACAATGCCCGTCAGCATTGCGCAGGCCGCGCTGGGCGCCGAGCTCAGCGTACCCGGTCTCAATGGCGAGGAGAAAGTTTCCATTCCCGAGGGGACCCAGACAGGTTCCATCATTCGCCTGAAGGGTAAGGGATTGCCGGATCCGCATGGAGGGGGGAAAGGCGATCTGTACGTGAACGTGCGGGTGATTACGCCGACCAAACTTACGCGCGACCAGCGCCTGCTCCTGCAGCAACTGGACCAAATGCTCAAGGTGGAAAATCGCCCGGCCGAACGCAATTCGTCCTTCTTCGAGAAAGTAAAAGACATTTTTGGCTAGCGGCCTGGCCCGCAAGAGAGGTCTCCGTTGCGCCGGCGCTTTTTCGTTGACGCGTTCGCCGGCGGCACAGCCCGCCTCAGGGGTGACGCCGCGCATCACCTGGGCCGGGTCCTGCGCGCCGAGGCCGGTCAGCTTTATGAATTGAGTGACGGTAGTTCCGTCTTTCTCGCTCGAATCGAGCGGCTTTCCAGCGATCGCGTTGATTTCTCGTTAGTCGAAAAGCTTCCTGCCCCGGGCGCCTCGTTAGAAATTTCCCTTCTGCTCGCCATCGTTAAATTCGATCGCTTGGAATGGGCCCTGGAGAAAGCGACGGAGCTCGGCGTTAACGCAGTCGTGCCGCTGGCCGCCGAACGCAGCGAGAAGGCCCTGGTGTCCGCCGCCGCAAAACGCGCGGTTCGTTGGCGGAAAATCCTGCTGGAATCGGCCCAACAGGCGCGCTGCCTGCGCCCGCCGGCTCTTCAAGGTGTGACCCGGCCTGCTACGGCCTTCGGTGAAACTGCCGCGTCTCTAAAGGTCCTTTTTTCCGAACGCAGCGGAGCGGTTCCTCTGCAAGCCGTTTTGAAGGAGGCTGCGTCTAAAATAAGTGAAAAAACGGCGCCGCAGCGAATCGCATTAGCGGTCGGTCCGGAGGGAGGCTGGACGGATGAGGAATTCGAGGCCGCTTCCGCCGCCGGTTTCCGGGAGGCGTCGCTCGGTAAGAACATACTTAGGACGGAGACCGCGGTGGTCGCAGGTCTCGCGGCCACCCATCTATACTTCGATGGCGTCGAGCGGGCTCCAAAGGAGGGCGGCCATCGGGATCAGGGAAGGGAAGGTCAGGCGGAACTTCACGGCGCACATCCCTCCAAATAGAAAGAACTCGACGATTCGGCGCTGCATCTGAATATGGGACGGTGCGCGCAGCGGGTTGAGCCGCACGGCACGCGAAATCACTGGGCACTGGCGTCCCGGCTTCTCGGCATGATATAAATGAGCGATCTACACGTATCCATGGAGCAGATGGTCCACTCCAATCCGCTCTCTTCGAGCGAAAGTCAAACACAGAATGAGCTTTCGCGCGTCGAGGTCCAGCGGCCCTCTTCCGGCTTGAACCGTGAATTGCGGGTTTGGGCCCGCGACTTGGTGGTCGCTCTCGGCCTGGCCATGATTATCATCGTTTTCTTCTACCAGCCGGTAAAAGTCGAAGGCACGAGCATGGCTCCGCTGCTCTCGGATCAGGAGCGGATTTTCATCAACAAATTTGTATATCATTTCGAGCCTATTGGACGTGGAGATGTGGTCGTCTTCTGGTATCCTCTGGACCGCACGAAATCATTTATCAAGCGCGTCGTGGGATTGCCCGGTGATGAGGTGGAGATTCGCAGGGGACGCGTTTACATTAACGGAAAGAGTCTCGAAGAGCCGTACGTCCCGTCGCAATATGTGGACACGGCGGCCTACGGCCCGGTGGAGATACCGCGCGACGAATATTTTGTCATGGGCGATCATCGCATCAGCTCCAATGATTCGCGAATCTTTGGGCCGGTGCCGGCCGCGTTCATTTACGGCAAAGCCGTCTTCGCCTATTGGCCTTGGACTCAGTTCGGCTCAATCACATCGGTGAATGCGTCCGAGAGTAGCCGTTAAGCTAAAATCCTGGCTTCTGGCATGAACGTTCCTGGAGGAACCGCTGGCGGAAACACAGCCACGCCCTGCCGTTCTCGCGCTCGAGGACGGACGAATCTTTAACGGGCGCGCTGCCGGCGCCTGCACGCGGCGCGGCGGCGAAGTTGTTTTCAATACCAGCCTCACGGGTTATCAGGAAGTCTTCAGCGACCCGAGCTATTCCGGCCAGATTGTCTGCCTCACTTATCCTCACATCGGAAATGTCGGCACGAACCTGGACGATCAGGAATCGCAGCGGCCTTTTATCGAAGCGCTGATCGTGCGCGAATTTTCCCCGTTAGCTTCTAACTGGCGTTCCACGGAAACCGCGCAGCATTACCTGGACCGCCATCGCATTCCGGTGATTTGGGACCTGGACACGCGGGCCCTGGTGCGGCACATCCGGCGCGTCGGCGCGATCCGCGGGATCGTTTGCACGGACGGTACACCTGCCGCGCAGCTCGTGCAGGAAGCGCTCTGCGTTGCGCCGATGAGCGGCTTGGAACTGGCGAGCCGCGTGAGTTGCGAAAAGCCATACCGCTGGGATCGGGGTTCGATGCTCACGTCTTCGCCGTGGACGGAGGCAAACGAAACGGCTGCGGAAAAAGAGTCGCGTCCTTTTCGCGTGGTGGCCTACGATTTCGGCATCAAGCAGAACATCCTTCGTTTGTTGGTGGATTCGCATTGTGACGTGCAGATCGTTCCCGCGCGCACTTCTGCCGAAGATGTACTGGCGATGAAGCCGGATGGCGTGTTTCTCTCCAATGGCCCTGGCGATCCCGAACCCGTCACTTACGGGGTGGAAAATATACGTAAACTCCTGGGCCGCGTGCCCATATTTGGCATCTGCCTGGGACACCAGCTTTGCGGTCTCGCGCTGGGCGGGCGCACGTATAAGCTGAAATTCGGCCACCACGGCTCGAATCATCCGGTGAAAAACATGCGCACCGGTCACGTGGAGATCACCGCGCAGAATCACGGCTTCGCCGTCGATCCCGATTCGCTGCCGGCCAGCGAGGTGGAAATCACGCACGTCAATCTGAATGACTACACCAATGAGGGCATGCGGCATCGCTCACTCCCGCTCTTCAGCGTGCAATATCATCCCGAAGCCTCGCCGGGCCCGCACGACTCTCATTATCTGTTTCGCCGTTTCACAGACTTGATGAACGAAACCAGGCCCCCAAAGCGCGCGGGCGGCGCGCCGTGAACGAATGAGCGCCACGTTCAGCTAAATGCCACAACGCACGGACATCAGAAAAATTCTGATCATCGGCTCCGGTCCGATCGTCATCGGCCAGGCTTGCGAGTTCGATTATTCGGGCACCCAGGCTTGCAAGGCCTTACGCGCCGATGGCTATCAGGTCGTTTTGGTGAACTCCAATCCCGCGACCATCATGACTGACCCGGAAGTCGCCGATCGCACTTATATCGAGCCCCTCACACGTGAACTGCTGGAGCAGGTCATCGCTCGCGAAAGACCAGACGCACTGCTGCCTACTGTTGGAGGACAGACCGGGCTCAATCTTGCCGTTGAACTGGCGGAAGGCGGGGTTCTCGAGCGCTACGGTATTGAACTGATTGGCGCCTCGCTGCGAGCCATCAAAGTTGCCGAAGATCGCCTCTGGTTCAAAGATGCATGCCGCAAGATTGGGCTGGATATGCCCGCCTCGGCAGTGGTCAATAACGTTCATGACGCGCTGCGGCTTGCCGATCAGCTTGGCTACCCGGTGGTTATTCGCCCGTCGTTTACTCTAGGCGGCACGGGCGGCTCCATCGCTTACAACCACGAGGAATTTTCGGAGGCCATCGCTTTGGCACTCGATGCCAGCCCGGTCCACGAAGCCCTGGTCGAAGAATCTGTGCTGGGCTGGAAGGAATTCGAGCTGGAAGTCATGCGCGACGTCCGCGATAACTTCGTGGTCATTTGCTCGATCGAGAATTTCGATCCCATGGGCATTCACACCGGAGATTCCATCACTGTAGCTCCGGCGCAAACGCTCACCGACAAGGAATACCAGCGCATGCGCGACGCCGCTGCCGCCATCATCCGCGAAGTCGGCGTGGAGACGGGCGGATCGAATATCCAGTTCGCGGTGGAGCCTTCCACCGGCCGCATGGTGGTGATCGAGATGAATCCGCGCGTCTCGCGCAGCTCGGCCCTGGCCTCCAAAGCCACGGGCTTTCCGATCGCCAAGATCGCCGCGCGTCTCGCCGTGGGCATGACGCTCGACGAAATCCCCAACGACATCACCAAAAAGACTCCATCATGCTTCGAGCCCACGATTGACTATGTGGTAGTAAAAATTCCCAAGTGGCAGTTCGAGAAATTTCCGGGCGCGGATACCGCTCTCGGCACGCAGATGAAATCGGTGGGCGAAGTCATGGCCATCGGCCGCACATTTCAAGAAGCGCTCTGCAAGGGTATTCGCGCGCTCGAACCGAGCACCGCGTGGCGTCCACCGGCCGAGGTGACGACGGCGTTGCTGCGCGAGCGGCTGCACGTTCCAGGGCCGGATCGAATTCACTGGCTGTTTGAGGCGCTTGATCGAGGCATGTCGCGTGAAGAAATTTGTTCGCTCACCAAGATCGATCCCTGGTTCATACAGCATCTCGAAGGGATGCTCGAGATCGACTCGCGCGTGAGAGCTAGCTCACTGCACAGGATTTCCGCGGAATTGATGCTCGAATCGAAGCGCTCCGGCGCGAGCGACGAGGAAATCGCGAAGCTATGGAACGTAAAGTCGGCGTCTGTGCGGAAACGGCGGCATGAATTGGGCGTGCGGCCCGTTTTCAAGCGCGTCGATACCTGCGCCGCGGAGTTTGAATCCTTCACGCCCTATCTGTACTCGACCTATGAACAGGAAGACGAGGCTGACCCCGCGGAGCGGCCCAAAATCGCCATTCTTGGCAGCGGTCCCAATCGTATCGGGCAGGGAATCGAATTCGATTACTGCTGCTGCCACGCTTCGTTTGCCCTGCGCGAAGATGGTTACGAAACCATCATGGTGAATTGCAATCCCGAGACGGTCTCCACTGATTACGACACCTCCGACCGCCTCTACTTCGAGCCGCTAACGCTTGAAGACGTTCTCGCCGTAATGGATCGCGAGAGGCCGCAGGGCGTAATCGTGCAATTTGGCGGTCAAACGCCGCTGAATCTGGCGCTTGACCTGAAGGCGAACGGCGTCCCGATTATCGGAACGCCTCCCGAGTCGATCGACTTGGCCGAAGACCGGCGCCGCTTCGGACGCCTGCTCGACGATCTCCGTATTCCCCAGCCGCGCAACGGCACGGCGCTCATCCCCGACGAGGCCGCTCGCGTCGCCCAGGAGATCGGATTGCCGGTTCTGGTGCGCCCCAGTTACGTGCTCGGCGGACGCGCCATGGTCATCGCTTACGACTTGCAAACCGTGCGTGATTACGTGGCTCAAGCCGCGCTGATGGGTCCGGCGCGGCCCGTCCTCATCGATCAGTTTCTCGAGGAAGCCACCGAAGTGGACGTCGACGCCTTGGCTGACGGCGAAAATGTGGTGATCGGCGGCATCATGGAACACATCGAGGAGGCCGGCGTGCATTCCGGCGATTCCTCGTGTGTCCTGCCGCCGGTATCCCTGACGCCTTCGGCTCTGGCGCGCATTCGCGATTACACCAATCGGCTCGCGCGATCGCTCGGCGTGATTGGTTTAATGAACGTGCAATACGCCATCCAGCGCGATACCGTATTCGTCCTGGAAGTCAATCCGCGCGCCTCGCGCACGGTTCCTTACGTCAGCAAGGCCACCGGCGTGCCGCTGGCGAAAGTGGCCGCTCGATTGATGACCGGACGAAAACTTTCTTCCATGAATCTGCCGGTGACCGAATCGGATGGCGTGGCCGAGGTTTGCGTCCGCGACTATTACGCCGTGAAGTCGCCGGTGTTCCCCTTCAGCAAATTCCGTGGCGTGGATACCATCCTCGGCCCGGAGATGCGCTCCACCGGCGAAGTCATGGGCGTGGCGCGCACCTTCGGCGAAGCCTTCGCCAAGGCGCAGCTGGCGGCGGGACAGAAGCTGCCCCGCAAGGGCACCATCTTCGTCAGCGTGAACGACCACGACAAACGCCATGTTCTCTCCTTGGCGCGCGACCTCTCGCAGCTTGGCTTCACTTTGCTCGCCACTCGGGGCACGGCCGCGGCGCTCTCCGCGGCAGGAATACCCGCAGAGGCCGTCTATAAGGCCAACGAAGGCCGGCCAAATATCATCGATCTGGTGAAAACCGGCCGCGTCGATCTCATCATCAATACGCCCCTCGGCCGCGAGTCCTTTTATGACGAAAAATCCATCCGCCGCGCCGCAGTGCGCTATAAGGTTCCCTGCATCACTACGCTTTCGGCCGCGCAAGCCGCGGCCCGCGGCATTCGCGCGCTGATCGATCATTCCTTCGGCGTCAATGCGCTTCAGGATTTGCACGCCACCAGCGCCGGCGCTCCTCACAGCCATCACACCTCCGCCGATTAATAATTTTCATGACAGGTGAACGCCGGAGCTTTGTCTGCCTTAGGCGATGGGTTAAACTTTCAACATGAGATTCGAGGGAATTTTTGCGGCGCTAACCACGCCGTTTGCGTCCGACGGCTCCTTGGCGCTCGACAAGTTTCGCGAAAACCTGGGGCGCTACAATCGCACCCGTCTGCGCGGCTACGTCGTCGTCGGCTCGACCGGCGAATCCGTGCTGCTCAGCTTCGACGAAATCGATCGCCTCTGGAACACGGCCCGCGAATTCGCTGCCCCCGGCAAGCTCCTGATCGCCGGCGCGGGTGTGGATAGCACGAGCGAAACGGTCGCTCACGCGCGCAGGGCCGCTGAGCTGGGTTATGACGCGGTGCTCATCAAAACACCGCACTATTTCAAGCCACTGCTCACTTCCGCGGCGCTCGAGCGGCACTACCTAGCGGTGGCCGATGCTTCGCCCTTGCCGCTGCTGATCTATTCCATCCAGCAATATACCGGCATCTCGATAACGGCCGATTGGGTGGCACGCTTGGCCGAGCATCCCAATATCGTTGGGATCAAGGAGAGCTCCGGCAACGTGCAACTCGTCTCCGAAATCATTCGCCTGTGTCCCCCGGAGTTCAGTACGCTCGTCGGCTCGTCGGGCACACTCTTTCCTTCGCTGCTTCTGGGAGCTGCGGGAGGCATTCTGGCGTTGGCCTGTTTTCTTCCCGAACCGGCCATCGAGATTTATGAAGCCACAGGTGCGGGCGACACGGCCCGCGCCAGCCGGCTTCAGTTCGCGCTGCTCTCCGCTTCACGCAAAATCGCCGGCGAGCTCGGCCCGACGGGCGTGAAATACGCCATGGACTGCGTCGGTTATTACGGAGGCAGTCCGCGGCCGCCGTTGCTGCCGCTCAGCGAAGCGCAGAAGCAGACCGTGGAAGCTGTCCTGGCCGAATCAATTGCCCGTCAGAAGCTGGATCATCTGGGGGTGGCTGGTTAGCAGGCAAGTTCTGCACGCGAAATCGCGCGACCAACTCGATTCCTGAACATCCTATAGCGAGTGCGTGAATAAATTGCCGGGCACTTTTCCGGCGTGTATCATGGCGGGCCGACCCTATGGAGTGTCACTGTATACGCGCTATTGACGTACCCCACACCACCCGGCTTTATTCCTCATATCTTCAGGACTTCCGATCCGTAGCCGGTTTCTACGCCCATCCGCCGACCCTGGAGTCCATTAAGCGCGTCGCCGCGGACGTGCATCCCGATCTTGCGTTGCGCCGCGACGTCGCGGAAATCCTGCGCGCTCAGAACCGCCGATTCGGGAGCGACGCCTCCGTCGAAGCGGCTCTCGACCGCTTCGCCTCAGGAGCAGTTGCCATCGTTTCGGGGCAGCAGGTGGGGCTCTTTTCGGGTCCCAGCTTCACGATTTATAAGGCGCTCACGGCACTGCGTCTTGCGGAGGAGTTGAACTCCGCCGGAACTGCGGCGGCGGCCATTTTCTGGCTCGCCACGGAAGATCATGACATCGCCGAAATTAATCATTGCTTCTGGCCATCGCGCGAAGGCGCTGAAAAAATCGACTTACCTTCCTCCGGCGAAGATGGCCGCAGAGCGGGCGAGGTGCCGCTCGGCGATGCTGTGCGCGCTGCCGTGGAGCGCGCCACGGCAAAGCTCGAAGGTCCCGCCGCCGACGAGATCCGCACCGCCCTTACCAATTCATATGTGCCCTCGGAAACATTCGGATCCGCATTCGGAAAATTGCTCGCGCGTCTTTTCGCCGGGAAAGGGCTGATTCTGCTCGACCCTCTCTCGCCGGAACTTCATCGCCTGGCTGCGCCGATCTATCGCGCCGCGCTCGAGCGGCATTCGGAACTGAACCAGGCTTTGCTCGCCCGGGCGAAAGATCTGGAGCGTGCTAGCTACCATGTCCAGGTGAAGGTGGTCGAAGAGAGCACTCCGCTTTTCATTAGCCTCGATGGCAAACGTCTTCCAGTCCGCGCACGGAATGCTGATTTCACCGTCGGCCGGCGGTCGTTCTCTCTTTCGGATTTGACCGGTCTCCTGGCCCGATCGCCGTCTGACTTCAGCGCCAATGTCTTATTGCGGCCCGTGATTCAGGACGCGCTGCTTTCAACCGTGGCTTACATTGCAGGTCCATCGGAAATCGCCTACCTCGCTCAGGCCTCGGTGAATTATGGCCTCCTTCGGGTTCGCATGCCGGTGATCCTGCCGCGCGCCAGCTTCACTCTCATTGACGCCCATACGGTTCGTCTCCTGCGCAAATACGAGCTGGAGTTTTCCGACGTGCTCCGCGGCGGCGCCGAACTGCGCGCCAAAATGGAAGGCAGGCTCTTGCCCAAAACACTTACGCGCCGATTTGATACCGGGGGAAAATCGCTGCGAAAGATGCTCGCCGAATTGCGTGAACGGATGACGACGCTCGATCCCACTCTCGGCGGCGCCATGGATACAGCCGAATCGAAAATGCTCTTTCAATTTTCCAAGCTAAAGGAGAAGGCCGGGCGTGCTTTAGCTCTTCGTTCCTCCGTTCTGGACGCCCATGAACGGGAGCTGCTCGGCCAGCTTTATCCCCAGGGCGGGCTGCAGGAGCGGTCCCATTGCTTCTTGCCCATGCTCGCCATGCAAGGCATGGGACTTCTGGATGAGCTCGCGCACCGCATTAAGCTCGACGGCGCCCAGCACCAGGTGCTTTATCTCTAAACTGAATTAGCGATTTCGAGCGGTCTACCGTTCGTTGCGTTCGCTCGATGGCGGCACAATCCCCTTCAGGCGCAAATAGACGGCCGAGTATCCGTAGACTTCCTGGGAGTGCTCGAGCACCAAGCCTTCGAGCAGCGCGAACTCGGATCGTTGAACGCCGCGTCCCGCATTGACCATCTTCTGCAGGTCGGCATCCGTCAGAGAATTGAAGACGGAGTCGCATTCCTCGTTTACTTGTTTCATGGCCGCAGTAACTTCCGCCTTGGTGGGCGTCGCGCTGAAGTTGAGGTTCTGCTGTTCGCCTTTCACCTGTGAGCAGGCGCGCATGCTGAAGGTGATCACATGCGCCATCCGCTGCCCGAAATCTTGCAGCTCGGGCGTCGGCTTAAATCGGTAATTTTCATCGGGCATCTTCTCCGCCATTTTCGCGAGCAGGTCTCGCGCGTTCATCCACGACCCTTTCAACTGTGTGCTGATCGGATTCCCATCCTGCGCGTTCGCCGCGCAGGCCCCCAGGAACATCATCGCTGCAAGCACCGTCAGAATTCGCTTCATCAGTCCTTCCTCGGAATCAATTTTCAAGCGCATGTATCGTACCAGATGTCAACCCCGCGCTGCCGCCGCGCCATGATCGGCCGAATCGCTGCGAACTCCGCGGCGGCCAATAAGATCGGCGCAGTATCCATCGGCACCCGACGGCAGCAGCCTTCGGTATATAAATGCATTTGCATTATATGTAGGTGTTTTTTTACACTCCACGTAGGGAAAAACAGCGGTCCGAAGGCAAACTAGAAAACCGGCAGTTTGCATGAGGCGCGGCCCCCACATCTCTCAGGATGAATGGTGTTGGAGCGGGAAGATGGTTGTGAAAATGCTGAAGTTCACGGCGATTTCGGTCTCCATCCTGATGGCAGCCTCTTCTGCTGTCGCTCGCGCCGATCGGCCTCAGCAATCCAGAGTAACGAAGGACCACAAGGCCGCCTCGGCCCCTGCTCCCGCGCCTGCGCCGATTCACAAACGATGAGCGGCGGGCTGCCGGTCGCGGGAAACGGCTTTCAGTCGGATCCTGCCGGGAAAGGAAGCTCGCTATGCCCAAAGGTCTAGTGACCTCCGCGGTTGCGCTCGTTGCAGTATCGGTCTTCTCGGTTCTGGCGCGCGCCCAGGATGTCCCCCGGCAACCGGGAGCGGTCTATGACATAGACAGAAAGGGTGAGAACCCCGCTCCTGCTCCCAAACGTGATCTCACCGGCGTTTGGGAGCCTGCCCAAGGGCCAAGTGCTGGCGTTCAGGCGACGGGCGCTGGGGCGATGCCATCCGACGGGAAACCGGAGCATGAGCTGCCCTTCACGCCTTTGGGCCGCGCGACGTTCATGGCCCATAAGCCAACTTTTGGAGTGACGCAAGTTCCCTCGGCATTGACGAATGATCCGATGCCCGGCTGTAATCCCCAGGGATTTCCCCGGGTTGTTCTTCACAATTTCAGAACCAGCCGGATCGTACAGACTCCGGAGAATGTGGTGATTCTCTATGAATTTAACAAGAAATGGCGGGTGATCTGGGCAGACGGGCGGCAGTTGCCCAAAGATCCCACCGAGCCGACTTGGGGGGATCCCGATCCTCCGGAATCAAGGTGGTGGGGCTATTCCGTCGGCAAATGGGTGGATGACTACACATTTGTTGCCGAGTCGACTGGATTTGACGATCGCACTTGGCTGGACAATGCCGGCCGTCCGCATAGCGATGCCTTGCACGTGATGGAACAATATCATCGTCCCGACCGAGATCACTTGGAGATGACGATTACGGTGGACGATCCGAAGATGTATACCAAGCCTTGGGTAGCCGCCAAATTACGATTGCGGCTGCAAGCACCGTCTTTTGATATTCGTGAGATGGAATGCGCACCGATAGAAACAGAGGAATACAACAAGGAATTTGCAGAACCGGCTGCCGGCATAGATGCAAAATAGGATCCGCATTCCGGTGCGTAAGCCGCGAAGCGCCTCAGCGGCTCAGGATTGCGCGAAGAATTTCGTGTGGAGGGAATATGAAAGATAGACTCGTGACACGCCTTGCTTGGGTTTTTGCAGTTCTGATCGTTGCCGTTCCCGTCTGGGCACATCATGGAAACGCCGCTTTTGATGCCGACAAAAGGGTCACCATGAAGGGAACTGTGACGGAATGGTTTTGGGCCAATCCCCACTGCTTCCTGCAATTCGACGTCAAAGACGATAGCGGCAACGTCGTGCATTGGGTTGCCGAGGCTAGCAATCCGCCGGACATGATTAATCATGGCTGGACCAAAGGAGCATTGAAGGTAGGCGATCAGGTTACAGTGACGGTTATACCCGTCAAGAATGGCAAACCGATCGGCCGGATCGCTGCTCTGGTGCTTCCCAATGGGCAAACGCTCGGCGGCGGGTTTGGTGCTTTACCCGGGCAGCCCGCACGCAGCGGGGCCGCAGCAGCTGGCTCCGGGGGCGGATCGAAATCTGACGAAGCTCCAAAGCAGTGAGGCAGGTGGGCGAATCTCCCTTACTCGGCCCGGAAGTTCCGAGTAGAATATTTAGACACCGCGCTTCGAGTGTCGAACGAGAAGGTACTTCGATGATGGAAAACCTGCGTATCAGAAATAGATTCATGGCGTTTTTGGTTGCGACTCTTGGCTTGCTGATGGTCTCCACGCCCGTGTCCGCTCACCACGGTTCTGCCGCGTTTGACGCCGGCAAGCAGGTGGTGATGAAGGGCACGGTCATACGATGGGTCTGGGCCAATCCTCACTGCTTCTTGAGTTATGACGTAAAAGACGAAACTGGCAATGCCACCCATTGGGTTGTGGAGACGAGCAATCCTCCCGATATGATTAACCGCGGTTGGAGCAAGGAAACCTTCAAGCCCGGCGATGAAGTGACCGTCACTGTGCAGCCCGTCAAGAGCGGCAAACCCGTTGGACGTCTTCTGCAAGTCGTGCTCCCCAATGGCAAGACGCTGCGTTATGCAGCGGCATTTACCGGGCCCGGAAACTGAATTTACTCCCTGAGGAGGCGGCCATGCACCAACTCGGAATTTATCTGCGCGGTTTGACGCTTTTTGTAGCAGGAGTCGTGGTGGGAACAGCAATGATTCCGTCGAGTGTTGCCCAGGAGACGAGCAATGGCGCTCTCAGACTCAACCACGTGGGAATCGCCGTCAAGGATTTTCAGGAGTCGTTGAACTTCTATACCAAGGTGATGGGTTTTCGCGTCGCCTACGCGTTGCCCAGTCCCGATGGCAAACCAACCACCACATTTTTTCAGATCAGCCGCGACACTTTCCTGGAAATGGCGCCGGCCACTGCGAACCTTCCCGCCGGCCTCACGCACATCGGCATCTTGACCGACGACGCAAGCGCTACGGTGACGCAGCTTCGTAAGGCCGGCGCGACGATGCCGGACGTTCGTTCCGGTGGTGGGACCGGTTCGCGCCTGTCCAATGTTATGGATCCTAACGGCATCCGATTAGAGGTGGTGGAACAGCCTTCCGGGTCACTCGTGAGAAAAGCAATGGAGTCCTGGAAGTAGCTCACCGTTTCTCGCAGGTTGTTCCACAACCTGACTGTACAGCCGAACCGGAGCACTCTCCGCCACCGGGGGAACCCCGCCTTATACCTGGAGTATTACGTCTGGATTTCTACCCCCGGGGCTTGAATCTGAATTCTTCTTCGGGAGCGAAAGTGTCGCCGTCCTAAACACTTTCGCTGATATTCCACAAGCTGACTGTACAGCCGAACAGTAACCTCCCGTTTCTCCCCACCCCCCTTTTCTAGTCTCCCGACCAGCAGATTCCCGTTTCTCCCCGCTTCTCCCCACCCCCCTTTTCTAGTCTCCTGACCAGCAGATTCCCTACCAGCCCCGCTTCTATGCTCGAAAGCGTGATTCAGGAAGCCATTCACGCGATCTCGGAGCTAGCAGCCTTCGGCGGGAAGATCAGCCAGTTGGTTTTTCTGTGGCGTGCTGGCGCTCGGCTTTTGAAGTTTCTGAACCAGCACTTCGGCGGTTTGCTTCCAGGAGATTTGGTGTCGTCCGTGCGCGAGCGCCGCATGAAGAGCGGGGACCGCAGCGATCGCAGGCAGCCCGATCCGAACGTTGGCCGCTACCGCGTTTCAGACCAATGGCGATGCCCGCCGAACTGCCGCAGCATAGCCGCAATGAAATAGTGTGAAAGCGTTGGCAGTACGGACATCGCCTTTACTCCAGCCATGAGTCTAAAATGCCCCTTCAATGAAGCCGACGAGTCGAACGCGCTATGATGTCCCTCTTTTTGACCGTACTTTGGTCAAGGAAACTGATCGCGGAGTTGCGCTGGTCAGCGCGGCCTACCTTGGCGAGGAGTTGAGGATATCGCTGGAGAAAATGTTCGTCGACAGCCCTAAGACTATTCGCGCGCTCTTCGAAGGGGCTGGTCCGCTGGCCACGTTTTCATCCCGAATAGACCTTGCCTTCGCGACCGGCCTCCTTTCGGAAGGATCCCATCGGATGCTGCATTTAATTCGAAGGATCAGAAACGATTTCGCCCACCAACCCCGTAGCATGTCTTTTACTGATGAAGGCATCGCCGCCCGATGCCGGAATTTGGTGACGCCCATCTCGCATTTCGGGGAGAAGCGCCCCCGCGTGCTCTACATTCGCGCCGTGATGTCTCTTCTGGCCGAAATCCACGTGCGAACTAAGAGAATCCAGCGCGCCAAAGTGCGATCCTTCAGCCCGGTGGGCGATGAGTTCGAGTACTTGCGCTTTCAAAGCGCGATGGAGTCTCTGATGTCAGCCTTCTCAGCCGAAGAGAGGGTGGTCTTTGATTCCTCGAACACTCCGGAGGGCGAGAGAAGGCGTCTCTTAACCGAAGCGTTTCGGCGCTGCGGCATCGAGGAAGTAGACTTTACGCGCCCGCCGAAAGGCAAGACCAAGGTAAGACCGACCACCGCGCGCCGCCCTTGATTCTCACAAATCTGCTTTTTTATTGGGAAAATGGCGCGCCTGGAGGGGCTCGAACCCCCGACCCTCTGCTTCGAAGGCAGATGCTCTATCCAGCTGAGCTACAGGCGCGCGGTTTGCGATGCATAATCCTATCATTTACTTCAGTGGGTCATCGCGTAGACCACGTAATTCACACCGATGCGCATTCCGAGGTCGGAGAATTTGAGGGGATAGCTGGGAGTATCTGACCATTCCCAGGAGTCGCCGATATCCGAATTCAGGGAAATGGCCACCATGACGCGGCCCTTATCGTCATAGATGGCCTCCCAACGCGCCACCTGGCCATCTTTTTTGTAGCCGGTGTCGAGGTGCTCCGCGCCGGTGATGCGGTACCGATTGTCCAAATCGAAAAGCGTGTGGAAAATATCGTCGTTATTGGGGATATCCACGATGGGGCGGTCCGGGAAAACCATCTTCATGGTTTTCTCGAAATAAGCCTGTTCCTGGGATCCGTGGAAATCGTCGGCCATGAAGAAACCGCCGCGAAGCAGATAATCGCGAAGTTTTTTGGCCTGCTGCTCCGTCAGGCCCCATTCGCCCACCTGAACGGCGTAGAGCCAAGGCCAGTTGTAAACCTCGTCGCCGTCGTCCAGGTTCACCGGCTCCTCGACCGAGCGAGCATCGACGCGGGTCAAGCGCCGGACGGCCTGCGCGAATGCGCGGTCCGCGCGGGGATAGTCCTGAGTCCAGAGCGAGAGCCCCAGGCGCCAATCGCCATCGAATCTGCCGCGGTAGCCGTCCAAGGGGCCTGGAGGATACATCAGCCGAGCGAAGGTCCACTCCGCCTGCCTCTGCCAATCCGGGGGCAGCGGAATCGATTCACCATATTCCACCGAAGGGTACTCACGGAAGGGGCGCTGTGCGTACAGCGCGCCAAACAAGGCTCCCGCGAAAAGAAGCGCGCAGCCTGATTGCCAGAGCGTTCTCATGGAACCCATTTTCCGAGCCCGTCCCCAAGCATAACACGGCCAGCCGACCGGCCCGCCTCCGCTGCGGATGCCACTCAACCTTAAATTTCAGAAAGAATTTGTTACGTTCTCAGGAAGGTTTACCGCCCGCCACGATGAGCACCTCGGCGGGAAAACTCAGGCCAGCGTCTCCCGAATAGGCACGAAAAGCTTCCATGGCCTCACGTCTTACCTCGGTCATCTGCTCCCTTGGAATCTTGGCGAGCTTGCTGCGAAGCCTTTCCGACATCTCGGATCGCAACGTCCAGAAGTCCTCTGCCGAAACCGGCGCGCGTATCGAGAACCGCAGCAGGTTCTCAGATGCCGAGGCGGCGCCTGCCTCTGAAAGCACGGCCCGCAACTTGCCCGGTTCAGCAAAACGGAATGCATCTGGCGAATCCGCTGCCGGCGGCGGCGAGTCGACGTAGCGTTCCACAATTCGCGACAAAGTGTAATGGAACGGATTTTTCTCGGCGAAATGCCAAACCGCCAGAGCGATCCTGCCTCCGGGCTTGACGACCCTCAGCATCTCGCGGACCGCACCAACCGGAGATTGGAAAAACATGACGCCGAACCGGCTCACCACTGCGTCAAAGTTGTTGGCTGGAAAGGGCAGAAAGTCAGCGAGTGCCACGGCAAAAGTGGCGTTATGAAGCTCGCGGCGTAGCGCCTCACGACGCGCAGCTTCCACCATCTCCGGAACCGCATCTACGCCCAGAACCTTGCCCTTAGTCCCAACCAACTCGGCAATTGCCAAAGCTGGCTCTCCCGGGCCCGTGGCCACGTCGAGCACAGTGCTGCGCCTGGCAATCTGTGCGTGTTCGATGAGCGCCTGAGTGACCGGCGCAAACATCTCGCGGATAATCGCGCGGTGCTTTTCCCAATAGGGAGCCGTTTCGCCCCATCGGCTAATCACTTCTTGCATAAAAGGGGTAGCGGCCATGGTTGAGGCCATTCTTAGAATGGCGGAGTGGCCTCGGAAATGATCACGGCGGCCGGCTCGCTTTTTGCGAACCCGTCTGGGCGGAACGAGCCCACGTGCGCCCGGAATTTATTTTTCGCTGCTCAGAGTCTTGCCGATTAGTTTCACAAATTCGTCATTCGTCGCCACCCGTCCGTGGATGGGAACATGTTTCGCGACATCCAACTTCAGCAGCTGCATATTCTGATACAGCGTCCGCATGCCGGGAGTCGCAGCCGTCGGGCCTGCGCCCTGCGCTGGCGGCGAATAGAGATCCGCATTCACGAGGATTTTTTCCTTGGGCAGGTAAGCCATCAGCATGTCGTTGCTGTGATTTCCCTGCCTGTAGGAAGGATCGCCGAGGTCGTAGGCCACGTCCAACACATGAAAGACTTCCATCATGCGTTCTCCGTCGGTCACGACGTAGGGCGCGGTGATGCGTGTATCGCCGCCGACTGTCTCGATGGGCGCCGGCCTCCTGCTGATCATGTACATCGGGTGGTATTGAGCCAGCCGGTCTGGTTGCAGCGACCATCCGCCAGGATGGAATAGGATCTCCAGGTAGTATTCCTTGTTGGTCTCGTGGGTCACGATCGTGGTTCCCTGCGCGAGAAAAGTGCGCAGCCCGCCCGCGTGATCGAAGTGATGATGGGTATTAACCACGTATTTGATCGGTTTGTTCGGGACGAGGCGGTTTACTTCGTCGATCACGGCCAGCGAACGCGCCTCGTTGACAGGAGCCTCCACCAGCGCCACGAAATCGCGGAACTCCATGGCCAGACTGTTGTAATTCGCCGCTCCAATCATCCAAACGCCGTCCGCCAGCTTTTGCGTCTGCACTGTTAGCGGCGGCGCCTTCGCCGTGCGCACCGCTTCCGGAACCGCCTCGACTGCGACCTTGACGTTGGCCTGCACGCTCGTCACTTTGATCTCGTAATAATTGTGCGCCGGATTCAGCACCGGATCGCCCTGATGAACGTGCACCAGCGTGGGAAACTTCACGCCATCGAAATCCTTATATTGCGTGTAGCGCATCTCGTAGTTCATATCTCCGTAGACTGGATTGGGGAACCACGTGTCCACTAATTCCACGAGGTTCTGGTCGTTGATGGTCCCATTGATCTTGTATTTCCCGCCCATCACCGTAAACGAAACAATTGTGACCTTCCGGCCGTTGTGCGAAAGGCCGAAATCCGAGGAGCCTACGATGGGCTGCGAGATGGCTGTGGCATCCGACGCCGCCAAGGCCGCCTTTAGAAATCCGTGCGGCGTAATCATGATTTCGAGCTGGCGAATGTCGGAAACCGGTACGCCGTCGAGATACGGCCGCGTTTGGGGCACGACTTTGTCGCCTTCGACATTCCAGGCGGAGGTGCCGCTTAAGAAAGTGACGATGTGCTGCTCCGGCATGGGCACGCGGCCGAGCGTGGGATAGTTGCCCTGTCTGCGTGTGTAATCTTCGCGCGAGAACTTGGCCTCGTAGTCGATCGTGCGCGTATAGGGATTCACTTCGTAATGCGGCCAATCCTCATTCAAGCCGTAGGTCTGCCCAATCAACGAGAACCATCCACTGCCGGAATATTGAATGGTCTTCAGGTTTGTGAGACCCATGGCTTTGGCGGAAGCTTGCAAGACGCTGCGAACGTCCTGCGCGGATGCCGTCGCCGCCATCAGACACACCAGTGCAATCAAAATGCTTGCCCGCCGCGTCATACGCTCCTCCTCGCTGGCCGTGCGTTGCTTGAATCTTGATCTCGTGCTCAGTGCGATCACTTGGCCTGCCATGCTAGTGCCGTGCTTGACTCGCTGTCAATGCAACCGCCCTCCTCATATCAGTGCAAGCCCAGAAAATCGACGCCAATCTCAGGCTGTAAATGGCGTCCAGAGCCCTGACCTTGGCGACGATTTGCCAGTCTCCTACATAACATGCGATGGCATGCACCTCCGCGAAAGAAATGGAGGTGCCACCAATCTGGACGAATCCAGCATGTTGCCATCCTTGACAAGTGAGTTAATCCAGAGCATCCTCTTCGCGCTCGTCCACATTGATTCCACCAACCCCGCGGTGATGAACATTTCGAGGAGGTAGTATGCAGCGTTTTTCAATACGTCTCCTGTGCCTGCTAGCATCCTTCGCTCTCGCGGCAGCAGCGCAAGGTCAAACGAAGCTTCCGGGCAGCGTTCCTTCGTGGGCCAATGCAAAGAACTACGTCGCCGCGGCCAACTCCAGCGATGACGTTGGCTTTCGCGTCTATCTCACATGGAACAACCCGTCCGCCGTTGAGGCTCTCGCCGAGGCGGTCTCCGATCCTGCCAGCTCTAGCTACAGGCGTTACCTGACACCAGAGCAGTTCCGCCAGCGATTTGCGCCTTCCCAGGCGCAGGTGAATGCCGTTCAGTCGTGGCTGCGCAGCCAGGGCTTCACGGTTGAGTACACTCC
>WNGQ01000863.1_pt1 | contig 31453 bp, 20 predicted proteins | sample 5407661 | NCBI WGS metagenome assembly WNGQ01 (sample SAMN13153382, study PRJNA577476) | soil metagenome | isolation source: 60 cm soil or saprolite under Garry oak tree replicate 2 | place: USA:California | collected 2016-06-15 | reverse complement strand
GTACCGTCCGAACTGCCCGTGAGAAGCCGGCCGCCGTCCGGGGAAAAGGCGACCGATAGGACTCCTGCTTTATGTCCTTTGAGCGTGAGCAGTTCCCGGCCGCTGTCCGCTTCCCATAGCTTCGCCACATTGGCGGCGCCGCGAGTGCCGGTCAGGACGCGTCGGCCATCTGCAGAGAAGGCAACGGACAAGAAGTCGTCGCCCGGCACTTCGAGAGTGAGCAGTTGCCGGCCAGTGGTTGCGTTCCACAGCCTGGCTGTGTGATCCTCGCTTGCACTAATAATGCGCTGGCTGTCCGGGGAGAAGGCCACGGCCCTAATCAAGTCGCGATGTCCCCTAAGAGTGAGTGGGTCGCGATCCGCGGGCGCCGCCCAAATCTTAGCGGTCTTATCCTGGCTGGCGCTTAAGAGCAACTTGCCATTGGGCGAAAAGACGACCGAAATCAGCCAGGAAGTGTGCCCTCGGAGAGTCGCCACTTCTTGGCCGGTGACAGCGTCCCACACTTTAATCGTCCGATCGCCGCTGCCAGTGGCGATCTGTTGCCCGTCAGGGGAAAAGGCAACGGTGCCAACGCCCGCAGTATGGCCATGAAGGGTAAGCAGTTGGCGGCCGCTCGAGACTTGCCACACTCTGGCAAAACTATCTCCGCTGGCGGTGAGGACTCGCTGGCTGTCGGGTGAGAACGCTACACCCCAAACTGTGGCGTTGTGGCCCCCGAGCGTTATTAGCTCTCGGCCGCTGGCAGCGTCCCAAACTTTGGCAGTCTGGTCGGGGCTGCCGGTGACGATCCGTTGGCCATTTGGCGAGAACGCTACGGACCAAATGCGTGCCTGGTGCCCCGTAAGTGTCAAAGTTGCCTGTCCGCTGGCGAGGTCCCACACTTTGGCAGTTCCATCCTCGCCGCCCGTGACAAGCCGGCGGCCATCGGGTGAGAAGGCCACGCACCAAACCGCATCCGAGTGCCCCTTGAGGGTAAGGAGCAGCCGGCCAGTGGCCGCTTCCCAGACGGTGGCCGTTTGAGCCTGACCGCCATTGGCCACCCAACGGCCATCCGGAGAAAAGGCAACCGAGTAAATCGGGGCGCCGTATCCCCTGAAGGTGGCCAGCTTGTGGCCGCTGGCGGTCTCCCACACCTGAGCAACCCCATCCTCGCTGGTGGTGACAATCCTGGCGCCATCGGGGGAAAAGGCGGCAGCCGTTACGGGGCCTGAATGGGCGAGTGTTTTTAACGGGAGATGGAGTTGCCGTTGCCAGTAATACCATTCAAACCCACGGTTCGGCGACTGCTCGGTCTCCTTGAGCAATTGTTGCAACCGGCCGATGTTGTTCTGCTCCCACGCTTGTTGGGCCAGGTTCATGTCGGCGCCATAGAGCAGGCGCCGCGCGTCGGCTTTTTCCGCGTCGGCGCGGAGGCGCTGAGCCTTTTCGGCTCCCCGCGCGTGGTTGGCCTCAATGGCCTGCCAAGTGGTCAACACGATCCCTAAAAGGAGGGTTGCGATGACAACGCCTGCGGCGGCAAAGGCCAGCTTGTGGCGTTGCCAAGCCTTGAAAAATCGGTAGCGCACGCTCGGTGGACGAGCTATGACTGGTTCATCGTCCAAATGCCGCTGCAGATCTCCGGCCAGTCCGTTGGCTGTCTCGTAACGCCGCGTGCGGTCCTTCTCGAGGCATTTCATCACGATGCAGTCCAGGTCTCCCCGCACGGCGGCTACTTGCTCACGGCACGCCAGCCGTGGAGAACGCAGGCGAGTGCGCTGTAGATTTTTCGCAAGCGCCGACGATGGCCGCTGCGGATCCACCTCTCGGATGATGCGGCACATCGTTTCAAGGCTCGTTCCCGCCAGTTCAAATGGCGGCTCGCCAGTCAACAGTTCATAGAGAATTACCCCCAGGCTATAAATGTCACTGCGGGTATCGACGTCAGGTGCGCCAAACTGGACCTGCTCCGGGCTAATGTATGGCGGCGTGCCCACGAATGCGTTGACACTCGTTAAGCCTTCACCCTCGCGCAGCGGTTGCTCGGTCGCCTTGGCAATGCCAAAATCGATGACTTTGGGCACCGCCACTCCTTCGTGTTCTGCCACCAATATATTCGACGGTTTCAAATCGCGATGGATGATGCCCTTTTGATGCGCATGCTGTACCCCTCGGCATACCGGAATAAAAAGCTCCAGCCGTTGCCGCACCGAAAGTTGCTGGCGCTTGGAGTAATCGGAAAGCTTCTGTCCAATGACCAGTTCCATCACGAAAAACGGCCGACCCGCTTCTGTCGCTCCGGCGTCCAGCACCCGGGCGATGTTGGGATGGTCCATCATGGCCAGCGCCTGCCGCTCGGCCTCGAAGCGCGCCACCACGGTGTGCGTATCCATACCGTGTTTGAGGATCTTGAGCGCGACCTGTCGCTGCACCGGCTCCATTTGCTCCGCTACATACACCGACGCAAAACCCCCCTCGCCAATCTTCTCGAGCAACCGGTACCGTCCGACTATGGTCCCCGCCCCGTGCACCTTTACCTCGTGCGCATCGCGCGAGAGATATCACTGATTGCCGCGAAGCCCAGCCGCGCCAACAGCCAGTGCGTCGCCAATGTCGTCACTCGATTTGCCATGCGTGAAATCTTGCGCCGAAATACGTCCGAGACCAGAGCAGACAATGGCTGCGCCTGCTTGTGAACTCAAGCCTGGACATCAGTGGCACTCCCATGCGGACGCGATAAGTTTCCTCCTAACCTCACGCTGGCTCGGACACAAGGACGGCGGCGCGCTGGCCATGAAAGTTTACGGGCATTTGCGAGACTCGCACTCGGTGAACATGGCGCAGAAGTTGACTTTCAGTGAAAAGAACTAAGCTCGCCTATTTGCGTCCACTGAAATAAGAAAACGGCTTATTTCAGATGTTGCACTGAAAATGAAATAGGCGCATTCTTTGTTTCAACCGTGAATTCCGACACACACAGTCAGAAAGCAGCGACCCAAGCCGGCCGGTGGATCAAGACCCTGGAAGGCTACCGCGCGTTCCATCCGAATCCATTGCCGCCGCGGATTGAATGGACGCAACCGCTGGCGGTGGCGCTTGCGAACGCCTCCACGCTGGTTGGCAAGCTGGCGGGCGAAGGGAAGCGACTGCCAAATCCGCACGTCCTGATCCGCCCCTTTGTGCGCCGCGAGGCTGTGTACTCCAGCCGTATTGAGGGAACACAATCAACGCTTGGCGAGTTGCTGGCGGCGGAAGCTGGCGCGGCGGTCGAACGCAGTCCCGATGATTTGCGGGAAGTGGGCAACTATGTTGTGGCGCTCGAATACGGCATCGAACGACTCAAGACCTTGCCGCTCTCGTTGCGACTTGTGCGCGAACTTCACGAGAAGTTAATGACCGGCGTGCGCGGACATCACGCAACTCCGGGCGAGTTTCGCCGGACACAGAATTGGATTGGCCGAGCAGGCGACACGCTGGCGCAGGCGTCCTATGTTCCGCCGCCGCCTGATTCCCTAGGCGACTACTTATCCGCATGGGAAAAGTTTCTGCACGACCGGATGCTGCCGCCGCTGGTTCATGCCGCGCTGGCTCATTATCAATTCGAGACCATTCACCCGTTTCTGGATGGCAATGGCCGGGTGGGGCGCTTGCTCATTACACTTGAATTGTGTGAGCGCGATGTTCTGCCCGCTCCGCTTCTTTACCTTTCAGCGTTCTTTGAGGCGACCCGCACAGACTATTACGGCGGACTTCGCGGCGTTTCTGAGCGCGGCGATTGGGCCGGCTGGCTCCAATACTTCCTGAACGGTGTCGCGCGGCAGGCCGAGGACGCAATGAACCGTGCCGAACGTATCAATAGTTTGCTGACACGCTGGCGCGCCAAACTCGCCGGGGATGCCGGGGCAAAGTTTGCTTTCCGAATGGTGGACATTCTGGGCGCAAATCCGTTCGTCACCGCGCGCGGCGTGGAGCAGCGGCTTGGCATCGCCTACAACACGGCGATGCGCGCCATCGGACAATTGGAAAATAAAGGCATCGTCAAAGAAGTCAGCGGCGCGAAACGTGACCGGGTGTTCTGCGCCAAAAAATTGCTCGATATTCTGGAAGAACCAGCACAGCTTAAGCCCATACAAAAGTTTTAACAGAAGGAACAGTTATGGACGTCGTGATACAGGACAACCTGGATGACTGTGATAATTGGCTGCTTGGCGAAATCGAGCATTACAAGCCTTCCATCGTTGTGGCGATTGCGCGAGGTGCTGTGCTTTTTCTCCAGTTGCGAAGCAAAATACTGCGGCTGGAAAAGGTGAGGTTCCTTTCACATCACGCACTTCCATTCCTGACTGACTCCGAGATTCGAAATGCCCGCATCCTGCTCGTTGACGACTCCATCGTGTTTGGTTCTACAGTTTCCGAAGTGTGGGATTATCTAGAAAGGCGCGGGGCCGTGGTGTTTTGTGCCACGTATGCCGTGGACCGCGTTAACTTCCTCGGTGAATCGCGGAATCCTGCAGCGCGCCCTGGCTATAAATCTCCGCACACCAGAGTGCCAGTGGTTTGGAAGCATAAGCTTTGGCCAACTCAGATAAGGCAGCACCATTCTACTCTCGTTCGCTTGCTCCTCTGCTCGCCACTTCATTACAATCTCGATTTCCCGACTTTTTGCGTCCGCCTCCGCCTCGGCGGCACAGATGGAGCATCCCTTACCGCCACGCATTTGAAACGGATGAAGACGATCTCGAAGCTGACAAACGTGTCTTGGCCGGAGTCCGAACAATCAGGAATGCCGCACTTCACTTCGTCTTTGAAGCAAATCCCCGGCGTCCGGGCAGTCAATGAGGGTCTGTTCCTACGACCGTACTCGAAGGTCAGATTCATCCTTGTGCCAGCAGAAGACGAGATTCGATTCACCCCGTTATTGCAGTTCGGAGTAAACGCGAATACCCGTTTTAGCGACATTTCGTTCGACTACACAGGTATCCAAGACCTGTGGTCGAAAATGCGCGTTCCGGGGGATGAGCCGGACAGCGCCTATGCTGAAGGCCTCTTCCGCCTCGTGACAGCATTTGCCTCAACCATCGCCGGAGCACTTGTCCTGCGCGACATCTCTGAAGTGCTGGCACGAGAGCATCCGGTACTTTCAGCGGAGTTGCTCACCAGCGATATGCAATTCCTCTTCGGCGAGCACAATGCTGGAATTCTCAGAGCTCTTTTTGAGAGTCTGCCGCCTGACTACCGAGGTGTTCCTGGAGAATCCAGAATCGGCGTGCTGCCGGAGCCCCCCAATAATCCTGTGCTCTGTAAAAAGATTGTCGCTGTGATGCGACGAGACGAACGATTGACCCCGACTGCGGAAGAACACCCGTGGGAATCCGTCGGGAAGGTTTTCCTTGGCCTCCGGGGTGCGACAGATTCACAAGAGCTTCGTAAGAGTGATCCTAGTTCAGGCCGGATGAAAGTCGGCCTGAGCCATTCGGGCATCAACACAATCCTGACTGACGAATTCGCGGTCAAAATTACGCCGGAGGAGATTGGACTGGCAATTGATATGTTCGTCGACCGTGGTCTTGCCGTTCCAAGAATCTCAGGAGAGAATGGCGTGTTAAGTCGGACGATGTATTGCGGCGAAGATGAGGATGACCAGCCGACCCTGCAACTCAAAAGCGCGTTACACAAATCGTATTCTTCGTTTGCGAATCCCCGAAAGGGCAGGCTTCTGTCCTTATTCGACCTCCAGAAAATCTGCACGGTGTTGAAAGGTCTTATTCCCGAGTTGCCAATCACGGCTGGGCCATGCAGGTATGGCTACGTTTCTTCTGGTGAAGTTGCAGGCAGAAAATCTGTTGCATGGATGGTACAGGGGAAATACGCCCCGTTCACCGAGGTCATTGACGCCAAAACCAAAAAGCGACGGGTGCTTGTGCCGAATACGCAATTCCAGTCGCCCGTTGCACGCAGTTGGTCTGAACGCACAGTAAGAGATTTCGATGACGCATTCGACTTTTTGGCAAGCGCATTTCTCAAGCTTCACTCTGACGAAAAAGTAATGCTGTCATCCTGCCGAACGCACCGGCACGCGTTTAACGCCGTTGCGTTCGAACTGCACGCCTGGTGCGGGTACCATGAAGGAACGTTTGGGGATTTCCTGACACGACTGGAGCGTTCGACAGCATGGGAAACCGGATACCGTGACCGCGAAGACGTTGGGATGTACATGCCGGTTCGCTACACGGCCGAGGCGCACAAAAAAATCAGGATATTTTACAAAGAATACGGAAAACTGCTTAAGCGGATAGACCAACACGTCTGTCGTAAGAATGATGCGGCAGGTCGCTGGTGGAGGTACGCCAAACAGGTGCTTGGCTTCGATCCAACTCCAGATCCAGAGATTGAGCACAAGATGAGCGTTCTGTTGCCGTTGCTCAGGCAAATGGCGAGATTGACGAGTTTTGTTGTCGCCGCGCTGCAAGAAGGGAACTGGTACTCGCGAGCGTATGTTGCCGCGCTTCTCGAACCGCACGGACAATCCCTCACGCACAGGGACTTCGATTGGCTAAACGAATGGCACTGGAAGAAAGCAGCGCGCGAATACAATCAGGCTATTTCTAAGCGGACCTTGGCTGGGCGTTCGCTTTTCAAAACGCTCTTGCCTGAGCAAGGTCCTTCCGGCGAGCGCGAGGTGGATAACTGGCTAAAAAAGTCCGTCAAGGTGGCAAGGGCCTGTTTCGACGAACTGAGTTCGGCAATCCATGAGTACATTCCAAAGTACGATGACACGGAGTTTCCATTCTCACCCGACTTACGCAACAGGCCGCTTGCTGATGGGAGAATCGAAAGAAGGCGCGAGAACGTGTTCATGTTGACGCTGGACATAATCAAGGGAACGAACAGTGAGCAGACGAACGAAATGAAAGAGGAGGTGCGAAACACATTTCGTCGCTTTGAGGAAAAAGGTTTGGTTTTTGAGGATACGGGTAACGACGCATTCATCGCCATTGCTGAGGATTCGCTTGTCCTTTGGGATGTCGCAAAATCACTGGCCCTCAAGGGAGAAGCACTGAAAGCCAAGGGTGGGCGGTTCGGTGGTACTCGGAAAGGTCTCTACTTTGGCTCAGTTGCTGTGATCGAGAAACAGAATGGTGATCGCGTGATCCGCGATATACGCATTCCGAACGACGTTCCCCGAGCTTTCTACGTTTTGGATGGAGTTGATAAATGTATTGAGGAGGGCCGGAGGAATCAATTCTTGGCAATCGAGAAGTCCACGCTTGCCGGTTGCGCAGCACGACTCGCGATTGATGCCGCAAAGCACGCCGAGCACCCCGTTGAGGCCAAGCATTTCTCCGGGTCGTGCTATTTGATAGACCTCTCGTAGCGCACGACACGGGTATGCGTGTCCATATTTTGTCCTCATGCCAGTCAAACTCCAGGGCCTGTCGAGCAGACACACGCAAAGCACCCGGGGTTTCACGTTCGGCGACAATTCATGCGAAGTAAGAGTCGGGCAGTTAGAACGCAAACTTTCGCGCCCCGCGCCCAGGGGACGTGAGTGGCAACCGTTCACGTCTAACCCGCGCTATTACCAATGAGCCACTGGCACGAACTCCTCGTTGACAGGCAAAGACTCGAAAGTGACTGTTGTTTGATGAACTCAAAGCTCGCAATTGCACTTTTCGTCGCTTCAATTTCAACGCTCGCTCACGGCGAGACTTTTATCGGGCCGACCACTTCGACCAATCGGCTGCTGGTTCCGAGCAATTCGGCCATTGTCATCACGGCGACGCTCGGTGATTTCACCAACAGCACCCAGGTGGAACTCGGCGGCTTCCAATTCTCGCAGAACTATTTCGCGCCGCTGGAAAATGGGGGCGTCTACGCGTTAGCCGGCCCGGGCGAGATCGTCTTTTCAAATGCGGTTCTGTTCACCTACTATCGGGTGACAAACGCGGCCATCCGCACGCAGGTCATCCTGAACGACCCGATCGGGATTTCGATTGGAACAAACCAGACGATGCGTCTCTTCGGTGTGCCGGCGCCGGTGAACGCCAGCTTCTCACGTCCAGGAACTGGTTTTGTGGATTTCACGCTGGAGCCAAACCGGCCAGCGGAAATCAGCGGGCCGGGAACGTTAGCGCTCAACAGCGGCGTGTTTTTCCCTTACGCCAAATTTATTAGCTATTTCATCGCGGAGGACGGATTTGCCATGCCCAACCAGCGTTTCATCGCGGGGCCGAGCGGCAGCTTTGCCATCAGCGTCGAAAAGACAGTTGACCTGAACACCTGGTCTCCTGTGCTGCTGCAAAACACGTCCGACGATAACAGAGCGTTTTATCGTCTGCGGATTCAACGGTGAATGACGGCGAAGTCCGTTCCAGGACGTGGAGTTGCGCTGCGGAATGGTTTTTCATACCCAGGCCTTGCGGATCAGCCACATCTTGACGAGTTGCGTCAAGCCGACGTAGCAGAGTAACGTCAATAACAGGAGCGGCCAGAACAGCGCCGGCAAAGGCACAAAGCCCAACGCCGACGCCAGTGGTGAAAATGGCAGATATGCGCCCGCAGCCATAATCAACAGTGTGGTCAGCGTGAGCTGCCAACTGGCCCGCGAGTGGATGAAAGGAATCAGGTTGGTGCGTATGACGTGGATGATCAGAGTTTGGGTCATGAGCGATTCGACAAACCAGCCGGTGTGGAACAGCATGGCTGCGTAAGTATGGTCGATGGCCTCTTTTGGGTAGCGCGCAAGCAGTTCGGGCGTCACCACGACGTGGTTGCACTTGAACAAAAACCACAGAACGGCGTAAGTGGTGTAGTCGAAAATCGAACTGATCGGCCCAATGAACACGATAAACTTCGCGATCTCGCCCATGTTCCACGGGCGCGGTTTGGCTGTCTGCTGCGGGCCGACGTTGTCGGTCGGGATTGGCACCTGCGAGAAATCGTAGAGCAAATTATTGGTCAGGATCTGGATCGGCGCCATTGGCACGTAGGGAAGCCAGGCGCTTGCGCCGATCACGCTGAACATATTGCCGAAATTCGAACTGGCCCCCATCCGGATATACTTGAGGATGTTGACGAAAACCTTGCGCCCCTCCAACACACCTTCCTCCAGCACCAGCAGACTTTTTTCAAGCAGAATGACGTCCGCCGATTCCTTGGCAATGTCCACCGCGTTATCAACCGAAATGCCAACATCGGCGGCGCGCAGGGCGGGCGCGTCATTGATGCCATCCCCCATGAAGCCGATCACGTGGCCTTTGCGCTGCAGCGCCTGGACGATCCGCTGCTTGTGCGCCGGCGAAAGGCGCGCAAAAATGTTGCTGGCTTCGACCGCATCGCCCAATTGCGGGTCCGACATCCCTTCGACCTGGCTTCCCAACACAATCTTTTCGGAGTGAATGCCGACTTCGTTGCAGACCTTGCGGGTCACCAGGTCGTTGTCGCCCGTCAGGACCTTGACGGCGACGCCGTGTTGCCCCAACACGGTGATAGCCTTGGCGGCGGTCTCCTTCGGCGGGTCCAGAAAGGCAAGATAACCGGTCAGCACCAGTCCGCATTCGTCGGCTTTGGAGTAGGCGGGCCGCTTCTCCAGTTTTTTGGTCGCGACGGCCAGCACGCGGAACCCATCCTCACTGAAGTCATTGACTTGCTCGATCAGGTTGCCCACCAGGATCGGTTCCATCTGGAAAATCTCGCCCTCGCTCTCGAAGTGAGTGCACCTGTTGAAAACCGCTTCGGGCGCGCCTTTGGTCAACAGTTGCCTTTGGCCGTCGGGTCCCTCGACGGCCACGGACATCATCCGGCGCGAGAAGTCGAACGGGATTTCGTCCACCTTCGCATACTTTTCAAGCGCCAACGCGCGATGCAATTCCTGGTGCTGGAGCACGGCGCGGTCCAGGACGTTTTTGAGCCCGGTTTGGAAGTGGCTGATCAGGTAGGCATCGCGGAGCACTTCTTCATTTTCTTTCTTAAAAACATCACAATAGATTTCCAGGATCACATGGTCGATGGTCAGCGTGCCGGTCTTGTCGGTGCATAACACGTCCATCGCGCCAAAGTTCTGGATCGAGTTGAGGCGCTTGACGATCACCTTCTTTTTCGACATCGCCAGCGCCCCTTTGGACAGGCACACCGAAACAATCATGGGCAGCATCTCCGGCGTCAGCCCGACCGCCACCGCCATCGAGAAGAAGAAGGCCTCCCGCCAATTGTGCTTGGTCAGGCCGTTAATCAGGAACACCAACGGCACCATCACCAGCATAAAGCGGATCATTAGCCAGGTGAACTTTTTGAGCCCTCGGTCAAAAGCCGTCTCGACCTGCTGCCCGACCAGGCTGCGGGCCATCTTGCCAAAATAAGTCTGTGGCCCGGTCGCAACTATAACCGCCGTGGCTGAACCGCTCTCCACGCTGGTGCCCAGAAAACAAATGTTCGACTGCTCGATAGCGGCCAGGTTCTCGCGCGGGTCTCGCGCATCAGTTTTCTCGACCGGCAATGACTCGCCGGTCAACGTGGCTTGGATGATGAAGAGGTCTTTGGCCGAAAGCAGCCGCACATCGCCGGGAATCATGTCACCGGCGGAAAGTTTGACGACGTCGCCAGGCACCAGTTGTTGGAGGGGGATTTCACTGGGCTGCCCGCCACGGAACACCGTGGCTGTGACGCTGATCATGGCTTTGAGCTTGGCCGCTGCGGTGTCAGCTCGCGTCTCCTGGACGAAGCGCAACGAAAGCCCCAAGGCCACCATCAGTAACATGACTGTGCCGGCCCGGAAGTCGGCCGTGGCGAAGGAGAGGATGGCCAGGACCGTGAGCAGGATCACCAGCGGGTTGCGAGCGGCAACATATAGCCGCTGCAGCCAGCTTTGCTTCTTCTCGTGCGCGATCTGGTTTGGGCCATACTGAGCCAATCGCGCGGCCGCCTCCTCCTCCGTCAGGCCGCTTAGGGACGTGCCCAGCATTTGCAGCACTTCGGCGCTTTCCTTTCTTGCTGCCTCACGGGTCAAATCTGATGTGCGCTGCTGATTGGAGCTTTTCAAACCCGTCATAAGATTGCTGGCCCTCTCCCTGCCCGATCCGGGAGACGGCCAGGATGATGGACCTTTGTCGCTGCTTACGGTCCCGACGCGGGCGACAATATTGCCATGGTCGCTTACCCGCCGCCAAACAGTGTCCGCATCGGCCCTGGGCGTCCATCCGAAAGTTGCTTAAATGGAGATGGAAGATGGAAGATGGAAGATGGGAGAAGAGGGAAGGGGATTTTCAGGCACGCTCTAAATTCCCAGGTACATCGCGGAGCCGACTACCGGTTCTGTCGGTTTCGGGAGCTTGACCGGTTTGCGATTCAGTTCTAAGCTTGGTTTGTCACAGGGGAGCTAACCAGTCGCCGGGCAGGCCCGGCGTAAAGGCTGAGAGTGCTGTGCGGGAGCCCGGCAGACCCGTTGAACCTGCTCCAGGTAATGCTGGCGAAGGGAATTTCGCACGCTTCCCCGGCAGCATGCCCGTGCAGGCATTAAAACCAACGCGCCGTGAATGCAAATTTGGACCAGCCGGACGAAGAGGCCCGGACCAATCCTTCAATGGGCCCGCCAGGAACACCTTTCCGCAGGGTGAGATTAGAACTGTCGGTCACACCGTGGCACTGCCGCCTAAAGACGGCGTTCCGAGCGCGTCCGCAACGCCGGCTTCAGCCGGCAGCGGCTTGCGTGACCGCCGGTTTTAATCATACGCCTTTCCACACAAGTCCCTGGCTCCTGACGCTCAACCTCAACTCATAGCCATCTCATGATCGCGACCAAGAAATCCCTCGAACCGCAAAGCAGCGAGTGCCTGCCCAATTCCACGAGAGTTTATTGCCCGGGCAGAACTCATCCACACCTTCTCGTCCCGTTTCGCCAAATCAACCTCAACCCGACGAAATCCTTCAACGGCCACGTCGAAACCAACGAGCCGGTCCGGGTCTATGATTGTTCCGGCCCCTGGGGAGATCCCGATTTCGAAGGCGACGTCGAACAAGGATTGCCGCCGCTGCGGCGCGACTGGATTTTGGCCCGCGGCGATGTGGTGGAGGTTGAGCCGTCCCACAAACCTGACGACCGCCAGGATTCTGCGTTCCGCATTCCGCATTCCGCATTCACCAAGCCGCTTCGTGCCCGGCCAGGCAAGATCGTCACCCAACTGCACTACGCGCGCCAGGGCATCGTCACGCCGGAGATGGAATACATCGCCATCCGCGAAGACCTCGGCCGCCAAAGTCACGCCCCACCCGACACCCAGCCCGCCACACGCCAACTTGGGGGCGAATCCTTCGGCGCCGGCATCCCTGATTTCATCACCCCCGAATTCGTCCGCGCCGAAGTCGCCCGCGGTCGGGCCATCATCCCGGCCAACATAAATCATCCGGAGAGCGAGCCGATGATTATCGGCCGCAACTTTCTGGTTAAGATAAATGCCAACATCGGCAACAGCGCCATCGCTTCCAGCATCGAGGAAGAAGTCGAAAAAATGCGTTGGGCCACCAAGTGGGGCGCCGACACGGTCATGGACCTTTCCACGGGCAAAAACATCCACCAGACTCGGGAATGGATCATCCGCAACTCGCCTGTGCCCATCGGCACGGTGCCGATCTATCAGGCGGTCGAAAAAGTCGGCGGCAAAGCCGAGGAACTAACGTGGGAGATCTATCGTGACACGCTGATCGAGCAGTGCGAGCAAGGCGTGGACTATTTCACGGTGCATGCCGGCGTATTGCTCCGCTACATCCCGCTGACGGCCAGACGCGTCACCGGTATCGTTTCGCGCGGGGGGGCGATTATGGCCAAGTGGTGTCTGGCGCACCACAAAGAAAGTTTTCTCTACACGCGCTTCCGGGAGATTTGCGAAATCTTGGCCGCCTACGACGTGAGCTTCAGCCTCGGCGACGGCCTGCGTCCCGGCTCGATCGCCGACGCCAACGACGAGGCGCAGTTCGCGGAGCTGCGCACGCAAGGCGAGTTGACGAGGATCGCCTGGAAGATGGGTTGCCAGGTGATGAATGAAGGCCCGGGCCACGTCCCCATGCACCTCATCAAAGAGAATATGGAAAAGCAACTCCAGTGGTGCGACGAAGCCCCTTTCTACACCCTCGGCCCGCTCACGACCGACATTGCCCCCGGCTACGATCACATCACCAGCGCCATCGGGGCGGCGATGATCGGCTGGTACGGCACGGCCATGCTCTGTTATGTGACGCCCAAAGAACATTTGGGACTGCCCAACAAGAAAGATGTCAAAGACGGCGTCATTGCCTACAAGATCGCCGCTCATGCCGCCGATTTAGCCAAAGGGCATCCCGCCGCCCGTTATCGAGACGATGCCCTGAGCAAGGCCCGCTTCGAGTTCCGCTGGGAGGACCAATTTAATCTGAGCCTCGATCCGGAGACGGCCCGTGAATTTCACGATGAAGCCTTGCCCGCAGAAGCAGCGAAGCTGGCACATTTCTGTTCCATGTGCGGGCCGCACTTTTGCAGCATGAAAATTACCGAAGACGTGCGGAAATATGCGGCCGAGAAAGGACTCTCTGACGAACAAGCGCTGCAGCAAGGAATGGAAGAAAAATCCCGCGAATTCGTGGAGCGCGGCGCTGAGCTTTACGCGAAACCCTCCGCCTGACCGATTACCGCACCGAACACTGCGCGCGGATTCTAGATCTGAAGCTCACTCACAACGACCACATTCCAGAGGACCGCCTGTTGATAACTTTTTAGCGGGGATAAGAATCTCTCGGGTTTGACGAGTGGTCGCGACGGCCAGGAACCTCTTGGCCGGTGGGCTAATAACTTGTACGAAAAAATATGTTGACACGATTGATTGCGGACTGGTAGGGTCTGCCCGTGTCGGGCGCGGTCAAGTAGGTTTAGCCACGCGAGTTGGCTTGGCGGGTGGAAATCGTTTCTTCAGTTCCGGCGGGTAGAGGTCATTGGGCGACACATTCAACACCGAGGCGAGGAGCAAGAGCTCTTCATCTGAGACGTAACGAAAGCGGATTTCGATTTGGGCCAATGTGGAGCGGCTGATGTCTAAGCCGGCCATTTGGCAACGGGCCGCCATCTCTTCCTGGCTGAAACCCAGACGGTACCGCCTTTTGCGTATTTGCGGTCCGACCACATTCACAGGGAACTTTTTACGGGGCATAGCTGGCAAAAACGAGCTAGACCGTAGGCGGAAAAGAAGCTGGTGGCTGTTACTCTGGAGTAACAACAGACCCGGATTGAGAAGCGGAGTCGAAAAAGCGGTTATGAGCATGAATTGCTATGAAAATTCTTAAATCAATGAAATGGATACCGTCACTTGGACTATTTGGGGCGGAGGGCAAGTTGCCTCAAGCTGCTGCCAAGCGTGGAACCGCCACGGCATGCCGGGCGGTTCGCGGGATCATCCCTGCGGTTCTGGTCAGCCTGTTTGTCTGCCGGGCTTATGGTTCCACTGACCCTGGCAGCGGTGGGACTAACGCCGAGAATTGCGCACTGGCTGCCTGGTTTTTTTCGGACACAAACCGGCTTAACAGCGCCGGGCATGGGCCAATGGCGTTCACCAACTTGGCGAATGTCCCTGGCGGAGACGGCAACGCACTGCAGGTGGACAGCACCAACGCCGCTTTCTTGCGCTATCACGTAACTGAGGTTAATGGCGCCACCAACCTAACCGTCGATCAAGGCAGTCTGATGCTGTGGTTTCGACCGGACTGGAGTAGCGCCAACCACGGGGGCAGTGGGCCGGGCAGCTCGGGGCGGCTGATTGAGGTCGGTTCATATACCGCCAATGCCAGTTATGGCTGGTGGTCGCTATACTTGGACTCGGGCGGGACCAACCTTTATTTCTCGGCCCAAACCAACAATGGCGCTGGATCGACTTACGTAAGCGCCGCGGTCTCCTGGACTTCCAACGTCTGGCATTTCTTGGCGCTCACCTACTGCGCCACAAATTCGGCCATCTATGTGGACGGTCAACCGGTCAACACCAACGGCCTGGGTGTCAGCTATCGGCCCGGCCCGGACGTGCTGGCGCGGGGCTTTGGTTTGGGCTCGGACACTAATGGGCTGTCACAAATCAAAGGCCAGATTGATGACTTCTACACTTATCGCTGCCAAATGGACGGAAGTTTTATCAACGGGACCTACAATATGTTTGGGTTTGTCTATTACGGCGCCTCGTTCATGGAATTTCTCAAGTCAGCGCCCTCGGTCCCCACCGCCTCTCCGGATGGCGGGTTAGACATGGTCGGTGGGCCGGGATACCTGCTGCCCGCCGGGCCTGCGAGCAACTGTGTGATGAGTGGCCGGATTTACATTACCAACGTTGTCGGCACGGTGGCGGCGAGCAACACGACGAGCCTGAGCTTTGACATCGCGGGCGGGGCGGCAAACGTTCCTTATGACGTGTTCGGAACTACGGCGATGAGGGGCAACAGCATCACTAACGACCAATGGGCCTGGCTCGGGCAGGGCTATACCTGCAACCGTTACACGCTTACCAACCAGCCTGCGGCTTACGCTTTCTACGTGCTGGGGACCCCGCAAGATACTGATTTGGATGGACTTACAGACGCGTACGAGGTGCTGGTCAGCAAAACCGATCCGACGAAGGCGATCTCGAATAATGACGGCATACCGGAGGCGTGGGAGGTCTTGAACGGCCTGGACCCGCAGAGCCCGGGACTGGGAGGCCAGGACCCCGATCAGGACGCCTTGACCAACAAGCAAGAATATCTTTATGGCACCAGGCCTTTGGTTTCCGAGGGCTCCTCGGTCTGGGTGAGCACTCCAAACGGCCTTTCAGGCATTCCGTGATTCAGTAGGAAACCACTATTATGAGAAACAAACTGACTGGATGGAGATTTATTGTTGGTCTGGCGCTGCTGGCGTTGGTTCCGCAAGCGAGTTGGGCGGGGGGAACTTGCACAACTGCGCGGTTCCACGACTGGAAAGACCTGGGCTGCCACATGACTCCAGGCATGATGGGCGCGCCGCCTTCCGGTGCGAACGATTCAGGGGGCAACCGGGCGAACTGCCCCACCTGTCCCTCTCCCCAAGGCCAACCGCGCTGGTGGGTTGATGATCCTTATGAAAATTTATGGCTGATGGATGAACCGCTAAGCTACATGATGTCTTCAGGGCGGCCGATGACCTTCCGCTGGCTTTACAAGCAACGGTATGCATTGCCGCTGCCTGATGAGTGCCCGAGCTATTATCAACTTGGGGGTGGCGGGGCACGGCCCTCTATAACCACTTACGCGGGCATGCGCAGCTATGGCATGACCAATGCCGCCTGGAGCCACAACTGGATGATGGATTTGATGATTTGGGACGTGCAGTGGGAAGCCGACCCAACAATTCCCAAGGCGCACAGCGTCTTCCAACAGGGTTACGAGGCGTTTGTGTTTACGCCGCAAGGCGGAATTCAATATTTCTATAATACCAATGGCCAGCCTCCTCAGTTGATGGAATCGCAGACCCTAGTGCAGTTGAGCCTGTTTTTCGGAACCAACACATACCCCAAGGTGGTTACCCCGGTCGCCGACACCAACGGAATTGTTTGGGGCCTCCCAGCGACAAATGGTTTTCGATTGACCTATCCTGATGGCAGCCAGGATGTCTTTGGCTTCGGCTATTACATCGCCGGGACTCCCGGTACGGACACCAGCGCCCACTTTTTTCTAACGCAGCGGATTGACCCTGCGGGCCGGACGAACCTGCTCGGGTATCAACTGACCACCAATTTCTCACCCAATGTCTTTCGTTTGCGTTATGTCGTCGATCCGGATGGCCGCACAAATAGTTTCTTGTATGTCACCAATTCCGCGAAGTATCCCTGGCAATTGGCGGAAGTGGATGACGCCTTTGCGAGGAAGGCGCAGTTCGCTTACGGGACCTCCGGAATCACCAACGGCCTGCTGATCGGGATAACCGATGCCGGCGGCAATTCCAACTCGTTTGCTTACCAGGGCACGAATGGCTGGGTTACGAATCTGTCCACGAGCTATGGGAATACGGCTTTCAGCTATTATCAGTTTTCAGACGATAGCAGCTTCGCAGACCGCTTCACTCAACGAGCCTTGCTGGTCAGCGAGCCGGCAGGAGCGCATCAGCTTTTCTACTACAATCATACCAACAGCAGCTTGCCGGATACAGCCACGCCCCCATCAGTGACCGGCCAATCGTTTGATAACGGCAGTTCAGGCAGCAACCATCCTCAGTTGGGTTACCGAAACACTTATCATTGGGACCGGCGGCAGTACGCTGCGCTGTCCGCGACCGTGCGGGGCTACCTCACAAACAGTATTCCTTTGGGGATTCAGAGCCTCACCGTGGCCGACTACTACAAGGCCCACCTGCAGCATTGGTTATGGCAAGCAGACGGGGTCTCCATCAGCCAGTCTGTTTCCAGCGAATGCGCGCCATCGCAGGATGCCGGAGGAGCGGTGCAAGGCGTCAGGACCTGGTATAATTACCCCAATAAATTGGTAGAGGCCACCACCGAAGGCGACCCCCAGCCAAGCTGCATCGGCCGGTGGATGCCGGACGCAACCACCGTCCAGTACACCGCCTATAATTATTACGTTTACCCGGCAAACCTGGTGGGGCTGGTTTCTGACAACGAGGCGACCTACACAAAATCCGACGGCACCGTTGGCGCGCGCACCAATTGGTTTGGTTACTCCACCAACGGCATCGATCTGACCAGCATCACCAATTCATTCGGGCAGTGGGTGAAGCTCGCCTACAACGCTCATCACCAGGCCAATTTCATCACCAATGCGCTAAACCAGCTAACCTCGTTAAGCTGGGAGGATACCTTTACTCACGACCTGCAGAGTGTATCATGGCCGAGCGGCGAGACCCTGACGCTTGACTATTTCCCGCCCGCATATGGCCGCTTCTCGTTTACTAATGCGACCACCGCCCTGCTGCGGAGCATCAGCCTTTCCCCCCAAGGCAGGACGATTACCAATACCGACTACACTAACGGATTGCCACGGGCCATCTCGGCGACTGGCACCGGGCTGCCCACCTTGTTGGTTACGAACACCTGGGATGGCCTGAACCGGCTCACTGGCAGACGGTTTACCGATGGCACCACCATCTCCAACATCTACGACAGAATGCACTTGGGTGCCGCTAAAGATCGCTTGGGTTACTGGACTTACTACGGTTATGACGGGCTGGAGCATGTCACGTCGGTTACCAATGCGCTGAGCAAAGTGACGACATTAGGCTGGTGCGATTGCGGCGCTCTGACCAGTATTACTGACGCGCTGACCAATACGACCGCGATCTTCTACAACAACCAGGAGTTGCTCACGAACGTCGTGTTCGCTGACGGCAGCAGCCTGACGAACTTTTACGATTCCATCGGCAGAGTTACCTCCAACGTGGATGGCACGAATCGGGCCATCACGTACGCTTACAATAACCAGGGCCTGGTGACCGCCGTCAACAATTCCTATGGCCCCCTGTGGCAGGTGGCCTATGACGGCCTGGATCGGCCCCAGAGCGTGACCGATGCCAACAACGTGACGGTGAGCCACACTTTCGACCTAATCAACCAGGTATTGACCCGGACCTGGCCTTCTGGCGGCGGCTCCGAAGGTTACCTCTGGAGCACGAACGGTCTGTTAGCTTACACGAACCAGGACCTGCAGGTCACATGGTTCAATCGCGACTCCGCAGGCCGCGTCATGGCCGTGACCAACGCCAGGCAGGAGGTGATTTGGCTCAATTACAATGCGCTCAGCCAGGTGAGCGATCTCTGGGACGGCAAGAGCAATCACACGTCCTGGGCTTTCAATCAATACGGCTGGCTGACGGGCAAAACCAACGCCCTGGGCCACGAGGTGCTGCGCTTGACCTACGACCCAAATGGCCAGGTAACCAGCCGCTGGACGCCGCAGTTCACCAACACCGTTTATATGTTTGACCCTGTCGGGAACCTGACGAACATCAACTACGGGTCCTCCACGGTTAGCTATGCCTTCGATGCTCTCAATCGCCTCCAAACGATGGTCGATGCTTCAGGCACGACCACTTTCGGTTACACCCAAGTTGGGCAACTGCAGACCGAGACTGGTCCCTGGCTCAATGATACGCTCACTTACGGCTACAGCCAGGGCCACCGAAGTTCTGCAAACCTCAACTCTCAACCCTCAGCCTTCAACCTGGCCTATGGTTACGACTCGGCCTGGCGGCTGAGCAGCCTGGCGTCGGCGGCCGGGACATTCAGTTACGGTTATGGCGCGCAGAATTCCGCTTCGCCAGACGTCCGGACGCTGGGGCTCCCCAACTTCGCCTGGGTCACCAACCACTTCGATTCGCTCAATCGTCTTGACTACACGGCGCTGGTCAACTATTGGGGCCACGTGCTGGACGGCTACAGCTATACTTACGATGCATGGGGTCTGCGCAAGAACATTACGCGGGACGCCGGCCTCACGACCAACACCGTGTCGGCCAATTATGATCGGATCGCGCAATTGACCAACTGGACGGCGATCGAATCCGGCGGGACTCCACGGCTCAACGAGCAGTTTGGCTGGAGTTATGACAAGGCAGGAAACCTCAACTACAGCACCAACGGTGGGCTGGTGCAGACCTTCAATGTGGATACCTTGAACCAGCTTAGCAACATCACCCGGACGGGAAACTTGACGCTGAGCGGGGCCACGCCAGCGCCAGCAACCAGTGTAACGGTGAACGGGCTGGCGGCGCAGACCTACAGCGATCTGACCTTTGCCCGCACCAATCTCAGTCTGGCCAACGGACAGAACACGTTCAGTAACGTTGCCCAAAACATCTATGGGGTGAAGGCGACCAATATCCTGACGTTGACCCTGTCAAACACGGTGGTTCTGCTCTATGACTCGAACGGGAATCTTACCAATGACGGGATTCGCTCGTTCCTCTATGACGCCGAAAACCGGCTCGTGACCAATTGGGTGGTTTCGGCGTGGAAGAGCGAGTTTGTTTATGACGGTCTGGGCCGGAGGCGGATCGAGCGGGATTATGGTTGGATTGGAAGCTGGAGCAAAACAAACGAACTTCACTTTATTTACGACGGTTGGCTCCTGATCCAGGTCCGCGATGCCAACAACAATGTCCTGGTGAGCTATACCAGGGGACTGGACCTGAGCGCGACGCTGGAAGAGGCGGGCGGCATTGGAGGATTGCTGGCCAGGACGGATGGCAACGGTTCGACCTTCTATCATGCCGACGGCGCGGGGAACGTGACGGCGCTAATGGATGGCAACCAGAATATCGCGGCGCGGTATCTCTACGCACCGTTTGGAAGACTCACCGGTAAATGGGGGACGATGGCTGAGGCTAATGTGATGCAGTTCTCATCGATGCCGGTGCATCGCCAATCTGGCCTGAGCCTTTATCCTTCCCGAGCCTACGACCCGAGTTTGCAACGGTGGACGACCAGAGACCCGATTGGGGAAGTAGGCGGGGTCAACCTCTACGGATTTGTGGGCAACAGTCCTGCCAATCGAACAGACCCTTTGGGGGAGAGCGACTACAACCGGCCACCGGGGAGCGTGAGCGGAGGCGCGGTGAGCTGGCTTGACGGCCTTTTCACCCCTGCTCCCACCACCGTCCTGTACGGCCCACCCCGCCCTGAGCCGGAGATTCCACACAACCAGGGCGACCTCCTTGCGGGTTTGAACTCGCTTTGGAACTTTCTGAATCCACCTCTGCCGCCTGGCACGCAAGTGGGAGTGGTCAGCTTCGGACCGTTCTCACTTGGTGGGCCTGGCGGAAACGCGTTGGGGGCCGCACGTGCCGCGCGTCTCGCCAGGTGCAACTGGAGGAGCGTCAAGCAGTTTGGCCACACATTTACAGAACACGGGTCCAAGCGAGCGCTCCAGGAGCTGGCCGACCGGGCGCGCGCTCTTGGCCCGCAAGGCCGATGGGTCGACAATGAGGAAGCAGCCCAATTCCTGTCCCAGTTTGAGGGCAAGCTTACGGGGCCAACAACCGTCGCTTTGCCACCAGGGATCGGGCAGATCGTAAACGCCGACGGTTCCGTTGCTAGCGCCGCTCGGGCAACCCTGGTCCCGAGCCCCACAGGTCTCAGGACAGCCTACCCAATTCAATAAGAAGCCTATGGAATTCGCAGTCCGTTTGGTCCTCCCAGCAGGCTGGATGCCCGGCTATCAGGTGAAGCCGCCGCGTTGGGATCGCACGATCGACATGGCCGACGACGATCCGAACTGCCCTTTGTTCCTCGCCAGAGCGGCCGGTATTTTTGCCGCGAACGACGTGCGCTTCGAAGTCGAGGGCTTTTTTAAAGCGCCTTTGCCGGTTTCGACCGATATCGGCCTTGTTTACTTCCTGGAGGATCTGCCGGGGCTATTAAGGTTTCTCACAGCCCCCTCCGCTGATCCTTTCGCGGTCGGGCTCTGGGAGCAGGGGATCCAGACTGAATTCTCATTTTCCGCTCCGGTGGGCGGCGACATCATCGAAGTGGGGTGTTCCTGCACGGCGGATCGTGAGATGGACCACACGAGGGAACACATCCCCCGCCGTCGGTTAGTTGCGCAAATGGCTGAATTCGCCGCCAACTACCGGGAAGGCACCAGACGGTATCTTCCGGAGCTTCTTGATGAAGCCTGGAACCAACATCTGTTCGGTGCAGTTGCCCGACTAAAGACAACGATCACTTGACGAACCATCAGTACGGTGCCAAAGCGGCAGAGATCGTTCTGACGAAGGTGCTGAATGACGGGCGGGGTGGCAGCACCTAACCGGCTTGGTGCTGAGCTTGGAGGCCTTTGGCTATGAGTGAAGATAAGGTCCATTTTGTGAAGATCACTTTCGGGCCCCTTTCTGAGCAGGAGATGGAACTCTTGCTGAGCGAGGATGAACGGTTGAACGATCTCTTTGTTGACCCCGCAGTGGTGAACTACGATGGTTATGAACGCGGGAAACAGGACTTCGTCATGTATTTTTATGGAACGGACGCGGACCGTATGGCCGCACTGATCATTCCCGAGTTGAGTGCTCTTCCCTTCATTGACCGCGTGGTCGTCTTGAAGCGGTACGGTGGGCACGGAGCCAGAGAAGAAGCGATGAATCTGCCGACCGAAGGGCGGAGTGGCAGCAGCTAAACCGTTTGGCCCAGCGCTGAAATGACGCAGCCCATACCATGGCGGATGCCATCTATTCAGTTTGCCGCCGGCAGAATTGAACCTTACACGCCAACCATAGCACTGGTCGTACCAACGATTTCATAAACGCGCTGGAACGGCTTCTCGGCTGCAAACTCTTCCCAGAAAGGAAGCAAAGCTTGCCTACATCAAACTGAACAACCAAACGCCCTGCCCGCCTCGTGGTCCTGCCACGCCTCGCCATAGCTCTGAGCGACGGCAGGTGTCGGTTAACCAAGGGCGTTGTCGGAGGCTGTTTCACTTTCAACGCCCGGGTCGGTTTCGGTCATGGCTGCGACCGCCACCAGCTATGTGGGAGCGGAGTGTGGCTGCATTCGAGCCGTCCGCAATCTCACAATTGGATCGGCAAGCCCGGCTGATTCGTTGGACGCTGGCGGCGAGACCGGATGAAGCGCTTTAGCAGTTGACCACGACAAGTGATGGCTACTTGGGTCTGGCTTCTAATTGCTGGAGCAACTGCCTGGCTGGCTCAAAGTCAGGTTGCATCTTGATCGCCTGTCTTGCGGCGGCTTCAGCCTCCTCCACGCGGCCTGCGCGAGCAAGAATGGTTGCCCGCGCATAAGGAATTTGGGCGTCAGCGGCAGAAAGCTTTTCAGCCTGGCTGAGCATTTCGAGCGCTTCACTGGTGCGCCCCATTTGGTTCAAGACGACGGCAGTAGTGCATCGGAACGGCGGCGAAAAAGGGTCCCAGGCGATTGCCTTTTGAAGATGTGCCAAGGCGTCTGCCGGTTGATTCCGCGCCAGTTGCAGGAGCGCCTGTTTGTATTGGCCCAGGGGCTGGTCATCGTCCTGGCTGAGGGCCAACTGAAGCTCGCGCCCAGCGCGGCTGTCCATATCCAACGTCGCACGCAGCACCCAGGCAGCGGCCACGCGCACGTTGCGCGCCGCGTCCTTGAGCATCTCCCTCAGAGCCGCCGTGACTTCCACATCCCCCGTTTCCACCAGCGATTCCAAAGCACGGACAGCCTTTTCACGGACCAATGGATGCTCGTCGTTGAGCCGGCCCAGCAGTGCTGCCTTTACCTCACCGTCGCCTGCCCAACGCCAGAGAAGATTGGCCGCTACCGCCCGCCAGTAAGGAGGCTCCTGGCTGGTTGCCAACATCCCCGTCAACCGCTGCTTCTCGCTGTCCTCGCCCTGGAGGGCAGCAGCAATCCATCGTGCCCTCTCGCGGCTGTGCCGGTTCATTTTTGCCCCATACCACTTTTCCGTATTCTCCAAAGCCCAATCCACGCTCTTGTCCCCATGACAGCGCGCGCAAGCGTTAGGAATCCCCTGTTGCCTGGTCAGCAGCGGGTCAGGAATTGTGAAACCGTGGTCGTGGCGCGGATGCCGCTGCATGTAAACTGTGACAGGCATGTGGCAGCCGACGCACTCCGCACCTTTGTCGTTGATCTTGTGGTGCCCGTGTTCGACCGGGTTTATCACCGGCGCGTTGGTGAAGCCTGGGTAGCTCCCTTGATGACAGCGCATACAAAGGTTATTTCCCGTTCCGGAATCTGGCCGATGACAGTCCCGGCAATGGACGCCGCCTTGAAACATCCGGCTGCCGAGGAAGGAAGCAAACTCATAATCCTCCTCCTTCACCTGGCCATCGGGAAACCAGCGTCCGTTCTCATCCAGAATCTCCAGCGAAAAATGGTCAAAATACGACTCGCCCGGTTTGAAGCCGCCCGTCAGTTCATCGCGCCGGGAATGGCACGCGCCGCAGACATCCATGGTCTGACTCCGCCTGACCACTGGCGGCGCTGGTTCCGGTCGCTTCGAGTTCGGATACTTTTTTCTCCATTCCAGGTGGCCTTTGAGCGGGCCATGACATGCCTCGCAGCCAACCCCCATTTCGGCCATCGTCGTTTGGTAGGTGTCATTGGCCGCATCGTGGTTCTTGAGGAGCCGCGTGTTGTGGCAATCGGCGCAGCGGGAGTTCCAGTTCATGCCACGCCCGGTCCAATGGGCATATTCACCTGGCTGACGGTCCTCGGAACCATACACGTCAAACCAGTCGTTTGACGCCGGGTGGTAAGCAAGTTCGTGCACCTGCCAGCGGCCACCAGGAGCCAGAGTCAGCAATTGCCGAAGGGGAGCATGTCCGATGACGCGCTCAACCTGATAAGGCTCAACGTTACTGTGCAAGCCCAGGGTAATAATCTGGAAACGCCCGTCCTGGATGCGGACCTGGCTGGTTTGTGAGCCGTGCTTAATGGTGCGACCTGGCTCGAAGGCATCACGGTCCATCTCGGAGCGGACTGGCCGCTCAGCAAAGGCGTGGTTGGACTTTGCCCAATGAGCATATTGCACCGCATGGCAGTTCCGGCAACTTTCAGAACCGACATAGTCAGCAAATTTATTCTCTTTGGACCCCAGCCTACCGGCTGCGTTCTCCACTCGGTTAACTGGCTGCGACGCCCGCCGATGATGGCGAAATAGGGCGACGGCCACTCCAATGCCGAACATTGCGGCACAAATGAGCAAGATGGTCGAAACCCGTGCAGCACCCGCCAGGTGTGGGCTGGGCAATTTGGCCGGTCGAGCGCGCGGCGGCTCTTTCTTCACTGGCACGGCGCTGCATGATTTGGTTGGCGGCATGAAAAGTCAATGGATCAGATCTTGAAGGACGGTCTGAATTCTGCTTGCCGAGCGGCACCGGCAGTGCTCGCAATTTGCTCTGGGCTAATGGATTTTGAAGGTGCTGCCAGGGCTCAGCGACCGAGCCCATCGCATTTACCGCAACTAGGAACTGCGTTCCGACTTTGCGCGGTTGACTGCCGTCCACGCCGCTCGGGCTACGATTGCAAGGCGAGGCGTGTGACGAGTTTGTCCCCTGCCCGCTCCTCCAAAACAAAAGAGGCCGTGCCGCTCGTTCCCAGCCTTCAGTCCAGTCTCGGCTCGTCCTGTTTGGCCTCGTCGGCGGCGTCGAACGCGTGTTGAAGGGCGACCAAGTCTTCGCCCGGTTTGAGGGCGTCGAGCGCGGCTTGCTCAGCCTTAAGCTGTTCGTTGGAGTAATTAGCCGCCTTGACCGACAAGCCGATGCGCCGATCGTTCTTGTCAATTTTAATCACGCGCGCGGTGACTTCCTGGCCAACTTTGAGCACGTTCTTGATTTTATCAATGCGCTCCTCGCTGATCTGCGAGATGTGGACCAGCCCATCGATCTCATGCTGTAATCCGACAAAGGCGCCGAAGCTGGCCAGTTTGGTGACATTGCCCGTGACCAGGTCGCCGATCTTATAGAACTGGTCAATATTGGCCCAGGGGTCCTGGCCCAACTGTTTGATGCCCACGGCGATCCGTTGGTTTGCTTTGTCCACTTCCAGCACTACCGCTTCGACTTCCTCGCCCTTCTTCAACACCTCCGAGGGATGGTTGATTTTGCGGGTCCAGGAAATGTCCGAGACGTGAATCATGCCATCCAGGCCCTCCTCCAATTCGATGAATGCGCCGTAGCTGGTCAGATTGCGAATCTTGCCTTTGACGTGCGTGCCCGGCCGATATTTCTCCGGTGCCTGGTCCCACGGGTTGGCTTCGAGTTGGCGCAAGCCGAGGGAGATTTTCTGCTCCTCTCGGTTGATGCCCAGCACGACGGCTTCGACTTCCTGGTCGGCCTTGAGGATATCGGATGGTTTGGCGATGCGCTTGGTCCAGGATAGTTCGGTGACGTGCACCAGACCCTCGACCCCAGGCTCGAGTTCGACAAACGCGCCGTAAGGCACCAGGTTGACGACTTTGCCTTTGACTCGCGCTCCCACCGGATACTTCTGCTCGATGGTGTCCCAGGGATTGGCCAGCTTCTGCTTGAGGCCGAGGCTGACGCGTTCCTTCTCGCGATTGATGTCCAGCACGACCACGTCGATGTCCTGGCCGACTTTGAGGATTTCGGACGGGTGCCCGATGCGGCCCCAACTCATATCGGTAATGTGCAACAGGCCGTCAATGCCATTCAAATCAATGAACGCGCCGAAATCAGTGATGTTCTTGACCGTGCCTTTGCGGATGTCGCCCGGGGTCATTTCCAACAGAAGCTTCTGGCGGCGCTCGGTGCGCTCTTGCTCGATCAATTCACGGCGGGACAGCACGATGTTCTGCCGCTCCTGATTGATTTTAACGACTTTGAAATCGTAGGTGTTGCCGACGTACTGAGCCAGATTCTTCGGAGTGCTGACGTCGATCTGGGATGCAGGCAGGAAGGCTTCGACGCCGATATTGACCAGCAAGCCCCCTTTTACGATGGCTTTGACCTTGCCGGCGATGGTGCCGCCTTCGTTGCAGATGGTCAGGATGCGTTCCCAGTTTTTTTTGAATTCGGCTTTCTCCTTGGACAGGACAACCATCCCTTCTTTGTCTTCGAGTTTTTCGATCAAGACATCAATTTCATCGCCGACTTTCATGGCTTTGATGTCTTCAAATTCGTTGGCGGAGATGACGCCCTCGCTTTTGTAGCCGATGTCCACGAGCACTTCTTTAGGGCGGACTTCGATGATTGAGCCTTTGACGATATTGCCAGCGGCAAAGGGCAACGCGCCCGTTTGCTTCATGGCCTCTTCCATTGTGAGCATAAGCGGTAACTGACTGACTTCTTTCCGACGAACCTATGGGAAACTTGGTCAGGGCGGGGGAAACTGCCGAGACTCCATTGCGTAACGGACCAAACGATGTTGGGGCAAAGGAGATCGGCCCCGAATCCTTTCGGGGTTAAAGATTAGGTTCCTGGTTAACTTTTCGTTTCTCAGCCTCAATGAGCCTCCGCAGACACGGGGTTCAGGCGGGGTCAAACATAGGCCCGCTCGACACAAATGCAAGAGAAAAAGCGGCCAATTGGCTTGCCAATTGGCCGCTCGCAAAAACCGATTGATTTGCGTGTTAGTTTTTCTTTTCGTCCTTCTTTGCGTCGTCCTTCTTTTCGCCCTTCTTTTCGTCCTTCTTGAGCTTCAGGTCTTCCTTGTTGGGATTACACTTTTCGCAGGATTTGCCCTCTTTATGAGCGGTCACGCAGCACTTGTGCGTGCATTCCTTGCCTTCGGCTGCCGCCTTTTCGCAGCAGGTTTTCTCGGCAGCAAGAGCCGGCCCCGCCAGCAGGGCAAGTGCGCAGGTGACGGCAGTGAGTCTTTTGATCAGCTTCATGGTTGTTACCTTTTTATTAAATGACTGTATTGGAACCGATTTTTCCCCCAGCTTCCACCTGGTCCGGGCGGCGACCCAGCCGCTAGACCGGAAGAACTGGATTCACCCTAGTTTACCCCTCAAGCGGGAATTGTCCACTACGATTTGGCGAGCTTGTGAAAAAATTCACAAATTCAGCTTGCCTCGGTTTTCTGCCCTGATTATGTTGCTGGCGCGAAACGGCACCCGGCTTCGCTGACCTTGAGCTTATGCAGGCTACCGCCCAAATCGGCTACGACTCCAAGAGCGAAGGCGACGTGATCGTCACCCGCCTGGATGCCGCGCTGAATTGGTTCCGCAAGAACTCCCTTTGGCCGATGCCAATGGGCCTGGCTTGCTGCGCGATCGAATTGATGGCTGCGGGTGCCAGCCGCTTTGATATCGCCCGTTTCGGGGCCGAAGTCATGCGCTTTTCGCCCCGCCAATCCGACGTGATGATCGTCGCCGGCACCGTGACCTACAAGATGGCGCTGGCGGTCAAACGGATTTACGACCAGATGGCCGAACCCAAATGGGTCGTTGCCATGGGCGCCTGCGCTTCGACTGGCGGCATGTACCGCAGTTACGCCGTCCTTCAGGGCGTGGACCACATCCTGCCGGTGGACGTTTACGTCGCGGGCTGTCCGCCACGACCGGAAGCCCTTTTAGATGCGTTGATCAAGCTGCAAGACAAAATCGCCAAAGAACCGGTCCTCTCCACCTTGAAGAAAGTCGCCTGAGTTGCTGGTTTGGACTATCAACTATCAACCATCAACTCGCCGTGACCGCCCGCGAACTTGCCCTTCAGTTAAGCGCCAAATTCGGCGGCCTCATCTCCGAGCCAACGGAGTTCCGGGGTGAGATCACGGTCAAAGTGCTGGACGCTGGGCGGATTGCTGAAGTCTGCGCCTTGGCCAAAAGCGAACTGGGATTTGATTACCTGGTAGATATCACCAGCGTGGATAATTACGGCGAAGACCCGCGTTTTGAGATGGATTACCTCCTCTATGGCTACGGCCACCGTTGTTATCTTCGCCTCAAGACCGACGTGAGCGAGGAAAAAGGCGGCTTGCCCACTGTGACCGGGCTGTGGCGCACGGCCGATTGGCACGAGCGCGAGATCTATGACATGATGGGCCTCCGGTTCGTGGGACATCCCGACCTCCGCCGGATTTTGATGTGGGAGGGCTACCCGTATTTCCCGTTGCGAAAGGATTTCCCGCTGGCCGGCAAGAGCAGCGAAGTCCCAGAGGTCGCTTTCACCGAGCCTGCGCCTTTGCAAGGCGGCCCGTTTGTAACCATTGCCGGAGGCAAAGACACCATTTCACGCGAACCCCGCGTGCGCATTCCTGAGACGGACGCTTTGGAAATGAACGCTCGCCTGGAGCGGCGGCGGGACATCAAGGAGGCCCACGGCAAGGCCCATGGGCCGGGACCGATTGAACCGCCTGCACAAACAGCCAAGCCTTGACACATGGAATGGAGCGATCAGCCAAATGAGCGTTTGGGGCAACTGAGATTGCTGGATGATCGTGCTAAGCGAGGTTGGTTGAATCCAATCGCTCCTCCTGACGGGTAACAGGGTAACAAGTACACTGGAACAGATCGCTCGACTCTCTTCCAAGGATTGTGAGCCTTGCGTGATGAACATAATACTCGATGGCTGAAGTGCAAACAATTCAATTTCGCGACCCCGCCGCCAAGGGTGCTGCGGCAGCGGTGCAGCCGCCTCGGCCTGCTGAAGAGCCCCAAGACATCCATGGCGAGAAAATGGTCTTGAACATGGGGCCATCGCATCCGGCCACGCACGGGGTGTTGCGCATCGTCCTGGAACTGGATGGCGAAATTATCACCAAAGCCACGCCCGACATCGGCTATCTCCATCGCGGCGACGAGAAAATCGCCGAGAACATGACCTACACTCAGTTCATCCCCTACACCGATCGGCTGGATTACCTGGCGCCGCTGGCCAACAACGTCGCCTATGCGCTGGCGGTGGAAAAGCTCTTAGGTATTGACCAGCAATTGCCGATGCGCTGCCAGTTCATTCGAGTGATATGCTGTGAATTGGCGCGCGTCTCATCGCATCTAATGGGGCTGGGGGCGTTCGCGATGGACGTAGGGGCAATGACGGTGTTCCTGCTCACATTCACCGAACGCGAGAAGATTTACAATCTTTGTGAATCGCTGACCGGCGCGCGCTTTACGACCAGTTACACCCGCATCGGGGGGCTTTCGCGGGACCTGCCGCCCGGCTGGACCGACCAATGCCGCAAATTCTTGAACGAAGTGGTGGCCAACATCAATGAGACCGAGACATTGCTCACCCGCAATCGGATTTTCGTGGACCGCACCAGAGACATCGGCGTCATCCCGAAAGATCTGGCCATTGATTACGGTTTGACTGGGCCAAACCTGCGCGGCAGCGGCATGGAGTACGATTTGCGCAAAGCACACCCGTATTTGGTGTATGACCGATTGCAATTTGAGGTGCCCGTAGGCTCGACCGGTGATTGTTACGACCGGTATCTGGTCCGCCTCGAGGAAATGCGTCAAAGTCTGCGCATTCTGCACCAGTGCCTCGACCAGTTACCCGGCGGCCCGGTCAATGTGCCCGACATGAAGATCGTCCTTCCGCCCAAGGATCGCGTGCTGACCCGGATGGAGGAATTAATTCATCACTTTATCAACGTAACCCAGGGCGTTAGTGCGCCGCCCGGTGAAATCTATTTCGGACACGAGAATCCGAAGGGCGAGTTGGGCTTCTACATCAACAGCAAAGGCGGAGGGACGCCGCATCGGTTGAAAATCCGCTCGCCGTCCTTCGTGAACCTGAGCATCTTGCCGCGGCTGTTGCCTGGTCACATGGTCAGCGACGTGGTGGCTATCCTGGGGTCGCTTGATTTTGTGATGGGCGAGTGTGACCGATGAACCAGATCCACCCGACGGAGCCGATTCCCAATACGCTGTTGAGTCAGCCGAATTTCGCCGTGCCCGCGGCCCTGGAGGCGGAGATCGACGAGTTGATCACGCATTATCCAAAAAAACGCAGCGCCTCGCTGATGCTGCTGCACGCCATCCAGGAGCAATTCGGGTACATTTCCCGACAGGCGGTCGAGTGGATTGCCGCCAAATTGGAGCTCCAGCCCATCAATATCTATGAGCTGGTGACCTTTTATCCGATGCTGCATCAGAAGCCGGTCGGCAAATTTCATTTACGGGTTTGCCGCACGTTGAGTTGCGCCTTAGGCGGCTCGTATCGGCTTCACGAACACTTATGCGCGAGACTTCGTCTGGACCCGGACATTCATAGGCCGCAAACCACCAGCGACGGCAAATTCACGCTTGAGTTTGTCGAATGCCTCGCCGGTTGCGGCACTGCGCCGGTGATGATGTGCAATGACGCCCATCATGAGGGGGTGTCGCAGAAGCGAGCGGAGGAGATTCTGCAGGAGTGCAAATCCTTGTGAAACGAAAACGAGGCCTGAGACATGTTAAAGGACTGGAAAAAGGTTTATCGCAAGCTCAAGTCAATGCGCGGCGTAAGCGAAGAAGAGAAAGTTCTTCTGGCGCAGGCCCTGGCCGCCACACCGGAGGAGCGCTGGCGGATGCACGATCAGTATCTCCGATCGTTCGGCTTATACAGTCATTGGCAGAGGAAAAAATTAGGTTTCAGCTTGTAGGCATGTCCGCCGCCATCCTGCAGGGCGTCATTGTGAGCACGATCGACACTGACATTTGGGTTGATTTGCCCGAACGGCAATACATCAGGCTGATGAACCTAGTTCTAAAGCAGGGCGGCACTGCTCTGACACCAACCCTTTATGCGCTGGCTGACGGGCGACTCGTGAATTTTCTGTTCACTCTTCATGGCGTGCGAGACTTCGACAGCGAATATCGCCAAGCGGTGAAGGCGACAATCGAAGGAGAGCCGATCAAGCTTCTCCCGCTCAAGCGGATTCTCAAAAGCAAGCAATCCGTGCTGCGTGACAAAGATCGTCTGCACATTCTGCAGATCAAGCGGTTCTTAAGGGCGCAGAAGACGTTGAAAGGATTAAAATGAATTGGCTGCCCGACATGGATTTGAACCATGACAAACAGATCCAGAGTCTGCTGTGCTACCGTTACACCATCGGGCAAA
>WNGQ01002554.1_pt1 | contig 31459 bp, 28 predicted proteins | sample 5407661 | NCBI WGS metagenome assembly WNGQ01 (sample SAMN13153382, study PRJNA577476) | soil metagenome | isolation source: 60 cm soil or saprolite under Garry oak tree replicate 2 | place: USA:California | collected 2016-06-15 | reverse complement strand
AAGAAGCAGTGTTGCAGGCGACAACAACCGTTTTTGCATTTTCCTCCATCAACATTTCAGCAATCTCGAGGCTATAGCGTTCTACTGTGCTGGCGCTTTTTCCGCCGTAGGGAACGCGTGCCGTGTCGCCGAGATAGAAAATATTTTCATCCGGCAAAAGATCGCGCAAGGCTTTCACCACCGTCAGCCCGCCGATGCCGGAATCGAAAACGCCAATTGGTCGCGCGTCGCTCATTCAGCGGGAAGGTGATGGTTGTCTCAGTAGATGCAAACAGTTAAATGTGGCGCAACTTTGTAAGCTGCGCAGTTAGCAGCGCAAGTTGCAAACTCGCGCCACATTAGATCATCATGGCTGAACTCCCGAAGAGATACGATCCGAAAGCAGTTGAACCGAAGTGGTATCAGCGGTGGATCGACAATCACGATTTCGTTGCGAATCCGAAGTCGTCGAAGTCGCACTTCTCAATCGTGATGCCGCCACCCAACATCACCGGTGTGCTTACGCTCGGCCACGTGCTGAACAACACCATTCAGGACATTCTCGCGCGTCGCGCGCGGATGCATGGATTCGAAGTGCTCTGGCTACCAGGAACCGATCACGCTGGTATCGCTACGCAAACAGCGGTCGAAAACTGGCTGCGCAAAAATGAAGGAGTGACCCGGCAAGACTTGGGACGCGAGGAGTTTCTCCGCCGGGTGCGCGAATGGCAGGACAAGCACGGCGGGATCATCATCGAGCAACTCAAGCGCCTTGGCTGTTCATGCGATTGGTCGCACCAACGGTACACGCTCGATGACGCTTATGCTCGGGCTGTTCAAAAAATTTTTGTCGATCTTTATCGCAAGGGCCTGATCTACCGCGGACGTCGGATGATCAACTGGGACCCGGCGGCGCAAACTGCGCTTTCGGATGAGGAGGTCATTTCCAAGTCGCAGAAGGGAAGTCTCTACTACGTTCGCTATGAAATCGTGGAAGAGCCGGGGCGTTTCTTGGAAGTCGCAACGACGCGGCCGGAAACAATCATGGCCGATACAGCGATGGCGTTTCATCCAGGCGACAAGCGTTATGTCAATCTTCTGGGCAAACACGCGTGGCGCCCGCTCGCTCGCGAGAAAATCCCAATCATCGCCGACGAAGTAATCGATCCTGAATTTGGCACTGGCGTTTTAAAAGTCACGCCAGCGCACGATGCCGTGGATTTCGAAATCGGCCAGCGGCACAACCTGCCGATCGTCGATGTGCTGCATCCTGATGGGCGAATCAATTGCCCAGCGATTCCGGAGTTGGATGGGCTTGACCGATTCGAAGCGCGTAAAAAGGCAGCCAAGATATTAGAAGAGAAGGGCTTACTTTTGAAAGAGATGCCTTATGAAAACAACGTCGGCTTCAGCGATCGGAGTGATGTGCCAATCGAGCCCCGCATCAGCGAGCAGTGGTTCCTGCGTTATCCGAAGACGAAAAAAGCGCTCGCCGTAGTGCACGATCATCTCATTCGCTTCTTTCCCGCGCATTGGGAAAAAGTTTACGTGCAATGGCTGGAGAACATTCGCGACTGGTGCATCAGTCGGCAGGTCTGGTGGGGACACCGCATCCCGGCCTGGTACCGGAATTCCCAATCTGTAGATGCAGGCGTGTCGCCTGCAAAAGCAAAGGGCGCAGCCGGCACGGCTGCCACGACAGAACAGAAAAATGTTCGCGTCCAGATCGAGTCGCCCGGCGAGGGATGGACGCAGGACCCAGACACGCTCGACACATGGTTTTCGTCATGGCTCTGGGCTTATGAAACGATGGATGATCAGACCCGCGCGAAGTTTTATCCGACCAGCGTTCTCGTGACGGCGCCGGATATTATTTTCTTCTGGGTGGCTCGAATGATCATCGCCGGGCTTGAGTTCAAGCCTGGGAAATCCGAAAGCGATAAAGACAACATTCCATTTCGCCACGTTTATTTCACAGGGCTGATTCGCGACAAGCAGGGCCGCAAAATGTCGAAGTCGTTAGGCAATTCGCCCGATCCGCTTGAGTTGATCGATAAATATGGCGCCGACGGCTTGCGATTCGGTCTGATGCGCATCGCGCCGAGCGGCCAGGACATTCGCTACGACGAAAAACAAATCGAAGAAGGTCGCAATTTTGTGACCAAGCTTTGGAATGTCGCGCGCTTACGACAAATGCACGGGTCAAGTCCCGCCGAGCCGCCGATTGATTACAGGCAACTGTCGATCTACGCGAAGGAGGTCCTTGCCCGATTAAACGAAACGATCGACGCGATCGACGCAGCGTATCGCGACTATCAATTTAACGCAGTCGCCCAGAGGCTTTACGATTTCGTCTGGAGCGATTATTGCGATTGGTTTGTTGAAGCAGCGAAAACGGAAATTTTCAGCGACGACGAGGCACGAGAGAAATCCGCGCTGGCGGTGATGGATTTCGTTCTATCGGCGGCGCTTCGGTTATTGCATCCTTTCATGCCGCACATCACCGAGGAACTCTGGTCGTTGCTCGGCCTCGGGAGAGATTCGATTCAATTTGCTCCACTGCCAAAGCGGGTGGCGCTGGACGATGTCGATCTTGCAAACAAGAAGAAACTGGTCGCGGCGATTTATGAGACGGTGCGGGCCGGCCGGAACCTGCGCGCGGAAGCCAAAATTCCGTCGAACCAGAAAGCGCAATTCATCTTGCGCGCGGACAAAGAGGAAATCATGCGCGAGACGCCAACGATGGCCCGATTACTCAATTCCGAGGAATTGAGATTAGACCGACGATACAAGCCGGAACCGGGCGTTCCGGTGGCGCTGACTCCGCTGGGCGAACTTTTTCTCGCTATTGGCGGCGCGGACAAAGCAGCTGAGCGCGAACGGCTCGACAAGGAAATCGCAAAAATTGAGAACCAGCTGCGAACAGTGGAGGACAAATTGAAGAACACATCATTCGTCAATCGCGCTCCCGCGGCCGTTGTAGAAGAGCATCGGCAACGTCTAAAAGATCTTAGCGCGCAACTGGCGAAGTTGAGGAAGGCGAGGGAAGGCCTGAATTAAAAATTACTTTATGCCGGTCGATTTTTGCGCCGCGCTTTTGGAAGAACTCTTTTAGCTCGGGTGTGTAGAACGTTCCGCCGTATTCCTGGTTTAATTCGAGCCAGACGCGACCTCGCGGCGCCAGATGTTTGGCAAGATCGTCGAGGAAAAATTCCCACTCCGGCACGCCCCACACATCGGGTTGTTTATGCCTATTGAAGCAGATCAGGAACGCAGTGATGAGATCGAATTTTCCCAGGTCGGGCAGGGGATCAAACGCTTTGATCGTCCGGATCACGCGACGCACCCCGAGCAGCCGGGTAATATCTCTAAACATGGGGAGTTGATCCAGATCGAGCCCGAGCCCTTCGTGGCCAAGCAGTTGAGCGATGTAGAGAAAATATCCCGCGCCGCAACCAAGATCGAGAATGCGTTTCGGTCGCGCCAGATCGAGCTCGATCACGCGAATCCGGCGGATGTTGATATTGATCCATCGTTCGAGATCAAGAAATTTGGGCCAGTCAGCGCTGGGACCCTTGACGGCGTACCGCTTGCGAATTTGCTCGAAACCCTGGCGGTCGATCGTTTCGATCACTCGCTTCGTCGCGAGGGGAAAACGGTTCACCTGAAGAAGCCTGAGCGTGTGCCTTCTGGCGCTGGCCAGAGTTCGGCCATCCACAAGTTTCTTAAGTTTATGGGGAAGTTTTTTGACTCTATGGCGAACTCGCACCGGACGATAGACCACAGCTTGTGGCGGAGCGCAACAATTTCAACTAAACTGCAAATGACATGAGTTGGTGGAAAAAGCTGCTCTGGGTTGGCATCTCCGCGCTGGGCGTATGGGCGATGGCAGTCCTTGCGCTCTCCCGCGGCGAACAAATCAGCGCGTTCTGGATTGTTCTGGCTGGATTTTGCGCGTTGTCCATTAGCTATCGCTTCTACAGCAAATGGCTGGCAACAAAGGTGCTCGTGCTTAATGAGGAGCGCGCCACACCGGCAGTCCTGCAAAATGACAATAAAGATTATGTGCCAACGAATCGCTGGATGGTTTTCGGCCATCACTTTGCGGCAATTGCCGGACCCGGGCCATTGGTCGGTCCGGTGTTGGCGGCGCAGTTTGGGTTTCTGCCCGGCACTCTCTGGATCCTGATTGGTGCAACGCTCGGCGGCGGCGTGCACGATATGATTGTTCTCTTCGCCTCGATCAGGCGTGGCGGGAAAACGCTCGGTCAAATGGTGAAGGAAGAAATCGGGCGAGGCGTAGGTTTGCTTGCGCTCATCAGCGTGCTGGCGATCATGATCATCTTGCTGGCGGTGCTTGCGCTGGTGGTCGTTCAGGCCCTCGCGCAAAGTCCCTGGGGCGTTTTCACCATCGCTGTGACCATCCCGCTGGCGTTGATCATGGGAATCGCGTTGCGCACAGGGAAAGTAAGCGTCGTCGCCGTCACGATTTTCGGGTTGCTGGGCCTGGCATTCGGCGTATGGGGCGGACAAATTCTCGCGCATTTTCCCGCGATTGAAGCCTGGTTCCGTCACGACCAAAAATGGCTGGCGTGGGCCATCATGCTCTATGGGCTGGCTGCGTCGGTTCTGCCTGTGTGGATGTTGCTCACCCCGCGCGATTATCTCAGCACGTTTTTGAAGCTTGGCACGGTCGCCATGCTCGCCGCCGCCGTAGTGCTGATCAACCCGACATTGCAAATGCCCGCGATTACAAAATTCATCGACGGCACCGGCCTTGTCTTTGCGGGTCCAGTATTCCCCTTTGTGTGCATCACCATCGCTTGCGGCGCGGTCTCGGGTTTTCATTCGCTGATCGCTTCGGGCACCACCCCGAAAATGATAAGACGCGAATCGCGAATACGGAGCATCGGCTACGGCGCGATGGTGACCGAGATGCTGGTCGCGTTGATGGCGATGATCGCTGCATGCGTGCTGCAACCGGGCGAATACTTTGCGATCAACACGAAAGGTGCGCCCATGGAAGTCGTCGCAAAAGTTTCCGCTGCCGGGTTCGCCGTGACAGAGAAAGAAATGCAGACGCTCGCCACGAACCTCGGCGAATCTACGATGTTCAACCGTGCGGGAGGCGCTCCGACTTTCGCTGTCGGTATGGCACACATGTTTGCGCGAGTCTCCGCGAAGCCGACCGCGCTCGCGCTGTGGTATCACTTCGCCATCATGTTTGAGGCGTTATTCATTCTGACGACGATCGACGCCGGAACACGCGTAGGGCGGTTTTTGCTTCAGGATTTCCTGGGCAACGTGTGGCGTCCGCTCGGTAACACGCGTTCGTGGACCGCGAATTTTTTCTCAAGTGTGTTACTGGTCGGAGCGTGGGGTTGGTTTTTATATGAAGGCGTGATTGATCCGCTTGGTGGCATCAACTCGCTTTGGCCACTATTTGGGCTAGCCAATCAATTGCTGTCGGTAGTAGCACTTTGTCTCGGCACAACGCTCCTGATCAAAATGCACAGAAGCAAATACCTCTTCGTGACGCTCGTGCCGCTTTGCTTCATGTGCGCCGTCACCTTCTCGGCCGGTTATCTGAAAGTTTTCTCGCCCGATCCGCGGCTTGGATTCTTGAGTGGCGCGCGATCACTTTTGGGCGAGGCAGGCGGGTTGGCCGATCCAACGAAGGCCGCTGAGTTTGCGCGGCAAGCAAACGTGTGGCGCTTCGATGCGCTGGTTGCTGTTTTCTTTCTGGTGCTGGTCCTGTTGATCGTGCTCAGCTCTGCAAGACGGTGGTGGCAAATGCTGCGCGGAAGCAAACGCGTCGTTTTGCACGAGAGCGAATTCGTGCCGATCACCGCTGCGCAACTAGCAGAATTCTAGCCGGAAAATTCCCGGCGCGACATCTGGCTGCGTGTTTCGGAGCAAAAGTGGCTGTTTCGAAAGCGTTCGGCACCGGGATCGGCAAAGCGATGGGTTGGCGCCAGCATCGACACCCGTAAAAAGCCGAGCGGTGAACCATTTCTCGTTTTCTCCGGCCCGGCTAAAGAACTTGCGACACGCCGCGGAGTCACTGCTGCCCTCGTCACGCTTAGCCACACCGAACACCACGCGATGGCGTCTGTCGTTCTCGAGGGATAAGCGCGAAGGTGGAAGGCGTTGTCCCCTGGCGCGTCGGAGGTCGCCGCGGCGACCGAAGTCGGCTCAACGCGTCGCCGACGAACAGCATTGAAAATCGGCGCACTTTCGGGCAATAAGGGCAGCCATGGAATCTTTTCGGCGGATCATGGACATCGTCGGCACCAGCGTGGATGGCGTCGGTGTGTGTATCGTTGTGGGCGGCGCGTTTTTTGCCACGGTGCGCCTCGCGGTTCGTCGCATGCACGGCGCCGGCAGTTATTACGTGACCTACCGCCAGGATGTCGGACGCGCGATTTTGCTCGGTTTGGAATTTCTCATCGCCGGTGACCTAATCCGGACTGTGGTTGTCGCGCCGACAATGCAAAACGTAGCCGTCCTCGGGCTGATCGTGCTAATCCGCACGTTCCTTAGTTTGTCACTCCAACTGGAAATCGAAGGAAGATTGCCTTGGCGTCGCGACGTGCCGCTCCAAGCCCAGGATCATTGAAGGAGTTTTTCCCTCGAAGAACAGCCATGACGTGCTGAGCAGTTCTTATTTTTTGAGCAGCTTCACGATTACCACGATTAGCAGAATGATGAGAAGAATGCCGACGAGACTCCAAATCCATGCACATCGGACACATCACGATTCAAAATAAGTTGGCCCCACCGATTTTTTGCTAGCAAGAGTAACGGTCGCGAACGAAACTGAACGCATGAAAAATTACACGAAAATACTGTTTTCGGTTCTGGCAGCGGTGATTTGCACGGCAACTTTTGCAGCGGACAAGCCGAACTGCAAAAAAACCGGCAAAAACTGTCCCATGAACGACAACAAGGAATGCAATTGCGGGAAGAGTTGCGAATGCGCTAAAAAGTGAGCGAAGCATCTCGTTCCTGAATTCGGAAGAATGTCACAACGCGGTCGATCCGCTGATCAACATTCCGGCCGCCATCGCGGCCATACCGAGATCCTCGACCAACGCGACGGTAGATAGCGGAACCTTGAGTACCGTCCCGAGGCACGCGCATTCAATGTCGAGCCGTTTACTTAGTGCGCGGATAACGCCGAGCGCACCGAATAGCATCACAACAATAGTCGCAGAGTAGAGAACGAGCGCCTGCCAGTGCGCAAGATACCCGAGCCCGAGGCCGAGCTCGATGAACGGGTATATGTAGGCATAAGGACGAAACCGCTTCGCCAGTAAATCGTACATTTGAAACCCGTCGGCAAAGCCTTCCATGTCGAACAATTTGAACATGGAAAAGATGACGAGGAAGAACCCCATGAAATCGTGCATCCAGCTCATCCAATTCCAGCTGCCGTATGCGAGCTGTTTCGCGCAGGCGGACATCAATGTCAGCGCAATGATAACGATCAGCGGGACGTAGTCTTGCCAGTGCGATCCGCGCCCCTTTTGTCGCTGATGAACGTTGGTGGTCATTGTTTTCCTTTTCGATTCGACCAATGAATCGCCTGGATGCGCCAACCTGATTCCTCTTTTGTCAGCACCATCAGCTCGACACCAACACTGTCGATTTTTCGTCCTTTGAAAGTTCCTGTCGTTTTGCTGCCCGCAATCGTCCACGCGACGTTAGCTTCCCGTTGAATTGTCAAAGACGAGCGTGCGATCGTTGTCGCACGGGCGAACGCGATGTCTTCACCGAGATGTTCTCGCTCGTATTCCGCTCGGGTCTGCAATTCCCCGCTTTCAAGAATTGCTGCGCCCTTTGCAAGCAAGCCAAGCGCCGCGGCACGGTCCCCTTGAACAATAGCGTGGTGAAAGCCTTCAACGGCCGCGGTAATTCCCGCCGTGTCGGGCGAAACGCCCTGACCAATTACATCGCCCACCGCAAAATGTGTTACTCAAACCTTTAATGCAGTTGATTCAATTTAGCCTTCATCTGATCGATCTCTCGCTGCTGGCTTGAGATAATCTCTTTGCATAGCTCTTTTATTTCAGGATCCCGTATGGAGGCTTTCTCACACATAAGAATTGCGCCTGCGTGGTGAGGAATCATCGATTTCAAGAATTGTTTATCGGTAATTGCTACCTGCTGTCTGATACCTAGCCAAAAAATCATCAGCGCGACAACGCTCGCGGTGATAATGAGAACGTTCCAGTTCTTGCGCGGGTACATGCCGCGCATCAGCAAAAGTTCAATGATCACCATTGGAGATGCCATAAGACCCGCCATATAAATTTGGTTGAAATTTGGAAACACGTTAGCAAAGCGATCAACCATTGCGTACATGAGGATGTACATAGACATGAAAGATAGGACGGTCATTGGGATCAGGCGGACGTAGTGCTGCTTGTTCGTTGATGTATCCATAGGTTTAGACTGCTGTGGCTTTTCCGTTTTTGTCTTTGTTCGCTAGTGATGTTTGTAGAATCCGACGCCTTTGATGTCGTTCCACGAAGTTGTTTGGTGGCAGAGAAAACATTGGCCTACGTCGGCATGTTCTTGCCCGGCGACTTTCATCGACACCATGTGGAAGTGCTCCATGTAATGGCTTGGCGGCGCTTGATGACATTGCGCACATGATTGCGATGCAGAAGAAGGGTGGCGAAATTCAGGAATTGTCCACGCCGTCGTGCCGTGGCACGCTGCACAATCCGTTCCGAACAATCCGGAATGTCGATCTTTGGTCGCGTGGCAGGTGGCGCAGTTGAGGACGGCCTCTTCTTTTTTAAGATTTGGACTCGAGAGCGCCGCACGGTTGGTTTGCTGGAGCCAACTCTTGATTTGAGTGGCTTGCGTGCGTGATTCGCTGGATTGGTTCTCAACTTGTCGTAGCGCGATCCGTGTCAGCGCGGCGTGATCCATCGTGATTGGGCGTTCGTCGCGCCCGCGGTGTTCGACGTGACATTCCTTGCAACTGCGGATATTCGCGTGAAACGCGGTGGGTTGCCGCTGCGACAGCGCCTGATTGTTGGCGTGACAGACGATACAGTTGGCAGCCTCGACTCCTTTCACCGGTGTGTGACATGCGGCGCAATTATTCCCGAGAAAGGCATGCGACTTCGAAAGGTCACCCGGTTTTACCGCAAGCTGCACCGCGACCCTGGCGCGCTTGAAGTGCAGGACCGAGAGCGTGGCCGCCGCGACCGCGAGAACAACGAGCGCAATATAAAGGACAGGCTTGCTCATTGCAGCCAGCGTAGGCCAAAATAGATGCCGGATGTTATGTGCGTCGCGAGCAACGCGTACATTGCGCCCGAAAGAACAATGTGAAACTTGAGCGCGCGCGAAAACCAGCGCCTGAGCAGCTCGTCGGTGCGAATCGAATACTCGAGATCCGCTACGCTTTCGGCCAACATGGTGACGTGGCCCGCCGGGTTATCCGGGGCAAGCGACAGCCCGATGGAAGCCAGGCCGGCAGTCAGCAAAGGCGCTTGTGTAAGACCCCTCCTTTCCGCAGCAGATTTTTCCAAGATGCCCCATGCACTGTCGAGATCGCCTCGCGCAGTCTGCAGGAGAAGGAGCTTGTCCTTCAAATCGACGTTTACGAAAGGAGTCAGATAACGCAGCACATATCCGGTCACGACGACGAGCAGCATCGTCGCCGTGAGCGCGATGCCGACCGGGCTCGTATATTTGTGCCCAGTGTGAATAAGCGCGAGCAGCGCTCCCACAATTCCGGTGTAGATGTGGATCGATAGCCACGTTTGCAGGGAGATATGTTTGGTGAGCCGTTTCCTGAAAAAGTGGATGCGCTTTGCGATTACGTAACCGAGCGGGACAAGCATCAACGCTGCGCCGGAAATTCCGAAAACTGCGCCAATGCCGCTGCCGGCAAACCGGGGCGAGACATGCAGAAGGAAGCCGAGCCAGCCGAGCACCAGCACCGCGAAGATGCTGGTGACAATGGCGCGTTCACGATTTTTCATCGCTACGCCTCAACAGTGACTTCGGTTCTTGGCTTTGCCTGGCAGGCGAGGATGATGCCGTTTCGTTTGTCATCTTCGTCGAGCGCATCCTGCACCGCCATGTCCACCTCGCCGGATGTCATCTTCGTTTTGCACACACCGCAGGTGCCGATCCGGCAGGAGAAATCGATGCCGATACCGAGTTCTTCCGACAATTCGAGAATCGTCTGACCCTCGTGAATTCTCGCGGATTTACTGTTCTTCGAAAATGTGACCAGCGGACCAGTCGCAGGAGCCGTTGGTTTCGCAGTGGTTGCGGGAATGCCAAGAGGGGGCTTGACCGCCCCGAACTGCTCGATCTTCACGTTGTCGGGAGAGACGCCGATTTCCGAAAGGAGCGCTTTCGTCGCGTCCATCATCGGCACCGGCCCACAAATGTGAACTCGCCGCGAAGCGAGGTTGGGAACCGTCTCGACGAGGAACTCCTTCGTGACGCGTCCGCGTGGGCCGGTCCACTCCGGCCCCGCTTTCGACAGCATCACGGCGACGTGCAGCTTTGGATTGCGCTTCTCAAGCCCGGCGATTGGTACGCGAAAAATGAAATCGGTCGTCGTCCGGCAAGCGTGGATAAAAAAAATATCGCCCGGCCATGATCGCTCCGTGAGATACCGCGTAATACTCATCATCGGCGTGATGCCGACGCCGGCCGAGATAAGAACAATGCTGTCTGCCTCGGTGCCGTTGAAGGTAAACGTGCCGACCGGGCCGCCCGCTTCGACGATGTCGCCGACGTTGAGGAGATCGTGAATGTGACGCGAGATGGCGCCGCGGTCCTCACGCTTGATGGTCAATTCGACGTAATCGCGCCCGTTAGGCGAGGACGAGATCGAATAGGAGCGAATCATTCGCGCGCCGCCGATTCCAAACGCGACGTTGAGGAACTGACCAGGCTGGTAGGTAAACGGCAACGGCCCGTGATCAGGCGAACGGAGGCGGAACGTTTGCACCAACGGCGTTTCTCTCACGATGCTTTCGACGCGGAGCTTGCCGGCCCATTTCGCGGTCAAAGGCGGCCCAACCAACTTCCCGCCCGGCGGTTCGCGAGAGCTCCACGACTTGTTAGGCGGAGCCGGTGGTGATGTGTCGCTTGGCAGTTTCGCCGGCGAAGCCGCTGTCGGCATTGCGCTAGGAGAGGGTGATCCTCCCGACGGTCGAGCTTGTCCTCCGCCGGGTGACGACGGCGGCCCGGGCGATCCGCCCAGCGGCGGCGCAGACCCGGGCGGCGGACGACCTTTGTCCGGCTCGAGCCGCCCGAAGAGCGCCGCGGCGCGGCGCATTTTGAAGTAGTACATCGCGAGCATCGCCAGCGCGAAGGCGATGAGCAGCGCCATCGTGAAGAGGTGAAACGCCGAGAGGCCACGGGCACCATGCCGATCTTCACTAACGGCGGGAGACACAAGACTCATCTCGCGTCGGAACCAATCGAGCGCGACTGCGCGCGGGGATTTGCCCTCAGCCAATGCCCGTCTGGCGGCGATACCGCTATCGAGCTGCGTCATTCCTTCATGAAGTTTCGATGTCGCGTCGTGCATCGCGGTGTAATTGCCGGCGGCTTCTGCCTGAGCCAATTCGTCGAGTGCTTGCGTCATCAACGCGGTCCCGGATTGCATCCGCTCGTTCGCTTGTTGCTGCACTTGTTGCCGCTGCTCCGGCGACAGCGACGGCAGCGACATCAGCGTGGGATAAAGCTGCTTTGGCGGAACGCCGTGCATTCCGCGCATCATCTCGCCCATTCCTTCCATCATGCCAGGCGCGGTCGCGGAAGGAGACGCACCGGGCTGTGCTGCTGGCGCAGCTTGTTCAGGGTGATGTTTTAGGTGTTCTTCTTGTGAGATCTGCGCGCGTGTTGCGCTCGGCAATAAAATCCCGACGCTCGCAATAAGCGAGGCAGCGCACGCAACGCGTTTTGCGATTCGGGATTGCGCCAACATAAGATCGACAATGACCTCTACATATCGGACATCGGAGACATCGTTGCGGATGGCGCCGCCGCGGGAGTCGTCGATTGCATCGCGCCGGTGAGGATTTTGCGTTGATCATCAGTTAGCAACGTCGCCGCTTTGCCGACGGCGCGAATGAAAGCAAGACGCTGCTGGACGCGCAGCTTTTCAATCTCGTGCACTTTCTTGTCGATCTTCGCTGCGTCGGGCTGATCGGCGGCGGTGAGATCGGCAAGCTGTTGCTCCGCCGATTCAATCTGGCGATCACTGTCCGTTTTCGCGGCGATTGCCTGGTCTTTTACTTTGTTGAGCGCAATTTGCTGATCGGACGAGAGGTTGATGTGTTCTGCGTGATCGAGAAAGAATCCGGTCGCGCCGATGTGATAGAGATGTGAGACACCCGGAAATCCCGGTAATGCAGACGGGGGCATGGCGGCCATGCCAGAAGATGCAGCGGGCATCGCGCCCATCTTCATCTCTTTCATCATTCCCATCATGCTCATCATATCGCTCTGCTCGGACGAAGGTTTGTTCTGCATTCCGCCCATGTTCATATCGCCCATGCCCATCGACATGGAACCGCCAGCCGGCGCTGGAGTCATGCCGGCCATCGACGGCGAGGCGCCGGGTTGTTGAGCATGACCGGCAAGCATCCTTTCCAACTGCTTAACCTTGCTTTGCAGTTCGGCAATTTGCTGCTTCAGCGCAGCGTCGTTTTTCGCTTCGCCCGGCGAGGGAGACGCCGCGTCTGCATGAAACGAAACTAACGCGATAGCAAGTGTTGCAACAAACACGAATCGAACGACGACCATTCGTTTGGATAGAACGCGACAGTTTGTGGACCTCTTCATATTTTAATCAGATTATTTATTGAGTTCTCTTTCCTGTGGATTGCTTATGTCATCGAAGAATAATCTCACGCTCCGGGGCGTATAACTGCCCATGCTTTGGCAAACAATGAGCCTTTCTTGTCGTTCCAGGTAGCCAGGTTCAGCCAGACATATTTAGTGAATTGCAAGCTCAACCCGGATGCTGATGCGCTGAAGGCGGCGGCGTTTTTCCTCTTGGTATCTCCACGCCGTCGCGCCGCAGCTGATCTGCCGCAGCAAGCGTTGCGACGGTCCCCGGCGGATGCTGATACCAACCAGGATCTTCGTAGCTCGTGATTCCTTCGCGAACTTTTAGCACGGTCAGCAGCCCACTCATGTCGATGACATCAAACGGTCCGGGCGCGCCGATCATCGGCAGGCTGTTTCGCGGCATCTTCATTTGCATGGTTGCCATCTCGCCCATGCCGTTAGTTCCCATTGTCATGTATCCCGGCAGAAGACTGGCGCGTACTTTTTCATCCAGTTTGCCAGGTTCGACGCCGATCATGTTCGGGAATTTGTCGCCCATTTGCGTCATCACGTGATGCGTCATGTGGCAATGCATCGCCCAGTCGCCAGGTTGATCGGCGACAAAATCAAACGTCCGCGATTGACCGATCGCTACCAGAACCGTGGTTTCGACTGGCTGAGCTGATTCAGGAATTTGCCCGCCGTCGGTTTCGGTCACGCGGAATTGATAGCCGTGCAAATGGATCGGATGATGACTCATCGCCGCGACGTTCGCCAACCGGATGCGCACGCGATCGCCTAATTTTGCCACCATCGGTTCCGTTGCCGGGAAAATTTTTGCATTGAATGTGAACACGTTGAAATCCGTCATCTCGTTTGGATTCGGCCTTGATGTGCCGGTGTCCAATCGCCATTCGCCGAGCATGAAGGCAAAATCGCGATCCGGTCGTTGATCGCGAGGGCGTCGCGGGTGAACGATGAACAGGCCCATCGCGCCGAGCGCCATCTGCGTCATCTCATCGCTATGCGAGTGGTACATGTGGGTTCCGTGCTGACGCAGCGTGAACTCGTAGCGAAAGGTCTCCCCCGGCTGAATCGCCTTCTGACTCAAGCCGGCCACACCATCCATTCCGTTTGGCAACAGAATCCCGTGCCAGTGAACGCTTGTCGCCTCGGGAAGATTGTTTGTCACGTAAATGCGAACGCGATCGCCTTCTACCGCTTCGATCGTTGGCCCGTGCACGCGTCCGTTGACTCCCCAGCACTTCACCTTCATTCCCGGCGCGAACTCGTGATCCACTTCTTCGGCGATCAGGTGATACACTTTCACTCCATCGACAATTTTCCACGGCAGCGAGACATTGTTGGGCGTGATTACCGGCGTGTAATCTTTTCCCACCTCGCCGGGCGGCTGCGTTGGTTTCGGATCCACGCGCTCGATCAGTGGCTTATTCTTGTTTGCTGCCGCCGTGGTTTCGCGCGGCTTGCCGGGTTCGCGCGTTTTTACTTCCTGCGCAGACCCGAGTCTTTGCAAAACTGCCGCGCTGCCGGCGAGTACTCCCGCACTCGTTAGAAATTTCCGTCGTGTAATCATAATCACTGAGTTGCCTCCTTTGGTTCGCTTTGAAGTGACATAAACTTTCCACTCAAGCTCCCGCCAACTGCTTTTTCCAGTTCCGCGCGCGCAATCCAATAATCGCGCAGCGCCTCGACGGAATCGGCGCCCGTCTTAACTTCCTCTTGTTTTGCTTGCAGAAGTTGAAACGGTCCGATCTGCATCGCGTTGTATTCGAGTTGCGATTCTTCGGTCACTCGCGTGCGAGTGGGCAGCGCAGTGGATTTGAAATATTCAACCTGCTGCCGCGAGAGCAGCATCTTGTCGCGCGCGGCGCGTACATCGGAGCGAATATCGGCTGCGAGCGCGAGATAGCGTTGCTCAGCTTGGCGCATCTTTGCGTTCCTGCGGGCAACAGCCGTTTGACCCTGATTGAAGATCGGGATTGGCACATTCACACTTGGTCCAATCGAGTGCACGCTGCCCTCAATCTCGTGCTCATAGTGGCCGCCGATTTCTGCGCCTTGCAAAATCGCCTCTGCTCTTGCGATCCCACGCGCACGTGCCTCGGCAATGAATTGCTGACGGGCAGCAGCGAGATCGAGTCGTTGTTCAATTGCGCGTGATTCAAGTTGCGACGTGGAAAGTTGGCTGCCCGGAAGATCAGGTAATCGCGGCGCGACCGCCCAATTGGTCTGCGCGCCGAACGCGCCCATGAGCTTGTTTAACTTCTCGCGACTTTGCACCGCTTCACTATTTGCTTTCGCGAGCTCAATTTTCGCCTGCGCATGGGACGCCTGTTCGCTCGCGAGATCCAAGCTTTTCAGATTGCCCGCCTGATGCATCCGCAACGCCGCTTCAGCAGTGCGTTCTGTCGCATCGGCAACCGTGTGTCTAAGATCGACAAGCTGTTGATCGCCTTGATGCTGGTAAAACGCTGCGCGCACATCAGCCGCGACGCTGAGAATTTCGTGACCAACGCGGAACTTGGCCACTTCGAATTGCGCAGCCGCGATTCGCTTGCGGAGCGGCAACAACAAGATGTCGATGAACTCCTTCAGAAGATCCGCCTCCAGCGCTTGCCCTGGAAATCGCCGCTCAAAGGTAAATATGGGATTCCTGAGTAAGCCGGCTTCGACCAAATCCGCCTGCGCGATGCCGAGTTCTTCGTACGTCACTTGCAGATTGTGATTGTTGAGCAGTGCGATTTGCACTGCCGAATCCGCGGTAAGTGGGCGACTCAACAGAGAGGCGACTGCTGCCTGAGCTTGCGCGTCCTCAGCGGTCCCTCGATTCCATTGCACGCGTTTGCCTGTGCGAAGATGAACCGTTGTCGCCAAATCATGAAACGCCGGATTTGGATCGACATGCGCGCAATTGGCAACGGCGCCTGCGGTCAGGACAAGGACTGAGTTCTTAATGACTTTCATGCGCTCTTTCTTTTTTGATGAGTTTCATGCCGCATATTGGGCATTTTCCCGGCTTGTCGGAGTGGATCTGCGGATGCATCGGGCATGTGTAAATCGGAGCACCGGCTTTCATTTCGTCCGATTTTTGTTTCATTGCATCCGAGGTCGCTTTCATTTCGTCGGAGGTTTTCTTTATCTCATTGGCAAGCGCTTTCTTTTCTGATTCGGCATTCTTCGGCTGCATACCTTCGTGACCTTCCATGCCCTCGTGCTGCATCTCGCCATGTTGCATGCCGGGCATGTTCTGCATGTCGTGTTGCATGCTCTCGGCGCTCTTGGCCAGGACTTGCGTTGAGCTCAACTCCTTTTGGATTGCGAGCGTTACCTCATCACGCAGCAACACATTGCGCGGCTTTTTGGATGAAGCGCGCACCTGCGGGTCGGCCGGATTATTCGGTGGCAGTGGCGGCGGCTCCGTCGCGCAGCCAGCGATAAATCCGGCTACGCAAATCAAAAGAACGAATCGACAAACGCCAATGCGGGCCATCATTTGATCACGGTTTATGTTCATCATGCTGATGTTCATCGTGTTTGTGCTGCTCGGGCGACGGCTGTGGAGTTGGTGAAGCGCCCGGACTTCCACTGGCGCTCGGGGACGGGCTTGCTCCGCCAGCGACCTCGAGCTGTTTTCGGCTCGCTTCGAGTTGTAGCCGGCTCGCCTCCAATTGCAGGCGACTTGCTTCCAATCGCTTTTGTTCTTCGTCGGTCTTCGCCTTTTCGCCTTCCGGCTGCTGCGGCTGCTGCATTTGTTCATGTCCAGCATGCTCCATCTGCGGATGTGGCGATTCCGCTTTCTTCTGTTCGGTTCCGTGCTGATGCTCCTCGGCACTATGCTGCTTTTCGCCATGGTGATGTTCTGCGACCTGCGTCGGCGGTGGCGGCGGTTCGAAGCGAAATTCCCGGTGACGTACGTAACCACCTGCGTACGCGATGTAACCGCCGATGCCGAGATTTGCGCCGGCGAGAATGACCGTCGCTACTGCCAACGGAACCGCGGCCCGCGGTGATTTAAATTCCGCAGCGATGGCAATGACCGACAACGCTGCAACAACATAAAACACGTAGATCAACTGCTCACCGCGACGCATGTGTTCATCCAGCCATTGATCGCCGGCAGAATCAGCCATTGCTTTGACCCGATCGTATGCGGCTTCGCCGTACTGATAGACCGGCCATGCGGAAAGGCCGCCCAGAAATATTAGGGCAAGCGCTGCGATTCGTGCGCCGCGGTTTCGCCAAACCAACGCGCCCAGGAGCGCGATAAAGCCCATGGCCAATCCGTAAACCGGCACCGGGTTGAGCAAAACGTGCATGTATTCCGGCGCGTTGAGATGTTGGTAGAAAGAATTCATTTACTCAGAAGCGCGGAGCGGCGGATCGAACGCCAGTCCCGCTCCCATTCGATTTGCTATTTCTGGATTTCCGCGTTCTCGATCATGTTGATGCCGTCGCGGGAAGTGATCTTGCCTTCGACGGTAATTTTCTTCGCGGCGTATTGTGCAAGCTCGGCTTTCAACGACTTGTGCTCGCCGATTAGCAAATACGTTTTGCCGTCGTCACCTTTGATGCCGACAGGCAATCCGCTCAAGATGCACTTCTTCGCGCAATCCGCGTGCTTTTCGCCGGTCGCGTTGTGGTCGATGTAGCAGGCCATATCCAGAACTTCGCCGGTGATCTTTTTCGTCTCGCCGGATGCGAGCTCATCTTTCTGCCCGTGTTCATGACCTTCGTGAGCAATAGCTGGGTATGCCGCGAAGATGGCCGCAGCTGCCAGTGATAAGATAATGTTTCGTTTCTTCATTTTGTTTTGTTCTTTGGTTTTTCTCTGTTCGATTACTTCTGCATTTCCCCACAGGCGACCATGTCTTTTCCGCCGTAAGGATTGGCCGTCTTCGTCGAGGTTTGCACCCAATCCTTCTTCAGCATTGGGCAATGGAAGACGTGATAACCGGATTGACCGGCGGCGAGGTGCTTCGCCCGCACGCTCAGTTTTTCAAATGCGTTGCGCGCTTCCTGTAGCGAGTTGCTTTTCGCCAGGTCAACGCCCGCATCGCCAAGATCGGCAGCTGCCGCTTTAGCTCCGCTGACATCGTCAGCGACCAAGGCCGTGTTGACTTTGTCGTACGCAGCGAGGAACTGCTTGTCTTTGTCCGAGAGATTTGCCGCGAACGCTGTGCCGGCAGCAATCACGCCTGCCGCACCGATCGCGAGCAGAACGACTAATTGATGTTTGATCGTTATTTTGTTCATAAGTTTTTGGTTGAATTCAATTGCGGTTCAAAGTGAAACGACGATGCACATGCGCACGCCGAGGTGATGCTGCCGTGACGAGGCAATCCGCGTCGAACGAGCAGCACGATTAGCGAACGATCGCGAGAACTCCTGCGAGGAGATCGATCGTTAGCTCAGAGAAAGAGGAGGAGCGTGAGCGAGAATGCTCCGCTGCAAAACAGATTCAGCGAACGAGACTGCGAATGGTGGCCCGGTGTCGAGCTCGAGCGGCGCGCGATGGAAGGGCGTTTCGTCCGCGAAGATTAGTTCGGTAGCAATCCAGCTTTGGATTGGAAGAAAATCTTTGCTCGTGACCTGCAGAATCTTCGCTTCGCCCGCGACCGTCGCGCGGAGGACCTTACAGCACGGCATTTCTTCATCGCCGCTCTTCTTGGGCGGCGGTGATTGCTTGTCGTGACAATGCATTTGCATCATCGCGGGCTGCTTATGCGCAGCGACCAGCGCGCCCACTGCGCAATGATTCGAAATTGAGAACCACGCCACAATCGTCAGCATGACGAGGGCAAACTGGCTCAGCTTTGCGATTCGTTGATTCACGACTCTTCTTCGATTATCCGAAAAGCCAAATTGTTCAAATCCTTTGTCTCGGGATCGAGCCAGCTCATGTTCATTTTACGGTTGCCGAACTTTGGTAAGACACCGCGATCGATGCAACGCACCGCATGAAACGACCGTCCATCCGCATCACGTTCGTCATCATCGCTCTGGCAGCTGCCGCTGCCGTCGTGATTGGCGATCTCGCACACCAGGCGGCCGGCCGCAAGCTGCGCGAGGCTATTCTTGCGGAACTTCAGCCGGTCGCGTTGAAGAACTGTACGTTGAAGCACTTCGGCAGCGCCAATGACGGCGGATACCTAATGTGCGAGAATCTGATTGAGCCGCTCGATGCAGGCTACTCGTACGGCGTTGGCGGGAACGACGACTGGGGGTGCGAGGTGTCGCACCGGTATCACGTCCCGGTGCATGAGTACGACTGTTTTGATCCCGCGCGTCCAACCTGCAATGGCGGCACGTTCGTGTTTCATAACGAATGCGTCGGCGATCGCACCGGCTACAGGGGACCGCGTTTCTTCGACACACTGGAAAACCAGATCAGGAGAAACGGCGACACCGGGCGGCGTCTGATCGTCAAGATGGACATCGAGGGCGCGGAATGGGATTCGCTCCTCGCAGCCCCTGACGAGCTGCTGGCTTCGATTCCGCAGATCGCAATGGAGCTCCACGGCTACGACGATCCGAAGATTGTCGAGGTGATCCGGAAGCTGAAGCGGAACTTCTATCTGGTGAACCTCCACTTCAATAACTGGTCGTGTACGCCGAAGGCGGTGCCGCTCCCCGCGTGGGCCTACCAGGTGCACTGGGTGAACAGGCGCATCGGCGTGCTCGATACGGCGATGCCCGTCCCCGCACCGATGAGCCCGCTGAATGCGCCAGACTCGCCGACGTGGCCCGATTGTCAGTTGCGCCCGCCGAGGTCGGAGCTCTGACCGTTCACGGCTGTAAAAGGCTCGGCGCTGAATGCACCACTAGCAATGCAACGCGGACGGCGCTGCAATCAGCTAGAGACCTATGCCCGCATAATTCGGAACAGCAGGCAGTCGCTTGCATTGTGCTTGACGGCCAACATCTCTGAGCGTTACGCCCACTGATATGACCATGGAATATTATCGGCACATCATGGACGTCGTTGGCACGAGCGTGGATGGGATAGGTGTATTTATCGTTGTGGGTGGCGCACTGGTCGCAACTGCGCGACTTGTACTTCATCGCGCGCAGAGCACCGGCAATTACTATTCGCTTTACCGCCAGGATGTGGGGCGCGCGATTTTGCTCGGCCTCGAGTTTCTTATCGCCGGCGACATCATCCGGACCGTCGTTGTCGCGCCGACAATGCAAAACGTGCTGGTGCTGGGATTGATCGTTCTTATCCGCACATTCCTCAGCTTATCACTCCAACTGGAGATTGAGGGAAAATTGCCTTGGCGCCGCGACGCGACACGCTCGGACTAGGAAAACTACAGCGTTCGCTGAATAATCTCCGTTCGAACCCTTCTGGCGACGATCCATCCCGCCCGAAGCTGCTGGTGCAGATTCGTTCGTCTGAGCATCCTTATTTTTTCAGCAGCTTCACGATTACGACAATCAGCAGAACGCGATAAGGAGAATGCCAACGACACTCCAAATCCACATCATCCACGTCGGACACATCATCATTATTAGCCACCTCCTTTCTCATCACGCCTGCTAGTACGCCAACTCCCATCGCCGCAGCCAGAGGAATCCTCACCTGAGACCGATTCCCAACCTTCGCGGATGAGCAAGGGAACGATGGCCAGCGACGCGACGGAATCGATCCACCACCAACTGGTCAGTGTGTTCAGGGCCAGACCTGCAAGCAATACCCAGGAAAGATAAGCGCACGTTAGCGTTTCCATGGCGTCGGCGCGGAGTGAGAGACTGTCGATCTTACTAGCGACGCGCAATTTTGCTTTTGCTAGAAACGGCATCCCGACGGCCGCTATGATTGCAACGGCGATACCGATAAGTGAAGTTTCGGCCGCATGGCGCGTGACCAAACCGAAAATCGCTTGCACGAACACGTAAGCTGCAAGCAGAAGAAGCAAATAGCCCGCGATCCTTGACGTCCTGCGCTCGATCGCTTTCGCGTGGTCGAGGCCAATTACAAATCTCTTCTTCGACTCGATCCAGAAACGCCGAAAAACGACAATTGCGGAAGCCAGCTCGATAGCGCTGTCAATTCCGAAGGCGACGAGCAGGAGACTGCGCGCAGCGATCCCGGCGCCGACCGCCACAAAGGCTTCGATTACCATCCAAGCGATTGTGATGATCTCGAGCCGGAGCGCAGTTCTGAGCAGGGGATTTCTTTCCAATGCGATCACTCCTTTCAATCGCGTCAATTCTAGACAGTTCACACCGCCAGCGATTACAGCCGTGTCGAGCGCAAACGCAGCGCGTTGCCGATCACGGAAACCGAACTGAAACTCATTGCCGCACCGGCGATCATCGGACTGAGCAAAATTCCAAAGAACGGATAGAGCACCCCGGCGGCGATTGGCACGCCGAGAGCGTTGTAGATAAAGGCGAAGAAAAGATTTTGGCGGATGTTCCGCATCACTGCGCGACTGATGTGTATCGCCTTCAGGATTCCCATCAGATCGCCTTTGACAAGCGTGATACCAGCGCTCTCAATGGCAACATCCGTTCCGGTTCCCATTGCAATGCCGACATCCGCGGCAGCTAAGGCCGGCGCGTCGTTAATTCCGTCCCCGGCCATGGCGACGATTGCGCCTTGCGATCTCAATGTGTTGACCACGTCGATCTTTTCCTGCGGCATCACTTCGGCACGAAAGTCATCGATGTGCAGTTCGTGCGCGACCGATTCGGCCGTGCGACGGTTGTCGCCGGTGCACATGATTATCTTCAACTTCATGGCGTGAAGTTCTCGAACCGCTTCTCGCGTGGTTTCCTTGATTGGATCGGCAATCCCGATTACTCCGAATGCCTCGCCATCGATGGCCACCCACACGGTGGTCTGCGCTTTTTCCTGCAAGACACGTGCCTTGTCTTTCAACTCGTTAGAAATTGCCACGCCTGAGTCGCTGAGAAACTTCTCCTTGCCGACACGAACAACTTTGCCGTCGAGTTTCGCGGTTACGCCACCGCCGGTGATCGATTCAAACTCCGTCGTTTCACGCAAGTCGATTTGCTCTTTGTTCGCTGCGGTGACGATTGCGCGGGCCAGCGGATGCTCGCTTTGGTTTTCCAACGACGCGGCAACTTGCAACAGATCGCGCTCGTTTCCTGAGGTTCCGACAATGCAACTAACGACCTCCGGTTTCCCTGCGGTCAGCGTACCGGTTTTGTCTATGACCAGATGCGTGCCTTTTTCGGTGATCTCGATCGCTTCAGCGTTCTTGATCAGAACGCCGACTTGTGCCGCTCGCCCGACGCCAACCATGATCGACATCGGTGTCGCGAGGCCAAGGGCGCAGGGACATGCGATGATAAGGACCGAAACGGCGTTCACCAATGCGTAAGTCATCGCTGGCGCAGGACCGAATACTGACCAAACAATGAAAGTAAGAACCGCGATACCAACAACGGCTGGAACAAAATAGCCGGACACTGTATCGGCGAGTTTCTGAATCGGCGCGCGGGTGCGCTGCGCCTCGGCTACCATTTGGACCATTTGCGCGAGCAGCGTTTCCGATCCGATCCGCTCCGCGCGCATCAGAAAGGAACCGGTCTGGTTCACGGTTGCGCCGATCACTTTTTCGCCGGCTCCCTTGCTAACTGGCATCGACTCGCCAGTGATCATCGATTCGTCGATGTAGCTCCTGCCTTCGATGATCGCGCCGTCGATCGGAACTTTTTCGCCCGGCCGAACGCGCAACACATCGCCTTTCTGAATTTCATCCGCCGAGATTTCCCGCTCCTCCCCATCGCGAATTTGGTGCGCGGTTTTCGCCGCCAGACCGAGCAGCGCCTTGATCGCTTGTCCCGTGCGACTGCGCGCTTTTGCTTCAAGCAATTGTCCGAGCAAGACGAGCGTGGTGATGACGGCCGCCGCTTCAAAATAAAGATCGATGTCTCCGTTGCGTCGGAATGAATCCGGAAAAATCCCCGGCACGACTACTGCCGCGGCGCTGTAGAAATAAGCGGCGCCGACACCGATGGCAATGAGCGTAAACATGTTGAGGCTGCGATTTACGATCGACCGCCAGGCACGCGTGAAGAAAAAGCCGCCCGCCCAAAGAACCACCGGTGTCGCCAGGGCGAACTCGATCCATTTCCCGATTTGCTTTGGGATGATCGAATCGATATGCACGCCCGGAATGGCGTGCCCCATCGCGATAAATAGCACAGGAATGGTGAGCAGGAGCGCGCTCCAGAATTTGCGGGCCAGTGAAAGAATTTCCCTTTGCTCTTCTTCGTCCATGCCGACTGTCTTCGGCTCCAGAGTCATCCCGCATTTCGGGCATTCACCCGGATGATCCTGCTCGATTTCCGGGTGCATTGGGCAGATGTAAATCATCATTGTTCTCCAATGAGTCGTTCGCCGCGTGTGCCGCAACAAAACTTTTTTGCTGCTATCAAATGAGCGAGCCGCGGTGAATTACAACGTATGTTACCGCGCGAATTGCTGCGGTTGGGAGCGAAAGATAGTTTTCGTGTACTTTTTCATTTGCGGCAGGCAAGCCAGACTGCGAGACGTTCACCGAAGATCCATTCGTGCGTCGACTTTGATGTGGCATATCCCGTCGCCTTGATCGAGTGACTTGCCACAAACAATGCACAGGCGATTCCATTCGATAATATCTGCTGTTTCTAATTCAGCTCGGAAATTTTTCATATGTAATTGCTTCGGTGATCCGCTGACCTTTCGGGTGCGAATCGTTAATCATGGTTTCCTTTCTTGTTGTTCCTTCAACCACTCCGAAAGCTTGGCGCGGTTCTGAGTGTCAGGCAGCGGGTTCGAGTCGCCCGCGTTTCTGATACGAGCGAGCTGCTGCTGGACTACCGGTAACTTATCACTCGTTGGGAAGCGCCGAATGAATTCCTGGCAGAGTGGAATCGCGCGCGTCGGTTCGGTGAAAAGACTGATCTGATTGAACAGGCTGTTTTCATGCTGCGGATTCATCCTTTGTGCGATCGTGTATTGTTCCAACGCTTTGTCTGGTTGCCCTGAAAAGCGCAAAGCATTCCCGAGGTCGGTGCGAACGTCGGCCGTATCAATACCGCTCGCGATGGCCTGTTCATATTGCCGAATAGCTTCCGACCAGCGTTGATGGTCGTAAGCGAAATTGCCGAGAACCACGGCTGCATCGTCGGCTGAGAGTCCAGACACATCAGGGGTCGCATTGAACGCGGTGGCCGGTGGAGATAACGGCAACGGATGAAACTCTGACTTCGAACGCTGAGATGTAATCAGCCATGTCGTACCCGCTCCCACCGCAGCGGAAACGACAGCGGTCAGAATATAGTTCCAAAGACTTTGACGTGTGGAAGGTTCACTTTTATTGTTCCCAATCGGTGCGTTCATCTCCTTGCGCAATCAGAGCAAAGATAAAACGACAACTACCTCTTCGCTTTAAGTTTCGCAGGGATTAGCGCCGGTGGAATCAAGGGCGCTTCTTCTTCGGTTTGATCGGGCAGTTCACGTTTACGCCAAACCACGTAAATGACCGGGAAAATCAGCAGCTCGAGAATTGCCGAAGTAATGATGCCGCCGATCATCGGCGTGGCGATGCGTTTCATCACGTCCGCACCGGCTTGCAGGGCGGGGGACCACATGATCGGCAACAAGCCGAACAAAATTGCGCAGACGGTCATGATCTTTGGCCGGATACGTTGCACGGCGCCTTCCATCACCGCGTCGTGCAAATCTTTGACGGTGTTCATTCGCTGCTCCGCTTTGAACTTGTCCCAGGCATGATCGAGATAGAGCAGCATGACGACTCCGGTCTCTGCGCCGACGCCGGCCAGCGCGATGAGCCCCACCCAGACGGCAACGCTCATGTTGTAACCCAGCAAATAGAGCAGCCAAAACGCACCGACGAGCGAGAACGGCACGGTCAGCAGGACGATGAATGTTCTGATGACTGACCGCGTGCTGAAGTACAGAAGCACAAAAATGATCAGCAGCGTGAAGGGGACCACGACTTTGAGCCGTTCCTTGGCCGCTTGCAAATATTGGAACTGGCCGGCCCATTCGACGTAATAGCCCGGCGGATATTGAATACGCTGACTAAGATGTTGCGACGCCTTGCGCACGTAGCCGTCGATATCGCTGGTGGTGACATCGACAAAAACGAAACCGACCAGTTTGCCGTTCTCGCTGCGAACCGAGGGCGGGCCGGTTTTGTAATGGATGTCGGCCAGCATCGAAATCGGCACCTGCGCGCCAGTAGGCGTAGGCACCAGCACGCGCTTAAGCGCGTCGAGGTCCTCGCGAAAATCGCGCGCGTACCGCGTGTTGACTGGATAGCGCTCGCGGCCTTCCACGGTGGTGGTGATGTTCTTGCCACCGATCGCTGACTCGACGATATCGTTTACATCGCCGACTTTTAGTCCATAACGCGCCGCCGCTTCACGGTTGACGGTGAAGTCGAGAAAATAGCCGCCGACTGTGCGCTCGGCGAAAACGCTCCGCGTGTTTGGAAACTCAGCCAGCTCTTTCTCGATCTCAACGGCAAGCTTTTGAATCTCGGCAAGATCAGGTCCAAAGACTTTCACGCCGAGGATGCTGCGAAACCCCGTGGTGAGCATTTCCGTGCGCGTCTGGATTGGCATCCAGAAAATGTTCGCCATGCCCGGCGTCTTGATGTTCGCGTTGACCTCGGCGAGAAGCTTTTCCCACGTCATCCCCTTTCGCCATTCGTTAGGCGGCTTGAGCGGGATGATCGTCTCAAACATGGACAACGGCGCCGGGTCAGTAGGCGTTTCTGCTTGCCCGGCTTTGCCGAATACGGTCACAGCCTCAGGGATTTTTTTTAGTTGTCGGTCTTGTATTTGGAGGATCTTCGTTGCCTCGGTAATCGACATTCCTGGCACGGCGGTCGGCATGTACAGCAGCGTGCCTTCGTTCAGCGGCGGCATGAATTCGGAGCCGAGCTTCTTGTACGGGAAAATCGTGAGCAGCAAAACAACAAGCGCCGCGCCGAGCGTGAACCAGCGGTAGCGCAACGCGAAATCTGCGAACGGCTGATAGGCGCGGATCAAAAACCGGTTCACTGGGTTCTTGATCTCAGGCGTGATTTTCCCCCGGATGAGCAGTGTAATTAGCACCGGCACAAGCGTCACGCCGAGAAACGACGCGAAGAACATCGCAAACGTTTTTGTGAAAGCGAGCGGCCTGAACAGCCGCCCTTCCTGTGCCGTGAGCGAAAAGACCGGAACAAAGCTGACCGTGATTACGAGTAGTGCGAAGAAAAGAGCGCGGCCGACTCCTTTGGCCCCGGCGATGATCACCTCCACGCGCTCGAGATTATTCGGCTCCCGCCTGTGCGTTTCCCGGAAATGCTCCAGTTGCTTATGCGCATTCTCGATCATGATGATCGCCGAATCGACCATCGCGCCAATGGCGATGGCGATTCCGCCCAGGGACATGATGTTGCTCGTCACATGCATCCACCACATCGGCACGAACGAAAGAATGATCGCGATCGGCAGTGTGATGATGGCCACCAGCGCTGAGCGGATGTGCCAGAGAAAAACCAGACAAACCAGCGCGACGACGATGCTTTCTTCGATGCGCGTTTGATCAAATCGCTGCGGTCATACGTCGTGACCACGTGCACGCCATCAGGCAACGAAGCTTTGATTTCTTCCAGCTTCTTTTTTACACCGTCGATGACATTGAGCGCGTTCTCGCCGTAACGCATCACGATGATGCCGCCAACGACTTCGCCACGCCCATCGAGTTCCGCTACACCGCGCCGGATATCACCGCCGAGATGGACGTTTGCGACATTTTTCAGATAAACCGGCGTGCCGTTTTGGACTTTGAGAACAATGTTCTCGATGTCCTCGATCTTCTTGATGTAGCCGCGGCCGCGAATGTAATACTCGGTCGTTGCGACTTCGAAAATTTTACCGCCCACGTCGGCGTTACTCATTTTGATGGCGTTGACGACCTCGCTGACCGGAATGTTGTAAGCGACCAGTGCGTTTGGATCGAGGTCGACCTGATATTGCTTAACGAAGCCGCCGACCGGCGCGACTTCTGCGACGCCTTTTACTGAGGAGAGCGCGTAACGCAGGTTCCAATCCTGAATGGAACGCAGCTGCGCGAGATCGTGCTTCTCGCTGTCGTCAACCAGCGCGTATTCGTAAACCCAGCCTACCCCGGTCGCGTCCGGTCCGATTGTTGGGTTCACTCCTTCGGGAAGCGAACCGCGCACTGAATTCAGGTATTCGATTACGCGTGAGCGCGCCCAATAAATGTCGGTGCCATCCTGAAAAACGACGTAGATGAACGATTTGCCGAACATCGATTCGCCGCGGACGAATTTCACTTTTGGCGCGGCGATGAAGACGCTGGAAATTGGATACGTGATCTGGTCTTCAACCAGATCGGGCGAGCGCCCTTCCCACTCGGTGTAAACGATCACCTGCACGTCGCTCAGATCCGGAATCGCATCCAGCGGTGTGTGGATGAGGCCATAAAAGCCTGCGGCGAGAGCGAAGATTGTGAGAATGAAAACGAGGAACTTATTCCGCGCACTCCACTCAATAATACGATCGATTAGTGTCTCACTGTTGCCAGCAGCGGTGACTTCGCTCCGCGAAATTGGCCCAGCTTCAATCATGGTTTGGTGCCAGGGGTAACGCTTTCTTGCGGTGTTGGCTCTTCGTCGAATCCTCTCAGCGCGCCTTGGACTTTTGATTCGGCGTCGATGAGAAAATTCGCGCTCGCGACGACGCGTTCGTTTTCTTGCAGTCCGCTTTGCACCTCGTAGATGTCGCCATATTTCGTGCCAAGCTGGACGATGCGCGGCTCAAGTTTGCCTTCGCCTTTATCGACAAAGACGATGCTACGCGTGCCGGTCGGCATCACGGCACTGACGGGAACGGTGAGCGCCGCGCCCATGTCCATTTCCAACTCGGCATTCACGTACATCCCGGGGCGCAGTTTGAAATCGGGATTCGGAATATCGATCCGCACCTTGGCCGTGCGTTTCGTCGCGTCGAGAAACGGATCAATCAGACTGATCGTGCCGTCGAAGTTCTGGCCAGGATACGACTTTGCGGTGATGGCGAGCTTTTGCCCCACTTGAAGCATCGACAACTCATTCTCGTAAAATTCCGCCCACAGCCAGACGACGCTGAGGTCGGCGACTTCCACCAGCATGTCGCCCACTTTCACGTTCTTGCCCTGCTCAAGGGGTACCGACTGAACGACGCCCCGGAAGGGCGAAAGCAGCGTAAGCGTGTCAGAAGCCTTTCTCTTTTTTTCCAACTCTGCGATCTGCTCTCCAGTCACGTTCCAGAGTTGGAGCCGGCGCTTGGTCGATTCGATCAAGCGCTGCGGGGTTTCACGCGCGTCTTTGCTTTTGGCTTGGTCACGCATGCGCAACAACTCAACGAACTCCCGTTCGCTGGTGAGCAGGTCTGGGCTGTAGATCGACAACAGCGGCGCATTTTTATCGACGAGTTCGCCGGGCGCGGTGACGTAAAGTTTTTGAACGTAACCATCGACACGGGAGACGAATTGCCAGTTGCGCGTCTTATCAGGAACGATCAGGCCGACTGCGCGGATTGTGTGGGCAAGCGGTTTGCGCTCCACCTTCGCGTAGCGCACCCCGATTTGCTGCTGACGTTCGACTGGGACAACGAATTCGCTCGGCTTTTCGACGCCCTTCATCTCTCCCTCTTTCATGCCTGGCATGCCGGGCATCCCTTGCATTTCGCCGCTCGGCGCCTTTTTCTCGCCGCCTTTTATTTCATCTCCTTGCGGTTGCGGCGTAGCTTCGCCGCCCTCCTTCTTCATCACGGGCACGAGATCCATCGAGCAAATGGGGCATTTTCCAGGATCCTTCGAATGCACCGACGGGTGCATCGTGCAGGTCCAGTAATCGACGTTACTCGGTTTCCCCGTGGTGCTTTTCTTCGAGCAGGACGCGGCGCCAGAAAGAAGCGCAACGAGCATGATCAACAGCGCAAATTTTTGCACAAAGAGTTTCATCGTCATTTGCTTCCTTTCGATAACGCTGGCGCGGGCGAATAAATGTCTGCGCCAATGACTGCCTCCAACTCAGCGACAGCGACTTGATAGTGTGCCAAATGCTCGCGCCCCATTGCTTGGATGTCGCGCAGGTTGCGTTGTGCGCTGATCCAATCGAGAAACGTCGCTTTTCCCGACTCATAACTCAGCCCTGTCGCCTCAAATGCCTGCTGTGCCTGTGGCACGAGCTTGTCGCGGAAAAGTTCGACGTGATGATGAAACGTCTCGATCTTTGCCAACTGATCGCGCAACAGCCGCAACGCTTCCTTTTGTTCGCGCTCGAGTCCTTGCTCGGCGGCTGCAAGATTCGCGCGCGCCTCGCGCACGCCGGCTGAGTATTTGCTAGGATTTACCCATGGAACTGTGAACAACACGCCAGCGTCGAGTTCACTCACTGTCTCGGCGGCATCATTGTAACGCTGACCTTTGATACTGATTGCTGGATCGGGAATCCATGCGCGGTGCGCTAGCTGAAGTTTTGACTTCTCGCCGTCGATCTTCGCGCGCGCCATCTGCACTTCGGGCCGTTGCGCCAGCGTGATCGCGTGCAACCTGCTCACGGAGAGATGCGCGTGGTTAACAGTTGCCGTGACTGGCGCGCCAAGCGGCGCAAACGCGTCGCGGTTCATGAGCGTGTTCAGCTGCGACTGTGCGTCAGACAAATTCCGCTCCAGATCCCGCCGCGCTTCCAGCAGCTTGCTATAGTCCGTCTCGGCAACGAGCACATTCGCCGCGCTCTCCAATCCAGTCTCGTACCGGGAACGGCTGATGTCGGCGATTTGTTTCAGCGAAGTGAGATTTTTGCTGTTGATCTCAAGTTGTTCATAAGCATTCGCCAGCTGGAAGTAAGTGGCGCGCGCCTTCGCAATCGCATCGAGCTGCGCGCGCCGGACTTCTTCAAAGATTGACAACGCTTCGGCCGCAGCTGCACGTCCGCGCACAAGGTTTTTTCCAGTGATTGGGATCAGTTGCTCGATGGCGAGTGTTTGATCCATGAATGCATTCGGCGGCACATCCACAAAACGCCGCACGCGTGATTCGCCCACGACTCGCGGGTCATCCCACGCGTTGGCTTGCCGCACTCGCTGCATCGCGGCCCGCCAGCGGCTCTCCGCTTCTTTGATCGCCGGATTATTCTCCAGGACGGTGCGCGTGACTTCGCCTAACGAGAGTCGCGGCGAAACAGCGGTGTATTCTCCGCCATTAGCGGCGATCTGACTTCGAACTAATAAAGTTGTAGCTAATAAGATTAAAAAAGTTGTTGTTTTCATTGATCCAGGACTGCGATTGAAGTCTTGTAGCCACGCGCCTATGGCGTGTTTCGACGGCTCACAAAGCCGTGGCTACAGGGCACACCTCGGGCGTTAGCGGCCCTGGATCAGATGAGAAACGTGCAGAGCAACGCTAGCCGCGGCGGTGAGTTCGCCGATGGTGTTCTTGCATGAAGCCGGAACTGCTCAGCTCCGGCTTCACAACTTGAGAAAGACAGTGCGGTAACAAAGCCGGTTACCTTCAGTTGTTGACTGGAATCAGCTTTAGCGAGCGGCTGCGACGGCGGCGCCGTGTTTTTTGGCGATACCGCGCAACAGGTTTTGTTAGCGCAGCAACCTGACTGACAAGCTTTTTGACTTGGCGCGCTGGAGAGGATGCATGGTCGCGCAGCAAGGCCCACCGGAGCCGTGAAAAGCGCGGCGGCCATCGCCATCGAAATTATAATCCTGCTCAGCATTGACTTGCGTATAGCACAAGTTAGACCGCGCGTCGAGGAGAGCGTTCAGCGCCTTGCTGCTCTTACTCGTGCTCCTGCTCGTGATCGGGGATTACAATTACGAGCACGAGAAGTTTTGGGTCGCCCTTGCAACGGGCCTTTGGTCAATCGCGAAAGCTTTCGAGGTTGCAACCAATATGTTACTTGTAATTATGGAGGGCAGCGAAAAATGATCCACAAGGAGGAAGCCATGAGAAATGAAAATTTAGAGTCCGTAGCGAAAAAGCTTGTCGCCCCCGGAAAGGGGATTCTGGCAGCTGATGAAAGTTTTCCGACGATCGAAAAGCGATTGAAGAGCATTAGTGTTCCTTCGACGGAAGAAAACCGGCGGGCATATCGCGAAATCTTGTTTACCACTGCCGGGGCGGGCGAATTTATCAGCGGCGTGATTCTCTTCGACGAGACGATTCGGCAGAAGACTCGTGATGGTCGCACCTTCGTCGAAGCGCTGGAGCAGCAGGGGATCATTCCCGGGATCAAAGTGGATAAAGGTGCCAAGACGATGGCGAATTTCCCTAGCGAGAAAATCACTGAAGGGCTTGACGGATTGCGCGATCGACTAACGGAATATCGGCAGTTGGGAGCGCGCTTTGCAAAGTGGCGTGCGGTGATCGCGATTGATGAGAAAATTCCCACGCGTACGTGCATCGAGGCGAACGCGGAGGCCTTGGCGCGTTACGCGGCCCTCTGCCAAGAAACGGACCTGGTGCCAATCGTCGAACCGGAAGTGCTCATGGATGGCGCTCATACAATCGAACGGCATTTCGAAGTAACCGAGCAAACCCTGCGAAGCGTTTTCGATGCTTTGGCCGAGCACCGCGTCG
>WNGQ01000862.1_pt1 | contig 31473 bp, 23 predicted proteins | sample 5407661 | NCBI WGS metagenome assembly WNGQ01 (sample SAMN13153382, study PRJNA577476) | soil metagenome | isolation source: 60 cm soil or saprolite under Garry oak tree replicate 2 | place: USA:California | collected 2016-06-15 | reverse complement strand
CGAAAGTGTAGCAAGGAAGATCGCCCGGAGCGGATTTTTGCCAAGCTGCAATCATGCGCGTGTCCAGCCCGCCCGTCAGGGACATACCGATTCGCTGGTCGCCACTGAAGTAGCGCGGAAGGTTCCGGGAGAAAACCTCGCACAAAGCTCGATAGTAGGCTTCTGGCTGGAGTTTCTCCTGGGATTCCCATTCGCGCGGGTGAAAGTACGCGGCTTTTTCTTTCAGGCTCGCGTTGCAGAAGACCCAAGCGGAAGCAGGCGGCAAGACGTAGATGCCATCAAAAAGCGTGCGGTTTTCGAGGACCGCGCCGCAAGAGACGAATTCCCCCACGGCCCGCGGATTCAAATTCCTAAGCTGCGGACAGACGGCAAGAATGGCTTTGGCCTCGGCGGCGAAGTAAAAGGCGTCTCGGGATTCGTGGTAATAGAGGCGGTGCATCCCGTAGCGGTCGTTGAAAAGCACAGCCTTGGCCTGATTTTGGTCCACCAATAGCCCGTGAAATCTGCCATTGAGTCCCGCGGGAAAAGACGCATCTTCTTCATAGAGGTGGACGAGGTAAGAAGGACCGGAGGAGTCCACGTCATGGCCACGCTCCCTCAACTGCTGCGCCGTGGAAGGGTCAGGGAACTCCTCGCCGGAGAATACGAGTGTCACGTCTCCACGTTCGTTGCAAAGAGGCATGCCTTCGGCGAAAGAGCCCTTTCGGGCGACCCAGCCGACGTATATGCCGCGCGATTCATCGATCCAGGTGCCAGCGACGTAGAAATCCTCGTGCCGCAGGGCTTCCACCATTTGCAGAAGCTCGGCTTCCGCGCGCTGGCGCGGCATCTTCGAGATGAGTCCAACGATTCCGGGCATATCTTTCCCTAGGCAGTTTCCTTGACGGACTTCAGTTTGCGCCCGTACCAGAAACCACGGATTCTCAAAAGCAACCGGATCAGAGGTTCGGGGATTTGGCTTGCAAGCCCGCGGTGAAGGCCTAACTTCAGAGCGATTTTCCCTTTGAGCGTAAGGGGAATGTAATAACGTGGCAGCAACACTTGTTCGAAACCGCTGCGCTTCTTGAACTCCGTGAGCGAACTCTTTGGATCCTTGTAAACGTAGTTGCAATACATCAGGTGGGACATAGCTTTTTGCTCGCAGAGTTCCACGGCCTTGGCGATGAGGGCATTTGCCGGCCGCTTGTCATAGTGCTTGGTCATCGTCAGCAACTGAAGGATACTGGCCACCTTGTCCACATAGACGACTCGGATGTAACCAATCATTTCGCCCTGGTAGTAGGCGCCGAGGAACTCATTGCGGTCCGTATAAGTGGAATTCTCATGCTTCATGTCCTCGCAACTTTTCTGGTAATGCCAAAAGGTGCGGCCTTGGCGGATAGGGCTTTCATTGTTGATGTTTACAATGCCCTGGATGAATTCGTCGTCTAACTGGGACAGCCGAACCTCAATTCCGGTCTTTGCGGCCTTTCGGACAGCCCGTTGCACGCTGGACTCGATGCGATTCTTGAACCAATCGGAATAAGTGGTGATGGGAATCACGGCGAAGTTGTCCCACTCCACTTGATATGAAAATTTGGGAGTGGTGTGCGGCAGGCGCTGGGAAAACGTAAAGATGTCCGCGTTTAGGCCGCCGCGCTTCAACTGCAAAACAAACGATTTGGGATCTGTGAGCGTTTCGTCCTCGAGCAGTTCCTCATCGTGGACAACAGCGGTTTTGAGCCATTTGCCGCCGGCAATTATGGCTCTGCCTTCAATCTGCAGGGACGGAACCAGGATGGACTTCCCTTTAATACGAATTTCCGTCTGTCCGCTGCTCGGCGCGCCGGAACTGGATTTCACAACTTGTTGTTTCACTGCCTGTTCCTTTATTGCTTGTTCAGCGGGACACATGCTCACCTTTCCAAAGCTGTTGGTTCCAGGGGAAGAGTTCGGATTGGAGCAAGACTTGCCGGAGAGACACTGCGAACCTCGTCCTGCGCGTACTGGGATACGGCAATGGCTCCCAGCAAAAACACAACCCACATCAACTGGCTGCCCCTAAAAGCGGACTCGGTGACATTGTAAAAAAGCAAAACCGTCCATAGGGCCAGGCTCAGCGACCCCAGGCTGAAACCGGAGCTGAGGGCTTTGCCGATACTGCGATAGCTGACAATGAGAAACAGGCTTAGCAGCATCAAGCCGATGAAACCGAGGTTGATGTAAACCTCAAGATAGCCGTTATGGGCCTCGTTAATCCCGCTGGTAAAGCTCTGCCAGACAAAGGCGAGGCGGGGACCGAGCCAAAAACTTTCATAACCGGTGCCTAGAGCCGCGTTGGTATGCATGCTAAGGAGGAGCTTCCACAGGTCGGTTCTGCCGGTGAGGTTTGCATTGCGGCCGACCATGCCGGCAATCTCCCCGTTAATCCCGAAGCCGAATTGCAGAATCATGTAAGTGCAAAGAACGATCGGAATCGAAACTTTCAGAATGCCTGGGTGGCGTTTGATCAAACGGAGATTCGATGCCGCGACAACTAAACAACCGAGTGCAAGACAAACTTTGGACGTGGCGCTGTTGGATAAATTGAGGAGGTACAGGGTCATTGCAAAGAGAACCAGGTTCACGAGGATGGCGGGTTTTGCGCGGCCCTCCCTGCGCTTCGGCCAACGCGACAGAGTGTCCCAGAAAAGATAGATGCCGCTGACCAGACAGGCAACGCCAAGCATGTTCTTGCTGGTGGCAGCCCCGACAAACATGCTGTTGCCTGACCAAAACTCATACTGCTTGCCAATGTAAGGGAAGTATTTCACGAGCAAGATGGAAAGGGGAACGAACAGGAAGCACAGGCGGCGAAGCAGCGTGCGAAGCGCCTCAATAGGATGCGGATCGGAAACCACCAGTAGAATCACCAGATAGTCCCCGAGATCGCGGAACCAGCGCTTGAAAGCCACAAAAGGAAAGTCCGACCACATGACGCTCGTGAGAGCAAAAAGAAGAAAAGCCGCAAGAAAAAAATTGCGCGCAACGAAGCGCCCCCAGTTGAACGAGCGCATGACCAAAATAACGAGAGAAAGCACGATTAGGGAGACAAAGACGGCGCGGTCCAGGGAGTTGCCTTCCTCTAGAGCTTGCGAGACCGTCTCGATCTGGCCGCCGCCCAACCATTGAGAAGGCAGGCGCGTAGCGACGATGAACATCCACACAAGCGGCACCCACAAGACCAGCGATGTGCGCAGATCCCGCGCGGGATCGAAACGCAGCAGGAGCACAACGCAGACAAACCAGAGAAGCAGGGCTAAAGAAGAAGGCATCGCAGGTGTCCGAAACGTTTTTCAGCTTGGCACGGCAACTGGTTCTTCTAGAGTGCGAAGCCACTCCTCGAAGACGACCAGGCTGAACAAAATCTTGTGATTGTCCTGGCGGCCAGAGTTGTGCTGCTCGAAGAGCGCGCCGACGGCGTCCTGACGAAGGTATTGGTAAATTTTCGAGCCGCGGTCCTGAAATGTCTGGGCCATCCTGCCGTCCATTGCGCCGCGGAACCAGCTATCCACCACATTGACCGCGAAACCACGCTTCGGTCGCTTGAGAACAACTTCGGGGAGGAAGCTTCGGCACACCTGGCGGTGAAGCCACTTGCGCAAACCGTTGCGCACCTTCAAGTTGGCGGGCAATCTTTCGACATATTCGACGATTTCCTTGTCGATGTACGGGACGCGCAGCTCGAGGCTATGCGCCATGGAAAGCTTATCGGCGTACATGAGCAGCTCGTCGGGAAGGGTGGAACGCACCTCAAGGAACTGGAGGCCGCCTAGTTCGTCGGTGGAGTCCATCAGACCCGCCAGATCTGCCCAGCATTCCAGGATGGTGTCGCCGGAGTCTGGCGTGAGCAAGCCGTCCTGAAATAAGCCGTCGACTTGGCCGGCGGGCAAGAGCGACAGCACATGCTGATAGCGCCGCAGCCGATTCGGAATCGCCAGGGAATAAACACCGCGTTTGAGCGTTTCGTTGCGAGGCAGCGCGGTGATGGTCGATGAAATAGCTGTCCGCATCCCTTGCGGCAATCGCGCCCACAGCGCCCCATACCGAACGCCAATATGACGCCGGTAGCCGCCAAATAGCTCATCAGGACCCTGTCCGACGAGGGCCACTTTCACATCCTGGCGCGCCCTTTGGCATACGAAGTACATGGGAACAATAGAGGAAGTGGCTATGGGCTCTTCCAGCGAGGCAACAATCTTGGGAAGGGCCTCTTCGAAAACAGATTTTGTAAGCCTGAGGCTGGTGTGATTGGAACCGAGCGCGCGAGCTGTTTCAGCGGCATCGGAAAGTTCATCATCAGCGAAAGAAGAACCGTAGCCGACAGTATATGTCGGCCAGGCGCTGGCGTTAAGATTCATCAGCGCCAGGAGCAGCGAAGAATCGATCCCGCCGCTCAGGAGCAGGCCGACCGGCACGTCGCTGATGAGCTGGCGGCGTATGGCGCCTTTGTAAAGCTCAAGCAACTCTTCGCGAGCTTCGTCGGGAGACTTGGTGGGCGCAAAAGGCGTGGGCCGGAAGTTGTACCACCGGCTGACCTCACAAGAGCCACCCTTCGCGACAAGCTTGGTGCCCGGAGCCAGCTTGCGCACGTCTTTGAGAATCGTGTACGGCGAAGGAGTGTAGCGGTAACGCAAAAAGAGATTTAAGGAAGTCGGATCGATTTCGGGCTTGTCTTGCATCGCCGCACAGATGGGACGCATTTCCGAGCCGAAATACAAAGAGCCCCGCTCGATTTTGTAGTAAAGCAGTTTGATTCCCATCGCATCGCGCGCAAGAACCAGGCGCCTTTGGCGCACGTCCCAGATCGCCAGCCCAAACATGCCGTTCAGGCGGTTGAGCACCTCGTCGCCCCATTGTTTGTAACCGTGGATGATGACTTCGGTATCAGACTTCGTGCGGAAAACGTGGCCGTGCTGCTCCAACTCGCGCTTGAGCTCGTGAAAGTTGTAGATCTCCCCGTTGAAAATTACCCAAACAGATTCTTCGTCGTCCGACATGGGCTGATGGCCGCCGGAAAGATCAATGATGGAGAGCCTGCGGAAACCCAAGCCCAGCGGGCCGTCCAGAAAATACCCTTCATCGTCCGGACCACGATGGACGATGGTGCCGGTCATGGCTTCGATGTCCGGGCGCCGAACGGGAGCCATGCTTTCGAAGTTAAATTGTCCGCAAATGCCGCACATGAGAATCTCTAGTTTACTGCTTTCGATTCGACGAGTTGGTGCAGAGCCGCGCCATTGCCGTTATCAAGTGCCTTTGCTTCGTGAGCAAGCAAAAAGGTGAGGCTCCGGAACAACTGTGACTGCGCCCAACGATGCATCGGGACGCTGTCCCAACCAAGAATGAGTTTGCGCGCGCGAAACGAACCATCGGATTTTTGCCAGCGCGTAAGCACGTCAGAGACGGCACCGTTGACAATCCGATCCAGCTCTGGAAAGCGGCCGCGCAAAAGGACGCCCAGGTTGATGCACTCCGCATAATCGTAAAGCTCGTGGCGATAGACGGTCATCCGCGGGCGGCGGGAAAACGGCATTGGCAGGCCGTCTGCGTCAAACAAATTCTTCACGTAGTAGGCGACGCCGCGTTCGATGGCGGCATGGCAACGCGTACATCCTGTGAGCTGCTCGATTTTTGCGAGCGCCTTGAGGACAAAGCAAGTATGGAAATGGTCGACGAAATCGCGTTCGCCGTCGAGCGCGTAGTACCACGAACCATCCGGGTTTTGGGAAGCGAACACGAAATTCAAATTTCGTTCCGCCGCCTCCCGATACCGCGGATCTGAAAAATGATGGGCCGCCTGCATTAGGAGGCAGGCTCGATACGCGCTCGCGTTGATGACGCCCGACGGGGCATCAGGCGCGGGAGTATACGCGCAGCTGGCGGTGTTCGGAGCAGTCTCCTTCTCCCAGTAGCAATGAAGCGCGTGGTCGGCAATGGACTTCAGGGTGGGCTGCCACTTCGGATTCTTGTCGATCGCGTAGACCTGCGCAAAAGCTTCGTAAACGTAAGGCACCGTGGTGATGAGCGGCGTGCCCTCCATGAAAGTGCCCGTTCTCGTCTCCCAGTGAAAAGGATATCCCCAGCAATAATCCTCGTAGCCGCGACAGCGAGTCTCCTTGAGAACCTCAAGGAAATGGACGGCGCGCCGATGATACTCGCGGCCGCCTTGTATCTGCGCGAGAAATGCGAAGCCCATGGCATAATGCGCGTCGGCAATCGGCAGCCGCTGGCGCTTCCAAAAGAGCCTGCGGGCGGAAGGCAAAAAAGCTTCACTGAAAACCATCGGAGCGACCGCGAGGGTTCCGAGCAAAGGTTTACGGTAATAGAGCGCTTTTGCGGCACGGCCAAGTTTGCTTGCGTAGAAACTCTGATGATCGTACGAAGTCTCTCCGTAGCGGTCGAGCCAGTTTGTGAAACGGGCCACGGAGGCTTCCACTTTTGCGATTTGCGTTTTTCCCATGATGCGGACCTTGCGGCGGAGAGTCTTGTCTAATCTAATCGGGAAGAACTTTGAAATTGTCTACAGATTTGAATGTCAAAACGGTTTTCAAGACGGCCTTGAGCTTACGCATTTGTTCCTTGCGGTGGAACTTCATGAGCTCTTTGGAGACAGGCCTTTTCGCCCTGCGCAGCATCGCCCATCCGTAGCCCAATCCGAGCGCCAGTCCTCCGATGAAGTAAGGCCGCTTGGCCATGCGATAGGTGAGGCGGAAAAGCTCCCAGAGTGGATGACCGCCGAGGTAATAGTCCTTTTCGCCGTAAGAGAACATCGCGGCAAAAACGCTGCGCTCCGCCGTTCCCAGGTGGCGGTAGTGGAAAAACGACTTCTCGCGGAAGGATGCGGTCTTCCAGCCCTTCATTCGCGCAGACATGACGGCAATCCAATCGATGCCGCCGGCTTTGTTGGGGCAATATCCGCCAATTTCTTTGAAGCACTCGCGCCGGAACAACTGGCACTGGCCGGCAACGTGATTCTGGCCCTCAAAGCTGTCGGTTTCGGAGCTGTAATTTTCTTCCCTGAAAATCGTTCCAGCAACACCGAGCTTGGGGTCGGCCTTTAGTTTTCCCAGAAGAAATTCGAAGTGGTCCGCCTCGAAAGAAATATCGCCGTCCAAGTTGCCGATGAGTTCGTATTCGAAATTCTGTAGTCTCTCCCGGCCGGCATTGAAGGCATGCACTTTCGCGGCGAAATGGCGCTCCCGGCGCTGGGGAAGATTTACCAGTTCGATCCACGGATTTTTCTCGAGGTAACGGCTGACGATGCTTGCCGTGGCGTCGGTTGAGCCATCGTTCACGATGACCCATTTCGCGGGCAGCACCGTCTGGCGAACCATGGACTCAAGCGTTTTCTCGATAAACGCTTCTTCGTTGCGCGCCGGAGTGATCAGCACATAGGATGGGAGAACGGTGTGTTGATCCATGACTTTCTCTTACTGAATCAGGCCGAGAGACTCTGGGCCCAGAGAGGCAATCGCGCGCTTTAGGATTTCTGTCGTGCTGGAACCTTCAACGGGGGGAATCAGCGAAACCTTGCCGCCCCAACTCTTCATATCGTTGGCGCCAACGACCTCTTCTTCGGAATAGTCCCCGCCCTTGACAAGGACGTTCGGCTGGATCGCCCGGATCAGGTCCAGCGGAGTCTCTTCGCCAAAAAGTACAACGACATCTACGGAAGGCAGAGCGGCCACAATCCTTGCCCGAGCATCCTCGGAGATGATGGGGCGGCCGGCGCCTTTCAGCGAGCGCACGGAACGATCCGTATTCAGCGCGACCACCAGGCGGTCTCCTTCGCGTTTTGCCTGCTCCAGGAGCGCGAGGTGGCCGACGTGCAGCAAATCGAAGCATCCGTTAGTAAAAACAATTTTCTGACCGGAAACACGCCATTGTGCGACACGTTTCATGAGCGATTCCCGCGAGCAAATCTTCTCCGCACGGGTCGTCTCTCCGTCCGACGCGAGCCGCGCCAGCAATTCGTCTTTGGAAATAGGAACAGTTCCCAGTTTCCCCACCACGATGCCCGCGGCCAGATTGGCGAGGCGGATGGCTTCGTGAAGAGGGAGGCCGGCGGCAACGGCGGCACCTGCCGTGGCGATCACAGTGTCCCCCGCGCCGGATACGTCGAAGACCTCGCGAGCCAGCGCCGGGAAGCGTTGTACCGAGCTGGATTCAAGAAGAGTGATTCCTAATTCACCCAGGGTCACAACCAGGTGTTGGATCCCAAGCTTGGCGCGAAGGCTCTCGCCTTCTTGCAGCAGCAACTCCAGGTCGCCATAGTCCGTGGAAGTCGCCGCGGCAAGTTCCACGCGGTTCGGAGAGATCACGTCGCATCCAGCGTATTTCTCGTAGTGCAAGCCTTTGGGATCGACAAACGTGGGTATTGACAGTTCGCGTCCCCGCCGAATGATGGCCTGACAAACAGAATCACTCAGCAGACCTTTTCCATAATCAGAAAGGATGATCGCCGAGCAACTCGAAATTTGCGCTTCGATTCTTCCAAGAAGCATGCCTTGCAGCTCAGCGCTCAGTTCGCCGACTTTTTCGACATCCACACGGAGCATTTGCTGCCGGCCACCGAGAATGCGCGTCTTGCAAATCGTGGGTCTGTCCGGCGCAGCCAGAATTGCTGCTGTATCAATCCTCGAATTCTGCAGGAGTTCCAGAAGCTGACGGCCATCTTCATCCGCGCCCACGACTCCGGCCAGAGAGACCGCGCAGCCGAGACCGCGCAGATTCACGGCGACGTTTGCCGCTCCGCCCGCGACGTGCGTCTTGTGGTCGAGCCGAACCACGGGAACGGGCGCTTCCGGCGAGATTCTTTCTACCGCGCCCCACACGTAGCGGTCCAGCATCAAGTCGCCCACAACCAGCACGCGACGGCTGTGGAAGCCTCTTTCGACGATCCCGACAACTTTTGGCAAGTCTTTAAACATAACCCTTAGAGGATTGCCTCTTTTGTGAAATCAGCTTGCTTGGCTCCCTTGTCCAGAAGATAGGAAACCACTCCGATAAGGTGCTGTCTCTCTTTCGGCCAGGAATGTTCCCGAAAGACTTCTTGTCCCCGCCTGACAATCTCAGTGACCTCTGCGGGATGTGAGAATACGTATGCAATCCTTCGCGCCATGTCCTGCGCGTCACCGGACTCAAAGAAAATGAGGGACTCACCGTCGAAATAATCTTGAATGCCCGACGTGCGTGGAGCTATGACAGGCTTTCCCAGAGCCAGGTACTCGAAAATGCGAGTAGGCGTATTGATGTCGGTGAAGGAGTTTCGATGATTGGGAATGACGCCGACGTCGCAGCTCTCAATTTCTGCAACGAGGTCTTCCAGCCGCCTCGGCCCGAGGTAGTGAACGGCCTCTTGCAGCCCCTTGCTCGTGGCCATATCCATGACCCGATCGAGAAAAGGCGTGCTTTCGCCGTAAATCCGGAGTTCCGCATCGGGAAGAGTTTCGCGAACGCTCGCAACGGCCTCAACCGCAAGATCCAGCCCGTTCCGTTCCACCAGCGATCCGTGATACATGATCACAAAGGGCTTAGGGCTCGCACAGGCGGGCGTCGTTGGCGCGCGCAACGGAAAAATGTCGCTATCCGGAGAATTCATCACCACTTCCACCTTCTCCGGAGCGCAGCTGCGGCCAGAAAACACACGCTTGAAGGTAACGCTGACAGTCACCACGACATTCGCGCGAGCAATGCTCCACTTTTCAATCCGCCGCAAGAGACGCACGCTCCAGCTGTCTTCGTCGAGCTTGAAAATGGTCATCATCAACTCGGGCATGGGATCGTGCAAATCGAGGATGACCTTTGCGCCCAACATTTTTGGCACCAGCGCGCTGATAACGAGAACGTCCGGCATGTTGTGCACGTGGACCAAATCGTAGCCGCGGGTTAAGGAGCGCCAGGCAAGAATCACGGACGAAAGGAAAATGAACGCCGCGTATTGGTAGAGGTAAACCAGCATTCCACCACGGCGGCGCTTAAGTGGTATTCGAAGAACCTCGACATTCCCTTGCACTTCGCGCGCGGGAGAACCTTCACCCCTGAGGCAAATCAAATCGACCAGCATGCCTTCTCGTGCCATCGCTTCCAAGGCGCGGCGAGGCCGGGGGTCACCCGGATAAAAAGAGAAGAGGACCACCCCGACGCGCTTGCCTCGCAGCCGCTCATTGCGAGCGGCGGAAGTCGACGAAGCGCTGGGAGAAGGGTCTGCTTCTCGAGTTGTTGTGGAGGACATCAGAATGAGTGTTTGCCAAATCTGCCAGAATGGCCCCTGAAGAATTGGCCGTCGCGCGAGCGACTATGCTCCGCTCAGAATGGTCGGACTAATCCGCCGCGGCCGCTGCGCGTTGCGGCATGGATTCCCGTACGATTCGAATTAAAGTCTCGACGACCCGCACTTGGTCCGCTTCCGAAAGAGTTGGGAACATGGGTAGAGATAAGATTCGCTCAGCCGCGCTTTCGGTCACAGGAAAATCGCCGGCGCGGTAACCCTGGTTCGCGTACGCTTTCTGCAGGTGCAAAGGAATTGGATAGTGAATTCCGGTTCCGATGTTTTCCTTGGCGAGTGCCGCCTGTACCGCCTCACGGTTTTCCACCTGGACCACATAAAGGTGATAGATGGCTTTGGACCAGGACGGTTCGAAGGGCGCTTTGATATCGGCGCTCACAGCAGAAAGAAGCTCGTTGTACTTGCGGGCACGCTCCTGGCGGCTCTGGTTCCAGCGCGAAAGGTACTTCAGCTTCACATGAAGAAGACCAGCCTGAATCGAGTCGAGCCGGCCGTTGTAACCCTCCATGTCGTGATAATACTTTTTGGCCTGGCCGTGATCGCGCAACATGCGCATTTTCCGCGCAAGCGTCTCATCATTGGTCGTAATGGCGCCCGCCTCGCCGCAGGCTCCCAGATTCTTTCCCGGATAGAAGCTGAAAGCGGCGGCAATTCCCATCGACCCCGCCGTACGCCAGCGATTTTCCTTCCGCGAGAAATATTGCGCGCCGTGCGCCTGGCAGGCGTCTTCCACGAGACTGAGGTTGTATTGTTGCGCGATCTCCAGGAGCTCATCCATGTCCGCCATCTGTCCATAAAGGTGGACCGGAACGATGGCAGTAACCGGCTTCCCAGTCCGGTTATCAATCAAAAGCTCCATACGGGAATCGAAGGTGCAGCACTCCGCCACGTACTTGCGCAGCTGAACGGGATCCATGTTGTAGATACGTTCATCGACGTCGACAAACCTGGGTTCGGCGCCCGCTTGCGAAATCGCTTCCGTGGTTGCTATGAAAGTATTCGGTACGGTGATAACGATGTCGCCAAACTTGACGCCTGCCGCCATTAACGCAAAGCGTAACGCATCGGTTCCGCTGCTGACGCCAACACAGTATTTCGCGTCGCAAAACTCTGCAAACGCATTTTCAAACTGCTCGAGCATTGGGCCGCCGATGAAACCTGCGGTGTTCAATGCACGCGCGAATACCTCGGTCAATTCCGGGGCAAGTTCGCGATGAGGCGTGACCAAATCGAGAAATGGAATGGAGTTTTTCCCGTTCACTCTCTGTCTCCCATGACGGCAATCATTTTGGTTTCGATATATCTCTTCAACCGCGCAGGGTTTCCTGCAACGATAGCGTTCGCCGGCACATCCTTCGTGACTACGCTTCCCGCGCCGACGATGGCGTTTTCGCCGATGGTCACATTCGAAAGAATCGTGGAGCCCGAACCGATCGACGCGCCCTTTTTGACCACAGTGCGCTCGACTTTCCAGTCGCTTTCCGTTTGTAACTGGCCTTCCACTGTCGTGGCGCGTGGATAGGAATCGTTGATGAAGGTGACGCCGTGGCCGATGAAGACGTTGTCTTCGATGGTCACGCCTTCACAAATGAAGGTATGGCTGGAGACTTTGCAGTTCTTTCCGACCGCTGCGTTTTTCTGGATCTCAACAAACGCTCCAATCTTCGTGTTGTCTCCAACTTCACAGCCATACAGATTGATGAACTTCGAAAGCTTGACTCCGGCGCCCAGCTTGACATCGGCCGCAATCGCGCAAAATTCGCTCACAGGCGCACCAGCTCTCCCCGTTTCTGGATAGAGCGATCCACGGCTTCCAGCATTCGAACGACACGCAGGCCGGCGTGCCCGTCGTTGAAGGGCTTCTTGTTGTTCAAAATGCAGTCCGCAAAATACCCAAGCTCGACCCGCAGCGCTTCCGTTTGCTCAATCTGGGGAGCCCACATGTCTCCGGTGCGATAGCTCACGAGCACGTCGCGAATCCCTTCTCCGTTATTAATGTGTACGCCCTTGTCGTAAACACGCACTTTTTCGTCGGCCACGAGATCATTCCAAACCAGCATCTTTTTCTCGCCGCCAATCAGCGTGGTCCTGATTTTTACAGGAGAAAGCCAGTTCACATTAACGTGGGCGATGATGCTCTGCGGGAAATAGATGGTCATGAACGCAACGTCTTCGACGCCATTCAAATGCTTTTCGCCTGTGGCGACGATCGCTTCAGGTTCCTTGTTGATCAGATGATCCATGATCGAGAGGTCGTGCGGCGCCAGATCCCAAACGACACTTACATCGTGCTGAAACAGGCCCAGGTTGACGCGCAGTGAATCGTAGTAGTAGAGATCGCCCAGATCGCCCCTCTCCACCAGTTCTCGAATCTTGCGGACCGCACCGGTAAACAAGAAGGTGTGGTCCACCATGATGGTCAGATTCTTGCGTTCCGCCAGTTCAATCAGCTCTTCGGCCTGGGCCGCGTTTGCCGTAAAAGGCTTCTCCACAAAAACGTGCTTGCCATTCTCGAGCGCCGCCTTGGTCAGTTCGTAATGGGTCCAAACCGGGGTAATCACAGCAACTGCGTCGATTTGGGGAGACTTCAGGACTTCGCAGGGGTCGGTAGTCGTGGCAACGGCAGGATAGGCCTTCCTTAAGCGAGCCAGTGCCGCTAGGCTCTTGTCGCAAACCATCTCCACGCGGATGTTGTCCGGCCCGTGAAGATTCCTGACGATGTTCGGACCCCAGTATCCGTAACCGATGACGCCCACTCGAATCATGTATGCTCTTTCGCCTGCGGAGAAAAACCTAAAAAGGCTTGTTGGTAGGCTGCTTCTGCTTGGCGGGACAAGCTACCGCCATTCGTCCCTGTCCTAAATGCAAGATTTGCCTTCAATGTTGCTCTAGGCCTTTTAAAATCAGCGACTTAGAAGCAGGCCAATGACCTCAAAAGGACGTAGTAGGCAATCGCAATCCCTCTGCCAGAGTTTGCCCAGTATCTGGAGAGGCCAGCCTAGCCTGCCGATCCCCCTAACTCAATGACAATAAATAACTTAAGCAAAACTGGTTACCCCTACTGAGGTATCTGGGGCCTCAATTCTCAGGGAGACCGAGGAAAACTCTTACCACCAATAGACAACAGGATTCCCCAAGTACGGCCAAGGAGGGAGGGTAAGAGGTGGCTACCCGATCCATGGGGACATGGCGAAGCTCTTCATGCCAAGAGAGCGAATAAACTCTAATTGACGATTGCTTGCAAATTCGTTGGCGGCATCGGTAAGGTTGCGGACGCGGTTGAGTAGCATCGGCTAGCACTGAAGGTTAGGACGCCTCCGGTTCCGCTGGGTGCGCCACCCATGACGTTCAAATAGCAATCCTCCGCAGGAATCGTGTAAGCATGTCCCCCTGCGTTGGGGCTGTTCCCTCCGGTCACATCGGGGCCTATGGGCGGCCATGCCTTTCCCGAAGGCCACCATGCGGGCTTAGCAGATAGATAAAATGAAGCCGGCAAGGCTGTTGTTGCTGGGACGGCGTTCGCATATTTGCTAAGGCCCATAGGCACCTCCGAAACGCTGCCGCAGGTTGTGGCCCATCCAGGGCTGGAAGAATTTCCGCACCAGCGGACGGCTCCGGATACTACGTCATAGTTTCCCCACCGCATCAGCGTGGATGCCACCAGGGAATCCGAAGGAACTGTCACGCCATTCGCGGAGTTTCCACCGCCAATTCTGTAAATGGGCTTGCTGCCACTCTGGTACCCACTGCTGGTGCCGCCCTGCCCAAGCACGTTGCCTATGAGATTGTAGAATCTCGAGTACGCGCGAATATCCATCGCCACTTGATTCGTGTTGCAGGCCGACTCTCCGTACGGCGGAGTCCCGTTGTAACAAGCGCCGTCATTCCCGATGAACTGATTGCGGAAAACGGTCACCAGGTTATGCGTGCCGTGGAAATTATCGGCATAAAACTGCGGAGCAAAGTTTCCTTCATACAGCAGCATGTCGATCCCGGCGGTGTGCTGGTTCGTGGAAGCCTGGACATATCCGGTGCTGGCCGTAAAAAAATCGTTGATCGCAAAATTGTATGCAATGACGCATCCTGAGCAGGATCCATTCATCATAAGCGGCGCGGCTATGAACTGAAGGATATTGTTCTGGATCAAGTCGTCGCTGGAATTCAACGACTCTACTCCATAGCTCTGTGTCACGGCGTTCTGCGTTAGGTAGAAATAACTGTTCATCACCGAGATTCTGGCTGACTCCTGTAGCTCCACATGGGCTTTGCCGCTGTCTATTCCGCGCACACCCTTTACCCAGCAATCGATGGCATTTTGAATCTCAATGCCGAAGCTGCCCGTGGAAGAGGTGTGGTCCAAGGAAAGATCTTCGATGCCGCTGCCAGAGATTGGTGAAGTGGCCCACCAAGCGCCAGGAGATTTGGTTGAACTCCAATTTGCCATGTAGAGACCCGGAGTGATGGTCACATTCGTACCGTTGCACGCTTGGCCCGCCGTGCTCGCAGTTCCGCAGGAAACGACCTGAACAATCTGCACCTGATCTCGGTTGGGACGCTGCCCGTTCGTAGCGTTTCCTTCCAGCGAACAGGAAGGGACAGTTGCAGGGTCCTGGCAAACAAATACGCTTCCCGTATCGGACGGATCGTCAACCTGGTCCAGGATAAGAGGGCTTCCCACTCTCAGGTTGGTCACAGAGCTCAATGCAATGTTCGTTGTGCCTGGCGCGTAGCCCGACGTCCAGTTCGCGGAATTGGAGGGTCCGCCCCTCCAGTTTGAGTCCATAGCGGTGATGCAAACGTCGGTGGCAAGAGTGTGACACCCGATGCCGCTGGTGAAGACCAGGAAGGTCTGGTCAGCACCTGCACCTCGCAAAGTAACCCCGTTCTTCCCATTGAACATGATTCCGCCGAGACCGCTGTACGTGCCCGCGTTGAGAAATACGACTTGACCACTCGGGCAAGACGCAATCGCCGAGTTAATCTGGCTTGTGGTCGCCCCAGGATTCAGTGTGGCGCAAACTGTTGAACGATTCGGAATTCCCCCTCGAACACCAGATTTGGACCAGTCGATTGCCCTGGTGGGATCAATGATCCCAGACCACTGTTGCGCCCGCGCCAGGATCGGCACCATCAAAACCAGCGCCACTAGCCCTACACCTGGTTTCCAAAAGGCCCTTCTCATGAAAAGAACCCTTTCTTCATGACAACGCTATTAAGGTGAGATTCCCAACATTGTAAGTCTTGAAGTGGACGAAGAGAAGCTGGCACCTGGTTCGGTTGTTTACTGCCCCAAGGGACAAGGGAAGGGCAGGTCACATTTTGTCCCTTTTCTGCACCTTAGTCGGATAGACAGCCCCTTTTTGCCACGCTACTTTCTAATCTGGTAGAGAAGGTGGTGGCAGCCTAAGAACTTGGATTCACGGAGGTTACCAGCTCCCAGCCTTTTCCCGATTGAGCGCGCCGCTCTGAAATTGGGGACATTTTGGCTTTGGCCTATATGGGCATCGGCGTCACACCTGCAAATCAGGATCTGAGGTTCTATTGATGAAAAAAGTTGCCTTCCTTTTCGTGCTGGCGCTCGGCTTTGCACGGAATTGCCACGCTCAAACATGGACCTACGTGCAGGAGAGCGTCATCACCTACTGTGCGAATAACACGTCCTCCTGCGGTAACTTCGCTGGGACGATGATTCCAACGCAGGCAAACAGCATCTGGATATTCGGGATCTCCACAACGAACGACGTGACTGCCACAGTGAGCGGCGGGGGTGCCAGTTGGACGGAATGCGCTTCCTGCACTACGTTCCTTTCCGGCTTCAGGCGCAACAGGATCTATTACGCCTTGGGCGGCACGGCTGGGAGCACGAATTTCAGCATCAGCTTGTCCGGCAACTCGGGATCGTCGTTCGCCGTGAGTTTCGTCGAAGTTCAACCACCTGCTGGTTCGACAGCCTCATTCGACGTCGGAGGGGCAACTTCTTCCTCGACCTGCTCGGGAACCTGCACTGGCGTTGCTCTCACGCTCTCAGCGACCGACGTCGTCGTGCAGTTCCTGAACAGAAACGCGCCGGCAGACTGGAAGGGCTGGTCGTCCCCATATTTGACTTTGCCGAATGGCGACGGAGTTCACGTGAACGCACCCGCAGGCAGCGCGGCCGCTCCCACGGTCAACGTACTTCCCGGCGCCACGGGCGCAGTATTTTCGGCGATCGCGTTCAAATCGACGGCCGGAAGTTTCGCTCCTCCTACTCCGGGCCCGATGAGCCTGGTGAGCTTCGTTGATCCGGATCCGGCACAAGGTCTGAACGGATTGAACTGCGCCCCCTCCTGCAGCCTTACCGTTCCCGCCACTGGCTCAGGGCATCTTCTGTATCTTGAGGCTGCGAATACGTCGGGAGTCTTTCTTGGTAGTGTCAGTGGTGGGGGAACGTGGGTCGTGCCCGCCAGTTGCCAAATCAAGGGCGGTCAGTCTTCCGGTAACGCTCTCAGTTGCGCCTACGTGCTCTCTAGTGGCTCAACACCCGTAACGGCTATCAACATAACCTTAGCTGGAAATGCCAACACCATGTTCGCGTTCTACGAGGTGGCGACAACAGGCGGTACATTCGCCCTCGACACCGCCAACACTGCGACGAATGCTGCCAGCACCAGCCCATCGGGAGTCTCACTCTCGCTGTCCCAGGGTGTGACCGACGTTGTGTTCCAGTCTATCTCTGTCTTCGGTGGGACCTCATCAGTGTCATACTTTCCTTACGTCCGCGGATGCCGAAGCGGTTGCGGCCCGCAGTTCTGGAACGGGCAAGCGGCTAGCGACGTCATCTTGAACGTGTCAGGATCCGCGCCGGTACCGAAGTATTCCAACCAACAGAACAATGCGACCGTTGTTAGTGGCATTGCGTTCAAGGCAGGATCAGGAACGGGCACTGCCCCTGCCGCTCCGAGCGGCTTGACCGCGGTGGTCAACTGATTCCGAACCCGCGACCTTCGAGGGCGAACTAATCTGCCAATGTGGCCCGTGTTGCAGCCACGCGGTTGGAACTTCTAAAATAACCAAACCTCTTTTGCAGGCTTACTTTTTGTTTCTTAGGGATGGCGTGGGGCTCAACCGGAATCGCGAGAGGGCCTCACCGAGATTTTGGATGAAAGCCTCGGAATTGTAGAGTTCCGCGCTGGTCCGGAGCGCTTCGGGAGAAGCCGTCGGTTCCACCACGTCCAGTTGAAATTCCCGCGCCACGTCCTCGACAATCTGCGGTTGAATCGGCCGCTGATGTTCCACGTACCCGTTAATCAGGGAGTGTTCGCACAGAAGATTGATCACGCGCGGGACCCCCAAAGAGTAGAGGTGCACCGTATCCGCGGCTGCGGGGCTGAAAATCGGAGGCTGCCCGGCGGCGGCTCCGCCGATCTTCAGCCTCTCAAGAATGTAATTATACGTCTCTTCTTTGGTCAGATGGCTCGTCTTGCATCGAATCATGATGCGCTGCCGCAATTGGCGAAGCTGGGGCAGATTTAGTTTCTCTTCGAGTTCCGGCTGGCCGGAAAGCACGATCTGTAGGAGCTTTTCTGTGGAAGTCTCCAGATTGGTCAACAAACGAATTTCCTCGAGAACTGGAAACGTAAGGTTTTGCGCTTCGTCAAGAATCAGCACCGCCGTTTCGCCGGCACGGAATCGCTCCAGGAGCCACTGGTTTAATTTCAGGAGTTGCTGGCTTTTCGAACGGGATTCGCACGGAATATCAAATTCCGCCAGAACAAAATCAAAAAGCTGCGAGGAGTTCATCCGGGAATTGAACAAAAACGCAGACTTCGTTCCGCGTTGATGCAGCCAATCCAGCAGCCGGTTTACGAGAGTCGTTTTTCCCGTTCCAACTTCACCGGTTAACGCGATGATTCCCTTCTTGGTCTCGATGCCATACATCAAGCCGGAAAGGGTCTCTTCAACCTGCCTGGTTAAGAACAGATACCGGGGATCCGGGCTGACGTTAAAGGGATTTTCCTTGAGTCCGTAGAAGCTTCTATACATAATCCCTGTTTTCTTTCGATCCGGCCCTAACTGGCTCCATGATCCCGGGCTCCTGATACGCGGGGAGACACGCAGTCAGAATCGAATTTGACCTGTGTATTTTCACTATCGTAGCACCTGCGGGGGGGCGTGCCATTGAAAACTCATTTGGATTTGATGCGTTGTTTGGTTATTTTGGCAGCCAGGCGTAGTGCAGACAATCCCGTTGGACGCTTGGATTTGCGCTTGGTATCCGATGGACAAATTTGTGCCCCCGCTCAGTGGCCGGGTCAATCCGCCTGAGATTTGGTAGGAATTGTAGCTGGGAGAACTGAGCGACTTGATGGTCACAATCTGACTGTTCCGCGAGAACCCGAAACTGAAACTGCTGGTCCAAAGCCGGCCCAGTGGCCGGTTCAAATTCGCAATCACCTGATCGTTGTTCGAGCCGCTCAATAGCCCGCCGCCGCTGCCAACTCCATGGGAATAGATTAGCCGTAGCGTAGTGACGCGAAAACCGTAAGCGAGGGACGCAACGCCCGATCCTGAAGTCGTGCGACTGACGCCACTCACAGGAAAACGAAAGTTGGTGATGTCCGGCCCGCCGGCAAGATTCAGCGCTATCCTTCCAGTAATTCTTCTCCCATACATAAACTGAGCGGCATGATCGCCAAGTGCCTCCGGATTTCCCGGAAAATGAAAGGCCGTGAACCGATAGATAGCTCCGATGTAGTCCTTGCGGGTAAGCGCGTAGGTATACCCGGCGTTGAGGATATCCATGTCGTTGTTGGTGTTTCCGGGATTGGTGAATCGCAGGAAGCCGTAAACTGCCGCGACCGTAAAAGATCCCCGGCGGCTTACAGAGTAAGACAATTGAACGGCGGAGTCGTTGCTATAACGGGGACCGGTGGCCGAATAGATGGCCTGTCCCGGGGCGAACACTTCCTGGAGTCCGGGCAAGGCCACAGACAAAGCTCCCGAGATTCCCGGCACAGATAATCCGGTCGTACCCCCGAAGCCGAACGCGCTCTGCGGCAAATAGGAGACTTGCTCCATAACGAGCAATTGCCAGCGTTTTTCGTCTAGTTCAAACGCAGAGGAAAACTGATGATACTGGCCGTTTCCCTGAGTCGTATCATTGGAAAAGAAACCGCCGCCGGAATAGTTCGTCCCAAACAGCGCGTGGTTCCAGGCTTCCAGCAAACTGAAATTCCCGCTGGCGTAGTGTGTGATCGTCCATCCTGGATTCTGTGTCAGACCGGTATTATTGAAGTTATTGGATTGCGCTGTGATGCCATATTGAATGCCGGGAACCCAATAGCTGTGCCGCAATTCCGAAGTGCCCAGTGTGGGACTCTGCACTCCCGCCACCGGACCGCGGTCGGGCTGCATGGTCTGGTTGTTCTCATTGTCGTCTTGTTGATTTCCGTTTAGATCCGGAAGAGGCAAGAGGACACGAGCCGCGGGCTTTGGCTTCTCATCATTCTGTTCCTGAGCTCGGACCGGAGACTCCCAGAAACCGAACATCACGATCGCAAGGATTCCGCAGGCGAATTGTTTCCAGGCCTTCATTTTTTCTACCTCACGGCACAACAACCACGTCTCCCGGCTGCAGTTCGATGTTCTGCTCCGGATTCTTCCCTTTAATTGCCTCTTTGTAGTTGAATGGAATCCTGATGGGCTTTCCGTTCTCGTTCCTCAGCACGTAAATGTTCTTGATGCGGGCGAATGGCGTGAATCCGCCGCTCCCGGAAAGCGCCTGGAGCACGGTCATGTGTGGAAGAAGCTGAAAGGCCCCCGATTTGTTGACTTCGCCAGTTACGTAAATTCGGCGGCTGTTGATTTCCGTAACCGTCACCGTAACTTGAGGATTTGTGATGAATTTCTTTAGCTCCTCGCAGATTACCTCAGACAACTCCGTGGGCCTCAGTCCAGCTGCTTGAACATCGTTTAAGAGTGGCAAAGTGATTTTTCCGTCGGGACGCACTGGAACGGTTCGCGTTAACTGGTCTTCTCTCCAGACGTCGACTCTCAACACGTCTTGCGCGCCAATCCTGTACGAGGGATCCTCAGCGCCGGCCGGAGCGGGACTCGGGGCTGCTTGAGCCTTCGCATCTTTCGCTTCTTCTTTCTTGTCCTGCTTGTCTTGTGCTGGAGGATCTTGACTATAAGCAGGCGCGGCGACTGCCAACAGAAACCCCGCCAGGATTAATGAAATTGCATTTTTCATAGCCTTGCCTTACCCCCGTTTATTGCCCTTTCTCTTCGAGGCCAGTCTGTTTGATCTTATAGAGCAGAGATTTGTAGCTGATTTGAAGCTCCTGGGCGGCGCGTTTCCGGTTCCAATGTGTTCGCTCCAGGGCCTTGGCGATCAAGTCGCGCTCCGCCTTGCGCGATGCAGTCCTGGCAGCCGCCTTCAATGAAAAACTCCGCGATTGGTCAGGCGGCATTCTTTCCAACCTCGGCATCTGTTCCAGTTCTTCGATTGCCCTTCCCGGATCACCGAGCAGCACTATCCTTCTCGCTAGGTTCTCCAGCTCACGGACGTTGCCCGGCCAACCATGGGTCATGAAAAATTCCATTTCCACATCACTCAGCGCGGGCGCCTCGCGTTGCAATTCAGCGGCATGCTTGGCCAGGAAATGGACAAGGAGAGCCTGGATGTCTTCCTTCCTGTCCCGCAAAGCAGGGAGGCGCAGGCAAACTCCGTTGATTCGGAAATACAACTCTTTGCGAAACCTCCCCGACTCGATTTCTTGTTCCAAGTTCCGGGAAGTTGAAGCAATCACACGCGCGCGGCTGGAGTTGTTTTCGTCAGCCTCCCCGTCCGGCAAAATCGAAAGCAGTATCTTCTGGCTCTCTAAATCCAGTTCATCAATTCCGTCCAGAAAAAGTGTGCGAGCGCTCTGTGCAGCCCCCCCCTCACGCTCTTCTTGCAGCTCGGACTTCAGCAATGCAAGAAACTCCCCATGCTGCACGGCCCGGCAACTTATCTTTTTCAGCGGTACATGCGCTTGCTTGGACAGCCGATGGATCATCCGTCCGTAGACTTCCTTCCCGGTACCGCTCTCGCCCATGAGCAACACGGGGATGTGGGTGCGGGCAATCTCCTCAACCATAGAATTGAGGCTCTGGGCAGCCGCAGACTGTCCGCGCACAAACTGGCTAGCCATGTTGGTCGGAGCGGCGTCACTGAGAAATGTACTCATGGCGTAAGAACACTAACAAAAGCAAATACCCTTCCAGCCAGAAACTAGGTCTGGCGAGACAGATTTCTTCCTAACTCTGTGCAGAACAACAAGTTACCCCAATTCTCCAAACTTCGTAACGGGCACGCCTTTTGGGAAAGTCCTAATTCCATGCCATGAAGTTCCAAATTTTTGTCCTTTTTCCTTTACGTGCCCCACCACAAATCTTCAGCGGAGCACAACCAAAGTCAGAACGCACTCCAGGATTCGTCGGGAACGTGTCCACAAAAAAAGGCCCGCCGGAGAAATATGGCGAGCCTAACACTCTTTTCCCGCTTATGATTCTCCCCTTGCGCAATTGTGGAATTAGCGGAGGTACGCGGGTCAGCCTCAAAACACAAACCCCGCTCTGAACCCAGAGCGGGGTCGTATTGTGAGGATGAGGGTGTGTGAGCTAATTCTTCAAAAGCCGACGATGTGCAAACCCGCCAAGGGCCAGCAAGCCTGCGCCAACCAGCATCAGGCTCGAAGGCTCCGGCACAAAAATCAAGCTGGAGCTCCATGGGCTAACAGCAATAAGATTTCCACTGGAATCCGTCAGAAACGCTATGAAGATCGTTCCTACAGCTGGGTTCGACGGGAGTGTGACTTGCTGGCCAACACTATTCGTTCCAGTCCAAGTTCCCACGGCGAAGGAGGTCGCATTGAAGCTTCCGGCAACAATACCCGTCGCTCCCAATTCCTGGCTAGCTGTACTCGCGAAGTTTGGAAAATTCTGAAAAGCAGTTCCCAGCAGCACCTGCCACAAGTTCGTACCGCTGCTGAAATTTCCACTATTTCCACTCAGGGGGGTTAGCACCGCGATATTTAGTGTCACGGTGCCCTTGTACGACTTGCCGAATACCCAATCTGTTGTATTGCCAGAGAATATCGGGATCACGCTGCCCGCGTTGCAACTGGTGTATTGATTGATATCACAGAGGTGCACGTTGTCCGCCCGTGCCGATGCACAGTAAGACAAGCTAAGAACGCCCAAAGCGAAAATCACGAGGGTCTTGCGCATTATATTCCCTCCACGCGGGACACACGAGCGGTTAGCTGTGTGCAATCGTGGTACCAAGTTCTGCCAAAAGCTCAAAAGTGCATGGCAACCCTAACTTCTTTTATATCATAAGGTTGCATTAAGCTGCTCTCTTAGCCAAACCGCCTTGCGCTGGATTGCGACGAAGTTGGAAAACTTCTGCATAGTTTTGGGTCTCTTTTGCGCAACATTTTTCCCAGCGCCCTAGTCTCCCTTCGTTTAGCGGCGCTTGCTTCTTGGCTATCTCTTTGGCAATCGGGCCCGACCGTCAAAACAAAACCCCGCTCCAACATCGGAGCGGGGTCCTAATGCTAGGATGAGGGTGTGTGAGCCGGGGGCTGACTAATTCCTTACAAACAACCGGCGACGGGCAAACCCGCCAAGAGCCAGCAAGCCGGTGCCAAGCAACATCAGACTGGAGGGCTCCGGCACGTTCGACACAGTAATTAGGGCAGAACTCCACGGGCTGACCGCCACCAAGTTCCCGTTGGCATCTGTCAGGAAAGCAATGAAAATCGTTCCGATGGGCACTCCACCAGGAAGCGTAACGGATTGGCCGAGGGTAACCGACCCAGTCCAAGCGCCGACTGCAAAAAACGACGCATTGAAGCTGCCCGCGGTCATCCCGGTCGCCAATTGCTCCTGGCTAACGGTGCTCGCGAAGTTGGGGAATACCTGCGTTGGGCTAATGCCGAGCACCGCCCACAGGTTCGAGCCGCTGGTGAAGTTACCGCCCGTGCCAGCGTTTGGCGTCAGCACGGCGATGTACAGGGTCTCGCTGCTATTTGCCGTACCGAACGCCCAAGCCTGGGTCGTACCCGACTGCACTTGGATCGCATTGCCGGCATTGCAGCTTGTGAATTGATTGATGTCGCAGAGGTGAATATTGTCGGCCATGGCTGGCGCGCCGTAGCAAAGCGCCACGACAGCCAAGGCTAGTACCACTAAGGCCTTCCGAATCATGCACACCCTCACATTCCTACAGAGATAGGGACGACAAGAACTGAGCAATCGCCATGCCACAGCGAGCCAGACCGCGAACGTTTCGCAACGAAGGTAAGTCCTTTATTATCAGCGCACTACTCCCACCTGCTCGACCACGGTATCTACCTGTACTTTCGGGCAGGGAGCCTTCGGGAAACGTTCTGCACAATGTTAGACGTTTCTCTGCAGTTTTGTGCGCGCTTAACCGGGGCCATGTTTCTTCCTTGCTATCAGCACTCCGCAGCGGACTTGCTGGCAAGACCCCCATGGCCCCCCTCGCGAGCCATATACTGGTCGTAGATCCAGCGGTAAGTCTTCTCAAGCCCTATCCGCAACGGGATACTCGGCTCCCAGTGAAGATACTCTCTGATGCGCGTATTGTCGCTGTTTCGGCCGTTCACGCCCTTTGGCGCGCTGAGATTGTAGTTACGCTTTAGTTTGATCCCGGCAATCTCTTCCGCAAGGTCCACTAATTGATTGATGGTTACTGCCTCACTCGAGCCTAGGTTGATGGGCTCCAGGATCCCTGAATTCATGATGAGGTCGATTCCCTTCAGGCAGTCGTCAATGAACATGAAGCTGCGCGTCTGCTCACCCGATCCCCAGATTTCAATCTCGTGCCGGCCAGACACTTTCGCCTCAATCACTTTGCGGCAAATCGCCGCCGGCGCCTTCTCTCGCCCTCCGTCCCACGTGCCCCACGGTCCGTACACGTTGTGAAAGCGCGCCACGCGAGTGTATAGGCCGAAATCCTCGTGGAAGTGCCGGCACATCCGCTCCGAAAAAAGTTTCTCCCAGCCATAACCATCTTCCGCTAATGCCGGGTAGGCGTCCTCTTCCTTGAGGGACGGAGCCTCAAAGGTCTTTTGTTTGTCCCCGTTGTAAACGCAAGCGGAAGAGGCGTAGAAGAATTTCTTCACCCTGCTCTTCACCGCGGCCTGTAGCAGGTGCGTGTTGATCAGCACGGAAAGCATGCAAAGCCCCTTGTTGTTCTCGATGAAGCCCATGCCTCCCATGTTTGCAGCAAGATTGTAGATATCGGCCGCTCCCTCTGCCGTCCTCTCGCAGTTTTCTTTCAGATTCAAATCCAGGCAGAGGTTCTCGACGTCACTGAATTGCTGATACCATTCGTGGAAGGGCTTCGAGTCCACGGCCCGAATACGCGTGTAACCCCGCGCCCGGAGGCTCGCGACGAGGCTTCCTCCGATGAATCCCCCTGCTCCTGCAACCACCGCTAAGTTCTGCTTATCCATGAGCCAATCGGACCTCCCTGGAAAAACTTCACAACTGCACTGTCGGCTTTACTCTGACTCTCTATATTAAACGAGAAAATGTCTTGCTGGTGATTCGAGGGGCAACCCCAGGTGCTTGCGGTTCCGCTGGAGTTTCTTGGATAGCGCTTTCCCTTCGCGCAACTCAGGCCCCGTATTTGTTTCCTCCGACATTTCTGCCGAATTATCGCCGGTCGTCGAACTAAAATCATATACACTGCGGAGATTGCCGGATGATCCCAATTTAGTCCCAAATTGCAAATGAATAACTCTCAAACTCCAGCGAAGAACCAGTGGTACCTGTTCTCTGGTTGGGTGATTCTTTCACTCCTGCTGTTTCTGCGTCCGATTTTGGCGCTCCTTAGGTTGTCTCTCGCTCAGGACGACAGTTCTTATTTGGTGATCATTCCTTTGATCAGCGGTGCGCTTCTTTATCTGAAACGCAACGAGATTCCGCAGTGTGCCTCCGGCGACAAGATGCTCAGCGGCATTTTTCTCCTTCTAGCCGCCGCTATCGCTCTTCCCTCTTATTATGCGGCGGGCAAAGGTCTGGGCATGCAACTGTCCGGCTCGATTCTGGCGCTCGCCCTTGTCTGGATCGCTGGCTTCGCCTTTTTCTTCGGGAAAGCAGCCTTGAGAGCGGCTTACTTCCCGTTTCTCTTCCTGCTTTTGATGGTGCCAATTCCCAATTCTCTCCTCGATCGCATCATCTTGCTTCTTCAGCAAGGCTCGGCATGGATAACGGGTGTGCTGTTCGACATCGTGGGAGTGCCCGTCCTGCGCGAGGGTTTGGTGTTTCATCTCGCCAAGGTCAGCATCGAAGTGGCAAAAGAGTGCAGCGGCATCCGCTCGAGCATGGCGCTTTTCATCGTGGCGCTGCTGGTGGCCCATTTTAGTCTGAGAAACTTTTGGAACAAGGTTTTTTTCGTCGCCTTTGGCCTGTTCCTGATGATCTTGAAGAATGGCGTTCGAATCGCCACGCTCACCCTTCTTGCGGTCTACGTCAATCCCGACTTTCTCTTTGGAAGATTGCATCACCAGGGGGGCGTTGTATTTTTTGTGCTTGCCCTTCTCTTGTTATTACCCTTGCTCTTTTTTCTGCAGCGCAACGAGGCGAAGAGGGGCATCGTCGCACAGTCATCTTAAGATGCCACTGTTAACGTTCTGGAAAGACTTAGACGCACATTTTAGCTGGATGCTAGTTGGTGAGCTGATGCGCCTCAATCTCGCTCGCCGTAGTAATTCTGGTATTGCTCGCCGTAGGAATCGGCTTTTTGGACTCGGTTGAGCACCACTCCGAGCAGGTTCTTGCCCCGAAACTCCCCGGCCGTTCTCTCCACGATTTCAGCGTCGGTCGAGCCCGCGCGGATCACAAACAACACGCCATCCACCATTTCTGCAAGAACGGTGGCGTCATGAACCGGCAAAGTCGGGGGCGAATCAATGATGATCCAATCGAACACCGGGGTAACGGTGCTAAGCAATTGCTTCATCTTGTCGCTAAGAAGCAGTTCGCTCGGATTGGATACCAGGTTTCCGCCAGGAATCAAAAATAGGTTTTCACTCGTGCCTTTTTGAATGACACCATACTCATCCGCCTCCCCACGAAGGTAGTCCGAGAGTCCCGGGCAGCTCTGGGTCCCGAACAACAAGTGCAACCGCGACGAGCGCAAATCCGCATCAATCAGCAGAACGCGTAGCTCCGGCTGCTGAATGATCGATTGCGCGAGATTAGAAGCGACAAAGGTCTTCCCTTCCGCAGCAACACCACTCGTGATCAGCACTTTTTTCAGATTGCGGGTCGAGGCAATCTTGTACAGGCGAGACCGTAATGTGCGAAACCGTTCAGGCCCGCATTCACCTGGCCTAGAATTCAAAAACACGCTGTTCAATGGGTCGATGTGCCAATCTTGCTGGACGCATCGCTTCAGAAGCTCTTCGTAACTGAAGCCGGGCGTCGCTGTGGTGCCGGTGCTGACTCGCGGCGGCGGTTTGGGCGCGGGTGTCGGTGAAGCGATAGGTAGAGCCACCGCCACTTCCGGTTTCAACATCGAAGGAAGCTTCGGTTCGCTCGTGATTTCTGCGACTCCGGTTTCAACTTCGGTTGCTACTTTTGCGGCTCGCTCTTCAGCAGCCTTCTTCAAAGCTTCATGGATACGGCTCATTGTTTCCTCGAATACTCCTCAGCTCGCTTCAGTCTCCTGCGGAATAGGCTGTTTCAGAAGCGCCGGACTCGCAGCCAAAGATTCCAATACAGGCAAACTCGCAAGAACGGGGAGTTTCAGATAGGCCTCGACTTCCCTCTCCGAGTGTAACGTCTTGTCCATTGCCATCAGCAGGTAAAGGATGAACAAACCCAACAGCGTTCCGCCCCCGAAGCCTCCGCCGGCAAAGTTCACCATTTTCGGGAAGGATGGGCTGGTGGGCAAGCTCGGCGGATCCAGTACGCTAAAATGCTCGCCCTGCTGCTGGTGAATCAGCTGGCTGTCCATGTCGGCGACATTCCGTTGCTTGAGAAGCTCATTATAAAAATCCAGCGCGTTTTGATGGTTGCGGGTCAATTCCTTCAATTGCATTTCCACCATCGGACTGCTTTCAATGTGGCTCTCAATCATGCGGATTTGATCCTGAATCTTCGCCTGTCTTTTGACCAGTTCGGCGAAGGTCTGCTCCGCCTGCTGTATCTTCGCCCGGAGTTGCTGAAGCTGCGGTGGCTCGGTGGCTTTTCTGGGTTTGGGAGCATCACTGGAGCTCGGTGCCTCATCAATCTTCTTCTTCAGGTCTTCAATTTCATTCTTCAGTTTGACCACATCAGGATGTTCTTCCGTGTACCGCGCTCGCAGCACCGTCAATTGCTCCTGGCGGGTGCGAAGTTGATCTTCGAGCGATTCGGGATTCTCGCCCTTCTGGGATGTCTTCCAACTCGCTTCCTGCTGGCTGAGAAGGGTCTCATTGAAACCCTTGTCCTGCTGCGTTCGCGTCATCGCCTGATTAGTTGAATCCAGTTCCGTGTTTAAACTCCCCAATAGGCCCAGGTTGCGCTGGTCCTCTTCCGGGAGCGACCCAATGTGCTGGCGTTTGAACTGCGCCAGTTTGGCGTCCTGCTCATCGAGCTTAGCCTTTGCTTCGTCCAACTGCTGACCGATAAATGAGGTCGTCGTCTTCGCCTTATCGTTGATGTCGCGAGCGTCTTGTTCCATGAACATCGAAGTGACTTCGGTGCAAATCTGCTGCGCCAGTTGCGGATCGCCGAAAGTCACATTTACGGAGAATCCCGGCAGATTTGCGTACTGGATCCCGGGCATGGCTTCCAGCGGAGTGATGGTGATCGCTCCTCGCAGGCGGTCGATCAAATCTTCCATGTGGACCTTGCTGCGGTCCGGGGCATACAGGTTGAATTTCTCAATTACCGGTTCCAGGCGGCTGCGGCTGAGGATTTTTCCTTTCATTGCCGCGAGACGCTGGGCGAAGTCCTCTGTGACCACATGCTTTACGACATCCTCGGAAACCGTCGGGCGCGCCACAAGTACAAGCGTTTGTGACGTGTATTGTTTGGGAAGCTGCGTCGCAGCCAGCACGCTCGCCACGCCAAGCCCCAGGGCGCAAGCGGGCAGTATCCACCAGTGCTTGCGAAGCACCCTCCTTACATCGGCCGTCGTGAATTCGCCATTGCGTACCATGCTTATCCCTCTCAGCGAAATGGGGTCAGACTGTCCCGTCTGCTTGAGGCTGCAAGCCAATGGCCATGGATTTAGGCCGAGAGAAGCCCCCTAGGGTATCCAATCGGTTACTTTTCAACCACTTACGGGAGCCTGAGTTCGAACCATGGAAATCTCGGGTTCGCAATTTTTCGACGGACGGGAAAAGTGGAAGTTTTGTACCCACAATATCCCGAAATTTGTCCACCAACCCTCGGTAATAATGGCTTTTCAAAGGAACCCGACCAAGGGATCTTGAACAGGCCGTCTCTATCGCTTGTATGTTCTTTTTTTTCTTGTGCTTAGAGCCATGGCAGACGGTCCCTGCGGAGCCCTGTCTAGGAGGCAAAATTGCAACCGACTCACCGTGTATGGAAATAACTAGCAAGCAAGGCTCGGCAATTCGTGTTTTCACTCTACGCCATGCGGCGCTTTTGGCTGCGGCCATTCTCCCAGTCTGCCTGCTCTTGTCCGGATGTTTCCGTGACGCCAACGCGCGCAGGCAAAAGTTTGTCGCTGACGGAGACCGCTACGTCAAGCAGGAGAAACTCCCCGAGGCCCTGTTGACCTATGGCCGTGCGCTGCAGATCGACCCGAAGTCAGCTCAAGTTCACTACAAAATCGCGCAGTGCCACCTCAGAATGTCCAATTGGGCTTCTGCCTATCAGGAGTTACAACGCACGCTGGAGCTCGATCCGCAGAATTCGGACGCGCAGCTGAATCTGGGTCAGCTCTTCCTGGCCGGCGGCAAACCCGCGGACGCAAAGAACCTGGCTTTGACCATCCTCAAGAGCAAGCCCGACGACCTTGGCGCTCAACTTCTGTTGGCCAACTCGGACGCGCAACTGGATAACATGCAAGACGCTCTGCGAGAAGCAGCCTACGCCGTTAAGCTGTCTCCTGAGAATGTTGAAGCCTACGTCAACCTTGCGGGAATTCAGCAGAAAGCTTCTTCGTTCCAGGAGGCAGAAGCGAATTTGTTGAAGGCCAGAAAACTGTCACCGGATTCGCTGGTAGCCGCGATGGCCCTTGGCAATCTTTATGCGGCGGAGAAGCAATGGGAAAACGCGGTAAACGCGTTTCGGACGGCGATCACTATTGCACCGAAGAACCCTAGCCCCAGGGCGTCTCTAGCCGGGGTTTATATGGCCCAGAACAAAGGCGACATGGCTGAGCAGGTTCTGAAGGAAGCAAAGGCGGAACTGAGCATGGATCCCGTCGGTTACAGAATGCTGGGAGACTACTACCTCAATCAGGGTGACAGCGCAAAAGCCCAGGCCGAGTTTGCTTCCCTTGCGAAAGAACATCCCTCCGATTTCAATGTCAAAAAATCGTACGCCCAGCTTCTGATTTTCTCCAAACAGTGGGACGAAGCTTCGCAACTCACGGATGAGATTCTCAAACGCGCGCCTCAGGATGACGCAGCGCTCGTCTTGAGAGGCCAGATCTTGCTGCAGACCGGCAAGACCAACGATGCGCTCCAGACTTTGCAGCAAGCGGTCAAAAATAACCCCGCGAATGCTTTTGGCCATTACCAATTGGGAATAGCCCACCTGGCGAAAGGAAACACGAACCAGGCGGAAGGCGAATGGCGGGCAGCCACACAGATTCGCCCCGACATGACCGATGGCTGGATTGCCCTCGGCAAAGTTGCCTCGGACCGCCGCGATTGGTCGGCTCTCGAACAGATTGGCGCGCAAATCAAGAAAATCTCTCCTGCGAGTCCGGGAGGATACCTGTTTCACGCCACGGCCCGAATGAACCAGAATGACGGAGCCGGCGCGGAAGCCGACTTGAAGCAGTTAATTCAAGTGGCGCCGGAAAACCCGATGGGCTACGCCAAGCTGGGACAGCTTCGCGCTTTCGAAAAGCGCTGGAACGAGGCGGAAGCGCTCTACCGCGAGGCCCTCAACCGCTCGTCGAGTTTCTTCGATGCCATCCAAGGAATCGCTGAAATCGACTTTCAGCGTGGAAAGCCCGCAGACGCCATGCAATTCGTCCAAGAGAAAATCAACGCGGACGCGAAGGATGCCGCCCTCTACCTCCTTCAGGGCCAGGTCTTTGTTCGCGCAAAGCAGCCGGCCGATGCGAAAGCATCCTTCTTGAAGTGCGTCGAGCTCGACAAACAGAACTTGAGCGGCTTCATCATGCTCGCCCAGGTAGAGCAATCTCTCGGGGATGCGCCGGGAGCTATCGGGCATTACAAACAAGCCATCGCCATCGCGCCTGGTAATGCGGGGCTCTATACGACGTTGGGCACTCTCTACGAGGGCCAGGGAAACTGGCAGGAGGCGCAAGGGCTCTACCAGCGAGCGCTGGCGCTGCAACCCGAAGAGCCGCTCGCGGCGAACAACCTTGCATACATAATGCTCGAGCATGGCGGCAACGTGACCGTGGCGCTGACGCTGGCGCAGACGGCGCGGCGCGGTTTCCCGAACCTTCCGAACTCGGCCGATACGCTGGGCTGGGCTTACTATCAGAACGCCGCTTATTCTTTGGCGGAGCCGCTCCTGGAAGATGCCGTGAAGGGCGCGCCTGCGAATGCCGGCTATCGCTACCACTTGGGAATGACCTACCAAAAGTTGAATGATGCGAAGAAGGCGCGGATCGAACTGGAAAAATCCATTCGCATGGACCCGCAGGCGCCGTCCGCGGAAAAAGCCTCCCGCGCTCTGAACGAACTTTCCCCGAGCTAACCAGTTAACAGTTGACAGTTCAACGTTGGCAGTTGAAGAGGAAGAGACGAATCTTCCTGGCAGGGCCTGCTTAGTGACTTCAAGTAATACTTTCACTCGGGCACCTCTGAACGGACGGGGGCATCCCTGACATTTCAGACCGGGCGCATTCCTGACACTTTTGGGTCTTGCTCGGTCCGGGGATGGGGTGCAGGGGAAGGGGACGGGTCCTCTTCCCCTGCCCACATCTTGTAGAAACCTTGGGT
>WNGQ01003476.1_pt1 | contig 31491 bp, 30 predicted proteins | sample 5407661 | NCBI WGS metagenome assembly WNGQ01 (sample SAMN13153382, study PRJNA577476) | soil metagenome | isolation source: 60 cm soil or saprolite under Garry oak tree replicate 2 | place: USA:California | collected 2016-06-15 | reverse complement strand
GTCAAGCCCATTCTAAGAGCAGTGTCTCTAATTGAGAGATTGAGCAGAAAACGACAGTTTAATACTTCCCGATAATGCTCAGGCAATGCCTGAAGGATGCGCTGCACACGCTCTATCGGACTACTGCTTACCGCTGTAGACTCTTCTTCAGCCGGGCCTTCCCAACCAGCCTCCAACAATTCATCGAGCGAATTGACCGATACACGATAGTATGTACGCCAATAGTCAGCAATGGTTGTCCGCGCAACTTGAAACAACCATTTTTGTACACTTTGCGGGCCACGCTCAGTATCAACTCCACGCACGGCTTTTATAAATATTTGCGACGTCAGGTCCTCAGCCTCTTCCCGGTTTCCAACTTTACTATAGACATAGCGGTAGATCAGGCCAAGGTTTTCCTGGTAAAACGTCTGAAACTCCTGCACATATTCCTCCCCACGAGGAACGCGCGCTCCTGCTGTGGCAAGATGTGATTTTCCAAGTTTACTGTGCAGTGTACTCACAACGCCCCCCTGCTAAGACGGCTCAAAACTCACGATAATCGTGAGGCAGGCTGACTGGTCTAGCGATTACTACTACGCCGGTGAGTTACACTGACTTTGTGCGACTTTGTGCGAACCTCTAAGTAGCCAGAAAAAAACGAACACTTGTCAAAAACTATACGGTGAAATTACCGCTACTATTTTAGCATGGAAGCATGGTCGCTACAAGGGGCATGAAAAGGGCGGGCTATGCTTTTCACACCCCTGCAAATACGCGCAAACGTCTTCTTTGCAGGGGCGAAGCACGGCCCGCCCTGAATAAAGTCTGGGGATTCATCTCTTTCCTCTTGCCTATATTATACACTAACTTGCCAAGTTTTTGAAGGTAATCGGTTGAGCATCCACGATTTCCCGTTTGCGCTACATCCTGCCGTGCGTTATAATAAGAAAACAACGTCAACAAAAAATGGCAGCGGCACAATGGCGTGCTGTATCTTTCACAAAGGGCGTTGATTCTAGAGATGCGAGCATATTTTTTATGATGCTGGTAGGTCCGCCACCTAAACGCGCACCCTTCCTTCAGGGCTAACGAAACAAGCTTTTTCGCCTGTCCATATGTCTGTAGTACTACCCAAAAGGCGAGAGCAAGAGCGCAGAGGCCACTGAATTTCTACATTCCCTGTTTCTTGCCTCGTGCCCCCCACCTCCCGCCAGCAGAATTGAGGAGATCATGCATGTATAAAGGTCAATCCGGGATGTGGGCCTGGCTGCTCCATCGCGTTACAGGACTGGGAATTCTTTTATTTCTCTTTATCCATATCGTGGATGTTTCATTACTAGGGTTCGGGCCCGCCGTTTACGATGAAGGCATTGCACTGTTCGATAGCGTCATCGTACGTCTTTTGTCCCTGTCGCTCATAGGAGCTGTGCTGCTGCATGCATTCAATGGGGTGCGTATCATGGTCATCGACTTCTGGCGCAAAGGGGTAAAGTACCAGCTGGCCATGTTCATTATCGCTCTGGTGCTCACAATTGCCGGCTTTATTCCCTTTGCCATCTATATTCTTGCGCCAGTTTTGCCATTTTTACACACGCACACAACGACAATAACGAAATAATAGCCGGGCCTCGTTATTCGGCCCTTACCTTACGTAGGAGAAGATGTATGCGTATTTCGACCGGATATGGAACTAAACCAGCAGGCGGCGGATTTGAAACCTTTTCCTGGTATTTCTTCCGCATCTCTGGTGTCCTGTTGATTTTTCTGGTGATTATCCATTTGATCGTCATGCATGTAACAACCGATGTCGCCTGTACAACGTATCAATTTGTGGCCCAGCGCTACGATAATCCGCTCTGGAGACTCTACGACTGGCTGCTGCTGACCCTTGCGCTCTTGCATGGCATGAATGGTTTGCGCGTGGTCATTGATGACTATGTCCGCGGACGCGGCGCGCGCCTGATATTTCTGTCAACTGCAGGAACATTGACCCTGGTCTTCTTTATGTTAGGCACGATTACCCTCATCACTTTCCAGCATTCGGCGAATGTCGGCGTGTCTTGTCTTCACTAGGAACGAGGAATAAGGATATGTACTATAAATTTGACGTCGTGATTGTGGGAGCCGGCGGCGCTGGCCTGATGGCCGCCATGCAACTTCCCAACGCCAGTGTAGCCGTGCTGAGCAAGGTCTATCCGACGCGCTCACACACCGGTGCCGCACAAGGAGGCATCGCCGCCGCCCTGGGCAACCAGGAAGAAGACCATTGGAAATGGCATATGTACGATACCGTCAAAGGTGGCGACTACCTGGTAGACCAGCCTGCGGCCGAGATCCTCACCCGCGAAGCGATTGATGCCGTCTACGAATTGGAGCACCGTGGCCTGCCGTTTAACCGCACCCCGGATGGACGTATCGACCAGCGCCGCTTTGGTGGGCATACTCGCAATTTTGGTGAAGCCCCGGTTCGTCGCTCTTGCTATGCCGCCGACCGTACCGGTCACATGATTCTCCAGACGATGTACCAGAACGCCATCAAAAACCAGGTGCGCTTCTTCAACGAATACCTCGTGCTTGACCTGCTTTTCAATGATGGGCAGGCCTGTGGTGTCGTTGCCATGGAGATTCGCACCGGAGAGATTTCTACCTTCCATGCCAAAGCAGTGCTCTTTGCCACGGGCGGCTATGGTCGGGCCTGGCGGGTCACCAGCAATGCCTTTGCCTGTATGGGCGACGGTATGGCCATTGCCTACCGCCGCGGCATTCCTCTGGAAGACATGGAAATGTACCAGTTCCATCCAACCGGTATCTATAAGGTAGGCGTTCTACTCAGCGAGGCAGCGCGTGGCGAGGGCGGCAGACTCCTCAACGGCCGGGGCGAATACTTCATGGAGCGTTACATGCCTACCCTCAAAGACCTGGCCCCACGCGATATCGTTTCTCGCAGTATGATACAAGAGGTCAAAGAGGGACGGGGCGTAGACGGCAAAGATTATGTCTTCCTCGATTTACGACACCTGGGAGCAAAGATCATAAATGAGAAGTTGCCGGATATCACCGACTTTGCACGTAACTACCTTGGCGTCGAGCCAATTACTGAACCGGTGCCCATCCAGCCCACCGCGCACTATGCTATGGGAGGCATTCCAACTGACAACGATGCCCGTGTCGTCATTGACCCACAATGGACACCCAAGCCAGGCTTCTACGCCGCCGGTGAGGTTGCCTGCGTCTCGGTGCATGGCGCCAACCGCCTGGGCACAAACTCGCTGGTGGACCTGATCGTCTTTGGGCGACGCGCGGGCAAACACATGGCACAGTTTATTACTGAGAACGACCACGCTCCACTGCCTCCAGAACCAGAGGCCTTTGCCCGTGAGCTGGTGGATCGCCTCTATACCTCGACCGGTGGAGCATCGGCGGCGAGCATACGCAGTACGCTGCAAAACGAAATGGATGACAAAGTCTTTGTTGAGCGCAGCGATCAAAGCCTGCGTCATGCCCTCGATAGCCTCGACGGCTTGCAAGAAATCTATAAGCGAGTACAAATGCAAGACAAAGGCAAAACATTTAACACAGAGCTGGTCGAGGCCATTGAACTGGGCTTCCTCCTCGACTGTGCTGAGGCAACCATACACGGCGCTCTGGCCCGTACAGAGAGTCGCGGCGCGCACTACCGGCTCGACTACCCCAAGCGCGATGATGTTAACTGGCTCAAACATACGCTTGCTTATAAGGGCGCGAAGGCTCATGATGTGCGGCTGGACTACAAGGACGTTATACTGCTTGATGACCCGATATTCAAGCCCAAGGAACGGAAATATTAAGGAGGAATACAATGCGTGTTTTGGTGCAAATCAAACGGTTTGACCCGGATAGGGACCGGAAACCGTACTGGGCAGAATATCCTGTTGAGGCTGACCCCATTGATCGCTTGCTGGATGCGCTGAATACCATTAAATGGACGATGGACGGCACTCTCACCTATCGCCGCTCCTGCGCGCACGGGGTGTGCGGTTCGGATGCCATGCGTATCAATGGTCGCAATCGCCTGGCCTGTAAGGTGCTCATACGTGATGTGGGCGAGAGAGTGAGGATTGAGCCGATGCTGGGCTTTCCAGTTATCAAAGACCTGGTAGTCGACATGGATCCGTTCTTTGATAAGTATAAAGCCGTCAAACCTTACCTGATCAACTATGACAATGAGCCAGGAACTGAACGTTTGCAAAGTCCTGCCGAACGCGCTCGCTATGACGAGGGTACAAAATGCATCCTCTGTGGCGCCTGTACGGGTTCCTGTCCATCCGTATGGGGTAACCCCGACTGGGTCGGACCGGCATCGATTGTCAATGCCCACCGCTTCATCTTCGACAGCCGCGACCAGGGAGCTGCAGAGCGGCTTGCTATCCTGGGCCAACGCGATGGCGTTTGGCGCTGCCGCACGATCTTCAACTGCGCCGATGCCTGTCCGCGTGGTATCCCTGTCACCGATCTGATCGAACAGGTCAAACGCGCCATCATTTTTAACGATACAAATGTAGAGTGACTTATGACAACAGCCGCAACAGAACCATGGCAGCATCGAGATATCATTACCAATGGCATTCGGATGCACTATGTAACCCAGGGTGAGGGGCCATTGATTGTGCTCCTGCATGGCTTCCCGGAGTTCTGGTATTGGTATTCGTGGCGATACCAGATTCCTTTTCTGGCCGAGCATGGATATACCGTTGTTGCCCCTGACCTGCGCGGCTATAACGACACAGATAAACCACGCAAAGGCTATGACGTACCGGGTCTCCTGCGCGACATCGAAGGACTGATTAAAGGCCTGGGACAGGAGAAGGCCATCATTGTTGGGCATGACTGGGGCGGTGTACTGGCCTGGGACTTTGCCATTCGCTATCCCCAGATGACCGAGCGCCTGATTGTTATGAACGCCCCCCATCCCCGGGCGATGCTTCGTGAGCTGCGAACGCTGAAACAACTGCGCAAAAGCTGGTATATATTTGTCTTTCAGATCCCCTGGCTACCCGAAACAATACTGCTGCGCAATCATGCCAATGGAATTGGGCGCATGCTTCGTGGCAGCGCCGTGCAAAAGGACGCGTTTCCACGCGAAGTTACTGCAAAATACCAGGAGGCCATGAGCAAGCCAGGGTCAGTAACCGCTGCTCTCAAGTATTACCGCCAGCTATTCCGTCACCCCCGTGGGCCTGCTGAGAGGATATCGCGCATCAGTTTACCTACCTTACTGATCTGGGGGGAGCAAGATATTGCCCTCGGCATTGAACTGACGTATGGGCTTGAGCAATGGGTGGATAACATTCAAGTGAAACGTATCCCTGACAGTGGCCACTGGGTACAGCAGGAGCAGCCGGACAAAGTGAATCAGGTTATGCTGGCTTTTTTACGCCCGCCACTGTCATTCTGAGCGGAGCGAAGAATCTCGCCGGACAAAGTGAACCAGTTTATGCTGGCTTTTTTACAGGGGCAACACGAGTTCTAACAAGAAGAAGAGCCGAACCGTTGTTGCATTTCGGGGGGGAAAGAAATGCAACGTGCTCATGTGAGCAACGATTCGGCCTTCCTGGCAGCATAGTGGACAGTTGAATCAGGCTACAACAAAGGCAACCTCTACAATAGTCAACACCTACCACCGGCTAACGGCAAAAGGTCTTTTGCATCATTTTCTTGTACTGGTGACATTGCTGGCCACATCCTTTCCTCCATACACTCTATGTGGAGTCGCCCATCCTCAGATTGGCTGATCACCATGGCTCCCGCATTTCCATTTGATCCCCCGACCGCTTCTAGCCAGAGGATGCCGCACACTTTGCAAATACCATGAGTGGCTTCATAAATCTTCGGCAGAGGCAAGGTAGATGTACGTTCCCCCCTGCTATCTATTAACCGTAAACACCATGCACACTGTCGTACCATAATTCTCACTTCCTTTGACCCTACCTGTCCCTCACTCAATTTATCTCGCTCACAGATCAGCTGCTAATGTATGTTAAGGTCCCACACTCTTGACACCGGATTTGGAACAGAACAATGTCCCAATTGATGGCTACCTCGTAACTCCAATGAAACCTCTGTTGAGTTCGTTTCATCCTGTACATCTATAGCTATTGGTACATCTTTGCAGTTGGCGACAACCCAGGAGTCCTGGAAGTGCCCTTGTGCGTCTACCAGTACTGAATGTAGAGTCCTGGCACCACCACTGGCTACATGAACGACAAGCTGCACTTTACCGCCAGGCGTAAAGTTGGCCCCACACAAACGCATGCGCGATTGAGCTTTGTCAGCATTCGTTGTGCATAACCGGATCGTTGGCGTCCTGGTAGCTGTTCCTGTTGCGCTTACAGTGCCAGAAGGGCGCTCGGTCGGTGACAGCGGTGTATGCGAACTCACTGTGGCAATGGATGGTAGTACCGTGCTGTTTTGACCTTGAGGCAGAATATAGTGACCAAGATACGACCAGTCTGCTCGATATGCCAGTACAGTGACCGCAAACAGTAGCAGGAGCAGAAAAGCAGCGGTAGGCGCCAGGACCGGACGAAAAGATACCCATTTCGCACCTTGTGCCCGGTAACGTACGCGCCTTTCTTCTTCACGCTGCCTGCGAGCAAGACGAACTGCCGGAGGATTGTGCATGAGCTCAAAAACACCCTCCGCCAATGGTGGGTAGTCTTGATTACGTTGAAAGTGCTCCAGCGTTTCACTGAGTTCTGTACTGATCTGTGCATACTCCATAGACCGTTGGTAACACTCTTTACACGCGTCTATATGTTGGTGGATGCTTGACCATCCTTCATCCAGAGCTTGCTCACGAGTATAGGCAAGCAGGATACTATCATCTGGATGCTTCATTTCAACTGAACTCCGTGACCACCGCATTTGTCCTGACATAGGGTGTCTACCTCATCCACAATTACCGCTTGCTCGTCTGAGGAGATGTTCCATAAATGGTACGGAATTTCTCCACGCTACGAGCGACTCGTTTACGAACTGCTTCTGGAGTCATCTCCAATACCTGGGCAATTTCTTCGTAGGTGAACCCATTGCCGTAGTGAAACAATAAACACACTGCGTCTTTTGGCTTCATTCTCGAAAGCGCTTCATGCACAAGTATACGCGTTTCAGCCTGATTTTCTGGCCCGGGCACCACAAGATTTGCATTGAAATCTTCAGAGCTGGATGGCCTATCCAACCCCACAAATTGCTTTAAGCGTTTACGATTAAGATAGCGCAGGCCATAATTTGTAGCAATACGGTATATCCAGGCATCAAGAAAGAGATCCTGAGATGTCTTTCCTATTTCTTTATACACCTGGAGAAAAGTATCTTGTGCCAGGTCAAGGGCCACTTCCCGGTCACCTACAAGCCGGTGCAAATACGCTGTCATAGGTTGCTGTAACCGTTCGATAAGTGAACGAAAGGCCTGTGTATCCTTCGCCTGTAGACTCTCTACCACCTGGACATCCATCACCAATTTGGCCTTTTGTTCCCCCACTAAGGCCTCACCCATTTCTTTTTCGTTTTGCGGTGCCTTCACTAGTACAATCCATAGCAAGATAAAAAACGGACACTTTTTGTTGTGTTTTTGAAATAAAAAATTTGTCGTCTTGCTATACAACGGATATATCGAAGCCATCGTATCCAGAGGAACCATTTGGGGCAGGTGGTTCCTGTCTGGGGTCCTGGACATTGCCCTCCATGTCAATGGCGCGCACAACGAGCGTGTAGGTGCCACGAGTCGTAGGTCGCCACGGATATTCCCAGAGGACCCACGTGAGGTTCGAGAGAGGATGCTTGAGGGTAGCGCGGCGCCAGGTATTACCGGCATCGAGGCTGACATCAACCTCAGAGATGCCTTTGTTACCTGAGAAGGCCACCCCCCCGATATAGGTCGTTTGATTGAGGGGAACATTGGTACCAATGAGCGGAGTGTCAACGCGCGCAGTCAAGCGGACAGGAGCGGCATCACTCCACCCCCGTACTTGCCAGTAACCCTGGTAATTGTCTTTAACGACCTCGATACGGTTCACCCATTTACAGTGCTTCATGCCATAAATGCCAGGAACGAGCATACGGGCAGGAAAGCCATGACCCTGGGGTAGAATAGCTCCGTTCATGTGCACAGCTAGCAGAGTAGTGGGTTCGAGAGCTTTATCCAGGTGAATGCTATCGCTATAGCCGTCGACGGCGTAAAAGACAACTTTGATTGCCCCCGCTTTAACACCCGCACGTTGAAGCAGCTGCCTGAGAGGAACTCCTTCCCAGAGAGCATTGCTCATGTATTGACCACCAACCTCGTTGCTGACGCACATCATGGACTCATATTGCTGCTGCATTGGCAGCGCCAACAACTCATCGTAAGTAAGGGTGAAGGGATGATCAACGTGCCCATCGACGCTAAGTTGCCAGAGGCCAGCCCCAACGACGGGATCAGAAAAGAGGTTCTTGGAGACGATGTAGAACTGATCATTAGACGTGATCTCAGGTGAAAGAAATTTGGTGGGGTGAATTTCCCCATAATTCGGGATAGGAGGGGGAACTATTTTACTTTTAAAATGCTGTATCAGATGACTTACCGGAACAGCGCTCGTGTTGACGCCCTGAGTGATGAAACGCCAGGCACCAATACCCAATAATCCCACGCCTGCTATGACAAACCCACGCCTTAAGAGGGTGCGCCGCGATAGGCCGCCTTCGACTTCGTCACCATTACCGGCGTCTACACGAGATGCTCTTACCTTTTCGGGACGGGCGGCAAACCAGTTCCGCAGAGGAACGAAGAGCAGCCCAAAGCTTGCGCCAACCACAGCCAGGCTCACGACGCTGTTGATGAAACCTATTGAGAGCAATGCCCCAAAGATACCTGCACCCATGAGGGGAAGGAAGATAAAACCGACGAGGAGCCAGAGTAGACCGGCCAGCAGAACTCCATGATAGAATTGCAGTTTCGTTTTTGATGCCTGTAATGCTGTGTTTTGTTGCTCCTTACTTGTGCTAGAACTTTGCTTCGCAGTAACTTTACCGGAAGAGGCAAGAAAAAGGTTGTACAAAGCTCCACTGAGTGCGAAAACCAGGCACTGGCCGACAACAATACCGTCGAAGAGATAGTGTTTGGCATCCGCGCCAATTGCTGCATGTAAATAATCAAACATGCTGGCAGGCATGAGGGCGGTGAGTTGCGAGCCAACAACTTCCGGTAACAAGATGCCATTCGCTACAATGCTGAGCCCTAACATGACCAGCGTAGCAATAATTCCTGCCACCAGCCCGGCCATAAAACCAGTCTTAAACTGCTGCTTCCTCGTTTTTGTCTTCATACCAGTATCTTTCAGGCATATAAAATAAGCACATATATCATAGCATACAACTGGTTACACGATTCTTGAAATGGAATTTTACGATGGTGTTTAAATGGGCATTGAAAAGGACAGGCCCTCTCAAAACCAGGTTTGCACCTCATCTATCCTATATGCTATATTATGAGATGATCTATACAATTGATGACAAGAAGCTTTTGAGCGAGTTGAGAAAGAATGCCATGCAGCTAGAAGACTATTTTGAATTTTTGACCGAGGATGATATTCGGCTGAAAGGCACAAGAGTTGGCATCGAAACGGTGCTCTATGATTATATCCATCGCGAACGTTCTCCAGAGATTATTGCTAATACCTATCCCACGATCACTCTGGAGCAGGTCTATGCGACTATTCTATACTATCTCCATAACAAAGAAGCGATTTCAATGTATCTGGCTGACTGGTTGGAATGGGGAAGAGAAATGCGCAAGCGTGAAAATGCTAATCCTTCTGCTGCGCGTCAAAGACTTAGTAAGCTCAAAGCGGAGAGACTAGCCCAAAGAAAAGGGATAGCGTGAGCATTCGCTATTTGATGGATGAGAATCTTGATCCCCTTTATAAGAGGCAACTGCTGATAAAAAAACCTAATCTTGTTGTGTATGCAGTTGGAGATCCAGGCTCCCCACTTAAAGGAACGCTTGATCAAGAGATTTTGTGTTGGTGCGAGGAAAATGGCTTTATCCTCGTCACCAGTAACCGTAAATCTATGCCTGCTCATTTAGGAGCACATCTGGCACAAGGACGTCATATACCTGGTGTCCTCACTCTCAATGAGGAAATGAGTGTAGGAGAGATCGTAGAAGAGCTACTCCTGATAGCGGGAGCTAGTCTTGTCGATGAATATCAAGACCGCATTGAGTACTTGCCTGTGCCCTGACCCATAATCCCTCCTACCTTGTCCCCATCAGCCAAATAGGGTATGATCTACATTAAACGAGAGAGTACCTGTCATCCTGAGCCGAAGGCGAAGGATCTCTCCGGAAACGAGAGAGCACCTATCATCCTGAGCCGAAGCGAAGGATCTCTCCGGAATACGGTATGATCTACATTAAAATTGGTGGAGTCGCGTATGCAGAACAAAGACACACTAGCCGATACCACAACATCGAAACAGAGCCTCAATCATAACCAGCTGCCCCTCGTGGTTGGAGTAGACCTCGGGGGTACGCAGATCCGTACAGCAGTATTGCGCGGCCCTAAACTGCTGTCGCGAGTGAGCTTAATGACCGGCAAAAATCCATCGCCTGGCCGCATCATTCCACGCGTCTATACTGCCATACAAGAAGCGCTTGGCAAGGCGGGGACAACCATTGAGCAAATTGCAGGTATTGGTATCGCAGCTCCAGGCCCGCTGGACAGCAAGACAGGCGTCGTTTTTACTCCACCAAACATGGCTGACTGGGATCACGTACCGCTGCGCGACCTCTTCACAGAGCACTTCCATATACCAATCTTCGTTGAAAATGACGCCAACGCAGGAGGCCTGGGCGAACACATGTTTGGCGCAGGTCGCGGCTGCAACAATATTGTCTACCTGACGATCAGCACCGGCATTGGTGGCGGTGTTATTATCGATGGAAAATTATTGGAAGGGGTAAGTGGAACAGCGGGAGAAGTTGGCCATATGACGATTGACTGGCATGGCGAGCGCTGCCCTTGTGGGAATCTTGGCTGCCTGGAATATATCGCCTCCGGCACCAGTATCGCTCGCAAGGCCAACGAGGCTATTCATGCTGGAGAAGGCATCGAGTTGCTCACCTTTGCCCGCACGATGCTACAACATAGTACTACGGTGCCAGATCCGTCGGCCCTTCCCACCCAGGGTCATGACCCGGCCACAGTGGAACTGCGCTTTCCACCTGAAGAAACCGATGACACGAGCCTGGGGAGTGAAACTGGCGATGAGCAGCAAGAAGAACACCTGCATGTCAATGCCCGTACAGTAGCGCTGGCAGCTGAGTCTGGCATACCGCTGGCACGAGCCATCATTCAGAACGCGGCTGAAGCCATCGGAGTTGGACTCGTTAATATCATTCATTGTTTTAATCCAGAGATAATCATCCTGGGTGGCGGCGTAACCCAGATGGGGCGAATGCTGGTGGAGCCTGCCCAGCGGGTCGTCCAGGAGCGTGCAATGAAAGTACCTCGTGAGGCTGTGCGCATTGTGCAGGCACAGTTGGGTGATAATGTTGGTCTGATCGGAGCGGGCGCGTTGATCTATTATTACAGCAAGCAGTAAGAAACAATGGCGGCAAGCAAAGAGCGGCTAGATGTCGCGTTGGTCCGGCGCGGCCTGGCCCCAAGTCGCGAGCGGGCACGGGCTCTCATCATGGTTGGACAGGTGTACGTCGGAGATCGCATGCTAGACAAACCGGGTACGCTCATCCCACTTGATGCTGACTGTCACCTGGCACAAGCCCCCGCAGAATTGAAGTACGTCAGCCGGGGCGGTCTGAAACTCGAAAAAGCGCTCACCACCTTTCAACTCAGCCCCGAGGGCCTGGTTGCCCTTGACGTTGGGGCCTCAACCGGCGGCTTCACCCATTGCCTGCTCGAACATGGCGCCACACGCGTCTACGCCGTAGACGTAGGCCACGGCCAGCTGGCATGGACCCTGCGCAACGACCCACGCGTCGTAGTCATGGAACATACCAACATCCGCCACCTGACAAGCCTACCCGAACCAATTCAATGCGTCGTCATCGACGTTTCCTTTATCTCGCTGCGCCTGGTTTTGCCCGCTATTATACCACTGCTTGCTCCTGAAGCCTGGATAGTCGCCCTCGTCAAGCCCCAATTCGAAGCAGGCAAAGCTGAGGCCGACAAAGGGTCGGGCGTCATCACCGATCCAGCCGTGCATACCCGTGTCCTTGAAGAGCTGCAAGAATGGATACAAAAAAATACACCCCTCAAAATAAAGGGATTGACTGATTCACCCATACTTGGGCGTGACGGCAATCGCGAGTTTTTGTTATACCTGGGATTACAAGATCAACCCTCATCAAACGTTGACTAATCCAGTAGTCTTGTAACCCCTCTCCACAAGGTGTTGTTGAGCGTCCACATCCTGTCAGCAGGGTATTTGAAGAAGACCAACTCTATCTTATCGCCACAGCCTATCTGCACGATATTGGATATGGACCCTCACTCAAAAAGACTGGATTCCATACTAATTTGTGCAAAGTGCTCTTAGGTAGGTGGTTTAGATTATTATTGATGACAAAATGCCAGCATTTAGAGTACAATTGGTATATGACAACAACCCAAACATAATTTCTAATCTAATGAGGAGGGATGCTATGACAGACAACACAGGAGAAACAATAGTTCCAGTGGAACTATTTGAAGATGTTGTGAGCCCAATCATAAGCCCAAATGGAACATTCCCTATCACTGATGAACTACCACATCCAAAAAATAAGCTAAATGAACTTCCTGGGGATCAATGGCTTTACTTCACTAAAACGCTCCTCACAACTGCATATCCTGCCCAATATGGACATGAGCTTCGCAAGAAACATGGAGCAAACAAGCCGCCCCAGTTAATGAAAACACTTATCGAGTACTTCACTAAACACGATGAACTAGTACTTGACCCCTTTGCTGGTGTGGGAGGAACCCTAATCGGTGCTACTATTGCAAACCTGCCGAGAAGGGCTATAGGAATCGAAATTAATAGCGAATGGATAAACATCTACAATCAAGTCATAAAGCAGGAAAGATTGATGCCTCAAGAGCTTATTCTAGGTGATTGTGTTACCTTGATGCAACAGATGGAAGAAAGGTCATTTGATTTTATTGCCACTGATCCGCCCTACAACATCCATCTTGAGCAAACTATGTCCAATGACCGCTATGCCAAAGAGTTTGCTAATCGTCGAACAGACTATAATATGCGCTCTGAAGAAGAACAGGATCTTGCAAACCTTACATCATATGATGACTACCTTGCAGCTATGACCAACGTCTTTAAACAATGCTACCGACTACTTAAAAACGATAAATATATGATATTTATCGTACGTGATGCTTATCAAGATGGTGAGTACATCATGACTCATGCAGATTTAACAAACGCAGCTCGAGGCTGCGGCTTTAAGAACAAAGGAGATATTATCTGGTATCAATCTGGAACGCGATTGCGTCCGTATGGTTATCCCTACGCATATGTGCCGAATATTGTGCATCAGCATATCATTGTACTGCATAAGCCGAAAGCTAGAAAATTAGGAAGTTGAATGTAGTATGGCAAAGAGTTGGTCTTTCCCTACCAGTCCAAGAAATCCCGCTAAGATACCCATAGAACTTAGTATCCTTTCAAATCTTGTAGATACGTGGAAAGAGCAAGGTAAAAAGTGGAAACCAGAAACAACCGAGTTAGAATTCGGTGAGACTCTGCGTGCTTCAGGCGAGGTTGAAGATAATGATGCTAAACAGAATCTCTACTTCAAAAGACAGGCTGATACAATTACTGAACAAAACTTGAAATGGACAGGGCGGGCAAGGTTCGGAACTTTCAAATTTTTGGGTTTTGTTTATGTTACCAACGAGGGATATGCCGATCTGACAGATGCTGGCCGTCGCATTATTACTACAAAACAGCCTAGCATTATCATGCTCAAACAACTTCTTAAATGGCAGTATCCAGATAATCAACATAGAGGCAAAAAGTACCCCGAAGAAACTTTTCGCATTTGGCCTTTCGTAGCTGTGGCACAACTCATCAAAGAGTTGGGTGGACTGACTAAAAATGAGATTGCATTATTCTGCTTCACAATGCAAACGATGAAAGATCTTGCCAAAGTTCGTAAAGTCATTGCTGATTTTCGTGTCACATATGCTAATGAAAAGGGTAAAATACCTAAACGACGGCTAGTTTCAACGCTTCGTCGTTCCATGAAGGAAAGAGCTCAGGAACAGGGTGACAAAATTCCAATAGACTCATTCCGTGACTACGCAGATGCTCTTGGAAGATATATGCGCTACACCGGTTTATTTTCCATCGATGGTAATCGCATAGTCATCACTAAAGGAAGAGAGACGGAAGTTGAAGACCTTCTTAAACTAGATCTAAAACTTCATCCTTATGATGATCCTGATACCTTTTATTCTTACTATGGCAATCCAGAACTACCAACTCTTCCTACCGATGTCGATCCAAGCATTTTGCACAATCAAATCAATAGTCTTGTATCTGATCTTTCGGCACTCCATGCAGAACTTAATGTGCTCAAATACGGCATCGTCCGTGAAAGCACTTCCCCCATTTCTCAGACCCTAACAGAAGATATTGAGAAACTACGAACATTACTCTACAACCTTCGCGAAGAGAAAAAGAAAGTAGAGTTTGAAATTGTAAACATTCGTGGGCGTGGCCCTGAGAAGCTTGCAGAGGCTGTGGAGTTTTATGACAAAATTATCAACCACCAAACATTTGATGATGCAACATATCTTGAATGGAATACATGGCGAGTATTTGTTGCCCTAGATAGGGCAAAGAAAGTTAAACCAAACCTCATCATGGATGAAAATCTACAACCAGTCAATCCTGCATTAGGTGGAGGACCAGACCTCGAAGTGTCATTTGAAGATTTTCACATCGTTCCAGAAGTAACCATGCGTCGTAGCACTGACCAGGCATATTATGAAACTTATCCAGTCATACGTCACGTTGAAGACTTTATGCAAAAGGTTAATGATGAAGAGACTTATGGCCTCTTTATTGCACCACGTTGCCACGAAGATACTATCCATCAGTTTTTTCTTAGTTGGAAACATGGCGGCCGCACTGGCAAAATCATCAAAATTATACCGCTGACAATTAACCAGTTCCGAGACATAGTACAATGCTACGTTAAAAAGCAAGAATTTCAGCCTGCTGAATTACGCCAGCTATTTGACCAAATTGGCGAAGCCCTCCATACTTCACAGAACAGTCAAAAATGGAACAGCAAGCTACCGCTAATCATAGAACAATGGAAACAAAAGGTAACATAGACCTACTAAGAATAAAAGACCTATTGCCATTGTACGTTCCTTCAAGTCTGTTTATAAAATTTACTATATTACCTATCATAAACAACAAAATAGCAGAGCAACTACAGCAACCTCCACAACCATACACAAAAACAGACAAACAGCAGTAAACAAGGCAAGGGCTTTTTGAGCACGAAAAGGACAACAAAGGATGACCATAAAGGTTCAGTGCCATATCCGCCCCTTGGCGTTGTCTCCAATAGCAAAACATTTACAAAATATGTTATACTATGGCAGCAATCCCCCCAATTGTAGCTATCAAGCTGCTTCATGCCCATCTTCGTAGCGCTCAGGAACGTAATCAGTTCTTCCAGGAAGCTCGATTGCTCAAAAAGCTCACACATCGCTCTATTCTTCACATTATTGATGCAGGCATACAAGATGGTTTACCGTATATTGTGACCGATTATGCCTCTGGTGGCTCACTCCAAGATCGTCTCAGACAGCACCCCCATCAACCATTACCAATTGAAGAGACTCTTACTATTCTCAAGCAAGTCGGACAAGCACTGCACTATGCCCACCAACAGAGTATTGTTCACCGTGATCTCAAGCCTGGAAATATTCTTTTTAATGGCAAAGGAGAGGCACTCCTTGCCGACTTTGGCATTGCTATTGTGCTAGAAAAGACCAAGCGGATAGATGTCATTGGCACACCCTCTTACATGGCACCAGAACAATTTCATGGGGAAGTCAGTCAGAAAAGTGACCAATATGCTTTAGGTTGCATTGCCTATGAGCTCTTGACTGGACAGAAAGCATTCACAGCCCCTCATGGTCTTGCTGTAGGGTTTAAACATTTGAATGAATATCCTATTGCTCCAACACTCATCAATCCAGCTATACCAGCGCACGTCGAACAAGCTGTGTTCAAAGCTCTAGTAAAACAGCGTTCTGATCGCCATACAGACGTATCTACCTTTATCAATGCGTTACAGAAAACTTCCAAGCAATGGTCGGAAGAAGGTAAAACTCTTCTTGATCTCAAGCGCTATGAGGAAGCCCTGGCAGCCTATAACCAGGCCATTCGCCTTGATCCCAACGATGCTGGCGCCTACCACAACAAAGGGATTGCCCTCGAACACCTGGAAAAGAAACAAGAGGCACAGCAAGCAAACAATAGAGCTAGACAACTTGGTTATCATGGCTAGAAATCAAGTAAAGAAAAACGAAAGGATAGTAGCATATTCTATGCATGAGAGGGTGTATACCCGCTCCAGAGCTAGAGGGAACGATGCCTGAATTGCCAGTTCTATCCTGCGAAAGCAAAAAACTTTTCCTCAATCCCATTTATAACGGCTTCATAGCTAACAACACATTACAGCTACCTCCACAACCATACACAAGAACAGACCAACACTGGTAAACAAAACAAGGGTCTTCTGAGCACAAGAAGGATCACAAAGGACAACCACAAACAACTAAATTCGCATCCGCCTCTTGGCATTGCCCTCAATAGTTTGCCATTCAGAAGGATACCAACCGTTCGCTGGGGATATACCGTGTAAAACTTATGTAAAGTGTGGATAACTATCAAGAAAAGCAAAACCAAAGGGACATTTCCCGAACACAAAATCAAGAAGGTATATGAAACCCCATCGCACCTACAACCACTAGTAACATTATGGTGTATAATGGAATATACTCGCGGTTACAGTGAAAGAATTCCTGTAAACTCCCTCCAGGCCTAGGGTGAGACCAAGTGAGTATCTGTTATACTTGGGATTATAGAAATATATTTTGCGCCCTTTAGCAGCGCATTTTTCAGGCCTACAGAAAAGAGGTGTGCTCATGAGTACCAGTACTGTACCTTCTATCGTCATACCGGATCGGTTCAATGCCGCCAGCGCTTTTTTAGACCGTAACCTCGCAGAGGGGCGCGGCGCAAAGACCGCTATTTATTACGAAGGAACGGCCTATACCTACGCGCAAATAGCGGAACTGGCGAACCGCGTCGGGAACGGGCTGCTCGACCTTGGCATCGACCTGGAGCAGCGCGTGGCCCTCTTGCTGCTCGACTCCCCGCAGTTTGCCGCGGCCTTCTTTGGTGCCATCAAAATAGGAGCCGTACCTGTGCCTGTCAACACTATGCTGCGTCCCAACGACTACGTGTATATGCTCAATGACAGCCGTGCGCGTGCCCTGATTATCCACGCGGCGCTGTGGCAGCAAGTGAAACAGCTCCTGCCGCAGCTCAAATACCTGCGGCACGTCGTCGTCGTAGGGCCCGAACAAGAAAATGTAGGGGCATCCCTTGTGAGAACCCTGTCTGGGGGACAGGTAACCCGGACTCCAACGGTGCATGACTTTGACAAATGGATGCAGAAAGCATCGACAAACCTGGAAGCAGCTGAGACGAGCAAGGATGATAGTGCCTTCTGGCTGTATAGCTCCGGCAGCACAGGCTTCCCCAAAGGTTGTGTCCACTTGCAGCACGATATGACCTACTGTACCGAGTATTATGCCAAACCGGTCCTTGGCATCAAAGAGGATGATATTACCTTCTCCGCGGCCAAGCTCTACTTTGCGTATGGCCTGGGCAATAATCTGTACTTCCCCTTCGGAGTGGGTGCCAGCGCCGTCCATTTTCCGGGGCGTCTGGTGCCGGAAGATATGTTCAAAGTTGTTGAACAGTATCGTCCAACGATCTTCTATGGCGTTCCCACGCTCTATGCCGGTATGCTGGCCTTGTCCGATACAGGAAAACGCTTCGATTTCTCCTCCGTGCGTATTTGCGTCTCCGCCGGTGAATCCCTGCCGGCCGATATCCTTCGTCGCTTCGAGGAAACCTTCAACGTACAGATCCTCGACGGCATTGGCAGCACTGAGATCCTGCACATTTTCATCAGTAACCGGATAGGAGAGATAAAGCCAGGCAGCACGGGCAAGCTGGTGCCGGGTTACGAGGCACTGATTGCCGACGAAAGCGGCCATGCAGTCCCCCAGGGAGATATTGGCAATCTGCTCATTAAAGGTGATAGTACCACAGCGTACTATTGGAACAAGCACGAGAAGACCAAAGATGTTATCAATGGACACTGGATTCATACGGGCGATAAGTATTACCAGGATCCTGAAGGCTACTTCTGGTATTGTGGACGCTCAGATGATATGCTGAAGGTAGGAGGGCTGTGGGTCTCTCCGGTTGAGGTCGAGAATGCACTCATAGCGCACCCTGCGGTCCTGGAGTCGGCGGTCGTAGGTGATTTCGATGCTGATGAACTGGTCAAGCCCAAAGCGTATGTTGTGCTCAAAGCTGGGCATACGCCATCTGTGGCACTGTCAGACGAACTCAAGGCCTTTGTCAAGGAGCGGCTTGCACCATACAAATATCCTCGCTGGATTGAATTCGTCCCTGAACTGCCTAAGACAGCGACGGGCAAGATTCAACGCTTCCTCCTGCGAGGAACGGGCCAGACTGAGCCACTCGACCCAAGCGTCGTGCCATAAATAAAGTCAACGAGGATAGTGTTCCATGCAACAAGCCTATCGCGTCCTACGGATCGTCTCTGAAGCGCAGACGATCCGTATTGTGCTGGTGCTTGCTCCTGATGAGTTGATGCTGAGGGAATTGTGTACCGCCTGTGCTGCCCTCAATACAGAGAGCAGCAGCGGGATCAAGGCCGTTGTGCTAGATTTCGAGACGAAAGCGGATACTTCCGGCTCAGAAAACGCAGCTTTCTCTCCAGATACCCTCGACCAGGCCTATGCAGCGGTACGGGCGGTGGAAGCGCCTGTGCTGGCGGTTGTGCGCGGCAAGCTGTCGGCAGCGGCCAGTGCGCTGGTACATGCCGCCGATCTCTCCCTGCTAGCGTACGATGCTGTCCTGATGGTACAGGACAGGGCAGATCATAACAATCATCCTGGCGACGGTAGAGCAGTATCCCTCGTGGGAAACGATCGCACCGACTCCTACAACGTTCATAGGGGTGATCCCGAGGGTTACACGGGTGCCCAGGCTCTACGTTTAAAGCTGATTACCTGGTCTGTTCCTGCCAACGATATAAATGCCGAGATGGAGCGCATCCTGGATATGTTGCGCGGGAAAAGTGCTGTGGCTCTGCGTCATACGAAGGCAAGTGTGCGCCTGGCAGCTCATGCGACTAACTTGCAACAAGAGAAAGCCCCGGCACGACTGGAGGCGCTGAAGCAGGTCAACGAATTCTACCTTGCACAAGTCATGCAGACGGCAGACGCTTCCGAAGGCTTACATGCATTTCTGGAAAAACGTAAACCCGAGTGGAAAAACCGGTAAATCATCACTTAATTTCAGTACCCTCAAGCGGGTCGTGAAAGGACATTGCACCTGCCGCCCCTTGAGGGAAAGTATAGACACCAAACCCAAAAAGGTCAAGTGCAAATGCATTAAGGAACTATTATGACCAGACATTCCCCATGGACTACGCTCTCGTTTCGACAGATTCTGGATACCCCTTATCTGAAAATACGCTGCGAACAGGTGGCGGTTCCCAACGGCCCCATCATTCCAGACTATTATATTATCGAAAATCGTGGCTGGGTGGGCATTGTACCCGTTATGGAAGATGGACGTTTTCTGATTAATAAACAGTATAAGCATGGGATTGGCTGCGAGGTCTTGGAGTTCCCTGCCGGCGGTATCGATGCTCACGAGGATGACACATTGAGTGCAGCCCGGCGAGAACTGATGGAAGAGACGGGCTATAGCTTCGACGATAACCAGGTTGAACTTCTAGCGCACATGCACGCTAATCCTACGGGAGCAAAAACGCGCATCTGGTGGTATCTTGCAAGAAACGTGCGTAAAACAGGCGACCAGAAGGTTGACCCTGTAGAAGTTATCGAAAACCTGTTGATCACACCAAAAGAACTGCTAGACCTGATTCATGAAGGTACCTTCGCCGGGCAGGGACAGATTGCCGCCGCGTATATGGCTCTGGAACAGATGGGATATTTCACTTTCAATGAATAGCTCTTACTGTCCTTGACAGGCGGATTTAGACGACGTTACCTACTGGCTTTTTTGCGTTGTGTACCTCTATTTTTTGGGCTCGAAGCCATATTATTTTGTTCGTGTTTTTTCGATGGTTGCTTGCATTTATGCCTTCATGGTAAGCTATTTGATAACAATGCCAAAGGGCGGAATAGGCCGAACCTGTTCATAGGAATGTGCTAAGCGTTCGATACGCTTAGTCGAACCTTGGTTTTGCTCTGTTCTTTTTTGCTATAAGGTAAAATACTTCTTTGACTAGATAAGGCTTTTTTGGTGAATGGATAACAAAGCAAGAGATTATTTCATTCGACAACTAAATGAAATCTCCGGTATGCTTACCGTAGTTGATTTTAACAGTGATGACTATTTGGGTAATTTGCTTAGTCAGAAATATATCATTATTGGTAAGAATGTTGGCCTGCTCGGTGATGGTATTGCTCAGTTTGAGCAGCTATTAGAGCAGATTTGGACTAAACTTCATTGTGATGGGATTTTTACTAAAGAATGGGTTGATAAAGAATTAAAAGATATTTTAGTTCGTATTTTTGAAGAAGGCGAACAAACAAATCTACCGGTATTTTTTGATCAGCTCGTAGGTTCGATTGAGAATTTTGCAATTGAGCAGAATATTTATCTTCCTCTGGATAATATTGAGATGTCAGGAGACGATGTCTTAGAACTTGGCAGAGTAAAATTAAAAAAAATGACGGATACGCGGATACAAGATGTTTGTAGAGCGATTGAAAATGTGATTATGCAGACTGCTAATACAGAGGAAGAGAAGCCACAGATTATCGAGCATTTGCATAAGTATAGCATCAACTCTCTTAGAAATAAGATTTGTGCAGAGTTCAGTTGTGTTGCTCAATCAGATGTAGCTGGAGAAAGGGCAGAAGAGGAGGCACTACGAGCAATTGATCTTTTAAGATTTGCAATTCCTTCAATTTATACTTTTCTGTATCCTGCGGAGTTTTATTCTCCTTCTGAGCGTGAAAAACAGAAAAAGAAAAGGCAGAAGAGTGAATATAGAACTCGTACCCGTGTAGGTGTCGGCCTTCAAGGAGAAGTTAGTGTTGGTATTCGTCGTACAGTAATCATACAGACAAATGTGGAAGCGTTTAGCTTACCTGGCAAGTTCGTAGGAATGCGCCCTTTTGAGGTGTCCGATCTAAATAGGAATACTATGGAACAGATAGGAGCCCTTAAGGTTTCAGCATGGCTGCGACAGCAAACAGTGACACCCTTCCAAGATGCTATTTTACGTAGCATTCACTGGTTTGCTAATGCTCTGGTTCAGTTTGAAATCGAGAATGAACTTTTGAATTTAGTAACTTCTCTAGAAACACTTTTAGCCAGAGAAAGTGATAACTTGATGGAAGCAGTTGGTTATGGTATCGCATTTATACTTGGCAATAACATCAATGAGAGAAAAGAACTTATATCAAGATATAATGAGATATATAAGGTAAGAAGTTCCACTTCACATCATGGTTACAGAAGAGCAGATGAGGTTGACCTCATCGAACTTAGATATCTCTCAATGAAGATAATAAAATTTGCTATAGAGAAATCAGGTGAATGGGAAAAGCCAGAAGAGTTATCTGCCTGGATCAAGGAGAAGAAACTAGGCTAGCTCTTGTGAAGTAGGGTTCAAAGGGCGGATTAGACCGAAATTGTACATGACTTTACTTAGAAGCGGTCGATACGCTTCTTTGGCCTTCTGATTGTGCATAACGTATCTTGTAGTGCTGTCATAATTCGCTGAATTTGATGTCAGAGATAAGGTTTTTAGGTAGCTTACTAGGCTATTATACCGCAATTTGCTCTTTCCTTGCTTTCTCTCTCCTGAGAGTTGTTTTGACCACCTAGCTCTTTTGCCGAGGGTATGATTCTTAGAGTAAGTGTCAATGAGGTAACTTTAGGGAGCTTGGCTTTCATGGCTTGCTATTACGGAGATTTGTGCTGTTCTTTCTCTTTGTGTTGCATACTCCTGAGGAGTGCAGCGTAATTCTCTCGAACGGTTGCTGTGTCGGGATGCTCGGGTCCCAACTGCTTTTCTCTAATGGAGAGGGCACGCTTGAGAAGCGGCCCGGCGGCTGCATAGTCACCCTGGTGCTGGTAGAGCGCTGCCAGGTTATTGAGGCTGTTTGCTGTGTCGGGATGCTCGGGCCCCAACTGCTTTTCTCTAATGGAGAGGGCGCGCTGATAGAGCGGCTCGGCTTGCTTGTAAAGCGCGTGTTCATCTAAATAGTAGGCGGTTTTATTCAACAGCTGCGCTGCTGCTGGAAGCTCCATGCCATCGTGCTCGATCAGTTCAGCACAGGTGAGGGCATGAGGCAGGTAGCGTTCACATTGCGGCCAGGCGCTCACATCGGTCACATTGGGAAAGGCTTGGTTGACAGCGCGAACAGTGCGCTCTGCCCACAGGTGTTGCATTTGTTCCTCCATGCTGTCTTTGAGCACCGCCTGCACCAGGCGATGTATGTTGAGGGTTTTCGTGGCAGCGCTGCGGCGCATGAGGGAGTAGCGTTGGAGCAGTGCTATGGCCTCATTCAGGTTGAACTGGTCGGTCGCAAGGGACTCAAGGAGGGGGCCAAGCTGAGACGCTCCCGCGGTAATGATCTTTTCGGGAATGGCATCGGCATCCAGGAAGGCGCAGAAGCGGAGCAGTTCGTCGGCAGCAGGATTCTGCTGCTCTATCTGTTCAAAGGAGAGCGACCAAGTGGTGGCTACCGGTTCGGGATGCTCACTTGGCATCATACTGCGTCGTTGTAAGAGCGCTTTGCGGTGTGTGCCATAGAAGGCGAGATAGTCGGACAGGGTACACCTTGTCTCGTCGATGTAGGCTCCGGCCTGGTCTAAGGCAAGCGGTAGGCCATCCATGGCCTGAACAATGGCCTGAGCAGTGGTCCGGTTTTCCTGGCTGGTTTGCTCCAACTGCGCATCGGTTGCTAGCACTTTCGCCCGTCGCAGGAGCAGGAGCGTTCCCTCCGCAAGGTCCATCTTGGCGACATCGAGACTCTGAGCCATGCTTCCGGCCGTGTGAGCGCGTGTCGTCAGGAGGATATGGCCATGGTCTCCCGTTGGCAAAAAGTCGGCGACGAGCTGGAGGTCGTCGGCATTGTCGAAAATGAGGAGCCAGCCCTGGTGGTCGGCTAACCAGTGCTTGGCAGCAGTTACGGTGATGGTTTGATCTTGGGCGTCCTTCTCCGGTAAGCGCAACAGCCCTGCCAGGCTCACGAAGTCGGTGATGAGCGTTTCACGACTGGTCGCTCTCACCCATAGGATAGCCTGGTAGGCAGCACGGTAGCGGTAGGCGTACTCCACAGCGGTCTGCGTCTTGCCGATCCCGCCTAAGCCAGTCAGGGCCTGGGTCAAGGCCGTGGCTCTGGTGGTTGTCAGCTGGTTGTAGAGTTGGGTGAGCAGTGCTTCGCGTCCGGTGAAGAAAATGTTGCGACGATAGGGTACGTTCCAAACATCAGGAAAAGCGGGTTGCTTGCGGCTCTGTCGGAAGTGGGTGGTGAGGAGGCGCATCACATCCCGTTGGACCTGGAAGGCGAGTTGTTGCGGGGTCTGGAAGCGAGAAACGGTCAAGCTGTCGGGAGCGTCAACCTGTTGGAGGCGATTGAGAAAGGCGGCCAGCTCGGGACTTCGCTGTTCCACCTGGAGGTGTTTCTCGTAAATCAGACAGGGTTTGTGATGGGTGCGAGCGTGCTCAAATTCCTCGATGGTGTAGGGGCCATAGCCGAGCCAGAACAGGCCCAGATAGATGTCGCAGGCCTCGACTTCGTGCAGGTAGGTGCTGCGGATAGTTTCAGGACGTGCTCCGGCATCCTCTTCCCAGATCCAGCAGTACATGCGATAAACCTCCAGGGCAGCTTGTATGGCGCGTCGTTCGTCGGCGAGCTCCTGCATCTTGCTGCTAATAAAGAGCGAGAGCGGCTGATGGGTCGTCATAGTGGGCGTTGCCCTCCTTGCTTTGTCTGCTTTCATGGTCATCGATCACGCGATGACTTTCCCAGTTTAGCGGATAGAGAGGCGTCTTTCAAGAGGAAAAAGGGCAAGAGGGAGCAAACGTGGTAGTTCTTTGACGTTTGAAGGATGGAGATGGAACAGTCAGGGTCGTATGTTCTCAAATAGCAAGCTATAAGACTTTGATCTACTTTTCTAAGTCCATCCGTAGATATGTCTCATAAATGACCTCTCTCAACTCCCCTACTTTTCGCTCGCCTTTCTGTGGACCTTTTTCTAGCTTTTTCAGCAATTTGCGGACGCGATTCATTTGCCGAGGTGATTGACACTTGTAGGCAAGTAAGAAGCCCTGGATGGCGAGGTCTATGCCTGTTGTTACGTTTCCGGCATCACAGAGAGCTTGACCCCTACTGATGTCAAGTAAGGCATGCCAGCGGGGTGTCACGGCTTCTACTTTGAGGGTTTTCTCGGCCAGTTTGAAGTACTCTAAAGCATTCAGTGGTTTACTGAGATCACGGCTGGCCTTGCCGCGAATTTCATAAATCTCGAAGGGGACGAACTCTTTCCGTGCTGTGTCTCTGGCTTCTCCGTGAAAGCCAGAAGGTCTGTCGCTTCCTGGATAGAACGTTCGAACTCCATTTCGTGGCCAGTATCTGCATAGGTGTAACCAAGGAGCTGGAGAATGTGGCCGCGTGTCGCCTGGCTGACGGCAGTGGCTTGATCTCTTGCATGTTCCATGTGGCTGATGGCTTCTAGTTTATTATTTTGGCGGCGAAGAACGTCGCCGATTAAAGTGAGATAGGTTACGGCCTGGTTGACATCGTGAATTTCTGCTGCGAACTGGTGAGCATGAATATAGTGAAAAAGAGCCGTATCGTTCTCAAGTGCGTCAATGCATATGGCTCCGAGCAGCCCATGGCAAGGGATGATGAGCTCTTTTATACTCAGCTGATGGAGAGCAAGAGCAGGTATATGGAGCATCTGCTCTAATTTTGGGAGGAGCTTGTTCAGTTCGCTGGCTGCTTTTCAAAGTACCATCAAACTACTTGCTACTGCTTTACAAAAACCTTATACTTTTCTAACACCTTCTTTATTTTTCACTGATACTCTATAATATATACATTTAGGTAGGGTTAGTCACGGCCCTCCTGCTACTACCAACTTTCGCTAAAATTTTACGACATGAAAATTCTTATTATTGAAGACGAAGCGAATATTGTACAGCTCATCCGGCTCTACTTAGAGCAGGCCGGGTTTACTGTGCTCGCGGCAAGCGATGGTGCCGCCGGGCTGGAACTTCATGCACGCGAACACCCCGACCTGGTCATTCTCGACCTGATGCTGCCTGCCCTCGATGGTATGGAGGTGTGCCGCCGCATTCGCGCCTGGGCCTCTACCCCTATTCTCATGCTGACGGCCCGCCACGGGGAAGAAGACCGCATTGCCGGCCTGGAAATGGGCGCCGATGACTATCTTGTCAAACCTTTTAGCCCACGCGAAGTAGTCAGTCGCGTCAAAGCCATTCTGCGCAGAAGTTCGCCATCTTCAACCTCCTCCGGTGTACATGAAACGCCTGGTACATCTGCTGCAGACAAAACGGAAAACGAAGTACGCCGTTTTGGCGGCCTCACCATTAATATCCCGGCACGCAGCGTCGAAGTCAACGGACAGAAAGTGACGTTGACAGCCAAGGAGTTTGACCTGCTGGTAACGCTCTCCGCTGCTCCAGAACGAGTATTTACCCGCGAGTCACTGCTCAACCAGGTCTGGGGTTACACCTATCTCGGTGATGGGCGCACCGTCGATGTCCATATTGGCACCCTGCGGAAAAAGATCGAGGCGATAGCAGGCGCTCCCCGCGACATTCACTACATTAAAACTGTCTGGGGAGTGGGGTACAAGTTCACTCTTGAGGACCAGGCATGATGAAGCACCCTATTCGTCCTGAGTTGAGTTTGCGCGTCAAACTCATACTAAGCTATCTCGGTGTAGCGCTGGGAGCTATCCTCATCCTGGCTATTGTTGTATCAATAGCGGTACAGAACTACTTCGCCAGTACGGAGCAAAATTTGCTGCGTGCCCATGCGGTGTACGAAGCTCAATATATTGAGTACCAGTATCGCGCCCTGGGAAGCAGTTGGGATAGGGTCTCGCCTGAAAGAATACAAACCAGCGATCCTGTCCTCCTCATAGTCACAGACACAAATAATGCACAACTACTTTGTCGTCAACCCGCATTCCTTTCATTGGACTGCGATGATCCTGCGCTTAAACAGGCACTTGTACAGGCACTGCAAGGTCAAGAAGTAAGCGGACATATCCAGGGCTCTACAGATGATAGCAGCGCATTTTCAGGTCTGTACATCAGCTTGCCGTTGCGCTCTAACGAGCAGGCAAACGGACAAATCATTGGAGCGATGCTCCTGGCAGAGCCCGAACAGTACCCCACGGGCTTTTCTCCTAACGATTTCCTGGCCAATGTCAATCTAGCAATTTTTATTACTGGTCTCGTCGTTGCCTTTATTGTTCTTGTCTTCAGTATGCTACTGGCGAGACGCTTAACACGCCCGCTCGAGTCATTGACGGTGGCTGCCGAGCAAATGAAAAGCGGCAACTACTCCCAGCGCGTCACCCCCCCAAAGAGCAGAGATGAACTGGAGCGATTGACAGTTAGCTTTAACGCCATGGCAGGCACTATCGAGTCGGACGTCAACGAGTTGCGTCGCCAGGAGCAGTTGCGCCGCGATCTCCTGGCCAATATTGCCCATGACCTTGCCACACCGCTGACCGCTATTCAAGGTTTTAGCGAAGCCCTGGCCGATGATGTCATTGCTGATGCAGGGGCACGCCAGGAGACAGCCCAGCTGATTGGCCGCGAGGTGCAGCGCCTGCGCCGCCTGGTCGGTGATATCCAGGACATGACTTCGCTCGAGTCAGGACGCGCACACCTCGACCTGGCTCCCCTGGATTTGCACTCGCTGGTTGATGAGACCCTGGCAGTAATGCGGCCGGAATGCGAGCAGGCAGGCATCACCGTTCAAAATGAGATTGCACCAACAACACCCCTGGTGCTGGCCGACAGTGATCGCATTACGCAAGTGCTGCTCAACCTGCTGGATAACGCCCGTCGCCATACTCCCGTTGGAGGAAAGTTGACGGTTGGAGCCAGGCCCGCAGGGAAAATGCTGACTGTGTGCGTAAGCGATACAGGTACAGGTATCGACCCTGCCGACCTGCCTCATATCTTTGAGCGTTTCTACAGGGTAGATCGTGCCCGTACAACCTCAACAGGCGGTAGTGGCCTTGGCCTCGCCATCGTCAAAGCCATTATCACAGCTCACGGAGGAACCATCTCTGCCGAAAGCAGCATGGGACAGGGAACGCACATCCAGTTCAGTTTGCCTCTAGCTCCTTCTTCCTGACAGACGCCCAATGAAGGGGATATAATATTTTGTATATGGGATACAACAAGGAGTTTTGCCATGCCTATTGACAGCAGCCTGATCGGTAAAAGTTCACCGCCACAAACATTTGAAATTACCAGAGAAGGGGTACAACATTTTATGGAAGCAACAGAAGACCCAGCCTTACACAGTAGCAACCCTATACAATACGCCCCTCCTACCTTTCCAACCACCTTTCGTATGCGTGTACCCGCCCTGGAACTAGACCCCACCAGCATGCAACTGTTGCACGGCGAACAAGAATATACCTATACCCGGCGCTTGCGGATCGGTGAACAGGTGACATGCGTGGTACGCGTCGTTGATATACGCGAACGTTCAGGCCGCAGCGGACCCATGATATTCCTCATCCTGGAAACAACAGGCACCGGTGGCGACGGGAAACCAATATTTACCGCCCGCAGCACCTCAGTAGTGCGAGCCAGGTGAGCAATCCAGCAGTCTATGGGGATTGACAAGGAGCAAGGTTTGGTATAGAATTTCATCCGAAATGATATGATTTGCCCTCGTGGCGGAATGGTATACGCAGCAGGTTGAGGGCCTGTGCCGAGAGGCGTGGTGGTTCGAGTCCACTCGAGGGCACCAGAATCTATGGGCACCCACCCAGGGTGCCCGATTTCTGTTCCACTCTTCATATCGCAAGGGCGACTAGCTCAGTTGGTTAGAGCGGCTGCTTTACACGCAGTAGGTCTGGGGTTCGAATCCCTAGTCGCCCACTTTTTCGCACTCTTCCTCCGGCTTGAGAAGTCATATTACTCCGAGGGTGACTGTCTCAGGTCGTTTTCATGGACTTTTCATCCGATGCTACTGTATACTAGATTATGGAGAATGGACCTGTAGATCGTTATGCCACTGAAGATACGTGATCTGAAGGCTCGTCTGAGTAAAGCGGGATTTGAAATGCGCCCAGGAAAGGGTAGCCATACCGTATGGAGGCATCCGTTAGTGCCTCAGATAAAGCTAACCCTTTCTGGGCACGATGGAGATGATGCGAAACCTTACCTAGTGCGTGATGTTAACGATGCTCTGAAGAGCCTGAAGGAGGCAAAAGGTGAATAAGGATAACGATATAGACAAGTATTCAATGGAGATCATCTGGAGCGATGAGGATCAGGCATATATTGTGACGGTTCCTGAGCTTCCTGGGTGCAAAACACACGGAAGGACATATGAGGAAGCTGTTCAGCAGGGCAAAGATGCAATCAGAAGTTGGATTGAGGCTAGTCAAGCCTGGGGCGATCCTATTCCACCTCCTCGTAAGTTGATACCAACTTGATACATTTACTCGTTTCGTTTGGAATTGAAGGAAAAATACCCAGAACGTATGCCTTGTGGTGACATGCATTCTGGGTATTTACCTTTCCCGTTAATAAAGGTCCCTTTACTAGCGATTTCCCTTATTAAAGTTTTGGCCATATTTCTTTAATTAGAAGTCGAATCCCTAGTCGCCCACTCCTCTTCATCGCTATCATATTCCCCCATCTCATGGTACAATTACTGCTAGCGTTCCCTTACACGAAAGGCTCGACTGATATGACTCAACTATCCGATAAGCTTCCAGTGGTTGCCCCTGCTAATGATGTTCCAGGGCCTAAGCAGGGGTTCTGGACCTACGATGATTATGCGGCCCTTCCAGACGATGGGAAACGCTACGAAATCCTGAATGGAGTGCTTTATATGGCGCCCTCTCCTGGCTGGTCCCATCAAGAAATCATTGGCGAAATCTTTGCATATCTGCGAGCGCACATCCGAGCAACTGGCTCAGGTGGGGCATTTATGGCTCCCCTTGATGTCGAACTTGCCCCTAATACAACATTTCAGCCCGACGTGGTCGTCTTGCTCAAAGCAAGTCACAAGAAATTGAAGGAGCGACATATTATCGGCGCCCCCGATCTGGTTGTCGAAGTCGTCTCACCCACCAGTGAAACACATGATAGATACCGGAAACTGGTGGCCTATGCTCGTGGGGGAGTACCAGAGTACTGGATCGTTGATCCTGACTCGCGCACTATCGAGGTATTGATGTTAGAAGGTGGTGAGTATCAGTCAGAGGGTGTCTATCGCGGCAAAGCAACACTTCCTTCACAGATTGTGCCAGGATTGTTAGTGCATGTGGAGCAATTTTTCGTTTCTGCCTGGAAAGAAACTGATAAATAACTGGTTTTCGTGAGAACCAGTACTCCCTTAGAATTTTTAAATTCCTGTTCCTAACTATTGCATTGAGGCGTTAAATAGAATAAGGGGAGATAATTTTTTGTGTCCCTGAGAAAGTCGTAAAGCGAAAGGAATAGTTTAGTCATGCAGCGTACAATGTGCAAGGGGAAAATTCACCGCGCTACCGTCACCCAGGCCAATCTGAATTATATTGGCAGCATTACCATTGACCTGGATTTGTTGGAGGCTTCTGACATTTACCCGTACGAAAAAGTGCAGGTGGTCAATGTGAATAACGGGTCACGCCTGGAGACGTATACCATTGCCGGTGCTCGTGGTTCCGGTGTCATCTGCCTGAATGGGGCAGCCGCTCGCCTTAATTCCGAGGGTGATATCGTCATTATCATCAGCTACGGACAGTACGACGAGCAGGAAATCCGCTCATTGGTACCGCACGTGGTCTTCGTTGATGCAGACAATCGCATCACCGAGGTCAAACATGTACCATTGATCGAGATGCTGCCAGAGGTAAGCGCCGAAACTGATGCTGAACCCGAGGTAATGTATTCCTAGCTTATAACTCTTCATTTCATTCAACCGGGCGGTTGAATGAATTCACTTATAACCCTCCCCTATCAAACGTTTGTAAGGTAACTTCCCAACCATCTACCCCCTGACTTGTAGCCCTGAGCTACTTCTCTCAATTGTGGTATAGTATCTCCATGAAAATTACTGCCCTTGAACCCCAGGTTACCAATCCTGAGCGCATTAACGTGTTTGTTGATGGTCATTTCCTGCTCGGCGTCAATGCCAGCGTTGTCTTTCAAATGGGACTGGAGCCAGAGCAAGAATTAGACCCGGTCCAACTGGAAGAGTTACAGAGCGAAGCTGGACTGCAACAGGCTGTAGATCGCGCCTACAACTATCTCTCTTACCGGCCGCGCAGCCGCGAAGAGGTACGTCGCTACCTGCGTCGCAAAGAGACTCCTCCCGAAACCATTGAAGCTGCCCTGGCACGCTTAGATCGACTTGACCTTATCAATGACCATACCTTTGCATCGTTCTGGGTGGAGAGCCGCGAACAGTTTAGCCCACGCGGCGCACGCGCACTCAAAAATGAGCTGCGCATGAAGGGTGTCGAGCGTGAAGTGGTTGAGGAGATGATCGACGACGAGAAGGACGAGGAGCGGGCACTGCGGGCGGGTCGCAAAAAGGCCCTGTCCCTGGTACGCATCCCCAGCATGGACTTTGCAACTTTCCGCGCGCGCCTGGGCTCATTTCTACAACGTCGCGGCTTTGGCTACGAGGTTTCTACGCGCACAATACGGGCGCTGTGGAAAGAGCTTGGAGAAGAAGATGGGGAAGAGGAAGAGGAAGAATGATATGTTCCCCGACAATTTGGAGATACAACACATGGACGAACAGAAACGCATACCCGGCAGATATGGGTTAGATGAGATAGAGACCAGCCAGCTGGAAATATGGCCCAATGCTCACCCAGAGAGAGATTACGTCGTGCACCTGGAGATAC
>WNGQ01001534.1_pt1 | contig 31524 bp, 30 predicted proteins | sample 5407661 | NCBI WGS metagenome assembly WNGQ01 (sample SAMN13153382, study PRJNA577476) | soil metagenome | isolation source: 60 cm soil or saprolite under Garry oak tree replicate 2 | place: USA:California | collected 2016-06-15 | reverse complement strand
GCCACTTCGACACCGCGCTGAGCAGCAGGTACGGCGCCTGGTCAAGCCTGGCGCAGTACGTGCAGGAGGCGCAGGTCCAGGACTACGAGAACGTCAGGGCGCAGTTCGAGGCGTTCATCGACCACGCGAACAACACGCCGCTGCCGTCCACCGGCACGATCTACTGGCAGATGAACAAGGGCTGGCCGAGCCTGCTCTGGCAGCTCTACAACAGCGACGGCGACCAGGCGGGCAGCTACTTCGGCGCGCAGGAGGCCAACCGGCCGCTGCACGCGCTGTACGCGCTGGACAACGGCACCGTCGCGCTCGACAACCTCAGCAACGCCCCCCAGTCCGGCCTGTCGGTCGAAGCCAAGGTCTACAACCTGGCCGGGACGCTGATCGACGACCAGACCGCGAGCAACATCAGCCTGACCAGCCAGGAGGTCCGCAACAACGTGCTCACACCGACGGTGCCGGCCGGCACCCCGGTCCAGGTCTACTTCGTCGACCTGGTGCTGCGGCAGAACGGGAGCTTCGTCGACCGGAACGTCTACTGGCTGTCCACCCAGACCGACGCGGTGAACTGGTCCAAGACGCTCGGCCAGCCGCAGGGCACGCTGTCGACCTACGCGAACCTGACGTCGCTGCAGACGCTGCCGACACTGCCGACCTCCGCCGTCACGGTGACGGCGGCGACCGCGCACCAGGCAGGACCCGGCGGCGACCTGACCACGACCGTGACGGTCACCAATACCTCAAGCTCGACGGTCGCGTTCCTGCTCCGCGCCGATGTGCGCCGCGGGACGGCCGGCGGCCAGGAGCTGTCCGGGGACAACGAGCTGCAGTCCTCGATCTGGGCGGGCAACGACATCACGCTCTTCCCTGGTGAGTCGCAGACCCTGACCGTGAGTTACCAGACCGCCGACCTGCAAGGCAGCACGCCGGTGATGTCCGTCTCCGGCTGGAACCTTCCGAAGACGGACATCGCCGCCCCCGTTCCCTGATCGCCGTTTCTATCCGCTTCTATCGGCGACGAATTCGCACCGGGCCCGCCTGGCCGCGGCCAGGCGGGCGGAAGGAGACCTGCGTGAAGCCTCGGTACCGGTTCGTGCTGGCCGCCGCGGCGGCGGCCCCCCTCGTGTTCAGCGGCCCCGTCGTGGCGCCGGCTCTCGCCGTGGGGACCCCGCTGCCCGCCCGCGTCTACGCGCCTTACTACGAGACCTATCTCGCACCCAATACCCCGAGCATCACGGCGGAGGCTCAGGCGTCCGGCGCGAAGTACTTCACGCTGGCGTTCCTGCAGACACCGAAGAAGGGGTCGTGCGCCCTGGACTGGAACGGCAGCACGTCGCAGCCGCTGGGCTACTACGCCTCCGACATCGCGTCGCTGCGCAGCCTGGGCGGCGACGTGATCCCGTCGTTCGGCGGTTACAGCGCGGACAAGGGCGGCACGGAGGTCGCCGACTCCTGCAAGGACGTGAACCAGATCGCCGCCGACTACGAGTCCGTGATCACCACGCTCGGCGTGACCCGCCTCGACATGGACGTGGAGGCGAACTCGCTGAACAACACCGCGGGCATCGACCGGCGGAACAAGGCGATCGCGATCACGCAGGCCTGGGCGGCCAGCCAGGGCATCCCGCTGCAGATCCAGTACACGATCCCGGTCGAGCAGTACGGTCTCGACCCGAACGGCGAGGCGGTGCTGCAGAGCGCGGTCGCCAACGGCGCCACTGTGACCTCGGTGAACATCATGGTGTTCGACTACTACATCAATGGCGAGGGCGTGGTGAACATGGGCCAGGCGGCGATCAACGCCGCGACGAACACCCATGCCCAGCTGACCGGCATCTTCACCTCGCTGACCCCGGCCCAGATCTGGACGATGGAAGCGATGACGATGCTGCCGGGCATCGACGACTACCCCAAGAAGACCGAGGTCACCTACCTGGCTGACGCCAATACGATGCTGAGCTTCGTGCAGCAGGAGGGCATGAACTTCCTGTCCATCTGGGCAATCCAGCGCGACAACGGCGGCTGCCCGGGCTCGACCGACAGCAACACCTGCTCCGGGATCGTGCAGAACACCTGGGACTTCAGCCACCTGCTCGAGCCCTTCACCGGCTGACCCGAGGCCGGACCAGCCTCAATGTCGCGGATGTTTTTTCGGCAGATCTGCTGATCGGCGGCCAGGCCGATTACCGTCCGGATTCCCGGATTGCACGATTCACTCGAGTTGATCTGATCCGGTCGGCCGACGTGGATGAGGCGAGCGTCGCGTGGGCCAGCCGTCAGGCGGGCGGGGCGAGGCCGCGGACCGCTTCGGCGACGTCGAGGCCGGGCGGCGGGATGATCGCGATGACCGGCGTGTCGAGCCCGGCGGCGCGGTAGGCGTCTACCCGGTCGCTGCACGTCGCCAGGTCGCCGTGGATGACCAGGTCGTCGACGACCTGGTCGGGGATCGCGGCGCCGGCGCCGCGCCGGTCGCCGGCCGCCCACGCCTCGTGCATCGGCTTCAGCAGCGCGCCGCGGCCGAGCCACTCGTGGAACGCGGCGTACGCGGGCACGGTCAGGTATCCGGTGAGCAGCCGCCGGCCGATCGTCCTGGCCAGGTCCGCGTCCGTGGTCGGGCACACGAAGATCCGCGCGACCAGCTCGCAGTCCTCGCCGGCGGCTTCCCGCACCGCCGGCATGTCGGCGGGGGAGAGCCAGTTCGTGATCGCCGCTCCGGCCTCCGCCGCCGCGAGCTTCACCATCTGCGGGCGCAGCGCCGCCAGCGCCAGCCCGGGCACCACGGCGGGCGGTCGTTCGAGCCGGAAGCCGTTCACCGTGAACGTCTCGTACCGCTCGGTCACCTTCTGGCCGGTCAGCGCGGCCCGCAGGAACCGCAGCGTGTCACGGGAGCGCCGGTACGGCGCGTCGAACGGGACCGCGTTCCACTGCTCAACCACTACCCGCGTGGACGTGCCGATCCCCAGCACGAACCGGCCGGGCGCGAGGTCGGCAAGCGTCGCCGCCGTCATCGCGAGCAGCGCGGGCCCGCGCGTGTAGATCGCCGCGATCGCGGTGCCGAACCTGAGCTGGTCGGTCCACTGCGAGGCCAGGACGAGCGGCGTGAACGCGTCGACACCGTTCAGCTCGGACGACCAGGCGTCGGTGTAGCCGAGACCGGCCAGGGACGAGAGGATCTCGCGCTGCTCGGTCAGCGGGTGACCAGGCAGCGGCAGGGTGATGCCCCAGCGCGGCGGGCGTGCCATCGTGTCCTCCTGGCGTCCGGCGGTTCAGGCACAGATATCACAGCTTGCCCATCGGCTCAGGACGCGGCCCCGGTTCGAGCGGAGCAAGCGGCGACTTTCCCAGCCGGTGAGGTGAGTCAGCCAGTCAGGGCCAGCGTCGCGCCGGACAGGTCGACGAGCCGGTGATGGCCGGCATCGCCGGCGAACCTGGCCATGTCACCGCGGACCCGGCGCTTCGGCCCGTCCGGGCCGGCCAGGATCGTGCCGTCGGCACCGCACGCGACGAGCTCGCCGTCCACGCGCAGCAGCGCAGGCCCGTCCCGGCCGGCCGAGATCGCGACCCGCCCGGCGGCCAGGCCGCCGAGCACCGCGGCCTCCTCGGCGCTCTCGGCCTGCACCCAGGTGGTCGGCGAGCCGGGCGGTGCGTCCGAGCCCGGCCGGTGCCAGTCGCTGCCGCCGACGGGCGTCGCGGCCGGATCCCAGGCCAGCCACCAGGCCAGCGGCGTCGTCCAGCGCGGATCCAGCCAGCTCCAGTGCCAGACCTCGAGCAGGGGCGGGCGCCGCTTCATCGGCGCCGTCCAGCTCACGTGACCGCCGTATGGATGATTAACGGAGAGCATCCCGCCCTCTCGCTCCGTCATGGCCAGCCACTCGTCCGGCGGCTCGCGGAAGTCGACCCAGCCGATGTCGCCGAACGCATTCGCGTGGCCCCGCTCGGTGGTCAGCTCCTGGCCAGGCAGCAGCGTGATGCCGTGCGCGGCCGCCGCGGCCGGCAGCTCGGCGTGGTGGCTGACCGTGTTGTGGTCGGTTACGGCCAGGAAGTCCAGCCCGCGGCCGGCGGCGAACTTGGCCAGCTCGGGCACGGTCATCAGGCCGTCGGAGTGGAGGGTGTGCGCGTGCAGGTCGCCGGCCAGCCAGCGCATCCCGTCGTCGGCCGGGAGCGTGCGGCGGGCCGGCCTGCTGGTCAGCGGCGGCACCGGCTCGCTCTCTGTGCCGCCGGCCCCGTCGCCGGATGCCCCTGTCGATACCTCGGCGGTTACCTCGTAGCGTGCCCCGGCCGCGGGAATGCGGTGCAGGCCGATCACGACGTTCCAGGTGCCGGGCTCCAGCTCGCCGGGCAGGTAGCCGGGCGTCGCCGTCAGCGCACCGATCACGAACGACCGGCGCGCCCCGCCGGACCAGCCGCGAAATCCTGCCGGGCCGAAACAGCCCAGGTCAAGTACGGACCCCGCGGCGTCGTAGCCGAGCCCGACCCTTAAGGCGCTGGCCCCGGCCTGCACCTCGAAGGGCAGGTAGTGCCAGGTCGACTCGCACCGGTCCTCGATCGTCCACGTCCCGGCATGCCGAGTCAGCGCCATGTGTCCTTCCTACCAGACTGCCTCGACCGGTCACCTCCATGGTGACTCCCCGTCACCGGCTGACTGGACGCTGATGCCCCTTGACCCGTTAATTCAACGCTTGTAGAGTTCAACAGATGTTGAATTAGACTCCCGGATCGGCGAAGGGCGCGCCCATGTGGGCAATGATCGTGAAGGAATTCCGCCAGGTCCGGCGGGACCGCCGGACGCTCGCGATGATGATCGTGATGCCCGTTCTGCTGCTCGTGGTTCTCGGCTACGCGGCCAGCTTCGACGTCAAGTCCATTACCGTCGCCGTCTCAGGGCCGCAGGCCGGCCTGGTCGCCGGGCGGCTGCCGGCGCCGTTCGATGTCACCACGACGGCGCCCGGCCATGGCCCGTCCTGGGCGCGGGACGAACTGCGTGACGGCAAGGCGGAGATGGCGGTCGTGACGGGCGGCGGCAGGCCGCAGGTCCTGATCGACGGCAGCCAGCTGTTCTCGGCGAAGGCCGCGCTTGCCGCCCTGGCCGGCCTGCAGCGCAAGCCGGGCGCCGCCGCGGGCGGATCACCAGGCGGTGCGGCAGGACCCGGGCTCGCGGGCGCGCCTAAGGTGACGGTGCTGTACAACCCCGACCTGACCACCTCGGCCATCATGATCCCCGGGCTGTGCGGAGTCGTGCTCGTGTTCGTCGGCACGATCATCACCAGCCTGGGCGTGGTCAGGGAGCGGCAGTCGGGCACGCTCGAGCAGCTGGCCGTGATGCCGCTGCGGCCCAGGGACGTATTCCTCGGCAAGATCGTGCCGTACTTCCTGGTCGCGGCCGTGGACCTGGCGATCGTGCTCGGGGTCGGCATCGCGATCTTCGGGGTGCCGTTCCGCGGCAACCCGGCCGTCTTCGGGCTCGGCGCCCTGCTGTTCCTGTTCGTCACGCTCGGCATCGGCGTACTGATCTCGAGCGTCTCGCAGAACCAGGGCCAGGCGATCCAGCTCGCGGTGATGACGCTGCTGCCGCAGGTGCTGCTGTCCGGCCTGATCTTCCCGCTCAGCTCGATCGCGGCGGGGGTGCGCTGGATCGCTTACTTCCTGCCGCTGACCTACTTCAACCAGATCTCCCGCGGGGTCATGCTGCGGGCCGAGCCGATCACGGCGCTGTGGCAGCCGTTCGTGTTCCTCGCCCTGCTCGGAGCGATCGTCGTGACCGGCGCGACGCTGCGGTTCCGCGGCTACCTGGCTCCGGCTGCCCGCGAGCGCGGCCCGCGCACGCCCGCCGCCCAGCCGCAGGGAGCCCGGGCATGAGCCAGCCGCAGGGGCGCGGTGCCGCCTGGACTGAGGAGCGAGGGATGAACGACGAGGGAGGTGGCGCAGTGAAGGGGGATGGGGAGGTGGGTGGGGCCCAGGAGGCGAGGTGGGGACAGGGCATGACCAGCACGGACGTGACCAGCACGGATACGGCGGCCGCGGCAGCGGGGCCGGGCGGCGCCGGCCTTCCCGCCTGGGGTGCCTCCGGCGTTTACGTTGCGTACGGAAAAACGGTCGCGCTGTCGGACGTGAGCCTGTCCGCCCCGGCCGGCCAGGTGACCGCGGTGGTGGGCGGCGATGGCGCGGGCAAGAGCACGCTGCTGCGCTGCCTGGCCGGGGCGCTGGCGCCGGACAGCGGCGAGATCAGGCGCCCGGTCAAGGAGCGGACCGGTTACCTGCCGGCCAGCTCGGGGATCTACCCCGACCTCACGGTCGCCGAGAACCTGGACTTCCGCGCCCAGGGCTACGGGATGTCCAGGCGGCTCGCCAGCCAGCGGGCGGCGGAGTACCTGGACCGGGCCGGCCTGACCCCGGCCGCTGGCCGGCTCGCCGGGCAGCTGTCCGGCGGGATGCGGCAGAAACTCGCCGTCATCGCGGCGATGCTGCACCAGCCCGAGCTGATCGTGCTCGACGAGCCGACCACCGGAGTCGACCCGGTCAGCCGCTCAGGCCTGTGGTGGCTGATCGCCCGCGCGGCGGCCGAGGGCTGCGCGGTCGTGCTGGCCACGACCTACCTGGACGAGGCCGAGCGGTGTGCGTCGGTACTGGTGCTGGACGCCGGGACGGTGCTGGCGGCCGGGACGTCGGAGGAGATCGTCGCGGCCATGCCGGGATCGCTGCGCGCCGTCGCGGCCAGGCCTGACGGCGACGCGGCGGCCAGGTCCTGGCGGCGGGCCGGCCGCTGGCGGGTCTGGGACCCCGAGGGCGAGCCGGAGCCGGGCGGCCCCGTGGTGAGCGACTCCGCCACGATCCAGCCCGACCTGGCCGACGCCGTCATCGTCGCCGCCCTGGCCAACCAGGGCAGGTCCGGGCGGACCCGGGCAGGTGCGGCGTGAGCGCGCTGGTGGCGTGCACGAAGGCGACCAAGCGGTTTGGCCACCTGACCGCGGTCAGTGACGTGGACCTCGCGGTCGGTCCCGGCGAGATCGTGGGGCTGCTCGGTGCCAACGGAGCGGGCAAGACCACCCTGATCCGGATGCTGCTCGGCCTGATCGGCACGTCGGCCGGCGAGGTCGCGCTGTTCGGCGAGCCGCCGTCGCGGCGCACCCGCAGCAGGATCGGGTACGTGCCGCAGGGGCTCGGCCTGTACGACGACCTCAGCCCCGCCGAGAACATGGAGTTCACCGCGGCGGTCTTCGGGGCCGGACGCGGCGGCACAGACCCGACCGGGCTGCCCGGCGACGTGCGGCCGTACGCCAGGGAACCGATCGGCTCGCTGCCGCTCGGTGTGCAGCGGCGGGTCGCGTTCGCGCAGGCGCTGTCGCACCAGCCCGACCTGCTCATGCTGGACGAGCCGACCTCGGGCGTCGACCCGCTCGGCCGCGCCAGGCTGTGGGAGACGATCGCGGACGCGGCGGACGCCGGCGCCGGGGTGCTGGTCACCACGCACTACATGGAGGAGGCGCAGGAGTGCGGCCGGCTGGTGGTGATGGCCGACGGCCGGGTGGTGGCCGAGGGGACGGCGGCGCAGATCGTCGGGTCCCGGCAGGCCGTGGCGGTGGAGGCGGAGTCGTGGTCGGCGGCGTTCGGCTCGCTGGGCGGGGGCTGCGGGTGCCGGGTGCCGACCCGGCCGCTGTGCGGCGGGCGCTCGGCGACCTGCCGGCGACCGTGCGCCAGGTCCCGGCCACCCTGGAGGAGCGCTTCTTCGAGCTCTCCCAGGTCGAGGCCGCGGCGTGACGGCCGGCGGGGGGCCAGACGCCCGGCCCGGGGGCGGTGAGCGGGGCGCCGGTCAGCGGGGCGCCGGGCGGCGGGGGACCGGGCGCCAGGGGACGCGGCGTCGGACCGGACGCCGGGGCGCGGGCCGGCCGGCCAGCGACAGCGGGACCAGGGAGGCGATCGGCGAGGCGGCCCGGGCTCAGTTCGCCGAGCATGGCTACCACGGAGCGACGATCAGGGGCATAGCGGCGGCGGCCGAGGTGGATCCGGCCCTTGTCCATCACTACTACGGGACCAAGGAGGCGCTTTTCGCGGCCGCCATGCGGCTGCCCGTCGTGCCGAGCGAGGTGTTGACTGCCGCGCTCTCACCGGCCGGCGGCGTTGCCGCAGGCCCGGGCTTCGGCACGCACCTGGTCCGCACGGCGCTGACGCTGTGGGAGTCCGACGAGCTGAAGGAGACCTTCCTCGGGCTCCTCAGGTCGGCGGTGACCAGCGAGCAGGCATCGGTCATGCTCCGCGAGTTCATCTCCGACTCGATCCTCGGCACCCTCGCCCGGGTAACCGGGCTCGAACGGCACGCCAGTCACGCCGAGGCGGAGTACCGGGCCGCGATGGTGGCCACGCAGATGCTCGGGCTGGCGCTGACCAGGCTGGTGCTCGGCCTGCCGGTCGTGGCCGGTGCCAGCGTGGACGACCTGGCCGCGACCGTCGGCCCGTCCGTGGACCGGTACCTGAGCGGCGACATCGACCTGCCGGCCGGCGTACGCGCGGCGCCGAAGGGGTAATGAATTGACATGAAAGGCGACCGCGTCGAGATCGTCGTCGACGCCGGTGACGTCACGAAGACTTACGACGTCCTGGCCACCCGGGCGGGCCGGCGCGTGGAGGTGGTCACCAGGCGCGGCCTGGTCGAGGTGAGCGAGCTGACGCGCGGCGGCGTTCCGGTCCGGACGGCCAGGTTCATGGCCAGCAGGGTGATCGCGGTCGTCGAGCACCCGGTCGTCCGGGTGCGGGCTCGGGCCGCCGCCCGGAGTCAGGGCGTGCCCTAGCATCCATGGATGGACGACATCCTCGGGACTTGCTCGCCTGCCGAACTCGCGAAGCGCAAGAGCTTCAAATGGCGCACCTACCCCGCCGACGTGCTGCCGGCGTTCGTCGCGGAGATGGACTTCACGCTGGCCGAGCCGATCAGCGACGCGGTAACGGCCGCGATGGCGATCGGCGACACCGGCTATCCGCACGTGGGCGAGCTCGGCGAGGCGTTTGCCTCGTTCGCGTCCGGCCGGCTGGGCTGGACACCGAGGAAGGACTGGGTTTTCGCGGTTCCCGACGTGATGACCGGCATCGTCGAGGTGCTGCTCGGGGCCACGCCGCACGGCTCAGCCGTGGTGATCAACCCGCCCGTCTACGGGCCGTTCTTCTTCCGGCTCGGCTTCATCGGCCGCCGCCTGGTCGAGGCGCCGCTGGGCAGGCGAGACGACGGCAGCTTCGACCTGGACCTCGACGCGCTCGACGCGGCGCTCGCCGAACCAGGGGTGAGCGCCTACCTGCTGTGCAGCCCGCACAACCCGGCGGGCAACGTCTGGACCGCCGACCAGCTGCGCGCGGTCGCCGACCTGTGCCTGCGCCGCGACGTGCGGCTGCTGGTCGACGAGATCCACGCGCCGCTCGTGCTGCCCGGCGCGCGGTTCGTGCCGTTCGGGTCGATCGACCATCCGATGACCGAGCGCGCGTTCGTGTTCACCTCCGCCTCCAAGGGCTGGAACATCGCCGGCCTGAAGTGCGGGCTCGCGGTGGCCGGCTCGGTGCAGACGGCTGCGCTGCTGGCCGAGCGGTGGGAGGCGCTGCTCTGCTCGCACCTGGGCCTGCTCGGCTCGGTCGCCGCCCTCACGCGGTCGCTGGCGTGGCTCGATGCCGCCGTGGCGCAGATCGACGAGAACCGCCGGCTGCTCGACCGGCTGCTGCGCGAGCAGCTTCCCGGCGTCGGCTACGTTCCCGGCGCGGCGACCTTCCTCGCCTGGCTGGACTGCCGCGGGCTGCGCCTGGGCGACGACCCGGCCGCCGTATTCCTTGACCACGGCCGCGTGGCGCTCAGCCCAGGGATGGACTTCGGCAGCCAGGGCGCGGGCTTCGCCCGGCTCAACATCGGCACCTCGGCCGAGCTGGTGACCGAGGCGGTGCGCCGGATGGCGGCGGCGGTCGCGGCCGCGCGCGCCGCCGGACGATAGCGGCACGCGCGGCGCGCTGATTCGTCAGGTGGCGATCGGGTACGCGAACGAGGAGCACGTGAGCCTGGCCGCGGACCGCGGCGGCCGGTGGCTGCTGTACTTCGCGGCTACGTGGATGTAGCCACCTGGCGACAGTGCCGTAAGTGAGGGTCCGCCAGGGCATATTGGCCCTGGTCAGCCCGCCCTTTCCGTGCAAATCTTGGTAGACAGCGCCAGAGCTAGCCGCGCGTGGAGGACATTGATGGGCAGGGATCTACCTGCGATCACGATCACCCGTCAGGACCGGCGGGCTTACCGTGAGAAAGCACGCACCTGCCTGGAAGTTCTTGAGCGGATGCTGCGCGAGTCCAGGTTCGACGCCGGGTCGCGGCGAGTTGGCCTGGAGCTCGAGTTCAACCTGGTAGACAACGCGGGCCGGGCAGCCATGACGAACGCCGGCGTCCTGGCCGCGATCGACGATCCGGACTGGACCAGCGAGCTGGGCCAGTTCAACATCGAGCTGGACTCCGATCCCGCCAGCCTGGCCGGCGACGTGTTCTCGATGCTGGAGCGCAGCCTGGGCGCGACGGTTGCGCACGCGTCCGAGCGCGCCGAGGAAACGGGCAGCCGGATCCTGATGGTCGGAATCCTGCCGAGCCTGCGGCGCAGCGACATCGGCGCGCACACCATGTCGGCGAATCCGCGGTACAAGCTGCTGAACGACGAGATGCTGGCCGCCCGCGGCGAGGAGATGCGGATCAGCATCGAGGGCTCAGAGCGGCTGCTCGCCTACACCGACCACATACTGCCCGAGGCGGCCTGCACGAGCCTGCAGTGCCACCTGCAGGTCAGCCCAGACATGTTCGCGTGCTACTGGAACGCGGCCCAGGCCGTCGCCGGCATCCAGGTCGCGATCGGGGCGAACTCCCCCTACCTGTTCGGCCGGGAGCTGTGGCGGGAGACCAGGATCACGCTGTTCGAGCAGGCCACCGACACCCGCTCCGAGGAGCTACGGCAACAGGGCGTCAGGCCGCGGGTCTGGTTCGGCGAGCGGTGGATCACGTCGGTCACCGAGCTGTTCGAGGAGAACCTGCGGTACTTTCCCGCGCTGCTGCCGCTGTGCGACGACGAGGATCCGGTGGTGCTGCTCGACCGGGGCGAGTCTCCGGAGCTGGCCGAGCTCACGCTGCACAACGGCACCGTGTACCGGTGGAACCGTCCCGTCTACGCGGTCGCCGACGGCAAGCCGCACCTGCGGGTGGAGAACCGGGTGCTCCCGGCCGGCCCCACGCTCGTCGACGTGCTCGCGAACGCCGCCTTCTACTACGGCCTCGTGCACGAGCTCGCCGAGATGGACCCGCCGGTCTGGTCGCGCATGCCGTTCGACGCGGCGGCCGCGAACCTGATCGCCGGAGCCAGGAACGGCCTCGAGGCCGTGGTCTTCTGGCCGGGCTACGGCGACGTGCCGGTGACCGAGCTGGCGCTGCGCCACCTGCTGCCGCTCGCCGCAAGCGGGCTGCAGCGATGCGGGGTCAGCGCGGCCGACGCCGGCCGGCTGCTCTCGATCATCGAGCAGCGCTGCGTGGTGCGCCAGAACGGTGCAGCCTGGCAGGTCGAGTTCGTCCGCCGGGTCCAGGACCAGGGTCAGGCGGATCGCGGCGAGGCGCTGCGGATCATGACGCAGGACTACATCGGGTTGATGAACACCAAGGAACCAGTGCACACCTGGCCGATCGTGTGACCGTCCAGAGCGGAGACATCATCCCGGCCACCCCGGCCATCCCGGCCGCCCCGGCTGTTCCGGCTATCCCGGCCACCCCGGCTATCCCGGCCATCCCGGCCGCCCCGGCTGTTCCGGCTATCCCGGCTTCGGCCGGGGCGCTGATCTTCGACCGGAAGGGCCGGCTGCTGATACTCAAGCCGACCTACAAGGCCGGCTGGACCATCCCCGGGGGTGTCATGGAGGCCGACGGGGAGACGCCGTGGGAGGCGTGCCGGCGCGAGGTGCGCGAAGAGTGCGGCCTGACCGTGCACCGCGCCCGGCTGGCCTGCGTCGACTTCCGCCGGCCGCGGCCCGGCCGGCCAGGCGGCATGCGGTTCCTGTTCGACTGCGGCGCGATGGCCGACGACGCCCTCGGTGCGATCACGATCCAGCCGGAGGAGATCTCGCAGTACGGCATCGTCAAGCCGCGCAAGGCGCTGTCGCTGCTCAGCGGGCCGATCAGGCGACGGGTGCGGGCGGCAATGGCCGCGAAGGGCACGATCTACCTGGAGGAGGGCCGCCCGGTCGGGCAGGTCCGCTGACCGCGGCCCGGCCGGGCCGGGCGGCCGGGCCGGGCGGCCGGGCCGGGCCGGGGACGCTTAGTCCTTGCCGTCCGGCAGATACCAGCGGTGCGGGGAGATCAGGTGCTTGATGGACGGCGGACCCCAGGAACCAGGCTCGTAGAACTCCACCAGCGGCGGGTTCTTGAGCAGCGGCACCGCTACCTCCCACAGCCGGTCGATCTCGTCGGACCTGGTGAACAGCGACTGGTCCCCGAGCATCGCCTCCAGGATCAGCCGCTCGTAGCCCTCGAGCCCGTGCATCCGGTGAAACGAGTCCTCGTAGCGGAAGGTCATCTCGACCTCGCGGAGCAGCATGGCCGGCCCTGGCTGCTTGGCCAGGAACCGCACGGCGATCCAGCCGGGGTCGTCGAAGTCGATGATGATCTCGTTGCGGCGCTCGCCGGGCCGCAGGTGGGCGACGTTGGGGAACATCCGCAGCGTCGGCTCCTTCAGCCCGAGCGTGACCGTCTGGCGGCGCTGCGCCATCGACTTGCCCGACCGCAGGTAGAACGGAACCCCGGCCCACCGCCAGTTGTCGATCTCCACCCGCATCGCGATGAAGGTCTCGGTCTGCGACTCGGGGTCCACGCCGTGCTCGTCCCGGTAGCCCAGGTACTGCCCGCGTACCACCCTGGACAGGTCAAGCGGGTGCAGGGCCTCGAAGACCTTGGCCTTCTCGTCCCGCAGGCTCTTCGCGCTGAGCGTGCTCGGCGCCTCCATCGCGACGAAGCCCAGCACCTGGAACAAGTGCGTGATGATCATGTCCCGGAACGTACCGGTGCCCTCGAAGAACTGCGTACGGCCCTCTATGCTGATCTTCTCGGGGACGTCGATCTGGATATGGGAGATGTGGTCCCGGTTCCAGATCGGTTCGAACAGGCCGTTCGCGAACCGCAGGGCGAGGATGTTGTCGACCGACTCCTTGCCGAGGAAGTGGTCGATCCGGAATACCTGCGCCTCGTCGAAAACCGAGTGAACGCAATTCGTCAGCGCGACGCAGGTCGGGTAGTCAACGCCGAACGGCTTCTCGATGATGACCCGGGCGTTCGCGCTAAGCCTGGCCTGGCCGAGCATCGAGATCACGGACGCGAATGCCGATGGCGGCACGGCCAGGTGAAACAGCCGGCGAGGATTGTCGCCGACCGCCTGCTCGGCTGCCTGCACCGCCGCGACCAGGGGCTTCGGGTCGTCGGGGTCCGCCGCGCCGAATGTCAGCCTGCTTTCGAACGCCTGCCACGCCGCACCGGTCGGCTTGGCCAGGCCGAACTGGGCGACCGCGGCCTTGGCGTGCGCCCTGAACTGCTCGTCGGTCAGCGCGGAATGTGCGGGCGCCGAGCCGATGATCCGGTAGCTCTTGGGCAGCAAGCCAGACTTGGCCAGGTGGAACAGCCCCGGAAGCAGCTTGCGCTTGGCCAGGTCGCCCGTCGCGCCGAACAGGACAATGACATGGTCATCTGGGAGCAATCCGGTCCTGTGGTTGCTGGAGTGCATGCCACACATAGTGTCATGGGATAACCGACCGGGGAGGCTGGTGAGCCGTGAGCGCTGAACGGGAGAAGCAGGTGGCCGCCGAGGCTGCGGCGCTGCTGGTCGAGGACGGCATGAGGGTCGGCCTGGGCACCGGCACCACCGTCGGCTACCTGCTGCCAGCGCTCGCGCGCCGCGGCCTGTCGATCCGCTGCGTCGCCACCTCGGACCGCACTGCGAGCACCGCGGCCGGGCTCGGCCTGGACGTCGAACCGTTCACCAACCTGGACACGCTCGACATCGCGATCGACGGCGCCGACCAGATCACGCCGGACGGCTGGCTGGTCAAGGGCGGCGGTGGCGCCCACACCAGGGAGAAGATCGTCGCCGCGGCTGCCGACCGCTTCGTCGTGATCGCGGACTCAGCCAAGCCGACCCTGGCCCTGCACCCGCCCGTCCCGCTCGAGCTGCTCGAGTTCGGCCTCCTCGCCACGCTGCGCCGGCTCGGCAACGTCACCCTCCGCGACGCCCCGCCCAGCCCGGACGGCGGCGTCATCGCCGACTACCACGAACCCTGCGACGACCCCGCCGAGCTCGCGGCGGCCCTCGCCGCCGCCCCCGGCATCACCGACCACGGCCTGTTCGGCCCTGACCTGGTCTCGGTCATCCTGGTCGGCCGCGGCGAGCAGGTCGAAAGGCGCACCCTGCGCACATGAGGCAGGACGGCTAGCCGGGCGCCATGGCGGCGTCGATGCCCGTAGTGGCGGCCCCGGACCTGACGGTCACCGGCGAGGGATACCACGCGGTGGCGTAGCCGCTCGCGCCGCAGCCGGCGGAGAACTCGATCTTGTACCTGCCGGGAACGGCCGCGGGCACCGAGTAGTTGCCGTCGGCCGTCGTGATCGCGACGATCGGGATGGTATCGCCGGCCTGCGGGTAGAGCGTCGCGCAGATTCCGGCGAGCGGCTGGGCACCGGGGCCGGTTACCGTGCCCGACAGGGAGCCGTCGGGCTTGAGGGTGCCGCCGATCCCGCTGGTTACCTGCCCGGACCGCACGGTGATCTTCGCGGCGTTGGCCCGGTATGGCGTGCCCCGATACCACTGCGGCGCCTGGTCAGCGACCGGCGAGCAGTCGGTGAACTGCGCGAGGTAGGACCCGGGGCGGAGGTTGGTCAGCTTGTACTTGCCGTGCCGGCCGGTGAGTGACAGGTCGAACAGGCTGAGTAGGCCGCTGAGTGGGCCAGAGCCGAGTTGAACGCAGACGTCGGCCGCTGGTTTGGCCGGGTTCCCGGCCAGCACGGTGCCGGCGACCGATCCCGCCAACGGCAGGGTGACCGACGTCCTGGTCGTCGCCGGCTGGATGACCCGCGCCTCGTGCGCCGCGGTGATGCTGCCCAGCGAGCCGCGGAGGACCAGGTAGCTGAGCTGGTAAGACCCGGTCGGCAGGCCCCCGAGCACGAACCGGCCGTGCCTGCCGGTGATAGCTATGCCGATGTTTCCCGCGGCCGCGTCGCTGGCGATGACCCCGACCCCCCGCACGGGCCGGTGAGTCGCGGCGGAGGTGACCGTTCCGGCCACGGCGCCGCCGGTCGATAGCTGCGCGTTGATCGCGTGGGTGGTGCGGTAACTGTGCACCGGCACGCGCGTGGCGCGCGCCTGGCTCGCCTGGCGCCGGTACCACTGGCTGGCGTAGTGCTGCGGGAAGCCGCCGCAGTCGATGAACTGCACCCGGTACCGACCCGGTTCGAGGTGGCGGAGGGTGTACCCGCCGCTCTTGCCGGTGATCGCCGCGCCGAAATCCAGCGTTCGGACGTTCATAGCGAATACGCACACGTTGGGCAGCAGCGCGCCAGCCCGACTCCTGGCCAGGCCGCTGATCTGGCCGGCGATCCGCAGCCTGGCGTTGAGGCGGGTGGTGATGCCCGCGGGCACCGCCAGGTAGTCGGCTGGATTCCGGTGATCCGCCGGGCTGACGAAGAGGTGATCCGGGTAGCCCTGGCAGCCGAAGTCGACGAAGTAGTGCCCGGGCGGAAGATCGGCCACCGTGTAGCGGCCCTGGACCGTCCTGCCGAAGAACTCACCATCGACCGAGAAGTTCGCGTTGGTCAGCTGCACGCAGACACCGGATGGCCGGTGCCCGTTGGTGTCGGTCACCAGGCCGCTGACCGTCCCGGCCTGCTGCATGGCCGCGTCGATCCCGGTCACGACCTGCCCGGCACTGACCGGCACCGACCTGGCCGTGTCGTCGGACTCCTGGTTGTCCCAGTACTCGGTCACCACGCTCAGGCCCGGGCCGCAGCCCAGGAATCGGACGTCGTACGTGCCCGCGATCAGGCCCGTGATCGTGTAGCTGCCGTCCTGGCCCGAGGTTGCCGTTCGCATCCCGCCGCTGCGCAGGTTCTGCGCGTCAACGCAGACTCCGGCCAGCGGCTGGCCGGTCCACGCGGCGGTGACCGTCCCTGAGACGGTCGCGCCGTCAGTGACGGCCGCCACGGTTCGCTGGCCGCCGGGCTGACTCGTGCGGAGACCGAGCCCGGCCTGCAGCGCAGCGCGCGGAGACTGGCCCGATGCGATCGCGGCCCTGATCTCCGCCACCCGCAGCGCCTGCTCGGCCAGCTGCCCGGACCGGCCAGGCAACCGATCCAGCAGCCCCGCCAGCCGCGACAAGGCGGCCGGCCCGGTCCGGGCCTCGGCCGCCTGCACTGACCGGACTGACCGGGGAGCCGGCGCCGCCGGCGCTGCTGCCGCACTCCCAGGGACCCCCGCCACAGCTACCCCGCCGACCACACCAGCCGCAACCCAGGCCCGCAGCAACCCGCTCATCAGTGCCGTCCTCTTTGGCTAGTCGTCTGGCTGCGAGCCCGGTCGCGCGGCGCAGCAGGCCAAGACTGCCACGGCGCGGCTACAAGGCCGCTGATTTCGCCAACTTGGCCCGAAAACTCGGGCGCAATCTCGTCCAATCCGCACGCCGGCGGTCCATTCGCAACGGGTCGAATCCGATGGATCCGCGGATTGATCCGTGTGCATCGGCGCGGGCTGGGCCCTCACCGCGGCCTGGGCGGCTTCTCCGCGTGCCCGCCGAACTCCGACCGCATCGCGGACAGCAGCCGCCCCGTAAAGTCGCCCAGCCCGCGCGACTCGAACCGCTGGAACAGCGACGCGGTGATCACCGGCGCCGGCACGCCCTCCTCGACGGCCGCGAGCACCGTCCACCGTCCTTCGCCCGAGTCCGACACGTGCCCGGCGAAGTCCGACAGCTCGGGCGACTTCGCCAGCGCGCTGGCGGTCAGGTCGACCAGCCACGAGCTGACCACGGAGCCGCGCCGCCAGACCTCGGCGACATCGCCGACGTTGATGTCGTACTGGTACGCCTCCGGGTCGGTCAGCGGCGTCGTCTCGGCGTCGGTGACCTGCTCATCCTCGCCGGCGTTGGCGTGCTTGATGATCGACAGGCCCTCGGCGATCGCCGCCATCATGCCGTACTCGATCCCGTTGTGCACCATCTTGACGAAGTGCCCGGACCCGGCCGGGCCGCAGTGCAGGTATCCGTCTTGCGCCGTGCCGCCCGATGCCCGGCCCGCCGTCTGCTCCACCGAGCCGGGACCGGGCGCGATCGTCCGGAAGATCGGGTCCAGCCTGCGGACGACCTCCTCCTCGCCGCCGATCATCAGGCAGTAGCCGCGCTCCAGCCCCCAGACCCCGCCGGAGGTGCCGCAGTCGACGTAGTGGATCTTCCTGGGCGCGAGCTGCCTGGCCCTGGCGATGTCGTCGCGGTAGTACGAGTTGCCGCCGTCGATCACCGCGTCGCCGGGATCGAGCATGGAGCACAGGTGCTGGAGCGTGCGGCCGGTGATCGCGGCGGGCAGCATCAGCCAGGCGTTCCGCGGCCGCTCCAGCTTGGCGACGAAGTCGTCGAGGTCGCTCGCGCCGACGGCGCCCTCGGCAACCAGGGCGGCCACGGCGTCGGCGTTCACGTCGTAGACGACGCAGCGGTGACCGTCGCGCATCAGCCGACGGACCAGGTTCGCGCCCATCCGCCCGAGCCCGACCATGCCGAGCTGCATCGAGTGGTCCGTGGTCATCGTTAGGCTCCCTTAAGTAGTCGGTAGCGGCGGATTAGCGCATTCGTTGACGAGTCATGACCGAGCGCGGGCTCGGGGCCGCTGGTCAGCTCGGGGATGATCGCGGCCGCGAGCACCTTGCCGAGCTCGACGCCCCACTGGTCGAACGAGTCGATACCCCAGACCGTCCCGGCGGTGAAGACCGCGTGTTCGTACAGCGCGACGAGGCAGCCGAGAATTCGCGGCGTGAGAACTTCGGCCAGGAGCACGTTGCTCGGCCGGTTGCCCTCCATCACCCGGTGCGGCGCGACCGCGGGGTCGGTGCCCTCGGCGAGCACCTGCTCGAGCGTCCTGCCGAACGCCAGCGCCTGGGCCTGGGCGAACACGTTCGAGGTCAGCAGGTCGTGGTGGTCCCCGATCGGGTTCAGCGAGCGGCCGAAGCCGATCAGGTCGACCGGGATCAGCTCGGTGCCCTGGTGCAGGAGCTGGTAGAAGCTGTGCTGGCCGTTGGTGCCGGGCTCGCCCCAGTAGAGCGGGCCGGTCGGGTAGTCGACCGCGGTGCCGTCGAGCCGCACGTGCTTGCCGTTGGACTCCATCGTGAGCTGCTGCAGGTAGGCGGGGAACCGCTTGAGGTACTGCTCGTACGGCATCACGCCGATGCTGGCGACGCCGAAGAAGCCCGTGTACCAGACGGTGAGCAGTCCCATCAGGGCCGGCAGGTTCGACGCCAGCGGCGCCGTGCGGAAGTGCTCGTCCATCTCATGGAAGCCGGCGAGCAGCTCGGCGAACCGGTCGGGCCCGATCGCCAGCATGGTGGACAGCCCGATCGCCGAGTCCATCGAGTACCGGCCGCCGACCCAGTCCCAGAACCCGAACATGTTCGCGGTGTCGATCCCGAACGCCGCCACCTTCTCGGCGTTGGTGCTGACCGCGACGAAGTGCCTGGCCACCGCCGCCTCGTCGCCGAGCCGGCTGGTGAGCCAGTCGCGCGCGGACGTGGCGTTGGCCAGGGTCTCCAGGGTCGTGAAGGTCTTGGACGAGACGATGAACAGGGTCTGCGCCGGGGCGAGGTCTCCGGTGGCCTCCGCGAGGTCCGTTGAGTCGACGTTGGATACGAAACGGAACGTCAGATGCGGGTCTGCGTAGTAGCGCAGCGCCTCGTACGCCATCACCGGGCCGAGGTCCGAGCCGCCGATGCCGATATTGACCACCGCGGTGATCGGCAGGCCGGTGAAGCCACGCCAGTCGCCCGACCTGATCCGCCCGGCGAACGCCGCCATCGCATCGAGTACCTCGTGCACCTGCGCGACCACGTCGGTGCCGCCGACGATCAGCGTGGCCTCGCGGGGCATCCGCAGCGCGACGTGCAGGACCGAGCGGTTCTCAGTGACGTTGATCCGCTCCCCGGCGAACATCGCCTCGATCCGCTCGGGCAGGCTGGACTGGTAGGCCAGTTCGGTCAGCAGCGCCAGCGTCTCGTCGGTGATCCGGTTCTTGGAGTAGTCCAGGTACAGCCCGGCCGCCTCGGCGGTCAGCCGCTCGCCCCGGCGCGGATCGCCGGCGAACAGGTCGCGCAGGTGCGTGTCGCGGATCTTCTCGTAGTGCTCGCCGAGCGCGGCCCAGGCCGGCCGGTTCCGTAGTGCTAGCCGGGGGGACAACCCCCCGAGCCCCCCGCTCGGTGCTGGTCGGGGGGCCGACCCCCCGAGCTCCCCGCTCGCTGGCGTGCTCGTCATCGCTCGTCCCTTCGGGCAGTCCGTCCGTTCGCGACCCTAGCGCGCCGGGCCCGGTCGTGCGGCCGGGCGGCCGGCCAACCAGGCCGGATGCCGCGGGCGCGATACTGCAACCATGACGGAGAACGCGATGCGGACCGGCCTGCGGCTGAACGGCAGCTACCTGCCCGTGCTCGACCGGGTGCGGGTCTACTGCTGCGGGATCACCCCGTACGACGTCACCCACCTGGGGCACGCGGCGACGTTCGTCTGGGTCGACGTGCTGACGAGGGTACTCGGCTCGGTCGGGGTGACCGCGCAGCTTTGCCGGAACGTCACCGACGTGGACGACGTGCTGTTCGCCGCGGCCGAGCGGTCCGGGTCGGCATACGACGCGTTTGCCTCGGTCCAGCAGTTCAGCTTCGACCAGGACATGACCGCGCTCGGGGTGCGGGAGCCGCAGTTCGCGCCGCGGGCCAGGCGGAACGTCGGTCAGGTGATCAGGCTGGCGGCGGCGCTGCTCGAGTCGGGCGCCGCGTACCTGCGGGACGGCAGTGTGTATTTCCGTGGTGCGGGCACGGCCGGGCCGGCCGGGCTGAGCAGGGACGACGCGGAGGCGCTCGCGAACGAGTACGGGGCGAGGCTGGACGACCCCGCTAAGGACGACAAACTGGACGTGGCGGTCTGGCGCCGGTCGGCCGGCGATGAGCCCGGCTGGCCTTCGCCATGGGGGACGGGCCGGCCCGGCTGGCACGCGGAGTGCGCGGCGATGTCGCTGTCGGTGCTCGGGCCGGCCGTGGACGTGCTCAGCGGCGGCGCCGACCTCGGCTACCCGCACCACGCCTACCAGGCCGCGATGGCGCAGGCGCTGACCGGGGTACGGCCGTACGCCAGGGCGATCTTCGAGGTGGGGGTGGTCAGCCTGGACGGGGCCAAGATGGCCAAGTCGACCGGGAACCTGGTGCTGGTCGGCGACGTGCTGGCCGATCATCCGGCGGCCGCGCTTCGGCTGTGCCTGCTCGACCGGCCCTGGGCGAAGGGCTGGGACTACGCGACGGCGGAACTCGACCGTGCGACGGAGCGGCTCGAGCGGCTGTACCGGGCCGCCGGCCGTAACGCCGGTGCGTCCGCCCAGGACGCGTCGCAGGCCGCGGCCGCGACGGCGATCGGCGCGGCACTCTGCGACGACCTGGACGTGCCGACGGCTCTGGCGATCGCCGAGGAGGTCGGCGGCGGCGCCGCGCGGAGCCTGATCGCCACCCTGGGCCTCAGCGAGTAGGGCACGCCAAGTGCGCATGCGCGTCGTGGTGGCGCCGGACAAGTTCAAGGGCAGCGCGAGCGCCGCGGAGGTCGCCGCGGCGATCGCGGCCGGGCTGCGGCGGGCGCGGCCCGACCTGGACGTCGTCGAGATGCCGGTCGCCGACGGCGGCGACGGGACCGTGGCCGCCGCGCTGGCGGCCGGGTTCGCGCCCGTCCGCACGACCGCGGAGGGCCCGACCGCGGAGCCGGTGCGGGCGACGTTCGCGCTGAAGGCCGGCACCGCGGTGGTCGAGCTCGCCGACGTGGCCGGCCTGCGCCGGCTGCCCGGCGCGCGGCCCGCGCCCCTGACCGCGTCGACCTACGGCGTGGGCCAGGTGATCGCGGCGGCGCTGGACCGCGGCGCGACCACGATCGTGCTCGGCATCGGCGGCAGCGCGACCACCGACGGGGGAGCCGGGATGGTGCAGGCGCTCGGTGTCCGGCTGGCCGACGAGCGCGGCCGTGACCTCCCGCGGGGCGGCGCCGCGCTCCGCGACCTGGCGGCGGTCGACCCGGCCGGGATGGACCGGCGGATCGCCGGGGCGCGGCTGCTGGTGGCCAGCGACGTGGACAACAAGCTGCTCGGCACGGCGGGCGCCGCCGCCGTGTTCGGGCCGCAGAAGGGCGCTTCGCCCGCCGATGTCGCGTTGCTCGACGGGGCTCTCGCCCGCTGGTCGGCGCTGACCGCGTCGGTGACGGGCCTGGACCTGGCGGCCGCGCCGGGAGCGGGGGCGGCGGGCGGGACCGGCTTCGCCGCGATGGTGTACCTCGGTGCGCGACTGGTGCCGGGAGCCGACCTCGTGCTCGACCTGATCGGCTTCGATGCCGCGCTGACCGGGGCTCGCCTGGTCATCACCGGGGAGGGCAGCCTGGACCGGCAGTCGCTCGGCGGCAAGGCGCCGGTCGGCGTGGCCAGGGCTGCCGCGCGGCATGGCGTGCCGGTGGCCGTGGTTGCCGGACGGATCCAGCTCACCGCGCGGGAACTGGCCGCCGCCGGGTTCGCGGCCGCCTACTCGCTGGCCGACCTGGAGCCCGATCCCGCGGTCAGCATCGCCGCAGCCGCCGAACTGCTCGAACGGGTCGGCGGCCAGGTCGCCCTCGGCCCGCTCGTCGCCTCGGTCACCTGACCTGCGCGTCGGCCGCCCTGCTCAGCACGTCGTCGAGCGGCCTGCGCGGGGTGGCGGCCGGCTGCCTGCCGTACCCGAACCTGATCACGATCTGCGGGTTCTCGGGGAACGGCCATGCCGGGGCCGCGTCCCCGCGCATGTCGCGCAGCTCGATCGACTGGTAGAGGAACGACGCCGACACGCCGTGGACCGTGGCGGTCAGCAGCACCCGCTGCAGCGCCTGCCCGGCGCGGAGCCAGTCGGCCGGCTCGTCGCGCGCGGTCGTGAGCACGGCGAGCTGCGGGAACTCCTCGTAGTCGGCGCCTGGCCTGGTGATGTCCGGCGAGGCCGCGGACAGGTCGCCCCTGACCGGGGCGGGCTCCCGGCGCGGCGTAGCCGGAAGCGCCTCGGCCGGGATGCCGTCCTGCAGGCTCTTCGTGCCGATCCAGTCCTGCAGCTCGATCCGGTGCTCCACGTCGCCCGCCAGCTCGGCGCTGGCCCTGGCCGCCAGGTCGAGCACGATCGCTGCCTCGCTGCCGGTCAGCATCCGCAGCGTGGCGAACTCGAAACCGGCCGCTTGCTCAAGCGCGACCACCATGGACTCGGCCATCGGCTCGCTGGTGAACGGGTTGCGGTTGGTGTGCCGCTGCCAGATCGCCTCGTACATCTCGCGCTCGGCGAATGCCGGCGGTCGCCCGGGCTCGGCCTGCACCGCCGCGACCACGGTGGGAGCGTACTCGGGGCGCGGGAGCGGCCAGACCAGCGGGTTGAAGCCGGTCATCCGGATCGCCGTCTTGATGTTGAACAGCGCCGCACCGCAGCTCAGGTACAGCGCCCTGGCGCGCGGATCGGAGACCCAGAGCGCGCGGTCCGGGTCGGCGTGGACCTCGAGCAGGTCGTCGGCGACGACCGTGAACCGCCATGGCTGGGTGTTGTGAATGGACGGCGCTGCCGCCGCCGACTCGACGACCCGCCGCAGCACCCCGTCATTCGCCAGTAGCTTCAGCATCACTGAACCTCCCGTCACTGCCGCGGTCGCTGACTGCGCGGCGGCAGCCTGCGTCTTCGAGTCTCGTCTGGCCCCGCAGATGCCAGCAGGGCCTTTGGCAGCCAATCCGGGGGGCCGTTGGTCCCGCCGCACCGGTGGCGGACCGAACGTCCCCGCTTATCAAGCACTTCGCCCCCGGGCCGGGGTGGTGGCCGTGACGAGTCGGCTGACGGTCAGTGACGCAGCGGCCGAATCCGGGTAGCCGCGGGAATACTGACCGCCGTTTCCCCGCTGCATACCCCAAGGGGTATTGTTCAACTGGGAACGATGCCCATGCGGACGGAGGTCAGCAGTGGCAACGGTGGAACTGACGGCACAGAACTTCGACTCGGTCGCGGGCGGCGCCGACCTGACTCTCGTGGACTTCTGGGCGTCCTGGTGCGGGCCGTGCCGGATGTTCGGGCCGATCTTCGAGCGCGCCTCGGAGAAGCATGCCGACCTCGTCTTCGCCAAGGTCGACACCGAGGCTCAGCCGGACCTGGCGCAGGCATTCGGCATCACGTCGATTCCGACACTGATGGTGATCAGGGACAAGGTCATCCTCTATGCCCAGCCTGGTGCGCTGCCTGAGCCGTCGCTCGAGCAGCTGATCAGCCAGGCCCGCGAGGTCGACATGGATGAGGTCAAGTCCGGGCTCGCGGCGAACGGGGCGAAGCAGGCGGCCAGCACCGGCACAGACGCGTAGCCAAGCGTGTCGGTGCCGGCCGGCGACCGAGCAGGGAGGCACACATGACCAGCACTGCCGAAAGCGGCACCGCCGGGTCGGGCGCTGCCGAAGGCAGCACTGCCGAGTCGAGCACTGCCGGGTCGGGCGCTGCCGAAGGCCGTACTGCCGAGTCGAGCACTGCCGAGTTGAGTACTGCCGAAAGCGCGGCCCGTGCCGCCGTGCTCAACCGGCTGCGGCGGGCGCAGGGCCAGTTGTCCGGCGTGATCGCGATGGTCGAGGACGGCCGGGACTGCCGCGACATCGTCACTCAGCTCGCCGCGGTGTCGCGCGCGCTCGACCGGGCCGGTTTCAAGATCGTCGCGACCAATATGCGGCAGTGTCTGAACGGCGAGTCGGCGATGAGCACCGAGGAGCTCGAGCGGCTCTTCCTCGCGCTCGCCTGACCGGCGACTTGGCGCCGCCGGCGCTCAGTGCCCGCCGTGACGCGGACCCGGCCAGAGGTCCACAGGGCTGATCGGACCGGACCGCCGTGGACGAAGATAGGGAGATGAGCCAGCGCTCTGACCTGGGCGCGACCGGTCTGACCGCCGCGCAGGTGGCCGAGCGGGTCGCGGCCGGCCAGGTCAACGACCAGGGACGGCAGCCGACCAGGACGGCCGGCCAGATCCTGCTGGCCAACATCGCGACCAGGTTCAACGCCATCCTCGGCGGGCTGTTCGTCGTCATCGCCATCATCGGGCCGGTACAGGACGGGCTGTTCGGGCTTGTCCTCGTCGCGAACAGCGGGATCGGCATCGCGCAGGAACTGCGCGCCAAGCGCACGCTGGACCGGCTGACCGTGCTGAACGCGCCGACCGCCGCGGTGCTGCGCGACGGGATGCCCGAGCAAGTACCGGCCGCAGCGGTCGTGCTGGACGACGTCGTCGACCTGCGGCCAGGCGATCAAGTCGTCGTCGACGGCACCGTGCTGTCCTCCGGCGGCCCGGAGGTCGACGAGTCGCTGCTGAGCGGCGAGGCGGATCCGGTGGCCAAGCAGCCGGGCGGCGAGGTGCTGTCCGGCAGTTTCGTGGTGGCCGGCAGCGGGCGGATCACCGCGACCGGCGTCGGACCTGGGTCCTAAGCCGCGCACCTGGCCGAGCAGGCCAAGAGCTACTCCCCGGCCCGGTCGGAGATCCGTGACGCGATCAACAAGCTGCTGAAGTGGATCAGCTGGCTGCTGGTCCCGGTCGGCGTCCTGCTGGTCGTCAGGCAGCTTCAGTCGGGCCAGACGGTCCACGAGGCGCTGCGCGGGTCGGTGGCCGCCTTGGTCGGCATGGGTTCCCGAGGGGCTGGTGCTGCTGACCAGCGTGGCGATGGCGGTCGGCGTCGTGCGGCTGGCCGCCAGGCGGGTCCTGGTCCAGGACCTGCCCGCGATCGAGGGACTGGCCCGCGTCGACGTGGTGTGCTGCGACAAGACGGGGACGCTGACCCAGGGCAGCATGCGCGTCGTCTCAGTGATCGGCGTCGGCGTCGGTGCCGGCGCCGGCGGCGGCCCGGGTGCCGAGGCGGCGCTCGGCGCGGTCGCGGTCGCCGGGCCCCGGCCGAACGCCACCATGCGGGCGCTCGCCGCAACGTACGCCGACCCAGGCTGGCAGCCCGACCAGGTCACGGCGTTCTCCTCGGCGCGCAAGTGGAGCGCGGCCAGTTACGACGGCCACGGCACCAAGGTGATCGGCTCGCCCGAGATGGTCATGGCCGGACCGGGGGCGGTGCTCGACCGGGCCGCCGAGCTGGCGGCGGACGGATACCGGGTGCTGCTGCTCGCCAGGGCACCGGCCGCGCCGCCCGGCGGCCGGTCGTCTGATGCCGACCCGGCGGGCGGCGGGCCCAGGCTGCCGGGCCAGATAGAGCCCGTGGCGCTGGTGACCCTGGAGGAACAGCTCAGGCCGGACGCTCAGGCGACGCCGGACTACTTCGGTAGGCAGGGCGTCTCGGTCCGGGTGATCTCCGGTGACCACCCGGCCACCGTCGCGGCGATCGCCCGTCGGCTCGGCCTGCCGGGCGCGGACACCGGGCAGGTGCTCGACGCGCGCGAGCTTCCCGACGACGCCGCGGAGCTGGCCGAGGCCGTTGCCGACGCGACCGTCATCGGCCGGGTCACGCCGCACCAGAAGCGCGCCATCATCGGCGCGCTGCAAGACCAGGGGCACGTGGTCGCCATGACCGGCGACGGCGTCAACGACGTGCTCGCCCTGAAGGACTGCGACGTCGGGATCGCGATGGGCTCAGGCACGCCGGCCAGCCGCGGCGTGGCCAGGCTCGTCCTGCTCGACGACAGCTTCGCGACGCTGCCCGGGGTAGTGGCCGAGGGGCGAAGGATCATCGGCAACGTCGACAGGGTGTCCCGGCTGTTCCTGACCAAGACCGGTTACGCGGTGCTGATCGCCTGGCGGTCGCCGCCGCCGGGGTGCCTTACCCGTTCTATCCCTGGCACCTGACCATCATCTCGACGCTGAGCATCGGGATTCCCGCGTTCTTCCTGGCCCTCGCGCCCAACGCAGACCGGGTGTCGCCCGGCTTCCTCGGGCGGGCGCTCCGGTTCGCCGTGCCGGCCGGCATCGTCATCGCCGCCGCCGTGTTCGGCGCGTTCCTCGCCATCCGGGTGTCAGGGCACGGCCTCGGCGCGGCCAGGACCAGCGCGACCGTCGTGGCCGTCGCCCTCAGCCTGTTCGTGCTCGCCGCGCTCGCCCGCCCGCTCGCGAGCTGGCGGGGCGGCATGGTGCTGGCCCTGGCGGCCGCCTTCGCGGCGCTGTTCACCCTGCCGTGGCTGCGTGGTCAGCTCGCCATCGTGGTGCTGCCCGCGGGCCTGTTCGCGCTGTCGCTCGGCATCGCGGCGGCCGGCTGCGGCGCTCTGCTCGCTGCCTGGCCGTCCGCCGGGCGCGTCGGCCGGTCGGCCTCACCGCAGAGCTGACCTGGCCGCAGGCCACCGCCTACCACGCGACGTCGACGTAGATCCGGCTGCCGAGCTCGCCGACCCGGTATCGGCTGCCGCCGACCAGCCCGAGCGCGACCGACAGGACGCCCTCGAAGTCACCCGACACCGTCCATGCCTTGAGCATCGGATCGCTCACCGGCTGAACCCCGGCCGGCAGCGTCACGGTGCCCGCCGCCGAGTGACCCTGAGCCGGCTTGAGCGTGATCACCAGGTACTTCGTTCCCGGCATCGTGATCGTGTGCCCCGATGCGCCCTGGGTGACTTTCCCGACAAAGCTCACGGAGTAGCCGGGGACAGCCCGGCTGATGTCGATCACGAGCCGGTCGAACCTGCAGTCCGGGTGGCTGCCGGTCCGCACGGCCGTCGCGACCGGCACCGGCGGCACGGTGACCTGCCTGGTCACGGTCAGCGAGTCGGTCCGCCAGCCGGCCGCGCACGACTGGGTGGGCGATGCGGGGGCGGAGCCGGACTGGCCAGCGCCAGAGCCTGGCTGGCCGGAACCGTGCGTGCCCGAACCGGGCTGGCCGGAGCCGGATGGCGTGCTCGTCGCGCACGACGCGACGCTGACGGCCGCTGCCAGCGCGGTACACAGCGCGGCGAGGATTCTTCCCTGGCGGTGCATGATGCTCCTCTCGGGGCTCGGGGCTCGGGGCTCGGGGCTCGGGTCGGCGGTGGCGGCTGCCACACACCGGGCGCGCGGGGACCGGGCGCGCTTGCCGCTCGTGTCAGGCTCGCTCCTCAACCTCGACGCCGTCCAGAGCCCAAGGTCACCGGCGGTGCGCGATCGTCACCGCGGTGACGGGTCCTTCGGCCCTGCCGGGCCGGCCGCTCCCGGTGGGAGCATCGGGCTGCAGGACAGTCCACCGACGGGAGGTGGCCGCAGTGCCCAGTCTTGTCGCGGACGTCATGACGTACAACGTGGTCGCGGTGCGCCAGGAGGCCGAGTTCAAGGAGATCGTCGCGGTCATGTACCGCCGCCGGGTCAGTGCCTTTCCGGTACTGGACGACCGCGACCGGGTGATCGGCGTCGTCTCCGAGGCCGACCTGCTGCCCCGCGAGGCCTATCCCGCCTGGCGGTCCGCGGTCGGCCGCCAGCAGCGCCGCCGGGTCCCAGCCAAGGCCCACGCGCTGATCGCCGGTGAGCTGATGACGAGCCCGGCGCTGACGATCGGCCCGCAGTCCACCGTTACCGAGGCGGCCAGGGTGATGTACAGCCGCAAGATCAAGCGGCTGCCCGTCGTCGACGACGACGGCAGGCTCGTCGGCATCGTCAGCCGGGTCGACCTGCTCGGCGTCTACGACCGGCCAGACGCGCAGATCCGCACCGAGATCACCGAGCGGGTACTGGCCGGCGACTTCGTGCTCGACCCGCGCGAGTTCACGGTTAAGGTCAGCAATGGCGTCGTTACCATCTCGGGGAAGCTCGACCAGCAGGATCTGGCGATCCGCCTGCTCGGAGGGATCTGGGACGTGGCCGGCGTGGTGGACGTGCGGGACCGGCTTAGCTATCCGGTCAAGCGGTAGCGAGGGCCCAGCGAGGCCTGCGGGAAAGCCGATCCTTGTCCTGCCGGTCGACGACGACCTCAAGGATCCCCTTGTCGTAGCTGGCCTGGACGTGCTCGTCGTCGGCACCCGCCGGCAGCGGGGCCAAGGATGTCGGCCTGCAGGACCTTCGGCCGCGCGGTCCACGCGTCCTCGCGCTCCCGGTGCGGGAAGCGGTTACCGGCCAGCCGGAGTCCAGCGGCCGGTATCGAATCCGCCGGTCACGGCAGGCGCAGCGGTGACGGCGAAGCGCCGGCGGTCACGGGGAAGCGCAGCCGCGCTGCCGCCGAGAACGGCGGGTTGAGCACGCAGGTCACCTGGCCACCTCCGTCCAGCGTCCGGTCGGCGAGCTCGTTGAGCAGGTCGGGAACGGCTCGGCAGGCCGGCGCCGGGTCGGGGCAGTCGCAGCCGCTGTCGCTGGTGCTCAGCGCGCCGCAGGTGTCGCAGGCGAAGCCGGGGATCGTCTGGTCGTCAGGCAGGATGAGCTGCGCGATGGCACCCGCGCGGCTGGCCGCCAGGCAGCCGTCCAGGCCGGTGGTCACCGACACGTCGGGCGGCTCGTTCAGCACGTCGCGGACGAGTTGCGCCTCGGTCCGGTCTGACCAGGCGGCGATGACCGGGCGGGCCAGCTCGCGTACCCGTCCCGGTGTCGCCGTCTGCAGGTCCACCTGGAACGTTCCTGCCACGTTCCGCCTGACGGCCGCCGGCAGCGCCGCGACGAACTGGCTGATCTCGCTCTCGTGCCCGCCAAGCACGAGCGGCAGGCTCCCGCTGTCGGTCGAGCGTTCGAGGATGCCGATCGTGTCGCGGAAGTGCTGCTTGGACAGCTCCATGATCCGCTGCTGGATCCGGTAGCCCTCGAGCCCGTACCAGCCCGCGAAGCCCGCACTCCGCACGCCGGGCCCGGTTCGCTCGGCCACGGTCTCGATCTGGTCGTCGGCGATGTTCAGTATCCAGGCGTGCTTCGCGTCGACCAGCGCCGCCCGGTAGGCGGGGTTGCGCTGCATCGCGGCGAGCAGCGGCCTGGTCTGCGGCCGGTCGGCGATGATGGCCTGCTCGGTCAGGTGACCGGGCAGCGGGATCGCCTCGAACAGGTCGATCTCGGCGCAGGCGAAGATGGCGGCCGTGTGGCCAAGCCAGTCATGGCTGTGCACCGCCACCGCGCGGGCGACCCTCTCCAGGTCGGCCTCGCGCGCCCGTGCGCCGCATGCCGCCGGCTGGCGGTCGGCCGCCGACTTGATCAGCTCGCGGGCCCGGGTCGGCAGGCCGCGATGCTCGGCCAGGTCGAGCGGCACGGGCAGGTAGACGGACAGGATCGCGGGCTCGGCGGCGCGCGCGGCGCGCAGCTTGTCCGCTTCAGCTCTCGTGATCACGATGTGCCTCCGACCACCGTCTGGGTGTGGCTGTCGGCCGGCGCCTGGGTCGGCGCCTGGGCCGGGGCTGGTGCCCGGGCCGGTGCCTGGCCCAGGGTGCCTTCTGCCGGCGCGGTCAGGCCCCGGATGTCGCTCGGCAGCACGCCGAGCGTCTCGTTGATTGCTCCTGGCGACATGTGCCGCCGCATTGCCGAGGTCACCCGCTGCCCCGCACCCGGTATCTCGCCGAGGTGTATCTGCGCGTCGCGGGCGAACCTGGCCACATACTCGTCGCGCCGATCCTCGGTGCCGAAGGTGGCCGCGACGTCCGCGAACCAGGCGTTAGTCTTGTCGGTGCTGCGGTCGAGGCTGCCGACTCCGGTGCATGACATGCGATCCTCCCGTGGTTTCTGCCGGTCTGGACTGCGGCTGGGTAGATGATCAGAGCGGGCGCGCTTTCGGCGCTCGGGGCGGGATCCCTCCTGACTGACTGACCTGACCGAGAGGAGCCGGCGCGGTGACCGAACTGCCGCTCAGCTTCGAGGTGGTAGCGCTGGACAAACCCGATGACGTCAACGTCATCGTCGGCCAGGCGCACTTCATCAAGACGGTCGAGGATCTGCATGAGGCCCTGGCCGGAGTCAGCTCGCACCTGCGGTTCGGGATCGCCTTTTGCGAGGCCTCCGGTGACCGCCTGGTGCGAAGGTCCGGGAACGACGAGGAACTCGTCGCGCTCGCTGTCGGTGCCGCCGAGGCGCTCGCCGCCGGGCACTCTTTCGTGATCATGTTGCGCGAAGGCTTCCCGGTGAACGTGATGAACCCGGTCAAGGCCGTTCCTGAGGTATGCACCATCTTCTGCGCGACCGCCAACCCGGTCGACGTGATTGTCGCGGTCACTGGCCGCGGCCGTGGAGTCATGGGTGTCGTCGACGGCTCACCCCCTGTCGGTCTAGAGACTCAGGCCGATGCGGAAGCCAGGCACGGCCTGCTCCGGGCTATCGGCTACAAGCTCTGACCTCTGCAGCTCATCCGCGAGCGCTGCCGTCTGCACTCGGCCAGTGGTGTGCTGCCCGGTCGTGCCGGGCTTGGCCGTACGGGGCTGGGCAGTGCAGGGCTGGGCAGTGCGGGGCTGGGCAGGGCATGGCCTGGTCGTGCGCGTGCCCGCGGTCAGCCCGGCTCATCCCGGCAGCGCTGCACCCGCCAGCCGGCCGCCGGGATCGGCCCGCGCACGACTACTTCCTGGCTGAGTGCCGTTTACGGTGCTGGACGATGGTGTCGGCAGACGGGAAGAAAACGCTCTCGTGGCCGTCCGCCCATCGAACCAGGTAGGGCGGACTGCCGTCGTCGCCGTGGACCTCGACGATCTCGCCATGACGGTCCTGGTCCCCTTGATGACGGCCCTTGACCGTCAGCTCGTCTCCGATCGCAGCTTTCATGGCTCTCCTTTCCTTTCCCTCGCCGGTACCTACCCGGTTTGTCCAGTGGCCAGTCCGTCGACACCATGCTGGCCTTAACTTCCCGGGCAGACCAGGGCCGAACGTCCGCAGCAATGGTGCCGGCCCGCGCCTATGACCGCTTAGGAACCTTTTGAGGCTTATATGCGGGAGCCTAAGTGGGAGCCTGCCGGATGGATGGCACTTCCAACGCGCGGACACGCTCGCGGCGCGGCCGCGGTCAGGCACGCGGTAGCCGCGAGGTGGCAGGTAAGGACCTTGGACCCTAGCGCGCAACAAGGACCCCGTGGTGTTATCTCAGTGACGAGAGGGACTCAAAAAAGGCGCGAGGGATGCGAGCCAGCCGCTCGTACACCACGCGATCTGCATTCGCGAGAAACGCGAGGAGTCCCTCTCGCCGCGGTCTTCGCGGTCGGCGATGCCCGGCCCGGTATCGGCGGCGGCCTGGCTGGCGAAACGTTCGCGGGGACAGTTCCCTGGAGCGCTCCGTCCGGCCAGGAGCCACGGCAGTCGTGCGGATACCGTGGCAGTATGTACCTTCCTGCGCACTTCGCCGCCGGTGAACTTGACGAGATCGCCGCG
>WNGQ01000901.1_pt1 | contig 31527 bp, 31 predicted proteins | sample 5407661 | NCBI WGS metagenome assembly WNGQ01 (sample SAMN13153382, study PRJNA577476) | soil metagenome | isolation source: 60 cm soil or saprolite under Garry oak tree replicate 2 | place: USA:California | collected 2016-06-15 | reverse complement strand
GGCGGCTGGCCGGTGCGGGGCGGGCCAGCGGGGCGGGGGGTTAGCGGGGGACCGGTGCGGCCGCGGGGGCGGGGGGTGCGGAGGCGGGGAGGGTGTGGCGGAGTTTGCCGCGGGCGCGGTGCAGGCGGGACATGACGGTGCCGAGGGGGGTGCCCATGAGGGCGGCGACTTCGCGGTAGGGGTAGCCCTCGACGTCGGCGAGCCACAGGGCGGTGCGGAAGTCGGGGGGCAGGTCGCGGACGGCGTTGAGGACGGCGGTGTCGGTGATCTTGTCGAGGGCTTCGGCTTCGGCGGAGCGGGCGGCGGCGGCGTGCGGGCCGGCGGTGGCGTGCCAGTCGTCGGCGGGGTCGGCGCCGGGGGCGATGGCGGGTTCGCGCTTGCGCTTGCGGTAGGTGTTGATGAAGGTGGTGGCGAGGATCTTGTGCAGCCAGGCGCGCAGGTTGGTGCCGGGGGTGAACTGGGCGAAGGCGGTGTAGGCCTTGGCGAGGGTGTCCTGGACCAGGTCCTCGGCGTCGGCGGGGTTGCGGGTCATCCGCAGCGCGGCGGGGTAGAGCTGGCCGAGGTAGGGGCGGACCTGCTGCTCGAACTCGGCGTGCCGGCGCGGGCCGAGGTAGGGGCGGACCTGCTGCTCGAACTCGGCGTGCCGGCGCGCGGCCGGGGCGCGGCCGCCGGGGGGAAGGTCCGGGGTCGTGGTGGTCATCTGCGGTGGCTCCCTCGTGGTCGGTCACTACTAAGACGCCGCAGCCCCCGGCCCCGACTCGTGATCTGAGTTACATCCCGCATACGCACCGTCATGAATCGTCTCCATCCCCTCGTAATGCGCCAGATACCTCAGAAACGTCTGGGCAAACCGAGCGGTTCATCGTCGCCGAGGCGGCTCCCTCGCGTGCGCGGGCCGCATCTTCGCATGCCTGCAGCCGGATCCGCTCGTTGAGCTTGCAGAACGCCGGCCTGCGAAGCTCCGCGGGCCCAGATCTCTCCGGGATGCCAGGGCGAGTCGGCGAGCATCGGGAGCTGAGGTGAACGTCCAGGTCGACTGCCACCCGGGCAGGCCGCATCGGCTGGGCGTTCAGCACCGTCCGGATCAAACCGGTCAGACTACCTGTCGAATCGGCCCGACCAGTCGTCGTTCCAGTCCAGAACCCGCCGCCGTCGCGCATCTTGTAACCGGCCGCCCTGGAAGATCAGCATTCGGCGAAACAGCACCGAGGTTGCCTCCTGAACCGTCTCGACCGGCGCCATGTCCAGACCGTAACGTGTCACCGTACTGGTCGGTAGGTACGCTTGTCCGGACTCGTCGGGAGGCGCTAGGTGGACTTCGGATACGACGCACGAACCGAGGAACTACGCGACAAACTGTTCGCCTTCATGGACTCCCATGTTTACCCGGCCGAGCGAGTCTTCGCCGAACAGGTCGCGCAGGCCGAGGTGGCCGGCGACATCTGGCAGCGGCCGGCGGTGATCGACGAGCTCAAGGCGCAGGCGCGCAGCCAGGGTCTGTGGAACCTGTTCCTGACCGTGCGCAAGCACAAGGACCAGATCGGCGAGATCGCCGAGAAGCACGGCGGCGGGCTCACCAACCTCCAGTACGCGCCGCTGGCCGAGATCACCGGGCGCAGCGGCGCGATCGCTCCTGAGGCGCTGAACTGCGCAGCGCCCGACACCGGCAACATGGAGGTGCTGGCCGAGTTCGGCAGTGCCGAGCAGATCGAGCGCTGGCTGCTGCCGCTGCTGGACGGCGAGATCAGGTCGGCGTTCTGCATGACGGAGCCGGACGTGGCGTCGTCTGACGCCACCAACATCGCGACCAGGATCGAGCGGGACGGCGATGAGTACGTGATCAACGGCCGCAAGTGGTGGTCATCGGGCGCGATGGACCCGCGCTGCAAGCTCTTCATCGTGATGGGCAAGACCAACCCCGGCGCCGACCGGCACCGCCAGCAGTCGATGATCTGCGTGCCGCCCGACACGCCAGGGGTGACGATCAAGCGGAGCATGCGGGTCTTCGGGTTCACCGACTCGACCCATGGCGGCCACGCCGAGGTGGAGTTCCGCGACGTGGCCGTTCCGGCCAAGAACCTGATCGCCGGCGAGGGTGACGGCTTCGCGATCGCGCAGGCCAGGCTGGGCCCTGGCCGCATCCACCACTGCATGCGGCAGATCGGCTCGGCGGAGCGCGCGCTCGAGGCGATGTGCCGCCGCGCCACCAGCCGGGTCGCCTGGGGCAAGCCGCTTGCGGAGCAGGGTGTCGTCCAGGACTGGATCGCCGAGTCCAGGGTCAGGATCGAGCAGGCCAGGCTGCTGGTGCTGAAGACCGCCTGGCTGATGGACACGGTCGGCAACAAGGGCGCGCACACGGAGATCCAGGCCATCAAGATCGCCGTTCCGCGGATGACCGAGTGGGTGGTCGACAAGGCGATCCAGGTGCACGGCGGCGGCGGGATCAGCCAGGAGTTCCCGCTGGCGTCGGCGTGGGCCGCGGCCAGGAGCCTGCGGTTCGCCGACGGGCCCGACGAGGTGCACAAGCGCTCGATGGCCCGCCGGGAGCTGCGCAAGTACCAGAGCTAACCGGCTCGCGGCCGGTCACCAGTTCAGAGCTGACCAGCTTCCGCACCGTTGAGAAAGGGACAGATGCAGATGTCGGAGCACGCGCAGCGGGTCGCCGTCGTCACCGGGGGCGCCCGCGGGATCGGGGCTGGCGTCGCCAAGCGCTTCGCCGCCGACGGGATGGCCGTGGCGGTCATCGACCTGAAGGAAGGCGACTGCGGTTCGACCGTCGACGCGATCACCGCCGCGGGCGGCAGCGCGTTCGCGGCCGGCGCCGACGTGAGCGATTCTGCCCAGGTTTCCGCGGCCGTCGACGCGATCGCCGCCGAACTCGGACCGCCGACCGTACTCGTCAACAACGCCGGGGTGATCCGCGACAACCTGCTGTTCAAGATGACCGACGACGACTGGGACACGGTCATGGGCGTGCACCTGCGTGGCGCGTTCCTGATGAGCCGTGCCTGCCAGACACACATGGTGGAGGCGAAGTTCGGCCGGATCATCAACCTGTCGTCGAGCTCCGCGCTCGGCAACCGCGGCCAGGTCAACTACTCGGCGGCCAAGGCCGGCCTGCAGGGCTTCACCAAGACCCTGGCGCTCGAGCTCGGCCCGTTCGGCGTCACGGCCAACGCGATCGCGCCCGGGTTCATCGCCACCGACATGACCGCCGCGACCGCGGCGCGGATCGGAATCGGTTTCGAGGACTTCCAGAAGGGAGCCGCGGCGCAGATTCCCGTCCGCCGGGTCGGTCATCCCGCCGACGTCGCCCATGTCGCCTCGTTCCTGGCCAGTGAGGGAGCGGGCTTCGTGTCCGGTCAGGTGATCTACGTGGCTGGCGGGCCGCTGTGCTAGCTGGCGGCGCGGGCGCGGACGGCGCGGCGCCCGCGAACGGCCATCAAGGCGGCGAGCTGAGCGACGCGGCCCTGCGGGCTCAGGTCCGCGAGTTCCTCGCGGCGCACAACCCGGCGACGACCGAACGGCTGGAGTTCGTCAGGGCCAGGTTCGACGCCGGGCTGGCCTGGGTGCACTACCCGGCCGGACTCGGCGGCCAGGGGCTGAGCAGGACACTGCAGAAGGTGGTCGACGCCGAGTTCGCCGCGGCCAACGCGCCGACCAACCGGCCGGAGCGCAACGGTATCGGGCTGGGCATGGCTGCCCCGACGATCCTGGTGTACGGCTCGGACGAGCAGAAGCGGCGCTGGCTGAGGCCGCTGTGGACCGGCGAGGAAGTCTGGTGCCAGTTGTTCAGCGAGCCGGGCGCCGGCTCGGACCTGGCGAACCTGGCGACCAGGGCGGTCCCAGACGGGGACCGGTGGGTGGTCAACGGGCAGAAGGTCTGGACCTCGTCCGCGCATGTCGCCAGCCGCGCGCTGCTGGTCACCAGGACCGATCCCGAGCAGCCCAAGCACCGCGGCCTGACCTACTTCAGCCTGGACATGAAGGCGCCGGGAGTCGAGGTCAGGCCGCTGCGGCAGGCCACCGGCGAGGCCGAGTTCAACGAGGTGTTCCTGACCGACGTGGTCATCCCGGACGCCGACCGGATCGGCGCGGTCGGCCAGGGCTGGGCGGTCTCCACCGCGACCTTGATGAACGAGCGGGTCGCGCTCGGCGCGTTCACGTTCCCGCGCGAAGGCGGCATGATCGGCGTCTCGGCGGCGACCTGGCGCGAGCACCCGGAGCTGCGCACGCCAGGGCTGCACGACCGGCTGCTGCGGTTGTGGGCGGCGGCCGAGGTCTCCCGGCTGGCCGGGGAGCGGCTGCGCCAGCAACTGGCCGCCGGGCAGCCGGGCCCGGAGGGGTCGGGAGCCAAGCTGGTGTTCGCCAGGCTCAATCAGGAGATCGCCGACTTCCAGGTGGAGCTGCTCGGCGCCGAAGGACTCCGTTACGGCGACTGGACGATGCGGCGGCCCGACGGCGCCGACTTCTACGGCCGCGACGCCGGCTACCGGTTCCTGCGGTCTAAGGGCAACTCGATCGAGGGCGGGACGTCGGAGATCCTGCGCAACATCGTCGCCGAGCGGGTGCTCGGGCTGCCGCCGGAGATCCGGCTGGACAAGGACAAGCCATGGAAGGACCTGCTCAGGTGACCCAGCAAGCCGAGACGACGGCCGATCCGGCCGCCAGTGCCGATCCGGCCGCCAGTGCCGAGCCGGCCGCCAGTGCCGATCCGGCTGGCGGCGGCACAAGCCTGCCCGACCTGACCTACACCGAGCAGGAGACCGAGCTGCGCTCGGCAGTGCGGTCGGTGCTGTACGACCGCGCGCGCTCCGGCGCCGTGCTGGCGCGGACCGAGACGGCGCAGACGTACGACATGGCGCTGTGGCGCACCCTGGCGGCCGAGATCGGCTGCGCGGGGCTGCTCATCCCCGAGTCGCTCGGCGGTGCGGGCGCGTCGTTCCGCGAGGCCGCCGTGGTCGCCGAGGAGGTCGGCCGCTCCGTCGCCCCGGTTCCCTACCTGGGCAGCGCTGTGCTCGCCACGGTCGCGCTGCTGTCGGTGCTCGAGGCCGGCGAGGCCGGTTCTGAGTCCGCCCGCGAGCTGCTGACCGACCTGGCCGGCGGCACGACGACGGCGGCGATCGCGGTTCCGTTCGCGTCGATGCCGGGCGTCAGGACCGAGCCGACTGTCAGGATCGGGCCCGCCGAGGAACACGACGCGGACGGGATGTACCGGCTCTCGGGCCTGGTGTCCGGCGTGGCCGATGCGGTGCCGGCGCACGTGCTGATCGTGCCCGCCGACGGCGTCCCGCACGGGCTCTTTGCCGTGCGGGCCGAGGAGCCGGGGATCACCAGGACGCCGGTTGTCTCGCTGGACATGACCAGGCAGCTCTGTGACCTGCAGCTGGAGAACGTGCTGGCCAGGCGGATCGCGGCGGGGCCGCAGGCCGAGCTGGCGGTGGCCGCCGCGCTGCGGGCCGGCGCCGCGATGCTGGCCGCCGAGCAGGTCGGCCTGGCCGAGCGCGCGCTGGAGATCACGCTCGACTACGTCAAGCACCGCTACCAGTTCGCGCGCCCGGTCGGCTCGTTCCAGGCGATCAAGCACAGGCTGGCCGACTGGTGGGTGGCCGTGACCCAGGCCAGGGCGGCATCCAGGTACGCGGCGGCCTGCCTGGCGGTCGCTGACCAGGACGCCCCGGTGGCGACCGCGCTCGCCAAGGCCGCCTGTTCGGATACCGCGATGCTGGCCGGGCAGGAGATGATCCAACTGCACGGCGGGATCGGGTTCACCTGGGAACACCCCGCGCACCTGTACCTCAAGCGCGCCAAGAGCTCGTCGATCGGCTTGGGCACCGCCGACCGGCACCGGGCCACTCTCGCCCGCCTAGCCGACCTCCCGCCCCCGCCTAGCCCATGATGTTGGTGGATCGACGTCTCATAGACGCGGTCAATCCACCATGATCATGGAGTGACCGGGGTCAGTGGCCGCGGAACGCCTCCTCGAGCCACCACGAACCGTGCGCGGAGGTGATCTTGGCGTCGAGCAGCAGCGGCCGGTCTCTGCGGCCGTCCAGCCACTTCCGCACGCTGGCCAGGTCGGCCACCTGACGGACCTTCGCCGCGGCGCAGCCGAACCCGCGCGCGATCTTCGCGATGTTCACCGGCGGGAACCTGACGGTGTCCAGCGGGTGCCCGTCCGGGCCGAAATGGTGCACCTCGGCCCCGTACGCCTCGTCGTCGTAGACCACGATGACCATGGGAATGCGCAGCCGGACCGCGGTCTCCAGCTCGCTAATCCCCATCAGCGCACCGCCGTCGCCAAGCGCGGCCACGGTCAGCCGGTCCGGCCGGGCGATGGCGGCGCCGATCGCCGAGGCGAGCCCGAGGCCGATCGACTGGTAGCCCTGGGTGAAGCAGAAGCCGTCGGCGTCGGGCACCGACAGGTACATGCTCGGGTAGCCCATGAAGTTGCCCGAGTCGATCGCCACGGTCCGCTCGGCGGGCAGCCGGTCGTCCAGCGCGATCGAGAGCGTCCGCGGGTCAATCCGCCGGCCGTCGCTCTCGTCGGTGTAGGGCACGTCGCGCCAGCGGACCTCGCGCTCGATCCGGCCGCGGAGCGCCTCGGACCGGTATCCGCCCGCGGCAGCGGCCCCGGAGCGGGTCCCGGCCCCCGCGCCGCCGCCGCCCCCGGCCCCCGCGCCGCCGCCGCCCCCGGCCAGGATCGCCGTCACCTCGCGGGCGACGGCCGCGACGTCCCCGGTGACCCCGAGATCGACCGGCCGGTGGCCGCCGAGCGCGTCCGCCTCGATATCCACCTGGGCGACCACGGTCCCCGGCGCGATCAGGGCGCCGTGCCGCATCGTCCAGATGTTCAGCGAGCAGCCCCACCCGACCAGCAGGTCGGCGCCGCGGATTAGCTCGGCCGCCAGGGGCGAGGCGAACCCGCCGCTGACGTCGAGGTCCCACGGGCTGCCGCGGAACAAGCCCCTGGCGGCCGCGGAGGTCGCCAGCAGCGCGCCGCAGGCGTCGGCGAGCCGCTCCAGATCCTGGCGGGCGCCGGAGTTCCGCGCGCCCCGTCCCGCGACGAATACCGGGCGCTCGGCCCGCCTGATCGCCTCGGCCAGCCTGGCCGCCGCATCCGGGCCCTCCGCCTCCCTGAGCAGCCTGGCCCGGCCGCCGGGTCCCGCCGCCTTCGCCCTGGCCGGGGCGGTCCTGGCCGGGCCGGGCCTGGCCGCCGCGAGCCGCGCGGCGTCCGGCGCCTGGCACTCGCCTGCCTGCACGTCGAGTGGCAGCGCCAGGATCACCGTCCGCCGCTCCTCCACGGCGGTCCGGTACGCGCGCACCGTGTCGTCGACGGCGAAGTCGGGCGAGTGCAGCCGCGCGGGCACCGCACCGACGGCGCTGGCCAGGCCGGCCACGTCGATCCTGAAGTTGGACCTGACCGCGCTCGCGGACACGTCGGCGGCCAGCACGACCAGCGGGGTACGGCTCTTGGCCGCCTCGGTGATGCCGGTCATCGCGTTGGTGAGCCCTGGGCCCTGATGCACCGACAGGATGCCGGGACGGCCCGCGGTCCTGGCCCAGCCGTCCGCCATGCTGGCGGCGCCGCACTCGTGCCTGGCGGGCACGAACCGGGCGCCCCTGGCGATCAGCGCGTTGGTCACGTGAAAGTTGCCGCTGCCGACGACGCCGAATACCGTGTCGGCGCCGAAATCGGCCAGTACCGCGGCGACGGCCTCGCTGACCAGCATCAGGAGTGCTCGACCAGGGCGATCGCGCGGCAGGGGCTGCCCGAGCCACCGGCGATCGGCAGCGGGCCCGTGATCACCACCGCGCCGATGGCGGGCAGCCTGGCCAGGTTCTGCAGCTGGGTCAGCCCGTACTTCCCGGCGCCGAGCAGCGACGCGTGGCACGGGAACGGCGGGTCGAAGGAGTGCGCGGTCCCCGCGTCGGTGCCGACGGTCTCGACGCCGAAGCCCAGGATCGGGGCGTGCTCGGCCAGCCAGCGGGCGCACTCGACCGATACGCCAGGCGTGTGCGGCCCGGTCTCGTTGGCGTTCAGGAACTGCTCCTGGCTGCCCGACCTGACATCCCACCCGGTCCGGTACAGCAGCCAGCCGCCATCGGGCAGTGACCCGTGCTCGCCCTCCCACTTCCTGATGTGATCGACCTCGAGCAGGAAGTCGGGGTCGGCAGCCGCCTCGGCGCTGAAGTCGAGCACCACGGCGGGGGCAATCAGGTGCGCGGCGGGAACCTGGGCGACGTCGAGGCCGTCGCGCCCGGTTATCCAGTGCACCGGGGCGTCGAAGTGCGTGCCGGTGTGCTCGCCGGTCGAGATGTTGTTCCAGTACCAGCCGGGACCGCGGTCGTCGTACCTGCTGATCTCCTGCAGGGACAGCGGAATCGTGTTCCCGAACGGCTCTGGCAGCTTGATCACCGGCGTGTCCGCGCTCAGCGGGGCGGTGAGGTCGATCACCTCGATGGTGCTCAGGCGCAGCGCTGCGACGAGAGCGTCAAGGACCGGCATGTGTTACCTCCTGAAGCACGGACCGCACGGTGGGCAGTACCAAGCCTGCCGCAGCAGGCCCCGGCAGGGAAGGTCGAGCCGGAAACAGGACAAGGTGACCGCCGCCGCACGCGCCGGCGCCGGCCGGCCGGCCCCGATGCCGCCGCTGGTTTGCGTATCGCATGATCGGTACAGTTCGACACCAGGACGGTCGGGCTGCCGAACCGCGGCGGGCGGCCCAGGATGCTCGGAGGTCAGTGATGGAGTCGGTGACCGGAGCCGGCGTCGTGGTCACCGGGGCTGGCAGCGGCATCGGCGCAGCGCTCGCGCGCCGGTTCGCGGCCGAGGGCGCCAGGGTCGTGCTCAACGACCTGAACGCCGCCGCGGTGACCGCCGTCGCCCGGTCGTGCGACGCTTCCGGCGGCGGCCGGGCGGTCGCGGTTCCCGCCGACGCGGCGTCGGAAGACGGTGTCGCCGCGCTGGTCGAGGCAGCCAGGGCCGAACTCGGGGAGATCGACTTGTACTGCGCGAACGCCGGGATCGCGCGCATCGGCGGCCCGGAGGCGAGCGAGGCGGACTGGGCGGACTCCTGGGATGTCAACGTGATGGCGCACGTCCGCGCCGCGCGGCTGCTGCTGCCCGGCTGGCTGGAACGGGGGAGCGGGCACCTGATCTGCACGGTGTCGGCGGCCGGCCTGCTGGCGACGCCCGGGTCGGCGCCGTACTCGGTGACCAAGCACGGCGCGCTCGCGTTCGCCGAGTGGCTGTCGCTGACGCACCGGCACCGCGGCCTGACCGTGCAGGCGATCTGCCCGATGGGCGTGCGGACCGGGATGTTCGACGGCAGCAACCCGACGATGGAGAAACTGCTCGGCGCGGCGGCGATCATGCCGGAGGACGTGGCCGACGCGGTCATGGCGGGGATCGCCGATGGCCGGTTCCTGATCTTGCCGCATCCCGATGTCGCGGGCATGTACGCGGGCCGCGCCGCCGACCCCGACCGCTGGCTGACCGGCATGAACAAGCTCCAGCAGTACCTCGAGGACGACTCCGCCTAGCTCCGCCCGCTCGCTGCCCCGCGCGGCAACAACGATGTACCACCGCCGCCGCTGTTCGCCGGCCCCTTCTGCGGGCAGCATCGACGTGGCACCGCTGTTCGCCGGCGGATTGCTCAGCCTGGCGGACACCCGTGGCACGTCGTTTGACACGGCAATGTCGGGCTTCAGCTGGCCCGGTCGGCGTGTTCGCGGCGGCGCGACTGCCAGACGAGACCGACGGCGAGGCACCCCAGCAGGACCGTCGGCGGGTAGACGACCTCGGCGCCGAGCAGCCAGCCGGGACCGGCTGCGGACGCGGTGAGTGACACAACGCTCGGGTAGGCGGGAACGGCCAGGAGCACCAGTAGCCGCTTGCCAACCGGCGACGGCAGCGTGCGCGACAGCCCCAGCGCGGCGCCGGCGGCGACTAGCGCGGTGGTGAGGACCACGACCCACGCCGAGTGCTGCGGATCAAGACGCAGGTGCCAGGCGAGTACCGCAACGAGCTGCGACGACCGATCCGGCCCGGTCGGCGCTGGCATGTACGCGAGCCACCTGAGCATGATCTCCGGGATGCTGAGCGACAGCCCGATCGCGTACACCACCACCCAGGCCTTGGCGCTCATGATTTGCACCGCCCGGCGTGGTCCCGGCGAGAGGACGAAGGCCACGGCGCTGATCAGAAAAGCGACGAAGAACCCGCCCTGCTCGCCCGAGACGACAGGCCCGGCGCCCGCGTAGGCGAGGAAGAGCACGGGAACGAAGTAGAGCAACATCGCAGCGCGCAGGAACCGCCGGAGCGCAAGGACCGGAGGCAGCACGACCAGCAGCAGCCAGCCCGCCAGAACGGCGGTCATCGCGACAGGCATGCCGGCTGCAGGATCGCCGACCCGGTGGTAGGCGGTCCACGCGAAGATCACGGCGTAGAGCAACGCGATGATCGTCGGCATGGCGATGCTGGCGATAGCGAGGGTGTCGCGCCAGCCATCGTCGAGACCGTCGTGGTGCGCGGGCCTGAGGCGGGTCTGTATGCCGCCCTTGATCAGGTCAAGGGCGTCGGCGAGGCTCGGGCGGCGCTGGCCGTTCCTCGCCGACGCCAGCAGGACGCCGACCATCTCCTCGGCGTGCACGCGGCGGTGCTCCGCCGGATACCAGACCAGCAGCCGGCGATACCGGCGCTCCAGGGCGGCCATGTCGCTCACGCCGCTCACGCTGCACCGCCGGCGAGTCTGCTGAGCCGCTTGGAGGCGATGGCCGCGTTGGCCCGCATCCGTTCTGCTGCTGACGCCAGCACCTGAGCGCCGGACGGTGTCAGCTTGTAGTACCGGCGGAGGCGGCCGTCGACAATCTCCTCGCGGTCGACGCCGACGCTTGCCTCGCCGCTGAGCCGGTCGAGTGCCGCGTACAGCGTGCCGGCCCGGAGCTTGACGCGGCCGTCCGAGATCCGCGCCACGTCGGTCATGATGCCGTAGCCGTGCTGCGGCCCCGCCGCGAGCGCGGTCAGGATCAGGAACGTGGGCTCCTGAAGAACTTGGCGTTTGCTCATTCCATTGTTATATACCGATCAGCGATGCATAGGCAAGGCCGGGGCGGGCCTGCCAGGGGCGGGAGCGGCTGGGGCCGACCCGTGGATTAGCGATTGCCTCGGGCGCTGTCGGCCAGCTGCAGTGCCTGGGCAATCGCCTCGTCCACCGCGAGGAACGTCACCCGCGCCGCCGGGCCCGCACCTTCGCCGCCAGCGCCTCGGCCGGCACGTAGGAGCCGAAGTCGAGCGCGGACGGAGCCTTGCTGACGGACTGGCGGACGCGCTCGGCGCGGGGCGGGCTGGCGGCCGAGGCGTGCGTGATCGGCATGCCGCGTGAGAACATCATGATCTTCACGACCGGTCCCTGAACCGGTCGAGCAGGTAGGCCGAGAAGTAGCCGCCGTACTTGCGCTGCAGTTCGGGGCGCTGCCAGTCACGGCCGGTGATCACGCCGCGGCAGGACGCGGCACCGCAATGGCACCGCATCTGCTCGTCGGAGTCGTCGAAGAGCGCGTAGTCGGTGGTCAACTCCTCGCCCGCGCTGACGTCGCGCAGGGCAACGAGGACGACATTGCCGCTAAAGCCGACATTCGGCTCGCAGGAGTGGTTGATCAAGAGCATGACCGGCTCATACTCGGACTCCTGCGTGGCGACGAGGTGGAAGCCGTCGGCGATCTGAATCTCGGAGTTCCGCAGCCGCTCGGGCAGCGCGCGCATGGCAGCGGTGTCGACGATATGGCCGCCCTTGATCGCCACGATCTCGCCGGCCGCGATCCGCGCGGTCGCGAGCAGCCCGCGGCCCGCAATCCGGCTGGACTCGCCCTTGGCCGCCCTGGGTGAGATGTAGCTGGAGACGCTCATGGAACGTGCTCCTCCCGTCCGGACTCGTGGCCGCCGTGGCAGGGGGGTCGGCTCGCAGCGCCTGCTGGTGGCGAGCCGGTACGGTCACCACAGCCGGCGGCCGGCGATCGCCGCGACGATCACGGTCAGGGCGAGAGTCCGACGTTAATGATCCGAAGCGCCAAATCGACCTCCGGGTCAGCGTCGGGTGCCAGCGTACGCCGGCCGAGGCCCCGTCCCGCTGCCGACGAGCCAGTCCGGCGGACCGGCGATTACCGAGCAGTAACTCAGCCGGTCACCGGTTGCCGTTCTCGTCGGTGAATGCCGGGCTGGCGGCCGCCGCGCGCCCGCGCGCCGCACGCCATGGTAGAAACGGGCCATGACCGTACTTGCTGCCCCAGACCTCGCCGACGTGCTCGCGGCGCGCGGGCGGATCGCGCCGTACCTGCGGCCGACGCCGCTGTACCGCTATCCCGCGCTCGACACGCTCGCGGGCGCTCAGGTCTGGGTCAAGCACGAGAATCATCAGCCGGTGGGAGTCTTCAAGGTGCGCGGCGGCGTGAACCTGGTCAGCCAGCTGAGCGCCGACGAGCGGCACCGTGGTGTCATCACCGCGTCGACCGGCAACCACGGCCAGTCGGTGGCCTACGCCGCGAACCTGTTCGGCGTGCACGCGATCGTGTGCATGCCGGAGCGGGCCAACCCGGTCAAGGTCGAGTCGATGCGCGCGCTCGGCGCCGAGGTGGTGTTCCACGGCCAGGACTTCGACGACGCCCGCGAGTACTGCGAGAAGCAGGCCGTCGAGCACGGCTGCCGGTACGTGCACTCGGGCAACGAGCCGATGCTCGTCGCCGGCGTGGCCACCTACACCCTCGAACTGCTCGAGTCGCAGCCGGACGTCGAGGTCATCGTGGTGCCGATCGGCGGCGGCAGCGGCGCCGCGGGCGCCTGCACCGTCGCCAAGGCGGTGCGGCCGTCGATCGAGGTCATCGGCGTGCAGGCAGAGGCCGCGCCGGCGGCGTACCGCTCCTGGCGGGCACGCGCGCTCGTCACGGCCGCAAACAGCACGTTCGCGGAGGGGCTGGCGACCAGGACGGCGTTCGACCTGCCGCAGCGGATCCTGTGGCGGCTGCTCGACGACTTCGTTCTGGTATCCGAGGACGCGATCCGAGCGGCCACGCGCACGATGATCGAGAAGACGAGGAACCTGGTCGAGCCGTCGGGCGCCGCCTCGCTTGCCGCTGTGCTCGCCGACCCGTCCCGCTTCGCCGGCCGCAAGGTCGCGATCGTCTGCAGCGGCGGCAACATCAGCCCTGCCCAGCTCGTGCAGCTCTGGGCCGACCCGGCGGGGTGACCGCCGGAACGCGGCCCGCTCAGGGTGCCGCGCTTGCCAGGTCGAGCAGCGCCCGCGCCACGCCATCGGGGTCGACGACCTGGTGCAGATGCTCGCCGGCCGCGCGGCGCACTGGCCAGCCTCGCTGGCGGGCCTGCGCCGCCTGTCCCTCGTAGGCCTGGCTGAACAGCAAGTAGCCGCAGGGTAGGTCGTCCCAGCCAGCGGGAACGGGCACCTGTTCGAGGTAGTAGTCGAGCGGCAGCCTGGGCTGCTCGTCCGTGACGGTGCGGCGGACCACCGGGTCAGGCAGCATCGGGGCGACGTCGTCCTCCTGCCACCAGTCCGTCCACCGAGGCAGCACCCCGTCCTGGTCGGCTAGGTTGCGCAGGAACGGCAGGAAGTCTGCCTCGACGACCGGCATCGCGCCGCTGGTTGCCGGGACAGACGCGTCAGCGAAGATGACGCAGCCAACCGGCCGGTGCAGGTCGCGGGCGATCACCGGCACGAAGAGGCCGGCATTGCTGTGGGGGACGAGCACGACGGGCGCAGCGGGATCGGTTCCGTCGAGCCCTGCCCGGACGGCGGCGACGACCCGGGGCCAGTACGGTGCGCCCCGCTCCGTCACGGCCAGCAGTGACGGCACGGCCACCTCGTGCCCGGCGTCGCGGAGCCGGTCCGCGACGGGCAGCCAGGTACTCGGCCCGACCGACGGACTGTGGACGAGAGCGAAGACGGACATATGTTCTAGTCTGCCACCACTGCGCGGTCGCCGGGCTGGAGGCGCCGGGGGCGTGGCGCCGGGGGCGTGGCGTATGGGTGCTGGTCAGCCGGCGGACGGCGGCCCGGAGGCGACCGCCCACCCGCAGGTGCCGGCCGCGCAGGCGGCTAGCGCCTCTCGTACTTCGCCGCGCAGCCGGGCAAGCTCGGCCATCCTGGTCTCGATCCGGTCAAGCGCGGCTTCCAGCCGCCAGCGCTGCGCCTCGCAGGACGTATGTCCCTGGTCGCGCTCGTGCAGGGCGCTCGCGACCTCGTCGAGGGTGAGCCCCAGGCTCTGCATGCGCCTGGCCAGCCGGATCCGCGCGACGGTCGCGTCGGTGTAGACGCGGTATCCGGCCGGGGTGCGCGGCGCGGCCGGCAGCACCCCGCGCCGCTCGTAGAAACGGATCGTGTCGATGCTGACCCCGGACTCCGACGCGACCTGTCCGATCTTCACCGTGAACTCTCCTTGACTCTGGAGCTAGGTCCAGACTTTACCGTGGATGCGGGCCGATCGCGACGAGCGCGGCCGGCGGGCAGGGGATTTGGACCCGAGGAGCAGGCAATGAACCATCCGCACGGCGCCCAGAACCGCAAGCAGTCCGTGGCCGACGGCACGTCGCGCACCACCGGTGCGGCAGCCGGCGGCAAGCCGCTGGTGGTCTGCGACATGTCCGGTGCGCCCGATACGCCAGCGGAGCGCGCGGCCGAGTACGGGCGGCTGCTCACGGGATTCCTGATCGGCCGTGAGCGGGCGGGCGCGGGATTCACGTTCCGGTTCCGCGCCGATCCGGGAATCGCCGACTGGGTGCGCGATCTTGCTCGCCGCGAGCAGGAGTGCTGTGCGTTCTTCGACTTCACGGTGACAGCCGACGACCGGGAGATCCGGTGGGATGTGTCGGTCATCGACGACGACATGGCCCATCGGGTAATGGCCGAGTTCTACCGGCTGCCTGACACATTCGCCGATGGCGGCGCCGACGCACGCGCCGGTCAGGCGAACTGAGTCAGGGGCCCGCGTGATGACGGCGCTGAGCCCGCTGACCGCCACCGCCCCTTGCACGGCGTTCGACGTGCCGACTCCGGCTGCCGTGAACCGGCCGCGGCGTTGCCTGCCAGGGTGTTCTTGATCACGACTGCGAAGTCAGGACCCGGGATCAGGATGAGCACGATCGCGAAGGCGAGGAATCCCCCGTAGGCCGACCAATTCATGTTTTCAACGTAGTTCGGCCGGTTCCGTCCCGCCACTCGGGCGGGTCCGAGTTCGGCGAGCCCGGCATGACGGCACTGGCCACGCGGCCGATCGGCGAGTAATTCGGTTTTGCGTCGCCCGCGGCGCCCCTACGGTAGTCGGGTGCTCACTCCGCCGGATGGCCTTGGCTCTGACCTCCTGTCCTCGGCGCTGAGCAGCGGCTGGCGGGTGCGTCCCGCGTCGATCACCTACCGGGCGGTGGGATTCGGCAGCCACCACTGGGAGGTCGTTGACTCCGCCGGCGTCCGCTGGTTTGCCACGGCCGATGAGCTCAGCAACAGGCAGGTCAGCCTGAGCGAGTCGGCGGACTGCGCGCTCGGACGAGTGCGGGCCGCCCTGGGCGCGGCCATCGACCTGCGTGCCTGCGGCAGGTCGTTCGTCGTCGCGCCGGTGCCCGCCGTCGGCGGCGAACCGGCCGTGCGGGCCGGAACCGGCTTCGCCGTGGCCCTCTACCCGTTCGTCGCCGGCCAGAGCTTCGGATGGGGCGAGTTCTCCAGCCCGGCGCACCGGCGCGCCGTGCTGGACCTGGTCACTGCCGTGCATACCGCTCCCGCGGCCGCGCGGGCGCGGGCCAGGACCGACGACTGCGCCATCCCGCACCGCGACGAACTGGAGGCCGCGGTGGATGGTGCCGCCGCGGCCGGGATAGGCGGGAGTGGCCCGTTTTCGCGGCCGATGGCGAGCCTCATGCGCGCGCACCGGGCGCCGGTCCGCGCGCTGCTCGCCCGCTACGACGAACTCGCCGCACTGGCTCGCTCCGAGCCGGCCCGCGCGGTCCTCACCCACGGGGAGCCGCATCCGGGAAACACCATGCTGACCTCGGACGGCTGGCGGCTGATTGACTGGGACACCGCGCTGATCGCGCAGCCGGAACGCGACCTGTGGCTGCTCGGCCGCGAAGACGGAACGCTGCTTGAGGCGTATGCCGAGGCCACAGGGGTCAGGCCGCAGCCGTCCTTGCTTGAGCTCTACCGGATCCGCTGGGATCTCGCCGACGTCGCCGTCGACGTCAGCCGGTTCGCCCGGCCGCACCGGGGCAGTGCCGACGACGAGGCGTCCTGGGAGAACCTGCGCTCGCTGGTCGCCCGCGTCGGTGCCGGAACCTAGGGGGCGCGAGCCTGCTATGGCACGGTTTCGCGGGACTCGGCGGCGTCCTGCAGGTTCCGGTGCCTGGACAGCCGGCATGACAGCACGACCAGCGCCGGCCAGAGCGCCTGCACCTCGCCCAGGACCCGCTCGGCCAGGCCAATCTGCTCGCCTCCGGCTATGAGTTCGGCGACGAACCAGGCGAGGACCAGCGCGATGACCCCGACGACGACGGGCGCGACGGCCGGCCGCAGTGCCCAGGGCACGGCGGGCCCCTGCCGCCGGGCGCCGAGCGGCCAGGTTGCCAGCAGCGTGAAGCCGACCGCGGACCACAGGGCGTGTGCCAGCGAGAAACCGCCCGGCGCGGGCTCGGGGCTCGCCGCGACCAGCAGGCCGGCGAACCCCCCGATCACCAGGATGAGCCGCCCCGCCGAGGCCGCAGGGCGCAGGCTGAGCCCGGTCACCATGTAGCAGACCGCGACGACGACGAACGCGAGCGTCATGACCCACCGGTCGGTGGCACCCGCCCCGGCGAGCGTGCTGACGCTCTGCCTGATCGAGTCGAAGTGTCGTGGCTGGAGCCGGGCCGCGGCCGTCCAGCCGCCGACCAGCAGCACGGGAGGCGTCGCCGACGAAGCCACGCCCCACCAGGGCGTCTCTCGCACGAGACCACCGTAAGCGAGCGCTGCCCGGCGGCTGCGGTCCGGCACACTGTACCGATGGACGTTCTATCCCTGGGCTACAGCACCGACCTGGCGGTCAGGCGCGCCGAGGGCAGTCAGATCACCGACCGCGGCGATCACATCGTGATCAGCACCGAGCAGAACCCGGGCTACTGGTGGGGTAACTTCATTCTGCTGGCCTCGTTCCCGCGCTCGGGCGAGCTGCCGGCCTGGCTGGCCAGGTTCGCCGTGCAGTTCCCCGCGGCGACGCACCGAACGTTCGGTGTGGACGCGACCGACGCGGCGGAGCTGCGGGCCGCCTGCGGCAGCACAGACCGGCTGCGGACGTCGTGGTCTCGGCGACGGAGCAGGAGTTCCAAGCGGGCAGGCTGGCGGCCAGGCGCCGGCTGGCCGAGACCGGCCGGGCGGCCTGGCTCGGCGCGTTCGTCGGCGGCCGGCTCGTCGCGCAGGTTGGTCTGGTTCCGGTCGGTGACGGGGTTGCGCGGTATCAGGATGCGGAGACTCACCCTGACTTCAGGCGGCTGGGCATGGCGGGGAGGCTGATCTGCCAGGCGGGCCGGCACGGCCTGGCGGAACTGTGCGCTTCCCGGCTGGTCATCGTGGCCGACCCCGGCTATCACGCCGTGAGGCTGTACGAGGTGCTCGGCTTCTCGCCGACCGAGGACCAGGTTGGTTTTGAGCGGACGGCGGAGTAGTCGTGCGGGGTGAGGCCACGGCTCGCGGTGCAGGCACCGCGAGCCGTGGCCTCGTCGCACGGCTAGCTCAGCGAGCCTTCGAGTTCGTGCTCCTCGGCCAGGCCGCTGGCGTCGGCGGGCACGGCGACGGCGGCGGCCAGGTCCTCGCGCCGCAGCCGGATCGAGACGAGCACGACGACCAGGGCGAGCACCGCGATCCCGGCGGCCACCAGGAAGCCGCGGGAGATCCCGGCGGCCAGCGCCTGATGCAAGATCGGAGACGGGACCGTGACGCCCGCCTTCGCGGCCGGCAGGTGCAGGCCGGTCCGGCCGCCCGCCGCGGCGGCCGCCTGGGCGAGCTGGTGCTTGACGTTGTCGGACACGGTCGACCAGGTGACCGTCCCCAGCGCGGCGAGCCCGATCGCCCCGCCGACCTGCTGCCCGGTGTTCAGCAGGCTGGACGCCACGCCAGAGTCCTCGTTGCCGACCCGGTTGAGCGCGACCAGGGAGATCGGCACGAAGAGCATGCCGAGCCCGACCGACGTGACCAGCATCGGGCCGAGCAGGCCGCCGACATAGCCGCTGTGCACCGTCAGATGCGAGAACCAGTACATGCCGGCCGCCGTCAGGGCGGTGCCGCTGATCATCAGCGGGCGTGCGCCGGTGCGGCTGATGATCTGGGAGACGATCCCCGACATCAGCACGACCGTCACGGCAAACGGCAGGAACGCCAGGCCCGACCCGAGCGCGCTGTACCCGAGCACCTCCTGCACGAAGATCGTGAGGAAGAAGAAGATGCCGAACATCGCGGTCGCCAGGCACAGCATCACGATGTAGGCACCCGTCCGGCTGCGGTTGGCCAGGATGCGCGGCGGCATCAGCGCGTGCTTGCTGCGCCACTCGATCAGCGCGAAGGTCACCAGCAGCACCACCGAGGCCGCCAGCGAGGCGACCACCCTGGTGTCGGTCCAGTGCGAGATGCCCTGCTGGTCCGTGCTCGCGTTCGACAGGCCGTAGACCAGCAGCGCCACTCCGGCCGTGACCGTGATAGCGCCCGGCAGGTCGAACCGCCCGCGCCGGCGGGTGGACTCCGAGAGCACGTACCTGGCCACGATGGCCGTCACGATGCCGATCGGCACGTTGACGAACAGCACCCAGCGCCACGACAGGTAGGTCGTCAGCAGGCCGCCGGCGATCAGGCCGAGCGCAGCACCGCCGCCGCTCATGGCGGCGTAGACGCCCATCGCCCGGTTCCGCTGCGAGCCTTCAGGGAACGTGGTGGTGATCAGGGCCAGGGCAGTCGGCGCGACCATGGCGCCGCCCACTCCCTGGAGCGCTCGCGAGGCCAGCAGCCACGCCTCCGAGGTGGCGAATCCGCCGAGCAGCGAAGCGCCGGAGAACAACAGCAGCCCGGCGATGAAGATCTTGCGCCGGCCGAGCAGGTCGCCCGAGCGGCCGCCGAGCAGCAGCAGCCCGCCGAAGGTGACGGCATAGGCGGTCACGACCCACTCCAGGCCGTTCCCGGTGAAGCCGAGCGCCCGCTGGATGTGCGGCAGGGCGACGTTAACGATGGCCGAGTCGAGCACGACCATCAGCTGGGCGGTAGCGATGACGAAGAGAGCCAGGCCGAGATGACGGTGGCCGTCGGCGGCTGGCGGGCCGGGTGTGAGTGCCCGGCCGGTAACCGTTTGCGTCGCAGACACAGCGGTCTCCTAACCTTTCTCAGGGCGTGCGGGTCCTGCGCCTTGGCCCAGGCAAGGACCAGGCGTCGTCGGACAAGGGGATGTTGCGCGACGAACCTGCGGGGTCCGCCGGGAGTTGCCCGGCGGCGGTGCTACGTGCTCGCTAGTCGGTTCTGGAGGGCCCGGTGGTCAGTTCGTGCTGTGGGCCAGCCCAGCTGCGCAGGTCAGCGTCGCGGATTGCCGGTCAGGGAGCGACCGGCGAGGTAACGCCAGTGGCGCGGCTCACCTCCCTCTCGGGCTTGCCGGCGGGCGGAGATCCGTCCGCCGCCGCTAGTGACTTGCACATCTTGCGCACCAGTTCGAGGAACTGCTCGCGCTCGTCGCGGTCCAGTGCGTGCGTCCACGGCATCAGCCCGAGCGTCTCCTGCTCCACGGCCGCCTTGAGCTCCAGGCCGCGGTCGGTGAGCACGAGGTTCTTTATCCGCCGGTCGGCGGTACTGGGCTCGCGCTTGGCCAGTCCGCGCTGCTCGAGCGCATCGGCGATCATGGTGACGAAGGACGGGTCGCAGTGCATGCGCTGGCCGAGGTCCTTCATCGCCACCGGCAAATCGAGCCGGCGGAGCGCCTTCAACGCGGAGACCGGCACGTCGTAACGCTGCGACAACTGCTCTCCGCGCTGCATCAGGTAGGCGATGAACTCGGTCATGGCATCGAAAATCTCCTGGTCGAGCTTGTCACCGCCCGGACACCAGCCCATCGTCGTCGCCTCCTGTGTCGGCCCTCCGGTGCGGGATCATGGCACCTTGTGTAGCTCAACGGTTGAGTAGCTCAACCATATTCCGCTTGCTTGAGATTGTCAAAGGTTTTTCGGCTCAACCAGTTCACTCGCCGGTCGCCCCGTCGATGCGCTCCCTGAGGATGTCGGCGTGCCCGTTGTGGCGGGCGTACTCCTGGATCAGCTTGACCAGATTCCAGCGGACCGAGCGGCGGTTGCCCGCCGACGGTGCCCCGATCGGTCCTGTTGAGGAAAGAAGCTCATCGGCGCGCGCCCGCTCGGCGAGCCAGCCGGCCATGGACGCCGCGGCCATCTGCGGCGTGAGGCCCTCTGGAACGCCAGCCAGCCGAGCAGCAGTCCCCGCTCGCTGGAGTCGCCTGGCTCCTGGGCTCTGTCCACGGCGGGCTCCGATCACGGTCCGGTGGCCATTCGTCGCTGACCTTCAGTGCGCCGGATCGGGACTGACCGACGCGCCCGCCGCAGAGGGCTTCAGTCCGATGCCGCGGTCCAGATAGGTTCGTCTTGTGATGGACACGACGTGGCTTGACGCCACCGCGCAGGCAGACATGGTCAGGCGGGGCGAGGTAAGCCCGGCGGAGCTGGTTGACGCCGCGATCGCCCGGATCGAGAAAGTCAACCCGCAGCTGGACGCGGTGATCAGGACGAGGTTCGACCAGGCGCGGCTCGAGGCACGCCGCGGCCTGCCTGACGGCCCGTTCCGCGGCGTGCCGATCTTGCTCAAGGACCTGGGCTGCATGGTCGCAGGGGAGGCGACGGCCTTCGGTATCGGGCCGCTGCGCGACCTGCCGTGGCCGGTGACTTCGTACCTCGCCGAGCAGTTCGTGGCGGCTGGCCTCGTTGTGCTCGGCCGTACCAACGTGCCGGAGTTCGGCACCACCGTGACGACGGAGCCGAAGAGCTTCCCGGCAACGAGGAACCCGTGGAACCCCGGCCACTCGGCCGGCGGCTCATCGGGCGGGTCAGCGGCCGCGGTGGCCAGCGGCATGGTGCCGGTGGCGCACGGCAACGACGGCGGCGGGTCCATCAGGATCCCGGCGAGCGAGTGCGGTCTGGTCGGGCTCAAGCCAACCCGTGGCAGGGTGAGTCAGGGCCCGCTGATCGGGGAGGCATGGGCGGGCGGCACCACTGACGGCGCCTTGACCAGAACCGTGCGTGACGCGGCCGGCCTGCTCGACGTGATCAGCGCGCGCATGCCCGGCGAGCCGTACTATGCGCCGCCGCTGCCCAGGCCGCTGGCGGCGGAGGTAGGCGCCGATCCTGGCCGGCTGCGGATAGGGGTGATTGATCACCCGGGTGGTGACCGCTCCCTCGACGATCCGCAGTGCCGGGCCGCGGTGGCTACCGCCGCCCGGCTGCTGGAGTCGCTTGGCCACCACGTCGAGGAGGCCGCGCCGGCCGCGATGTTCGACGAGGAGTTCTCCGGGAGCTTCACCACGATCATCGCGGCGGACACCGAGGCCACGTTCCGTGCGTTCGAGGCCGCGCTCGGCCGCCCGATCAGCGACCACGAGATCGAGACGCGCAACGTCGCGTACCGGCGGGCGGGCGAGGCGCTCGGCGCCGTGGAATACCTGCAGGCCCGGGTCTGGATCGGTCAGTGGACGCGGCGAATGGCGCGCTGGTGGGACGATCACGACCTGCTGGTGACGCCGACCCTGGGCGCTCCGGCACCCGAGCTCGGCTGGTTCACCGCTCAGGGGCTGCAGGAAGAGGGGCGGCGCATCGCCGGCTTCATCCCGTACACCGCGCAGTTCAACATGACCGGCCAGCCCGCTGTGAGCCTGCCGCTGCACTGGACGCCGGGCGACCTGCCGGTCGGCGTCCAGATCGTGGCTGGTTACGGCCGCGAGGACAGGCTGGTCCAGGTGGCCAGCCAGCTCGAGCAGGCCGCGCCCTGGGCCGAGAGGCTCCCGGGGATCCACGCCTGATCACGCAGCGCTCCGAGTCGCCGCGCTGAGAGCGCGGTTCCGCCCGTAGCGGACGGCGCGGCGGTTACGGCGCGCCAGGACCAGCATGGTGTCATGGCGGAAATCCAGTTCGGCGTCAACTTCCGTAGCGCCGCGTCGGCACCCGAGTTCGAGCGGCTGGTCCGCCGGGCGAGCGGGCTCGGATTCGATGTCTTCGCCGCTCCTGATCATCTCGGCGCCGCTGGCCCGTTCACCACGCTGGCGGCGGCGGGCGCGGTCGGCAGTCGGCTGCGCCTGCGCAGCTACGTGCTGAACGTCGGGTTCTGGAACCCGGCGCTGCTGGCCCGCGAGGTCGCGACGCTCGACCTGCTGTCGGATGGCAGGGCCGAGCTCGGTCTCGGCGCGGGGCACATGAAGAGCGAGCACGACGACGCGGGCCTGCCGTGGCTGCCGTTCCGGCAGCGGATCGAGGCCCTGGAGTCGGTCGTGACGGAGGTTCGCCGCAGGCTGGCCGCGCAGGACCACGAGCCGCGGCCGGTGCAGCAGCCGGTCCCGCTTATGGTGGCCGCGATGTCGCGGCCGGGGCTGGCCGTGGCCGCCAGGCACGCCGACATCGTGGGCTTCGCCGGGCTGCGCCAGGTCCCCGGTGCTTCACTGGGAACTTTCACGCTGGTCACTGCCGCGGAAACGGCGGATCGCGTGGCCGAGGTGCGCCAGCTGGCCGGCGGCCGGCCGCACCGCTCCGATGTTCTTCTCCAGCAGGTAGTGGTCGGCAGGAAATCCGCGGACGCCGCGGGCGAGATGGCCCGCGCCGTCTCGCTCAGCGTGGCGGAGATCCTGAACAACCCGTTCGCGCTGTACGCCGAGGACGCCGCCCAGGCGGCGGAGGAGCTGCGGCGCCGCCATGCGCTGTACGGCTTCGACAGCGTCACCACGCATCAGCCCAGCATGGAGGCGCTCGGCGAGGTGATCGCCGCCTACCGCAACGGCGGCCGCTGACGGCGCGGTGAGTAGCCTGGACTGCGCTGACTCCCGCTGCCCGCAGACGCGCTTCCGACTCGGCGAGGCTGAATGACCCGGCTGGTACTCAAGCTCGGCTCGAGCTCGATCGCGCGCGGAGAAGGGCTCGCGCTTGACGTGGTCGCCGATCTGGTCACCCAGATCGCGGCCGCCCAGCGCGACGGCCACGAGGTGATCCTGGTGACCTCGGGAGCCGCCAGGCTGGGCAGGCGGCTGCTCGCGTTCGAGGGCCCGACCGCCCGGGCCGCGCCCGAGCTGCAGCGGCTGGTCGATGCGGTCAGGCTGACCGTGACGCAGGCGTCCGGTCTGCAGGCGCTCGAGGCCACGCTGGGCCGGTACGGCAGCACTGACCTGGCCGGGCCGCTCGGCGTCGCGCTGGCCGCCTCCGTCGGCCAGCCGGCCCTGATGGCCCTGTACCGCCAGCTCGCCGCCGCGGTGGGGGTGGAGGTCTGCCAGATCCTGCTCTCCAAGTCCGACCTGGACTCGGCTGAGGCGATGCGCGACGTCGGCAGGATCCTGAGCTCGGCGCTCGAGCAGGGCCTGCTGCCGGTCGTCAACGGCAACGACACCACCGACCCGAAATCCGAGCTCGACAACGACCAGATCGCGGTGGCCGTGGCGGTCGCGGCGCAGGCATCGCGGCTGACCTTCCTGACCAACGTGCGGGCCGTCTACGGCGACGACCAGATGCGGGACCGGATTTCGCGCCTGACGCCCGAGGAGGCCAGGTCGATCAGGATCTCGGCGCCCGGCGAGGGCCGCGGCGGCATGCGCTCCAAGCTCCGCGCCGCCGCCCGCGCCGCCTACTGCGGCGTCGAGTGCGTGATCGGCTCGGCGCGCGACGCCGGGGTCGTCGCGCGGAGCCTGAGCCCGCGGGCCAGGATGGGGACGGTCGTCCGGGCCGTGACCGGCCAGCTCGCGCCCGGCGAGCGCTGGGTCGGCGGGATCGCCTACCCGATGGGGACGATCGGCATCAACCGGGAGGCCGAGCGGAGCCTGCGCACCGGCAGCACGCTGTTCCTGTCCGGCGTGAAACGCGTGGACGGCGAGTTCGAGCCCGGCTCGGTAGTCGAGCTCGTCGACGTCAGGCACCCGGAGCGGCTGATCGGCCGCGGGTCGGTCGCGGTCCCCGCGGCGATCTTGCGGCTGCTCCGCGCGCTGACCACGGACGAGGTCACTGACGTGCTGTCGATCCTGTTCCGGCTGCGGCACGCTCCGGCGCTGCGCGGCGCCGAGTCGGTGCAGGAGCGGGCAAGCTCGGCGGTCGGCCTGCTCGACGCCGGGCAGTACGAGGACGTCGCCGACCTGGCCAGGCGCGGCTCGCAGGCATCCAGGCAGGCGCACGCCGAGCTCACCGCTGCGACGCCGGAGCGGGTGCGGATACTGACCGACGCGCTGCTGCAGGCCCAGCCCCGTGCCTGCGCGGCGATACTGGCCGAGGGCTCGTTCCTGGCCGGCAAGGTCGGCCCCGGCTCACCGGCCCGTCGCGCCGTCCGCGACATGCACGCGATCCACCGCGACTCCCTCGTAGTCTTCCGCGCTGACTGACGCCCCCGCCCCCGCCCAGATCGCGCCAGTTTCCATGATCGTGGTGGATTGACTGGTCTATCCGACCCGAATCCACCACGATCATGGAAACGAGGGGCGGCGGGACGCGGCGGCGGGACGGGACGGGGAGACACAGGCCCGGGGAGTCAGGGGCGGGTCTGGCCGCTGCCCCAGGTGACGTTCTTGACGCAGGTCAGGGCCTCGAGGCCCATCGGGCCCCGAGCGTGCAGCTTCTGCGTCGACACCCCGATCTCGACCCCGTAGCCGAACTCGCCCCCGTCGGAGAACCGGGTCGAGCAGTTCACGAACACGCTGCCCGAGTCGACCGCCCGGGCGAACCGGCGCGCCGCTGCGATGTCGCGGGTGACGATGGCCTCGGAGTTCCGCGTTCCCCACCGGCTGATGTGCGCCAGCGCCTCGTCCAGGTCCGCCACGACCCTGACCGCGAGGATCAGGTCCAGGTACTCGGTGCCCCAGTCGCTGTGCTGCGCGGGCTCGGCATCCGGCCAGACGGCCCTGACCAGCTCGTCGCCGCGGACGACGACGCCCAGCTTGTGCAGTTCACCGAGCGCGCCGGGCAGCCAGGTCTCGGCGATCGCCGCGTGCACGAGCAGCGTCTCGGCCGCGTTGCACACGCTCGGCCGCGACGTCTTCGCGTTGACGACGATGCTCGTGGCCATCTCCGGGTCGGCGGCGGCGTCCACGTAGACGTGGCAGTTGCCGTCCCCGTCGATGACGACGGGCACGCTCGCGTGCTCGCGCACCGTCGCGAGCAGGCTCGGCCCGCCGCGCGGGACGAGCAGGTCAACGTACTCGTCGGCGGTCATCAGCTCGATCACGGCTTCACGGGAGTTGTCGCGGATCAACTGCACGGCGTGCTCGGGGATCTCGGCCTGGCCGCGGAGCACCTCGGTGATGAGGTCGGCGATCGCGCCGTTGGTGCGGGCGGCGATCGACGAGCCGCGCAGCACGGCGGCGTTGCCCGACTTCAGGCAGAGCGCCGCGACGTCGACGGTGACGTTCGGCCTGGCCTCGTAGACGACGGCGACCACCCCGAGCGGCTCGCGGACCTGCTCGATCAGCAGCCCGTTGGGCCGGACCGCGCCCCTGACGACCTGGCCGACCGGGTCAGGCAGCCCCGCCACCGCGCGTACCGCGTTCACCATCGCGGTGATGCGGGCGTCGGTAAGGGTCAGCCGGTCCACGAGCGTGGCCGAGACCCCGGCGTCCCTGGCCGCCGCCACGTCGGCAGCGTTGGCGGCCTGCAGCCGCTCCCGGCCCGCATCGAGCGCGTCGGCGAGTTTGGCCAGGACCGCGTCCTTGAGGCCGGCGTTGACTTCGCGGGTCGCCGCGGCGGCCGCGCGCGCTCGGCGGCAGACCTCGAGCACGGTCGTTGACACGTTTCCATCCTTGCATGGCCGCCGTGACGACAGACCATCGTCGCGGTTCACGCAGAATGTACCTATGAGCAGGCCCGTGCCGTACGCCAGGACCATCGTCACCGATGACGGCGTCCCGATCGACGCGGCGCACCTGCCCGGCGACAAGGACCTCGGCATCGTGCTCGCGCACGGCTTCACCCTGAACTGGCAGCGCCCCGTGGTCTGGCGTGTCGCCACCAGGCTGAACAAGTTCGGCGGCGTGGTCACCTTCGACTTCCGCGGTCACGGCAGGTCGGGCGGCGTGTCCACGGTGGGGGACAAGGAGATCAAGGACGTCGACGTCGCCGTGGGCTACGCCAGGGAACTCGGCTACAGGCGGGTCGCGACCGTGGGGTTCTCGATGGGCGCGTCGATCGTGCTGCGCCACGGCGGGCTGATCGGCGACGTGGACGCGGTCGTGTCGGTCAGCAGCCCGGGCCGCTGGAACTACCGCGGCACCCGGCCGATGCGGCTCGTGCACCTGGCGATCGAGAACCGGGCCGGCCGGATGATCACGAAGTCGATCCTGAAGACCAGGATCAGCAAGGGCAAGTGGGATCCGGTGCCGTTGCCGCCCGATGACGCGGCCGCGCTGATCGCGCCGATCCCGCTGCTGGTCGTCCACGGCGACAAGGACCATTACTTCCCCCTCGACCACGCGCGGCAGATCTATGCCGCGGCCAACGACCCGAAAGAGCTGTGGATAATCCCCGGGTTCGGCCACGCTGAGTCCTCCGCGGGGCCGCAGCTGATCAAGCGAATCGGCAAGTGGGCTCGCCGCGCCGCGGGCTTGGACGCCGATGCCGCGCCCGGCCCGGTCGCGGACCCCCTCCCGCCGGAGACCGGCCCGGTCGCAGTGGACGGGGCCAACCACCTGAGCTAGCGGACAGAACAGGCTTTTAGAATCGCGTTCTATTAGGCTGGCCCCAGGCGGTTCGCCCGACGCGCCGGGCAGCGGCAGCGCAGCGCCGGGCAGCGCGGGGCAGCGCACGACGCATGTCGGGAGGACCTTGTGGCGTGGGATTTCTCGACCGAGCCGGAGTTCCAGCAGCAGCTCGACTGGGTCGAGGAGTTCTGCCGCACCGAAGTCGAGCCGCTCGACCTGGTGTTCCCTGGCGCGGCGTACTCGCGCAACCCGAAGGCGAAGGCGCTGGCCGATCCGCTCAAGCAGCAGGTCAAGGACCGTGGCCTGTGGGCGCTGTTCCTCGACTCCGAACTAGGCGGCCCCGGCTTCGGCCAGCTCAAGCTGGCCCTGCTGAACGAGATACTCGGCCGCTACCGGTCGGCGCCCGTGGTCTTCGGGACGGCGGCACCGGATACGGGGAACATGGAGATGCTCGCGGTCTACGGCACCGACGAGCAGAAGAGTCGCTGGCTCTATCCGTTGCTGAATCAGGAGATCTTCTCGGCGTACTCGATGACCGAGCCGCAGGGCGGGTCGGACCCGAGCCTGTTCAAGACCCACGCCACCAGGGATGGCGACGAGTGGGTGATCAACGGCGAGAAATGGTTCACCAGCGCCGGGGCGCATGCCGACATCATCTTCGTGATGTGCGTCAACGGCATGTTCGTGGTGCCCCGCGAGTCGCCGGGGGTCGAGATAGCCGAGTACCCCGCGCTGCACAATCACATGAGGTATAACAATGTCCGCGTGCCGGCCGATCACCTGCTCGGACCCGAGGACGGCGCCAAGGTGCTGGCGCAGCGCCGGCTAGGCGGAGGCAGGATCCACCACGCGATGCGGACGGTGGCGCAGGTCAAGCTGGCGTTCGACATCATGTGCGAGCGGGTGCTCAGCCGTGAGTCGCACGGCAAGGTCATCGCCGAGCACCAGATGGTGGCCGAGGCGGTCGCCGACTCCTACGCGGAGATCAACATGCTCCGGCTGCTGGTCCTGTGGACGGCCTGGACGATCGACAACTCAAGCACCAGGCAGGCGCGCACGCAGATCGCCGCGTGCAAGTACACCTGCGCGAAGGTGCTGCGCGAGGTGAGCTACCGTGCGCTGCACATCATGGGCTCGCTCGGCACCACCGACCTGACGCCGCTGCAGGCGATGTGGGCGGCCGCCCCCACGATGGCGATCGCCGACGGCGTGGACGAGGTGCACAAGGTGACCGTGGCCCGCAACGTGCTCAGGGGCTACCAGCCGCATCCCGGCCTGTGGCCGACCGAGTACCTCCCGGCCAAGCGCGAGCAGGCGCGGAAGAAGTACGCCGGCCTGATCGCCGCCGACCCCGACCTGGCCGCCTGGGCGGACGCGGACGCGGCCGCGCACGGGTCGAGGTCCCGGCTGGGCAGGCGCTGACCATGGACGTCAGGGACCGGGTCGCGGTCGTCACCGGCGGGGCGAGCGGCATCGGGCGCTCGCTCTGCCTCGCCTTCGCCGCTCGCGGTGCCGCCGCCGTGGTCGTCGCCGACACCGATGCCGCCGGAGCGGCGGCGGTGGCGCAGGAGATCACCTCGCGGGGGGAGAAGGCCCTGGCGGCGCCGGGCGACATGTCGCGGGAGCCCGATGTCCGGGCGCTGGTGGCGCGGGCCGAGGAGGCGTTCGGGCGGATCGACGTGTTCTGCTCCAACGCCGGCATCATCGTGGCCGGAGGGGTCGAGGTACCCGACCCGGCCTGGTCCCGGATCTGGGCGATCAACGTGCAGTCCCACATTTATGTCGCGCGGGCCGTGCTGCCGGGCATGCTGGCCAGGGGAGAGGGCTACCTGGTGATCACCGCCTCCGCTGCCGGGCTGCTGACCCAGCTTGGCTCGGCGCCGTACGCGGTGACCAAGCACGCGGCGGTCGCGCTCGCCGAGTGGCTCGCCATCACCCACGGTGACCAGGGCATCGGCGTGTCCTGCCTGTGCCCGCAGGCCGTCACCACCAACCTGGGCGCGACGAGCCTGCGCGAGGTCGGCGGCCTCCCGCCGCCTGCGGCCCGCGACGGGGCGGTACCGTCGCAAGATGCCGGGAGCGTGTCCCGGCAGGCGGCGGTGGACGGAGTCCTCACGCCCGACCAGGTAGCGGCGAGCGTGATCGAAGGACTGGCGCAGGAGAGCTTCCTGATCCTGCCGCACCCGGAGGTCGCCACCTACGAGCGCAGGCGGGCCGAGGACCGCGACCGGTGGCTGGGCGGCATGCGCCGGCTGCGTGCTCGCCTGGCCGGGAAGGGCTAGCCGAGATGGTGCAAGGCGTCAAGGTAGCGGCGGTCACGCAGTGGCTGCTCGGCCACGTCGACGGCCTGGCGGCTCCGCTCAGCTTCGACCTGATCTCCGGCGGCCGGTCCAACCTGACCTTCGCGGTGACCGACGCGGCCGGCCGCAAAGTCGTCCTGCGCCGGCCCCCGACCAGCCACGTCCTGTCCACCGCCCACGACATGGCGCGCGAGTACCGGGTCATCTCGGCGCTGCGCGACACGGATGTGCCGGTCGCCCCGGCGCTGGCCTTCTGCGCGGACGAGGCGGTGAACGACCGCCCGTTCTACACGATGGGCTTCGTCGACGGCCACGTCCTGCGCGGGGTCGCGGAGACCGAGGCGGTGCTGGACGAGGCGCGCAGGAAGGTCGCCGGGGAGGAGCTCGTCGACGTCCTGGCCGCCATCCACGGAGTGGACGTCGACGCGGTCGGTCTGGGCGACTTCGCGCGCCGCGACGGTTACATCGAGCGGCAGTTGCGGCGCTGGCACGGGCAGTTCGGCAAGTCCCAGGAGCAGGCCAAGGAGATCGGGGTCTACCGGCCGGTGCCGCTCGTGGACGAGGTGCACCAGATCCTGACCGACCGGCTGCCGGTCCAGCAGGGCGCCGCGATCGTGCACGGCGACTACCGCCTCGACAACACGATCATGTCCGCGGACGGGCGGATCATGGCCGTGCTCGACTGGGAACTGAGCACGCTCGGCGACCCGCTGGCCGACGTGGGCACGCTGCTGGCGTACTGGGCCGAAGACCCTGGCCGGCCAGGGCCGACGTCGGCGGTCGCCACGATGGCGCAGTCCGCCGCCACCGCGCTGCCCGGCTTCCCCTCCCGCGCCGACCTGGCCGCCCGGTACGCGGCCAGATCCGGGCACGACCTGTCCGACCTCGGCTTCTACATCGCCTTCGCGTACTGGAAGCTGGCGTGCATCCTGGAGGGAGTATTCGTCAGGTACGCGGCGAACGCGATGGGCACCGCGATGGGCACGGGGGCGGCGGACGCCGACCTCCTGGGCCCGGGGGTCGAGGACCGCGCCCGCCGCGCGCTCGAAGCCCTGCAGTCCTGACGCCGGTGGGCGCCTTCCCGCCGCCGCCGCGGAGCGGCTGGGTGCGGGTGGACTGCCATCTGCACACCGTGGCCTCCGGCGACGCGGTAACCACGCTTGATCCGCCTGTTCCTGGCCGAGCGGATCCCCTACGTGCTGCCGGCGGACGAGGTGGTCGCCAAGATCAGGGCCCAGGGCGGCCTGGTGTGCCTGCCGCACCCGTACGACCCGGCGCGCGGCAGCCTCGGCTGCTGACGCGCCCGGTTCAGCTCGCGCGCTTGTAGGCGCGGACCGCCAGCGGCGCGAAGACGACGAAGATCGCGACGAGCGATGCGATGCTCTTCAGCAGGTTCGCCTGGACCGGGCCGCCGACCGCCAGCGCGCGCATCGTGTTGATGACATAAGTGACCGGCTGGTTGTTGGCGAAGGCCTGGAGCCAGCCGGGCATGCTGGCGATCGGCACGAACGCGGAGCTGACGAAGGTGAGCGGGAACAGCCAGATCAGCCCGAACGCCTGCACCGACTCCTCGTCGCCAATCGCCAGGCCGGTGTAGGCGGCGATGCAGCAGAACGCCAGCCCGAACACGGTGGCGAGCACCACCATCCCCACGGCGGGGACGACGCCGTTAGAAAACCGGAAACCGACCGCGTAACCGACCCCGATCATGATCAGGATCGTCACGAGCATCCGCCCGGTGTCGGCCACCATGCGGCCGGCGAGCACGGCGGAGCGCGCCATCGGCATCGACCGCAGCCGGTCGATCACGCCCTTCTGCAGTTCCTGTGCCAGCGCGATGGCCGTGGCGAAGCATGCGAACGCGGCGGTCTGCCCGATGATCCCCGGCATCAGGAACTGGACATAGCCCCCCGGCACTCGGATCGCGCCCCCGAAGACGTACCGGAACATCAGCACGAACATCACCGGCTGGATCACGGAGAACACGATGAAGGCGGGCACCCGGATCCAGACCAGCAGGTTGCGCCTGGCGATCGTGAGCGAGTCGCTGACTGACCAGCGAGCCCGGGTGGCCAGCCCAGGATCGGCTACTCTCGCCGCGACCGCCGTCATGACGCCCCGCCTCTCCTGGTGTCCTGGCTGCGTGCTGACCTGCCTCGCCGGCGACCTCGGCGACCTCGGCGGCTCTCCTGCGGACCTGACTCCTCGGCCGCATGCCCGGTCAGGGCCAGGAACACGTCGTCGAGCGACGGCCGCCGCAGCGCGAGGCCGTGGGTCACGACGCCCGCGCCGT
>WNGQ01005059.1_pt1 | contig 31540 bp, 27 predicted proteins | sample 5407661 | NCBI WGS metagenome assembly WNGQ01 (sample SAMN13153382, study PRJNA577476) | soil metagenome | isolation source: 60 cm soil or saprolite under Garry oak tree replicate 2 | place: USA:California | collected 2016-06-15 | reverse complement strand
GCACCGTTGACTGAGGCCACGAAAAGCAATGCGCCACCTCTGTGGCTTACTCGTGTGACCTTGAATAGAAGGGTGAACCAATCGACCCGAATTACCTCTTGACCCAACCCGGCTTCATAGAAGTTGACGCGGCGGCGCGCATTCATTCAAGCATCGCCGGACCAGTCATGATACGAAACACGCTCCCGCCGCTCGCGTCCAACGATTTGTTGTGCGCACGCGTGGAACAAAACATCAGCTTGGGAACAAGTCATCGTACGCTGGGTCAGCATATTCCCACTTGTGGCCCGATGCGATTAAGTAGTCCGCGACAGTTTGTAAATCAACCTCTGGTGGAACGTTGATTGAAATCAGCCGCGGTTGGAAACCTTCGTAGCTGCACGCAAGGTCGATGATTCCATCCAGAAACGGTTTGGCTTCTTCGCTGGTCGTATCGCAGCCGTTCGTGATGACGCGAACTGTGCGATTTCCAGATTTTTCTGCGACGTCAACAAAGCACAGAACGCCGTCAGCATCCGGTTCAGCACGAACAATGTCCTGCCAAGAAACGCGATAAGTAAAGAATGGACTGTTGTCCAAGCGATAGAGACCGAGGCCAACGGGAAAAGCCCACAAAGTCTCGACATCTGAGCCGTCCTGCATTAAGACCTTAACCATATTGTCCGTCTCGGTCATAAGTGAGTGCGCACAACTACTAATTATGCATCATGCACCATAATACCGTGCTACGCGGTATTATGCGTGACTCATAATACGCTCGATCAGCGCGAAAACCATCAATTTCTCCCTCAGCCAGATGGTGTTCTTTATTGCTAATATACGTTTCTTTAAGCCACACAGACTTTTGTAGAGCGGCCTGGTTTGTGGCTGATTCATAATACCGTCAATAACGGTATTATGCGTCACCTATGACTAAAAGGAAGCTCCTCGATCAAGTTAGCGATATCGCTCGCTTCAGACATCTCAGCCTGCGAACGGAAGAAACCTACCGCAATTGGATCAGACGGTACATTGTTTTCCATGGCAAACGTCATCCGAAAGAACTCAATGCCGAACATGTGCGCGAGTTCTTGACACATCTGGCCGTCAACGAGCGGGTCGCAGCTTCCACGCAAAACCAGGCATTCAATGCGCTGCTTTTTCTCTATCGACAAGTCTTCCAGGTCGAAGCGCTGGAAATTCAAGGTGTGGAGCGGGCACGCCACTCAAGGAGATTGCCCGTGGTGTTTACAAAGGCAGAGGCAACCGCGTTGATTGCCCAAATGAAGGGTGAGAATCGATTGATTGCCGGACTCTTGTATGGCTCAGGCCTACGCATCATGGAGGCTGTGCGACTGCGCGTTAAGGACGTTGACTTTGCGCGTGCCGAAATCGTGGTGCGTGATGGCAAAGGAGAGCAGGATCGATTGACGATGTTACCGGAGGCGCTGAAAAATTCGCTAAGCGAGCAAATGGCAATCGTGCGCCAGTTACATACTGATGACCTGACGCGGGGCTACGGCGCGATATATTTGCCGTACGCGCTGGAAAGAAAATACAAAAACGCAGCGACGGATTTTGTCTGGCAGTATCTATTCCCCGCAGACAAATTATCAGTCGACCCGCGCACAGGCGAAGTAAGGCGGCATCACATTTCTGAACAGAACATACAACGCGCGGTAAAAACTGCGCTGCGCATCTCGGGCATTAAGAAGAATGGAAGCTGTCATTCTTTTCGCCACAGCTTTGCGACCCATCTGCTCGAAGACGGATACGACATCAGGACGGTGCAAGAACTCCTGGGACACAAGGATGTTCGGACCACAATGATTTACACACACGTTCTCAATCGCGGCGGGCGCGGCGTGAAAAGCCCGCTTGATGGATAAAACAAGGGTAAGAGGGGAAAGGGCAAAGGGTAAGCCGCGAGGTTGATAAATGCCCGATCACCGGGTTGCTGCCCGTGCTGGCGGCTTTGCCGCAGCACATAGCGGTAAGCCTTCGGCTTACCGGACCCGTCCATAAACTTGCGAGGCTCTGCCTCCGCTTCTCCATTGGATTTGATCGAGAGCCATTAACAGAGGCTCATCTTCCAGTATTTGCCCGGTCCAACATCTTATACTTGACCATCGGTAGTCCTCGACGCGGCTAACCAAACCCGCACGTAAGGGATTGCGATGCGTGTAGTGTACTCGCTGCACCAACATATTCTCCGTTAGCAACAATCGGCAATCAGGATGATGCTCCCAAAGAGAATAGTTATATCGCCGAGGCCTGGTCTCATGGCGCAGCTTTTTCAGCGACGGTGGGTAATTGTGTTTCAAATAATCGATTATCCGGCGGCTTGTGATGCCATTTATGAATTGAAGTGTACTTCCCACAAAGAGAACAGAATCGGTAATGAGGTGCATGTGATCGGGCATCAAGACATATGCATATAGTCCGAACCCGCCCGATCGGCGCGCTTCATCAATCGCAATACAAGCGACAATCTTAAGTTCGTCTTTTCGAAAAACGGGGAGCCCGATCTTTCGCGACGCAAGTCAGGTAATAACAAGGCACATCCCGCGATATCGTATGCATGTCACTCAGTATAGTGATCGCTTCAAGTAAGATTTATCACTCGTCATGTCACCGTGCACTGTTCGATCTGATGCTTTCAGAGTCATAATCTGACGAATGAAATCAGGCAGGCTGGGAAGCCTGCGATCCGCCGGCAAGGATGCCGGCGCTCCAAATAATGAAGTCTCTGATCATCGGCACGGCCGGGCACATCGATCACGGCAAGACAGCGCTGGTGCGCGCGCTGACAGGGATCGACGCGGATCGCCTGCCCGAAGAAAAACGGCGCGGCATTACGATCGATATTGGCTTTGCCGATCTCGACCTCGGAGACGTGCGTATAGGTTTCGTCGATGTACCGGGCCACGAGCGCTTTGTCAAAAACATGCTGGCCGGCGCGCACGGCATTGATGCGGTCGCGCTGGTAATCGCCGCCGACGAGAGCGTCATGCCGCAAACGCGCGAACACTTCGACATCTGCCGCCTGCTGAATATTCAGAATGGCCTCGTCGTGATCACGAAGAAAGATCTGGTCGAAGACGATCTGCTGCAATTGGTGCGGGCAGAAATAGAAGAGCTGGTCAGCGATTCATTTCTCGAGGGCGCGCCGATTCTCACGGTGAGCTCGCGCACCGGCGAGGGAATCAGTGAGTTAAAGGCAGCATTGCGCGAAATCGGATCAAAGGTTCCTTCCCGCCCATCGGATTACGTGACGCGCCTGCCCATTGATCGCGTGTTTACGATGCGGGGGTTTGGCGCTGTCGTGACCGGAACTCTGATCGCCGGAGAGATTGCGGAAGGGGAAGAACTCGAATTACTTCCGTCGCGCGGACATGCGCCCAGGAGATCCGCACCTTCCCTCACAGTCGGGTTTCTGCAAACGCGAAGTCATGCGCAGAAGCGAGCGCTTCGTACGAAATCAAAGGCACCCTCCCTCACGGTCGGGTTTCTGCCAGGCATGCGCGTGCGCGCGCGCGGTGTCCAGGTGCATGGCTCGGCGGTCGCGCGGGCCATTGCCGGACAACGTACGGCCATAAATTTGAGCGGCATTGAAACCTCGGCGCTGGAGCGCGGGATGGTGCTTGCTGCGCCCGAACACCTGCGGCCGACCCAGATTGTCGATGCGCACATTCAACTTTTGCCGAACGCTCCGCGCGCGCTGCGCTCGCGACAAAGGGTACGCGTGCACCTCGGCACGGCTGAGGTGCTGGCCCGCGTGCGCCTCCTCGAAGAGACGAATGAGATTAAGCCGGGCGCGAACGGCTTTGCGCAGTTGCGCTTTGAATCGCCGATTGTCGGCGTGTTGAAAGATCGTTTCATTCTGCGTTCGTATTCGCCCCAGCAAACTATCGGCGGCGGAACAATTCTTGATCCGTTTGCGCCCAAACATCGGACGCGCCAGCTCAGTGAACTACGCGGCCGATTGAAAATATTGCTGGCGGGTGACCATGCCGAACAGATTGCGCAGTTTGTGTTCGCGGCAGATCAATACGGTCTTCGCCGGAAGGATCTTGCCGCGCGGACCGGCTGGCGCGATGAAGTGATTGAAGACATCGCGCGGGAGGTGCTTAAGAATGGCGCGCTGATCGAAACCGAAGGTGTCTTTCTCAACCGCGCGAGTTTTGATCAGCTTAAAGAAAGCGTGCGGGAAGCAGTGGCCACGCACCACAAACGCGAGCCGCTGTCGCGGGGATTGGCGAAAGAGACTCTGCGCGAGCGGCAGTTTTCGAATTCACCCGAAGTCTTTCGCGCGGTGCTGGCCGAATTGGAAAGAGAGGGCGCAGTCGTTTCGGAAAAGGACATTGTGCGGGCGCGGGCGCATACGCGAGAGCTCTCGGACAGTGATGCGCAGTTGCGTGAGCGGCTGGAGAAAGTCTATCGCGACGCGGCGCTTGAGGCCCCCACGATTGCAGAAGCGCTGGAGCGAACGAAGGTGACTGCTGCGGGACACCAACATGCGCGAAAGATTCTGCAACTGCTGATTGATGGCGGCGTGTTGGTGCGCGTCCAGGGAGAGATGTTTTTTCATCGGAGCGCGCTGGACGCGTTGGTGACGAAGCTACGAGCCCGGGCGGAGCGACAGGTGGATGTCGCAACGTTCAAAGACCTGGCCGGGGTGTCGAGAAAATACGCGATTCCGCTGCTGGAATATCTGGATCGCGAGCGGGTGACGCGGCGGGAAGGTGATCGAAGGGTGGTGTTGTAGCGTGTCAGAAGCCCGACCGTCAGAGAGGGCTGCTCAGGTTTAGTGCCAGTGAGGTGTTCGGAGTACCGCCTTCAGGCGGCCGCCTAAAGGCGGTACTCCAAACGAAAGCAAACTCGGATTCCAGTGCCGCTTGTCGTTTCTTTTCTCTGTAGTTCTGTGTCTCTGTGGCCAACTTCACGCCAGCGCCAGCGCCACGTGCAGGGCGAATAATGCGCTCATCAACGTCAGCAGAGAAACGAATAGCACTCTGATAATTTGATCCCAACGGCTCGACCGGCCGGCTGACGCGAGCACGAAGAATACCGGAAAGATCACCATTACATAACGTGCTAACGATTGAAGCGAAACCGTCGCCGACAAAGGAACAATCAACGAGATAAGTCCATAAACAGCCAGCGCCCACTGCCGCCGGCGCACGAGCACTCCGCAGCATACTAACGCCAACAGTACCGCGCAGAAATTCAGCAAACGAAAATCCCAGCGCTCAGCCAGCAGCAGCGGGTTCATCAAATAATTGAACAAAGGCCGGAGGAAAAAGTTGGGCGCGTGTCCCCACGCTGCTTGAATATCAAAAAAGGCGAGCGCATTTCCGGTGGTCTGCCGCAGGTAAATCATAAAGGCGATGAGCCCTAGCGGCATTAGCCCGAAACTCATCAATTGCGGACGCAGGCCGCGGCCACGGTATCTTTGCCAATAGAGAATTAACAGTGCAGGTATCAGGAACAAACCGGCCAGACGCGTCGCCGAGGCCAGGGCTCCGAAGGTGCCCGCGCGCCACCACATTTGCCGCTGCGCGCAATAGAAGCACGCCACTGTCAGTAAGAAAAACAAAGATTCAGTGAACGGAAAAGAAAAAAAGTAGCTGGTGGGAAAGGCCGCGAGATAAAAGACCGTGCGCGTGGCGCCGGCGTTGTTAGAGCCAAAAAGCATTGCCGTCTGGTGAAGAAATATCAGAGCCGCGAAGAAGAAGACGTTAGACAGAAGACCCGCTGTCAGCGGAAACTCTCCGGTAATTCTGGCTGCCGCATTTACGATTAGGGGGAAGAGCGGAAAGAAAGCCCAGTTGTGCTGCTGGTCAGTGTTGAATTTTTCTTTCTCGTAACCGTTCCGCGCGATGTTCAGGTACCAGATGGCATCTGCGGCTTGGATGCTTTGTTGTGCCCGTTGCAGAATTCCCTTCTCCGTCAAAGAGATGTCCACATCCTCGACAGGGCCGCCAAGCGCCGGGATGTCTTTTCCTTCGTGATGCGCGTTCGTGACGAGCAACAAAATGCCGAATACGAGTGCGCGCGTAAGGATGAAGGCAAAAGAGGCTGAGCGAAAGGCCTCATCGCGCCAGATGCGATTGAGGATTTGTTTGAGAGAAGTCAACATAGTTTTTCTCTCTCCCTATGAAAGAGGCTTGGAAGAGAGCTGGTTGCAATCAGAGACTAAGATCGCGATTACAAGATAACACCGAAGGTATTAGCCAATTCCAGCCCAGGGTGTTGCCCTGGGCTGCAATTCGCCAACGCCCTTGAGGTTTTGACCAACGCTTGCGGACCACGGACGTCCGCTTACGCCAAGGTTCTTTTCGCGCCAGCCTCTTTAGTGTAAAAAGAAGGCCGGTAGATTCAAGTTGGAAGTGCAACCGAATCGTTGACCAGCCTGGTGGAATTTCGAGTTCACCACTCGTGCGACGGACGGTTGATGGCCCGACCACCCACGGTCTCACGACCGTGGCTATTTAATGACGGTCCTCCGGACCTCACCCTGGACCTTCTTTGGCGTGTTTATGCGACCGCATTGAGTCAAGTATATTATTGCCCTCCCAAAGGGAGAGGGAGACAAGAACTTAAGTCTAACGGCATCTTTGAGCAAACAGAAGGTGCACTTCCGACTTGAATGCGCCGCGGAACTTTATGCATCCTGGTTTGCGAAAACCTTCAACTCTTAATTTGCCTGGAGCACCTTTGTTTCTCCGTCACTGGGCAGGGATTGTTTGCCTGATCGCGTTGACATTCATGGCAGTTAACATGGTCAGCGCCATTGGGCGCAAGAGCATTACCAATGATGAAGTCGTGCACATCCCCAGAGGCTACTTCTACTTGACGGAACGAAACTTTCGCCTGAACGCCGAACATCCTCCGCTCGCCAAGCTGTGGTCCTCCTTTCCCGACGCCGAATCGCCGAGAAACGTGGGCGCCGGCGAGGATTTCAGGTTGCTCGGGATCAATGTTCAGTGGATCGAGGTTGACTAAGTCCGAACTCAAATAAGATTTTGAAACCGGACCGGATCGGATAATAAACCAGAATGATTTCAGCGATCCCCGCCTACTTCCGAAATGCAGACGACAGGATACTGAGTCTGGTTATTTTGCTCGTGATGTTTGCGATCTTCTGGATCTCGCCCGTAAAGCAGGTCACCGACTCGGCGTATTCGATGCTTTTGACTCAGAGCCTGATCGAGCACGGAACGTTTTCGTTGGATCAATATCCGATACCTCGGCTCGAGCCCACACCGCGCGGATACTATGTTCAAGACGGAACCATTTATCAACTCGAACTGATCGACGATCACATCTACTATTACTTGCCACCCGGTACTTCGGTGCTCTCTTTGCCGTATGTCGCGATTGCGAAAGTCTGCGGGCTTACCGTGACAAACTCAGACGGCACTTACAATCAAATCAAAGAAATACAAATCGAAGCCAGCTTGGCGGCGCTCCTAATGGCCATCTTTACCGTCGCGCTATTCCGGATTGCCAGATTATTTTTGCCGACGAGTTGGAGTTTGATCGTGAGCCTTGGCGGGGCGCTGGGAACACAGGTGTGGAGCACGGCATCAAGAGCCATGTGGAGCGACACCTGGGGAATTCTGTTGCTGAGCGTGGCTCTCTACCTTCTATCGGCGCATGAGCTCGGCAAGCGAAAGATAAATTCAATCGTCCTTGCGACCCTGATGGCCTGGTTGTATTTCGTGCGCCCGACAAACTCGGTTCATATTGCGGCCATCACGATTTATCTTTTTCTATTTCACCGCGAATTAATCGTTCGATACTTACTGACCGGCGCGGTTTGGCTGGGACTGTTTGTCGCGTATTCATGGCATTACTATCATCAGCCGCTTCCGAGTTACTACAAGGCGAGCCGGCTCTATTTTGGCAGTTTCTGGACAGCTCTCAGCGGCCAGTTGATTAGCCCTGCCCGCGGATTGATCGTTTATGTCCCCGTCATCATTTTCGTTGCGTACGTGGTGATACGCTATTGGCGAAACGTCAAGCATCGGCGATTGGTATGGTTGTCCCTGACGGTGATCGCGGCCCACATGTTTGTGATTTCGTCCTTCCCGCATTGGTGGGGCGGTTCGAGCTATGGCTCGCGTTTGTCGACGGGTCTCGTGCCATGGTTTGCGTTGTGCGCGATTCTGGGAATACAGGCGATGCGCGCCGCTTATCAGGACAAAACGATTTCCTGGAGAGGGTGGCGTTCGGCAGAGGTAGCAACTGGTCTGATCCTGCTGGTCGCGAGCGTGGCGATTAATGGCTGCGGCGCTGTCTCGCGTGCGACCTGGATCTGGAATACGGTACCACGGCCAGTTGATCAGGAACCGCAGCGATTATGGGACTGGCGACAACCGCAGTTTTTGGCAGGACTGGTCCATCCGCTTCTGCCCGCCAATATTCCGGTGCTTCAGACCGGCCGAATCGAGTTTGCAAAAGTTGATACGCAGAGATTTCTTTGGTACGGCTGGAGCATTTCGGAAACCGAATTTCGCTGGACTGACGGCAAAGCAGCGACTGTAATTTTTACTCTGGATCGCATCAGAGACTTTGAATTAACGATGAAGCTCAGAGGTTTCGTGTCCGACAATCATCCGCGCCAGCGGGTGGAGGTCAGGATAAACGATCAGCCTCTGCGGTCCTTTGAAATCACGAAAGATGAAAGCCGCGAATATGGTGTGCACTTGTCGCAGAATATGTTGAAAGAAAAAAATGTGCTGACATTTGTCCTGCCTGACGCGATCGCTCCTTCTGAATTGCGAAATGATCTGGATGTGCGAGAACTCGGTATTGCGATGTACTGGATGGATTTTGAAGAGAGCATCAATAAATAGATAGACACCACTGATTTTACTGTATCTCGTTTGAATTGGGCTCTGTTTTGGTGACTGCGTAGAGATCCGTCGGCTGATCTCTTCCATCATTGTCTTTGCCATTGAAACTCTTGATAAATCGCAAACGTTTCATCGCAACTCCATGGTTAAGAAAACTCTGAATGCTTTCGCGTTCTTCTGGTGACAGGAAATCGTAGTGGACCGTGATGTACGACACCGGGATACTTTCAACAATGTCCAGCAGACGGTCCGGAATTGTACGACTAGCGGCGAGCTGCTCGATTTCGTTCTGCAGTGGCGGCACAAAGCTGTCTTTGCCGTTGACCAGCGGCCGCAGGTGATCGGCCGCACGCAACATATAGAGATGATCAGCTCTTTCGCCGATTGGAAGCTCAAGAATTCCTCCGGCCATTTGTCTGTACTTGAGATCCATTGTGAGCGCATCGGGATCCACTTCGCCGCGGATCATCTTCAACGGCGCAGCGTGCAACTCGAAGAGGACAGCGATTATTATCAGGCTGTAAGCAACTGCTTTTCCCGAGCGGGACCAATGTTTACCAACCGCGACGGCGAAGCGCTCAGCACCCAGTCCCGCCAATAGTCCTAGTCCAACATAACAAATCATTGCCCATCGCGAGGCGACGCGCATAGCGCGAAAAACCGGCACATAATCATATAGAAATTTGTGAAAAAGAAAGTTGAGACCAAAAGAGCCGGCAAAGCCGATTGCGATCCAGACTACCGTGTGCCCAAATAGTTCAGAACGTCTGGGAGAACTAAAACTCTCGATTAGATTCTTGTCGCCGCTCATGGTCTGACGAATTACTGCCGGGTAAAGAATCAAGCAACGAACAAACAGAGACACGATAAGAATATTCAAGGCGCGAGCCGGTCCGCTGGCAGATAATAAGACATGTCCAAGCAGCTGAACTCTGAAACCATTATTGCCCCAGGCTAAGACCGCGATGATTCCGGAGATAATGGCAGTCGAATCGAGCAGACCGACAAGCATTCTCACGTAACGGGCAGGTTCCTCTTCATTAACTTGTTCGCGCGTTCTTCTCGGCTTTAAGAGAAGCGCGCCCAGGGCCAATAACGGCGCCAGGAGGCCGGGGAACAGCACCATTTCCGTGTCACTCCCCGTGGCGCCAAGACCACGCCAGACCTTATTGCGTCCTTCTGCGGCCAACCAGTTAATCGGTCGTGCGGAATAGTGAAATACTTCGTCGCGCGATCTAATGAATCCGTACATTCTGGAGGCCTTCAGCAGCGGCAACTGAAAAGGAAGAAGCAAAAAAACCGCCAGAGACAATGTCGCCGCGGCTCTCAACCAGAACCGATGATCCAGCCACGCATGGTTACGCGTAAGAAGCAACACTGCGGACACAGCAAGAGGGATTATCGTCAAGATCATCCACGTCGTGCAGGTCAATGCGTTCATAAAGAATGCGACTCCTAACCACGCCGCGCGTGACCAACCTCGCTGCCGTACGAAGAGAACCAGGGCTTCAAATAACAAAGGAATCCAACCAGCAAAAATCAGAGGCAGATGTGCCAGATGATGAAAGCGAAAAGGAAGAAAAGCGATAATGCTGCCCGCAACCCACGCGATTGCGCTCGATCCGGAGAGCGTGCGTGCCAAGCGGAATGTTCCATAGCCGGTAAAAGGAAAGCTGAGAAAAGCGGCAATGCTGTAGATAGTTAACGGGCGAACGCCGATCGCGAAAAGCGGAAAAAAGATGAGGCTAACGCCATAGTCATACTCTCCGAAGGCCAAACTGTAACGGTATGGATAAAAAAAAGTCGCTTGGAAAAGGTTTAGTGGATTGTGAAAGGTTTGGTGGAAGTCCCACCAAAGGAAATAGGAGTGCGCGTAAGGATCGCCCGTGTCGGGCACAGCATCGCGGAGGTGCAACACCCACGGCCAGGTCATCAGAACTGTGAGGCCGAGAAATCCCAGTACGATCAGCAACTCACGAACTAACGGGCGTCGAAAGGTGGTCGAGGAGAATCTCATTGAATCGCTGCTCGCGCGAATTGTCACCGCGGTCGGGGGTTTTGTGCCTGGGTCTGGAAGCTATCACCAGGCCAGTGAATCAGGTAGTAGAAATAGCCGTCCACCTCACCGCGCTGCTCGAGTACGGCCCCAAACTGAGTTATCTCGTCCTGCACCAGCTGCATATCGGGATCATCGACGATCAGGTATTGCGGCTCGCCGCGACGGCGAACAAATTCGTAAGCCATTAGCCGCGTTTCCGGGCTGGCAAAATCGATCTTATGAGCAGCTTTGTCAGCATAATAACCAACTGTTCCGCTCAACTCGGCCGCCCAAACCCAGGCATGCTCATCGGCCAGTTCGGCCGGCAGCTCGAAATGATGCGGCTTGCGTTCGATTGTCGGCGGCGAATAGTTCGACCACGCCCTGCCGATGGCGATCGAACCCGGAACCAGGGCCAGCGTGAAAGCAGCCACTTGAACTGCTCGCTGCGCAAATCCGGCGGCACGCTTACTCTGTTCCAGCCGGAGCGCGCACAGAGCAAGCAGCAGCAAAGTAACGAATATAGTCGGGATTGGATAATAGTGGGTGGTCACTTCATGGGTTAAGAAATACAGTGTGGGAATCGCCCACGTCAGCACGCAAGCGATACTTACTCGGCGCCAGCTTAACGGGTGAAGAAAATCAGACGGCAAATTACGGTTGACTCGCGGTCGGGACCAAACGAACAGACCCAGGTAGGCGACAATCATCACGGGAAGCGTCCAGTTGAACTGGCTTGGCTTACCCGGCTGGAAGTAAAAACGGAGGTTCGGCACGAGGCTCTTGAGCGTGGGGCGATTCGCGTTACCTCCAGCATAAGTCGGCAGATACCACGCACCGGCCAGCCGACTCTGATAGATCGCGAGGGGAAGCAAGCCACCGATTATCAAACCCAGTGAAAAAGACGGTAAAGCGCTCTGGTACCGCCGCCGTAAACTGGACGGCCATAGAAGCGCGACTATGCCTGGCAGCAGGAACACGATTTGAAGTCGCACGAGAATCGCGAAGCCAAACTCCCATCCGGCCAGAAAGGCAAAAAAGCACGTCCAGTAAAGCGAAGCTACGCGCTTGTTCCGAAGAGCAAACGCACCGACTAACAATAAACTGGATAACATTATCGGTACGAACATCGCATTTATCGAAAAGCTGGCGTTGTCGATTCCCGCTAACACTTCGAGTCCTACCGTGAGAGTGAAGATCATAAAGCCGGCTGAGAGCCATGCTTTCTTAATTGCCGCAACCGCTAACATCGCCAATCCAGTTCCTACAAGAGCGAGAACTGCCAGGCGATCAAGGCGATGCAAAGCCTTGCCCTCGGGAAAAAACGCCAACATTATGCCTGTTCCCGGAGGATATTGAACGCCGATCCGATCGGTCCGCGGAAAATAATGATGACAAAGAGGAGCGACCAGCTCCTGCCATTCCTGATAGGGCACCTGGCGCACCCGGAACATATCAATTAACAACCGCGACTGTGATGAAGTGATAGTGAAATCGGGCCACCTGCGATTCGCCTCCGCCTGGCGAACTTCCCGCGCGCTTTGTAAGTATCCATAGGGATCGCAGAAGCAGGCATATTCCTCAACTTGACGTGCACGTCGATCAGTCGAGAGCCCCGAGACTAATAAAGCGCCCGCAAGCAAACACAACCAAACATAACCAACCCAGTGGCGGACACGTTCTCCCATTACAAGTTTCATAGCGACGATGTTAATCGGTTATTGCCGTCCACAATCAGGCGGCGCCGGTCAGCGCGCTTCAGTTTAGAGGGATCAGCCGCACCTGCAAGCAGTCGCGAAAGCGCGATGGCGGTCTGGCAAAGGAAGCAATGGAACGATCCGGTGAACCACCCTGGCTGCTGCTTTGGGGATCTCTTAAGGAGCTAACCCGCGGGACAAAGATCTACTTTGGAGAGGTCGCAGGCGACCCCGCAGCTAACCTGGCGTTTGCCTGAGTCAGCAAGACAACGATTGCTTGCTGTTTCCGGCCGTTTGCCAGATCCAACGGGGTCGCACCGTCCGACTTTTTAATGCGGGGATCGGCGCCATGATCCAGCAAGAACTTTACGGTCTCTGTAAAGCCGTTCCAGGAAGCTTCGGTCAGCGCAGTGTGTCCGTATTGATCGAGTCCATTCACGGGCGTTCCTTTGCTTATCAATTCGCTCACTGTCCGGTTATCGCCTTTGCTGGCCGCCTCCACCAAAGCCGTTACATCCTTAAATAAATCGACAACTTCCTTGTGGTTTCCAGCAAGCGCCATTGGCGTCGCACCATCGATCTTTATCACGCTCAAATCCGCACCGCGATCAAGTAAGAGCTTTACTGTGTCCAAATGCCCGGCATAGGCAGCTTCCATGATCGGCGTATTATGATCGCGCCCCAGCGTGTTTGCGCTGACACCTTGGTCCAACAATTCTCGAACCCTGGTGGTGTTCCCGTCCGCCGCCGCCGCTAGTATGGTCGTGCTGGTTATAAACGGCCTTGCCGATTTGGCGGGCTGACCTCCTTTATTATTTTCGGGCCCATAAGCGCAACCGCTCAGAGTACTGAGAAATGTCAGCCAACACACCAATGCAAGTATTCGAGACACAAGATTCTTAGATTGACCCGTCATGATTCGGCCTTCAGACTCTTTACTCGATAGTTCGAACGCGCTGTCGCGGGTGTCGATAATCTTGCACGGCATCCTTCGTACAGTCAAAGAATTCGGCGCCGGCCTGATTGCAAACGGTTTCAACTCTCAAAAGACTTCGCCATTAACTTGCGCTGTTTCCGAGCCATTCACCGCGAACCAGCATATGTCATTGCTCACCATGTCGAACTCGATGATGTACTTTCCCACCGGCAAGGCTGGGAGATTTACGTCAACCTCGATTTTCTCACCAGGCACGATCGCTCGTCCTTCACCGGGCGTCAGCGCCTCCCAATGAAAACTCTTGCGATAGATTTCACCGTTCGAGTAATAGACATGGCAGCCGAGCATCACCGCTCCCAATCCGGCGCTGCGCGGAAGCCAAATCGCGTCACTTCTATTAGTCACGCCGCCGCGAAGTCGAATCGTCTCGCCGGCTTTGGCGCGAACCGACCAGGGCGACATTTCGATCCGGGCGGTAAGCCCTACGCGATAGCGGCTGTCACGCGGTTGCGGCCCGCCTTTATGAAGAAAGAAATTGCGCTGGTTCTTGAGGAATTCGCGGGTTGCCTCGACGTAATGCTTTGATGAGCGACCGCCGGCGAGAAAATCTTCGAAGTCGTCAAGTTCAACCTGATATGGATTGCCGTTGAAGACTGCCACAGTCATTCTGGTGAAGTTGGCCGCTTTTGCCGACCGCCAAATCTCGCGAACATCGATGTCATTTTCAATAATGCCGTGAGTTTTCATCTCGTACTGTGAACCCGCCGATTTCGAGTGTTCCGGTCCGGGCTCGGCAAAACCAGCAACGCCTCCATCAACCAGCACGCGCCCAAAGTCAGTAATCACTTCCCTCGGGTTCGGCACATGATGAAGAGCGTCAAGACAGATGATACGGTCGACGCTCTGGTCCGGCAGATCAAGATGATGGCCATCGAAGATCATGAAGCGTGGCTCGGGGTGCTCGCCAAACACTGGGTGCCGCGCCAAAAGTTCCTGTCCGATGCGCAGTGCAGTTACCGAAACATCCGCGGCGATGACCGAACAACCCAATTGCGCCAACGCATGTGAAGCCCAGCAAGTGCCTGCGCCAAATTCAAGCACGGTCATTCCCGGACAGAGCGACAAACCTTGCAGGACGATCGCAAAGTTAATAAGAAGCTGCGGCGTTTCGTCGGGAGTACCAAACGGCTTGGCAAGGTGATGGGTTTTATCGTCGAGCGAAGCAAAATACTGCTCTGCCAAACGGCAATGTTCCTCAATCGATTGTTGGTCGATTAATTGGCGCACGTCGATGCGCGGGTTTGAAGATTCTTCTTGATGGTCGCGTTTCAAGGGATCCAACGTCGTCTACGTTCCGGGGAAGAATTTTCGCGAGCATAGTGGAAATCGATCTCGCCAGCAAGGGTCAGTGTTTGATGTCCGGCAAGCCTGTCCGACAAACCTTAGTTTGTCGATGACGTCCGACGGGGACCTATTATTAACACCTCGCTTCAGCGAGGTGGCAAACGGCGAGACCAGGATCATCCAGCCGTTTTAACTGCTTCTTTCACCCGAAAACCGTTGAAACGGTTGAATAAGGATTGCCGAGCTGGCTACACCTCGCTCCCTTTGCCGTTCGCGCGACAAAAGTTGTAAAGTGAAGTTGCTTTGGAAAGCTGACCCTCAAGGGAAGATAACAGACTTATATGCGGCTTCTTATTCTGTTTTCAATAGCGATGGTTCTGGGCGCGGGTTTCCTGGCAGCTTGCAATTCAAATGAATCGACAAAACTGCAGCCTGCGGACTTGTTTATGGGCTCCGACGGTGTTCAGCGGATAACCGCCCAGGGGCTGCACGAGCTGTGGGAGAAAGGCAACGTGCTGGTCGTCGACACGCGCGACGAGAACACCTACAAGAGCAATCACATCAAAGGCGCGGTCTCCATCCCTTCCAACCAGGTGCTGGCGCGCATCAACGAATTTCCGCATGACAAAATGGTCGTCACCTACTGCACTTGACCGGCCGAACATACTAGCGCCGGTGCGGTGACTAATCTCAAAACAAAAGGAATCGAAAATGCGGCTGCTCTGGTAGGCGGCTTGAACGCATGGACCTCTGCGGGCTATCCGGTCGAAGCCACGAAATAGCGGAAGGTAGAAGGCAGTAAGCAGTAGGCAGTAGAAACACTGCCGTATTACACTGGCGCAAATTTTTCTGGATCAGCCATCATTCCAGAGAGCATCTTTCCGACTTCTTCATATCCTGAAGTAAGCTGATTCCGATTTGCTTCGGACAAATAGCCGCAATCAAAAGCGAAATCGATCCATACCTGAGTTTCGCTAGCTTCCGCATCGGAATCGGTTAACTTGCTGACTAACATCGCTGGATATCTCCGTTTGCGAAACCCTTCAGCCAGATTCGCCGCGACGCTCCGTGAAGAGCCGCGAATCTGATCAGTAAGAGAATAAAGCTCCTCCCTTGGAAACTTCCTTGATAAGTGAAAGATTTGCATAGCGAGTTTGTAAGCGAGTTGATAGACCTTGAGGTCTCGATGTCCTCGTAGCATTTGTGAGTCTCCTTTCGATCAATGTGGGAATTGGGAAATGGGAGTACCTGCTTTCTGCTTTCTGCTTTCCTACATCGCTTGTGGGACAGGCTGCGACCTGGCGAAGGCTGGTAATGGGGTCACCACTCGCCCCGAAGGAACGCAAAGCACCGGACAAGGAGCATTGCGAACAACCCGTTCGATCTCAGATCCGAGTGCCGGAGCGCCGCCGAACAGAGAGGCGTGCACCGTGGTGCCAATGACGATCAGGTTAGCATCGAGCTCGGCAGCCAGTCTGACGATTTCCGCGTAAGGCCGCCCTTCGGCCACGTGAGTCTCGATTCGGCCGCCATTCTCACGAGCCAAAACGTCCATGCGTTCTTTTACTTCCGCGCGCATCCGCGACAACGCTGACCGACCCCCTTCCGGAAACATCACAGAAATCTGTTCGAAATAATCGCCGATAACATAGATGGCATGCAGCTCCGCTTGCTTGGCCGCGGCCAGCTCGCGCGCCAGTTGCGTCGCCGGTACTGAGGAAGCGCGAAAATTGGTAGCCAGCAGGATTCGATTCAAATTGATCTCAGTTTGATGACCTCGGTGCTCGACAAAATCATGCTGCGGAGGTCGAATGGTGAGCACGGGGCAAGGAGCTTCAGAGATGATTTCTTCCGCCGTCGATCCGAACACCGCGCGCGCCAGGCCGCGCCGGCCGTGGGTCACGACGGTCACCAAATCGATATCATAATCGCGAACGGCTTTGGCTATTTCGGGCGCTGGTTCGCCTTCGACGATCACCGGCTCAACTTCGAGTCCATCGAAAAGGGGATCGCGGAGCAAGTCTTGCACCTGCCCGCGTAACTGCATGAGCCACTTTGAATCCTGATCTTCAAACACGCGGTCGGGCAAAGTCATCAGATTTGCCGGAACGCTGCCCGTCTGGACGCTGAACAAAACAACGCGGCCGCGGGTTTCGCGCGCGAAGGCCGCCGCATACTTCAGCGCCGAACGCGCGTGCGGCGTAAAGTCTGTGGGGAAGAGAATGTTTTTGAAAGACATATCCGTGGTCAGTAGTTAGTTGTCAGTGGTCATGTCAGTGGTTAGTGGTTAGTGGTCAGTGGTCAGTGGTCAGTGGTTAGTGGTTAGTGGTTAGTGGTTAGTGGTTAGTGGTCAGTGGTCATCGTAGCTCCTGCCCACTGCCTTCTGCTTTCTGCCTTCTGCCTTCTGCCTTCTGATTTTGGAGCGGAGTCTAACAAAGGAAAAAGTAAAAAGCCAAAACGGAAACCAGTTTCAGGTTTCAAGTTCGGTGTTCGGTTGATGTCCGGCGAATCGAAATTGCGATCAGGGTCTTGATCACTTAGACGCGAACCTGGAACTTGAAACCTGAAACTTGAAACTTCAAAGCTGAACCCTTAAACTCCGCGGCAATATCGAGTTCGGTAGCGAATCCAAGTCAGGAGACCAAACTTTTGCTTCGCGGAATCTTTCGCACTAAGAACCTCGACGACATTCTCGCTGCGGCCCAGGAAGAAGGTCACAAGCTAAAGCGCACGCTGGGCCCAATCAACATCACCCTGCTCGGAATCGGCGCGATCATTGGCGCAGGCATTTTCGCGACCGTGGGGACGGCGGCGGCCGGCGACGCTTCACGTCCGGGCGCCGGCCCGTCGCTGATGCTCTCGTTTGTGATCACCGCCGTTGTCTGCGCGTTTACGGCGCTCTGTTATGCCGAGATGGCGGCAATGGTCCCAATCTCCGGCTCCGCGTACACCTATTCATACGCCACACTCGGCGAGTTGGTGGCCTGGATTATCGGCTGGGACTTGATGCTTGAATACGCCATCGGCAACGTCGCGGTCGCGATTAGCTGGGCAAACTACTTTCGATCATTCGTGCAGGATGCTTTCGGAATTAACATTCCAGATTGGTTAGCGACAGACTTTCGCACGGCCAGAAAAATTCCCGGTTTGCTTGACCATGCACCACATATCTTCGGCTATCCAATCGTTTTCAATCTGCTGGCATTCGGCATCGTTGCGGTGATCACCATCGTGCTGGTTTGGGGCATCAAGGAATCCGCCGAATTCAACGCCGTGATGGTAATGGTGAAAATCGTGGTGTTGATTTTCTTTATCGGTGCTTTGCTCTATTTCGTTTCGCCCTCAAAAATGGCCGAGAACTGGCATCCGTTTCAGCCGGTTGGCTGGGGAGGAACGCTCGCCGGCGCTGCCGTCGTTTTCTTTGCTTACATCGGCTTCGATGCAGTCTCGACCGTGGCCGAGGAAACAAAGAACCCGGCTAGAGATCTGCCTATCGGCATCATTGCTTCGCTAATAATTTGCACGGTTTTTTATGTAGTCGTAGCTGCCGTATTTACCGGCGCGATGCCATACGGAGAGCTGGTAAAGCGTTTGGCAACTGAGCAGGCGGAACCATTAACAATGGCGCTGAATCACGTTGCGCCTCAGGCTCGCTGGGCGAGCGCAGTCGTGGCCTTCGGCTCTGTCGTCGCACACACGGCGGTGCTGTTGGTGATCTTAACCGGCGTAATCGTCGGCGGCTTTGCCGCGGTGATGAGCATCGATGAAATGGTTGACCTGACAAACATCGGGACCTTGTTTGCATTTGTGCTGGTTTGCATCGGCATCATCATCCTGCGTTACAAAGAACCCGATCGCCATCGGCCATTCAGGGTCCCGTTCGGAGCATGGCCGCTGCCGCTGCTCGGCGCGGTGTCGTGCGTCTTTCTGATGTATTACCTGCCGCCGACTTCATGGTGGCGCTTCGTCGCGTGGCTGCTGCTCGGTCTCGCGGTGTATTTGTCGTACAGCTATTCGAAGAGTGAGATCGGAAAGAAGATTGGGCGCGCGCAGATCACGGCGCCGTGGTTGATGCTGATGGCCCTGGGATCGTTTCTGTTGGCGATCGGACTTCTCACGATTCCACATGATGCTTCGCTGAGTGATTTGCTGAAGCAACTGAAAGGTAACTTTGCCGATGCGCGGCAGACGTTCGTCGGCTTTGGTTTGATTGTCGCGGGTTTGATTTCCGCGATTGCCGGATCGATTATCGGATTGTCGCAACGGCGCAGTGCGAGTTGAGTTTGCCGCTTCCTGGCTCCGTTAGGAGCCAGATGTTTATAGTACCCCGGTGATCAAATAAGGGAGCCCATCGCAAAGAACGATTAATCGTTCTTTGCGATGGGCTAAGTATTGAAAAGCATCGTAGCTGTAGATATTTCGTCCTTACGGGACTCAAGACACTTCTTCGGTGCGATCGCGTTCCCGGACGGCTCAAATAAGAAACAACCTACTTATTTCGCTTCAGATCTTTAATTATCTCCCGCGCCGCGTTGAATCCACACGCCCCGGTTACTCCACCGCCGGGATGCGTGCCGGCGCCACATAGATAGAGACCTTCGATCGGCGTCCGATATTGCGCCCAACCAATCACGGGTCGAAATGCGAAGAGCTGATCAGGCGACATCTCGCCATGATGGATGTGACCACCCCTCAATGCGAACGTGCGTTCCAAATCCAGCGGCGTTAACACCTCTCGCGCCACGATTAATTCCTTCAAATTGGGCGCATAGTCCGTCAAAGCGTCGACAATCACGTTTCCCAGCTCTTCGCGCCGCGCATCCCAATTGCCATCTTTCAAATCGTAAGGCGCGAACTGCGCATGAATCGTCATCACATGCGCGCCGGTAGGCGCCAGCGCCGGATCGGTTAACGACGGAATCGCGATGTCCATGTATGGTTGCGGCGAGAAGTCGCCATATTTTGCCGCATCAAAGGCGCGTTCGAGATAGTCGATGTTCGGGCCGATATGAATGCGGCCGGAAAGTTTCTCAGTCGTATCCGCGGGTGGTTTTCCGGCAAACTCAAGTTTGTCGACCGCACTAAACTTCGGCAACGCCGACAGCGCCAGATTTACTTTGGCTACCGTACCGAACGCGCGATAGTTCTGAATCATCTTGCGAAAACCCGGATCGAGTTCTCCCGGGTTAATCAGTTCCAACAGAGTAATGCCGGGGTCGTGATCAGTGACTGTCGTCCAGGCCGGGACCTCTTCGCCGCATTCCAGGATGACGCGAAACGCTCGGCCGTCTTTGACGTCAATGCCTACTACGTTGGCGTTCGTGCGAATCTCTGCGCCTGCTTCAGTCGCCGCTTTGGCCAGCGCCTGCGTCAGCGCCCCCATGCCGCCTCTCACAAATGCGGTAGGCGCGATCGCCTGACCGTCCATGGCGGCCTGCAGCAATAAAGGAACGCTCGTCCCGGCTGACCACGGTCCGGCGAAAGCGCCAAAAATTCCGCGGGCGGCGATCGTGGCGCGCAGTGCTTCAGTTTCAAACCATTCTGCCGCGAGATCGGCGACCGCCATCGGCCCATAACGCAGCAAACGATATTCATCTTTCTTTCCCAGGCCGCGAATTCCCCAACCCAATTTTCCAAGATTCCAGAGTTCGCTCTTCGTTGGTTTGTCGATGTTTGGCGGCGTCATCGACAGCAGAGGCCTGAGCGCGCGACCGATCCGCGCAAAGCAATCTCGAAACTCCGAATACTTCTGCGCGTCATGCACGGAGAACTTTGCCAACTCATCAACCGTCCGCCGCGTGTCCTCATAGAGGCAAAGCGATTGGGCGTCGAGCTGAGGAGAAAAAACGCGCACCGCGGGGTTGATGAATTCAACTCCATGATGTTCCAACTGCAAGTCTTTGACGATTTGTGGCAGCAGTGGCCCGGCACTGCCGGCAAGGATCGAACAACGAAAGCCGGGATGAATCTCTTCGGTGACGCACGCGCCGCCGACAGTTGGCCGTCGCTCCAGGACGAGCGGCTTCAATCCCGCTTTCGCGAGATAAAACGCGGTGACCAGACCGTTATGGCCGGCGCCGATGATGATAACGTCACGTTTTGTCATTGAAAGAGAAATTGGCCCACCGAATTAGCATTGACAGGATTTACAGGATTCACAAGATCAGAACTGTCCTTAATATGTAATTATGTAAATCCTGTCGAAAGCTTCGTTGTCTTATCAACTAACATCCAGACCCTATTGGTCTTTCAATATGGCTAACGCCGCGTTTCTGCCGCTCGCACCCATAATGCCGCCGCCCGGATGCGTAGCCGATCCGCACATGTAAAGGTTCTTGATCGGCGAACGATACTGCGCCCAGCCCGGCGCGGGCCGCAGAAAGAAAAGCTGTTCGAGCGTCAACTCGCCCTGAAAAATATTTCCTTCCGACAAACCAAACTCGCGCTCGAGATCCAGGGGTGTCACCACCTGCCGGTGAAGAATAATGTCCCTGATGTTTGGCGCATGCTCCGCGATCGTCTCGATCACTGTGTCGCCGAACTCTTCTCGCTTTTCGTCCCACGTCCCTTCTTTCAAGTTGTACGGAGCGTACTGCACAAAGCAGGACATGACATGTTTTCCGGGCGGACAGATCGAAGGGTCGGTAAGACTGGGAATGACAATATCGATATAGGGCCGGCGCGAGTAGCGGCCATACTTGGCATCGTCATACGCGTGCTCCATGTATTCGACGCTGGGTGAAATCGAAATGGCGCCGCGAAGGTGTGTCCCTGTTCCGGGCATCGATTTGAAGTCCGGCAAACCATCGAGAGCGAGATTTACCTTCCCTGACGAGCCGCGGAACTTATAACGCTTGATATCGTCGACAAAATCCCCCGGCAAATACTCCTCGCCTACCATCTTCATGAAAGTCAGACGAGGATCGACGCTCGATGAGATCACATCCGCATAAATCTCATCTCCATTTTCCAGTACGGCGCCCTTGGCTTGCCCATTCTGCAGAATGATTTTCGTGATGGGCGCTTGCGTGCGAATCTCGGCGCCAGCTTCGCGCGCTGCGTCCGCAATCGCGTTCGAGATTGCACCAGTGCCACCGCGCGAAAGTCCCCACGAGCGAAAGGCGCCGTCGATCTCGCCCATGTAATGATGCAACAACACGTAGGCCGTTCCAGGTGAACGGACTCCGAGAAAGGTCCCAATGATTCCCGAGGCCGACATCGTTGCCTTGAGCACGTCGGTTTCGAACCATTGATCGAGAAAATCAACGGCACTCATCGTCATCAACTGCACCTGGTTGTACTTGTCTTCACGTGAGAGCCTCTGAAATCGCCGCCCCATTGTGAGCAGCTCCAGCAATCCTTTCGGATTCAATGACGCGGGATCAGGCGGCGTCATGCTCATGATCGGTTTGACGAAATGCGCCATCTCGATCATGGCTTTGCCATACTCGTCGTAGGCTTCGGCATCGAGTCGCGAGTGGCGCGCAATCTCTCTTCTGGTCTTCGCGTGATCGTTCACGCGCCAGAGATAGTCGCCGTTTGGCATCGGTGTGAACGTGCCGTCAAGCGGGAGAATCTCCAGACCATGACGCGGCAGATCGAGTTCGCGAATAATTTCGGGCCGCAAAAGCGAAACGACATAAGAACAGACTGAGAACCTAAAGCCGGGAAAAACTTCTTCGGTGACCGCGGCGCCACCGAGCACGTGCCGGCGCTCGAGCACGAGCACACGTTTGCCGGCGCGGGCGAGATAGGCGGCATTGACGAGACCGTTGTGGCCACCCCCGATGACGATGACATCAAACTTCTGATTCATTCCTAAGATCTGCCTTTAATCCATCCGCTGACGCGGATGGTACTGATATGTCGCTTGATGAAGACTGGAAAGGATACTTATAATCGCTCGCTCTGACAATCAGACGTTTGCGCCGCGATTAAGACAGGTCATGCCGGTCGGCACTCCATTTCACGAACGAACGCTCGCCCTTTGCGAGAGCCTGAACTATCGCGAGTGGTCGGGTTACTACACCGTTAGCGCTTACGAGATGCATCACGAGCACGAATACAACGCGATTCGCAACGCGTCCGCGCTGATCGACATCTCGCCGTTGTTTAAATACCGGGTTTGGGGGGAAGACGCCACGCGTCTGGTCGATCGCGTGATTACGCGAGACATGCGCAAAGTCTCAGTCGGTCAGGTCATTTACACACCCTGGTGCGATGAGCACGGGAAAGTAATTGACGACGGCACGGTCTCGCGGCTGGAAGAAAATGTTTATCGCTGGACCGCGGCGGATCCCAGCCTGCGCTGGTTCACGCAAAACTCCGCCGGGCTCGATGTTGAGATCGAAGACATCTCAGAGTCAGTCGCTTCGCTCGCGCTGCAAGGTCCAACGTCGGGTAGGCTGCTGAAGGAACTTGTCAAAGATGCGGACATTGGGAGCCTGAAATACTTCCGCGTCACCAAAGGCACTATCAGGGGCATACCAGTCGAGATTTCGCGCACAGGTTATACGGGGGATCTCGGATATGAAGTGTGGATGAATGTCGATCGGGCGCTCGATATCTGGGATGCGTTGATGGAAGCCGGCCGGCCGTTCGATATCAAGCCCGCGGGAATGCTGGCGCTCGATGTGGCGCGCATCGAAGCGGGCCTGCTGCTAATCGACATTGACTTCAACAGCAGCAAGAAAGCTTTGATTGAAGATCAGAAGTATTCGCCGTTCGAGATGGGTCTAACGCGATTGGTCCATCTGGACAAACAACGCTTCGTCGGCCAGCGTGCGTTGCAGGAAGAACAAAGACGCGGTCAGGCCAAACAAATTGTCGGCCTTGAGATTCATTGGACCCGGGTCGAAGAGCTTTACGAAAAGCTGGCATTGCCGCCCGCTATCTCGGCGATTGCCTCGAGAGTTGCGGTGCCGGTTTACGGTAATGGAACTCAGATCGGAAAGGCTACCTCAACTACGTGGTCGCCGTCATTGAAGAAGATGATCGCGCTGGCAACCGTGAAGCACGAGTTCGCGAAGCCCGGTTCGCAAATCGAGATCGAAGTTACCGTCGAAGCCGTCCGCCATCGCGTTGCCGCCACCGTGGTGAAGACGCCTTTTTATAACCCGAAGCATAAAACGGCGACGCCGATAAACTAACGCTGCTGTGGCTTTGCCACCTGATGTGCGGAAAGGCTTTGCCTTTCCGAGCAGAATCTCCTCTTTATACCAAGCGAGGCTACGCCTCGCAGCGGAGGCGGAGCCTCTATTAGTCTGAGGTAGCTTTTCGGAAAGCCGGAGGCTTTCCGCACATCAGGTGGCAGAGCCGGGGAATCGAATCCATCTTCGCATGAGATCTCTTCCCGAAATCATCAATGGTTATAACCCTAGTGCGCCACTCGCGCAGGCCTCAACGATCCCTTCTGCCTGGTATACCGACCCACGCGTTTTTGAATTGGAGAAACAAACTGTCTTCACAAACTCCTGGCACTTCGCGGCCCGCGCCGATCAGCTTCAGAGACCGGGCGATTACGTCACAACTGAAATTGCCGGAGAGCCGATTGTCCTAATCGTCGGCGCGGATAGTGTCCTGCGAGGCTTCTTCAATGTTTGCCGCCATCACGCGGCCGCAGTAATGACCGAGCCCGCCGGAAACGTCGCCCAAATGCGCTGTCCTTATCATGGCTGGACATATTCTCTGGAAGGCGAACTTAAAGGCACGCCGGATTTTAGCGGTGTTTGCAATTTTGACCGCAACGACAATGGACTGGCTGAGATTGCGACGGCCCGGTGGGAAGGGTGGATCTTCATTCGACTGGATAGCGGGCCTGGCCCGCCCCTAAACGAATCGGGTAATTTAGAAAACTTTCTCGGCGACGATCTAATCAATCAGTTCCGTAAACTGGAGCTGCAAAACCTTCGCTGGTTCGAACGGCGTCACTACTCACTCAACTGTAACTGGAAAGTGTTCGTCGACAATTATCTCGACGGCGGTTATCACGTGCCGCATCTGCACAAGGGTCTGGACAGCGTGCTCGATTACGGCAGCTACGCAATCGAAAACGGCAAGCATTTCTGTTTGCAATCCTCTCCGATGATTGCCGAAGGAGCCGAGACTCACACCGGCGCCGTACGAAAAGGCGACCGGGCACGCTATTACTGGATTTATCCCGACCTCATGATCAATTGCTACGCAGACACGATGGACACCAATGTCGTGGTTCCCCTGGCGGTCAATAAGACAGCGGTAATCTTCGACTTTTATTTCGCGGATGTGTCCCCGCCGGCGCGAGAACACAACGTGGCAAGCGTCAATGTCGGTGAAAGAATTCAGCAGGAAGATCTGGCTATTTGCGAATCCGTGCAGCGTGGTTTGAGCTCGCGCGCTTATGACACTGGGCGCTTGTCGGTGCGCCGGGAAGCAGGCGAGCATCTATTTCATCGTTTGTTACATGCCGACCTGCTCGCCGGTATCGGGCCTCAGTAACCACACATACAATTTGACCGGCGCGTTGTGGGAACCTGCGGGGTCAGCTAAGATGATTTCATACAACTGCACCTCAGGCTTCTATGCAAAACCAATTTGTCGATTTAAAGGACATTGACTCACTCGACAGGTTTTTCGAACTTTCGAATGAAACCGCCGTGGTGATCTTCAAACACAGCGAGACCTGCGGTATCAGCGACCGCGCCTACCGCGAGATGTCGGATCTTGCGCGGAGGCTCTCAGCTCTTTCAAATGGACAAGCATTGCGGATCGGCATCGTCCAAGTCCAATCTTCTCGCGATGTCTCAAATGAAATAGAAGTCAGAACCGGGATCGATCATGAATCACCACAAGTGTTTGTAATCGCCGGCCGCAGAGTTGTCTGGAGCTCTTCGCACGGCGGCGTGCGGGCAGAGGCGATCGAGAAGGTTTGGCGCGAGGCGGTAAGTGGAACAACAAGACGGGTAAAGGGGAAGAGGGTAACGGTTAATGAAGGCCTCTGATCAGACTATGGAAGTTTCGAGTCGAGAAGCACGCGAGGCGATCGTGCCGCGCGAGATCCTGCAGGAGGGCGACGCCGAATTGTGCATTACCTGGGGTGACGGCCGCGTGTGCGAGTATAAAGCCGCCGAGCTGCGACGCGCTTGTCCCTGCGCCCAGTGTGTGAATGAATGGACCGGCGAACGGACTTTGAAACCAGGGAGTATTTCGGACGAAGTCACGATTGGCGATATCACAACCGTCGGAAGATATGCGCTGAATTTTCGCTGGAGCGACTCTCACGAGACAGGTATTTACAGTTTTAAGTATTTGCGCGAGCTTTGTGAGCGGGCATCGTAGGAACCGTAATTCCAAAACCCGACTTCTCGGGTAGCACGCAGATTCTTCCGAAAGATGGTAACCTCGAACGTTTCTTCAAATGATTAATTCGCTCGCCAGCCCGACAGGCTGGGGTTCCGTAACTCGATGATGCAGCCGCAAATTCTGATCGTCGGAGATGATGATTCGCTGCAGGAAACAATAGGCCCGCTGGAACATCATGGATGGCACATTGAATCGGTACCGGACTGCGAAGCTGCATACCGGCAGTTGCTTGCCGGGCGATTTATGGCAGTAGTGATCGATCTGGCGTCGAGCCTTGATGGGATTGAACTAATAAAGCAAATTCGCGCAACCAGTCAACCAGGCAAAACGCTCGTCCTGGTAATCGGCGAGTGGGGTACCGGCCAAACAACGTTTGCGCTCTCACAGGGGGCTGATGCGTGCGAAGTAGGGCCCGTCGACGTGGCCCGCCTGCTGAACTCGGTTGAAAGACTGCTGCAACCTCACGCCGTCGTGTTACAGTGAAGACATGCGAGAGAGCGATTATTTCAACGAAAAGCAGGAAACAAAGCCCGCGTCATTCAGTTGTCCGTTTTGCCACGAACGCCACGAATATGAGGTGCGCTGGCTGAAGCGCACAAAAAAATCCACGCCGCCGCGCGGCGCCAGCGAACAGGATCGCATGCGCTGGCAAAACTCGCGCGACTACATGGTGCGGATGGACGACATGATTTCATGCAAGAACATGCGCTGTCGCAAGCGCTTCGAGATCCCGACTTCACAATCCGTCGTGTTCATTTAACACAACGAATCAATTGTCGCGTTTTTACGCAATGGAGGGTTAATACTGGTCATTGAAAGCCGGGCCACTGCCCGATTTCGCAACGGGGGTGGCTGCGTTCTAAACGAATGTAACTGTGGCCCGGTGATTGCTGAGAGTAGGCCGCGGAAAGATTGCAACCAAAGGCCGGAAGACCGCGTCTAAAGGTTTGCTTTCCCAAAACAATTTAATATGGGATGGAACTTCCGAGGGCGAGAATTCGTTATCGAAGTCAAAGCTATTCGAACTTTTTCAAGCAACAATTTATGTCTGACAAGAAACCCATAAAGGTCGTCAAGCGTGTTGAGCGGACCGCGGCGCGCCGAGCAAAACCAAAAGACAAGAGCGCCCAAAAGACCGCCCACGAGATAGTCGACACCGTCTCGAGCTGGGTGAATGATTTTCAGCGCAAGCGTCATCAGGAAACCGCCCAGGCGATCACCAGTCTTTTACAGTCGCGCCGGCAACCGGCCGAATCCTAACTCGACTAAAACTTTCTACTAAGGCGTTGTTTTCGGCGGCGGAGGCGACGGAATTTTCGCCGCCGGCGAGCTCTTCGTTACGGGCGAAGCCTTTGGCGCCGGCGAAGCCTTTGGCGCCGGCGAAGCCTTTGGCGCCGGTGAAGCTTTCATTGCTGGCGAAGATGATGGAAACGGTGTTGCTTTCGGAGATGGAGCGGCTGCTCCTTTGGGCAATGGTGTTGACGCGCCGGCCACCAGTTGCCATTGACCGTTGCGGCGAACGTAAGTATCGATCCAGCGAAACTGATCCGCCGGAAACGGCTGGTTGTTATACTTTCCATTCTTGACGATGGTCCGGCCGGTAACAACTGCCGAATTACTATCCAGAACATTTACCTTAAGGTCGGATACTTCCCACGAATCCGCGGTGATGGCGCCGGATTCCATGTCCTTAACATCCTGCTCTTTATTACCAATCGATCCGTCGGGGTAAATGAACACGGCGTCGTCTGCTTCAAAGCGTCTAATTGCCGCCGCATCATGTTCTTTAATTATGCGCGGCCAATCGCTTTCAATCCTGGTAAGCTCGGCGGTAATGGCATTTGTGTCCGGCGTGCTTTCCGGAGTCGCCATAATCGTGTTGCTTGTGTTAGCCGGCGGTTTTGCACAGCCGAATTGTAAAGTGGCCATGAGGATCAACGAAAACAATAACGTCAGCAAGCAGAAGTATCTTTTCATCGCCGCAGCACTCCTTCATCAAACGATTAACCTTTGGGCGCAAAAATCAATATGCTTCTATTCCAATTCTCTTAACGAGTCAATACTCGATCCCTTACCTGGACGATTTTCAGGCCGGCGAAGCAACCAGATCGGCTTTGCCTCGAGAGACTTTTGGAGATAATCTGCAGGCGATTCATGCGAGGTATTCTTATGCGAAAGCAATCATTACTGGCCCTTCCTCTGATCGTTCAGTTGACGTCGATTTCGATCGCCCAGAAAGCACCTTCAACTCAACAAAATCTGCCGGAAGAGGACGTCGTTCGGATTACCACCAACCTGGTCCAAGTTGACGCCGTGGTTACGGACAAGAGCGGGAGGCCCATTACGGATCTTGGGCCGGCCGAAGTGCAAATCTTCGAAGACGGCCGGCAACAAAAGATTACTCACTTCACGTACATCGTCACCGGAACGGGCGAAACGACCCGGGCAGTAGCTTCGGTGGCGCCTGACAAGAATACGCCCGCGGTGCCCACGCGGCTCAAGCCGGAAGATATTCGCCGCACCATGGCGATCGTGGTTGATGATTTAGGACTATCGTTCGAGAGCACCTATTACGTACGCCGCGCCTTGAAAAAGTTTGTGGATGAACAGATGCAGCCGGGCGATCTGGTGGCAATCATTCGCACCGCCGGCGGCATGGGGGCCCTGCAACAATTCACCTCCGACAAGCGCCAACTTTATGCGGCGATTGACCGGGTGAAGTTCTACATGGGCGGACGCGGCAACATCGGCGCATTTGCCCCGGTCGGATCTAATTCCCTTCCACCGGGTGCGAGCGGAGATCTGCAGGCAGCGAGTGATGACCTGAATCGATTTCGCGAGGATGTTTTCGCCGTCGGGACCCTGGGCGCGATCAGTTACGTAATTCGCGGGTTACGCGAGTTGCCCGGCCGCAAATCAATAATTCTCGTGTCAGACGGCATCAAGATATTTAACGGCATTAACTTTCAGCGCGAACAAAGTTTTAGCCGGGCCAATGCCGCGCCCGCGAGCAACGACCGCGTTCTGCAGGCGCTGCGGCGCCTTACAGATCAGGCTAACCGGGCGTCGGTTGTCATTTACGCGATGGACGCGCGCGGTTTGCAGACCCTGGGAATCACGGCCGCCGATGACGTCTCGGGATTGAACGTAGATCAAATTGAAGACCAAATGAACAACCTCCGCTCAGACTATTTCGAATCGCAGAATGGATTGAATTATCTGGCCCAGCAGACAGGCGGCTTCTTCATTCACGATACGAATGATCTGGCGCGGGGCATTCGGCGCGTGCTCGACGATCAAAAAGGTTACTACCTGATCGGCTATCGTCCGGATGAATCCACGTTCGATGCGCGAACCGGGCGCCGAAAATTTCACCATCTATCATTGCGGGTGACGCGTCCCGGAAAATTTAACGTGCGGATGCGGAATGGATTTTTTGGAATCAGCGACGAAGAACAACAGGCGGGGCCAAAATCGCCGGCGCAGCAACTCATCGGCGCTCTCACTTCACCGTTTGGCTCGTCAGGCGTCCACGTGCAGCTGACTTCGTTATTTAGCAACTCCCAGTCCGGCTCGATTATGCGGTCGCTGCTGCACATCGACGCGCGTGATCTGACTTTCACCGACGAAGCTGACGGCTCGCATAAAGCCGTCGTTGACATCCTGGCGGTGACGTTTGGCGATAATGGCGTTCCCATAGATCAGACGGGCCCTTCTTACACCATCAGCCTGGGCCCGCAGGCATACAAGACAGCGATGTGGGACGGCTTTGTTTACACCGTCACGGTTCCGATCAAGAAACCGGGTGCTTATCAACTAAGGATCGCCCTGCGCGATGCGGCGACCGGGCGAGTTGGCTCGGCCAGCCAGTTTGTCGATGTTCCCGACATTAAAAAGAATCGGATTGCCCTTTCGGGGATCGTGGTAAACGGCATAACCCCGGCCGAATTCACGAGATTCTCAAGTGGAAGATCGGCGGCGCCCGCTGCCGGCGGCGCTGGCGCCGCGAACGACAGCGCGGGAAGTCAACCGCAGGCTGCCTCTTCTAATGGAACTTCGAATGCAAATACGAACGAGCTTAACGGTGCGCAGCCGGGCGCCGCGGTTCGTCACTTCCGCAAAGGCATGGGCCTGCAATACGGATTTGTGATTTATAACGCCCAGTTGGATAAAGCTTCAGGACGGCCGCAACTGACCACGCAAGTGCGCCTTTTCCGCGATGGCAAGCCCGTCTTTACCGGGAATGAGAATCCTTTCAAAGTTCAGAACCCGGGTGATCTAAAGCGGCTGATCGCAGGCGGGGCACTCCAGTTGGGAAGCGATCTAACTCGCGGCGAGTATGTGCTGCAAATTATTGTGAATGACACACTGGCGGACGAAAAACATCGCACCGCAAGCCAGTGGATGGACTTCGAGATTGTGAATTGACCTCTCGATCCCAAACACCTCCAGTTTCTTCAACGACGTGAACTTTCAATCCTCGCGGGACACAGAATGTTCTCAAACGGCGGCGTATAGATTAATCAAAAATCCTCGCTCGTGTTGTCGAGCTCTTCGAGTCCAAGAATATTACTGTAGAGCACGCTCTTTGGATTGTTGCTTAGTGGCATATGGAAATACAGAAGGCCGATATTTTTCAAAATCATCTTCCGGACGCGACTGTCGAGTAGCTCGGCATTGGCTGGTTGTCCGAAATTGACCGGATTCATCCGCGCGCTTGAGACTACCGCAAAGCGCCCATCCACACGATAACTGAAAGCAAATTGCCAGGTTTCCTCTCGAATATATATGTCCTTTTCAGTAAGCCCAATAACAATCGCGTTCGGATCCCGAGCCAGCTTTGGGTATCTGCGTTTGATTAGATCGACTAACTCCTCGGCAATGAACTGATTGCGACGGGCGTCAAATGTTGCTGACTCCGTAGGAAGTACCGGAAGGCTAACAATGCTGATACCAGATTTCCGTTTGTAATTAAGTGCCAGTTCACGTAAGGGTGGTGACGAAAAGTCACCTAAGGGAACAAAGTAGAGCTTTTCTTTAGCTAAGGCTTGACCCTGCAACGAAGGGGCTCCCTGGAGAAGCCTGGCTGCGCAGTCGGGATCAAGCGTCTGGAGAATCTTATATTGCTCAAGCGCCGCACGCTTATCATGCGTGGCAAGATACGCCAAAGCTAAACCGTAATGGGCCTTCTCATCGCTGGGCTTTAGCTCGATCGCCCGCTGGTAAGCCTCGACCGCTTCTCCGTACTCTCTTAAATAGTCATAAGCGACACCGAGCTGGTAGTACGCCACCTCACTCGGATTGAGACTAATCGCTTGCTTATAGGCGTCGACTCCTTCGG